>Ga0070658_10000338_pt1 | contig 40418 bp, 40 predicted proteins | sample KBSC13metaG_FD_64664 | JGI IMG/M metagenome (GOLD analysis project Ga0070658, IMG submission 64664) | Corn rhizosphere microbial communities from Kellogg Biological Station, Michigan, USA - KBS C1-3 metaG | ecosystem: Host-associated > Plants > Roots > Rhizosphere > Soil ... | reverse complement strand
CGGCACCTGGCCGCGCAAAGAGCCCGACGTCTTCACTCCCACCTGCGATTCCGGATGACGGAGGTCACCGCTTCCATGCCTCAGCTCGAGGTTCACGGCACCTGCCACCCTGCCTACAGCCACATTCGGGAGGAGTTCGTTCGCAACTTCGCGGAGCGTGGCGAGCTCGGCGCGAGCCTGCACATCACCGTCGACGGTGAAGCCGTCGTGGACCTGTGGGGCGGCACGGCAGATCCCGCGACGGGGCGCCGGTGGGAAGCCGACACGCTCGCGTGCGTCTACTCGTGCACCAAGGGGATCGCCGCACTCGCCGCGCACATGCTGGTGGATCGCGGACTACTCGACCTTGAAGGTCTCGTCTCGGACTACTGGCCCGACTACGCCTGCGCCGGCAAGGAGCGCACAACGGTCCGGATGCTGCTGGACCACTCGGCCGGCGTCCCGGCCGTCGACGCCGATGTCCAGCCGGGCGACATGTACGACGCCGACATCATGGCGTCCTACCTTGCGCAGCAGCGTCCCTGGTGGGAGCCGGGCACCCGCAACGGATACCACCTCGTCACTTTCGGCTGGACCATCGGCGAGATCGTCCGACGGGTCAGCGGCCTGACGCTCGGCCAGTTCATCGCCAAGGAGATCGCCGAGCCGCTGGACGCCGACTTCTACCTCGGGCTTCCCGCCGAGCTCGAAGACCGAGTCGCTCCTATCACCGTGTGGCAACCAGGTCCCGACTATGTTCCGACGCCATATTCGCTGGCGATGCTGACGCGGCCGGACAGCGTGCAGGCCGTCGCGATGGCGAACGTCACCGCCGCCGGCGTGGACGCGAACTCCCGTGCGTTCCGTGCCGCTGAGCTTGGTGGCATGGGCGGCATGGCCACCGCGCGCGGGCTTGCAGGGCTCTACACGCCGCTCGCTCTCGGCGGTGGCTCGATCGTCAGCGGGGATGCCATCGTTCGCATGAGCCAGCCGGCGGTCGCCACGTCAGAGGACGCATTGCTGCTCATCCCCACGCGCTTCGGGTTGGGCTTCATGACGTCGATGGACAACCGACGTCGGGGTCCCCGCGCCAACGGGAGCAGCGTGGTGCTGGGGCCGTCAGCGTTCGGGCATGTCGGCATGGGCGGGAGCCTCGGATTCGCCGATCCGTCCGAGCGGCTCGGCTTCGCCTACGTCATGAACAAGCACGGCGAGGGCATCCTGCTCAACGACAAGGGCCAGAGCCTGGTGGACGCCACCTACCGGTCGTTGGGTTTCCGCACCAATGCTCCCGGTGTGTGGGTGCGGTAACCCGGGGTCGCGTCCGACAACGGTCTGATCGCCGCCGCTGCCCATACGACGAGAGCGGCGACGCCGAAGGCAGCGCCGACGACACTGACGCCGGCCCAGCGATGCGCCGACCACGTCGCCGCCGACAGCGCCGAGCCGACGGCTCCGCCGATGAAGTAGAGGACCATGTACGCCGAGGTCAGCCGACTGCGCGCCTCCGGTCGCAGCCGGTAGATCGCACCCTGATTGGTGATGTGCAGGCCCTGCACACCGATGTCGAGCGCCACGATCCCGACGACAAGCCACCACATCTGCTGCGACCCCAGCCAGATCGGGATCCAGGAGAGCGCGAGCAGCGCTGCGGTCACGCCGGTGGTCGCGTGCTCAAACTTCCGGTCGGACAGCGCGCCGGCGACGTTGGCTGCGATCGCCCCGGCCGCCCCGACCAGACCGAACAGGCCGATGACGGCAGGCGGCTCGTGGTAGCGGTCGTGCAGGAGAAACGCGACCGACGTCCACAGCACACTGAACGTGCCGAACGCGAGCATGCCGTAGAGCGCACGCAGCCGCAGCACTGGCTCCTCGATGAGCAGGCGGAACGTAGAAAGCAACAACCCGGCGTACGTCAACCGCGTCTGCTCGCGATAGCGGGGCAGCTGCGCACGGAGCACCACCGTCTGTGCGGCCATCGCGCCGGCGGCGGCGAAGTAGACAACGCGCCAGCTGCCGACCTGAGCAACCAGGCCCGCGACCGTGCGTGCGAGCAGGATGCCGAGCAGCAGTCCGCTCATCACCATGCCGACCACGCGACCGCGTTCGTGGTCGCCCGCCATTGACGCGGCGTACGGCACCAGTACCTGCGCCATGACACTGACTACGCCGACCGCGAGCGCAGCAGCGAGCAGCACGCCGGCATTCGGCGCCAGCCCGAGCGCCAGCAGGGCACCGGTCGCGAGCAGCGACAGCAGCACAACGAGCGAGCGACGCTCGATGAGGTCGCCGAGCGGGAGGAGCAGCAGCAGTCCTAACGCATACCCGATCTGCGCGACGGTCACGATGAGGCCCGCGACCGTCGAGGACAGGTGCAGGTCGTGGCGCATCACCGGCAGCAGTGGTTGCGCGTAGTAGTTGTTCGCAACGGCGACGCCGGTCGCAACCGCCATGATGACGACGAGCGTGCGCGCGAGCCTGCCGCCGGTGGTGGATTGTGGTCGCGGCATTAGAGCGAGTATGTCGCTCTGACTCGCGACATACTCCCTCACGGCCCCCCGGAGTCGGCCTCGGGTGTTAGCTGAAGTCGGCGGGGAACTGGCGCATGATGCCGGAGCTGAGCAGATCGGCCATGGCCAAGATGTGCAGGTGGACGGCCTCGTAGTCCTGCACGCTCGCGGCGTAGTTGCCACCGAGTTCGTCGGCTGCCTCGGCCAGCGTCTCGTCCAAGTGTTCTTTCATCGCCGCCCGCAGGACATCGTCTGGCCAGAAGCGCGGGTTGGCCGCTGAGAGGAAGTCGGCGATCTGGTTGGCGTTGTCGTACCAGCGCGTCTTGGCGTCCTGGAACGCCGCGGTGTCACCGGACTTCGCGTCCTGCAGCAGCTCGACCGCGATGGTGATGTGGTCGTGCAGAAGCGCGGTCAGCTGGTGAGCGGCATCGGTGCCGTAGAAGGGCGCGACCGCGTCGCCGATGTCCACCTGGTTTTGCAGCAGTCGCGTCGCGGTCGCGCTGAAGCCGTTGCTGCCATCGGCAAAGGTCACGATGGCCAACCGGGTCCAGGTGATGTGGTCCTCCCAGAGCTTGCGCATCTGGTCGTGGAAGGCGACGCGGCTGGCGGTCGATAGGCCCGTGAAGCTTGCCTGCCCGTGGTCGGCATGGTCCTCGGCAGCCGCGTGGTCGTGGGTGGGTGCGAACGCGACGAACAGCCCGACAAGCGCGGCGACGAGGGCTAGGAGGACCACGGGCACGGGCCGTCGTCGTGAGGTGGCGGTGCTGTTCATGCTGGCTCCCTTCGGTGGTGGTGGAGGTAGAGGACGATGCCGGCGCCTGCGCCGACGAGCTCAGCGATGGAGGTGACCAGTCCGATCGCATCGACCGGCTCGGGGTCGCTGATCAGACCGGGCAGGCCGGCTGTGCGAGAGAGCAGATAGGAAGCGGCGGTACCGACCAGTAACACTGCGGCACCGGCCGGCGCCCACCCGTCATTTCGCGGTCGGCTGGCGACAACCGATGCGGTCAGCAGCAATGCCGCGGCGGCGGCGAACACCGCACCGAGCCGAGGGCCCGCCTCGACGAGGTGTTCGGGGATGATGCCGGCGTGCACGCCTGCACTGGCGGCGCACACGCCTGTCAGCACGTAGCGCAAGCCGAGGTCGGAGAGCGCCGCTGACCGTGCATGACGTGGCAGCGCCCTCAGCGTTGCAGAGGTCATACATCGTTGGTGTCGCTACGTCCGCAATTGATACCTACTTCTTTACCCGGCGGGCAGAGCCGGTTGCCAGGTGACCCCGATAGGGTCCGTGATTCTCAGAGGAATTCGGGGAGGCCCGGGTGACGACTGCCTCAGCGTCGGTCGCACGACGCGACCAGGTGGAATACCGGTCGTGGTGGGAGCACGCCGCCTTCTACCTCTTCATCTGGGTTCCGTTCGCTGCCATCGTCGCGGCCCTGGTGCTGGCAATCCGGGGCCGAGCGGTGAGCGTGCTCAGCATCTCGTTGGCTGCGGTGTTCTATGTCATCACCGCGCATGGCATCACCATCGGCTACCACCGAATGCTCACGCATCGGGCCTTCAAGGCGCGCCGCTGGTTGAAGATCGCCCTGTCGATTGCCGGCTCGATGGCGATCCAGGGTGGTCCCATTCGCTGGGTCGCCGACCATCGCAAGCACCACCAGCATTCCGACGGTCCGGATGACCCCCACTCTCCGTGGCGGTTCGGCAACGGCCCGAAGGCGCTGGCCCGAGGATTGTGGTGGGCGCACACCGGATGGCTGTTCCGGCGCGAGCAAGCCGTGAAGGCGGCATATGCACCCGACCTTCTTGCCGACCCGGACCTCGTCACCGTCCATCGGCTGTTTCCGCTGTGGGTGACGATCTCCGTGCTCGCACCCCCACTGGTCGCGTTCGCGCTGACCGGGTCGGTGGCTGCGGCTGCCGGTGCCTTGTTGTGGGCGTCCGGTGTGCGGATCTTCCTGCTTCACCACGTGACCTTCGCCATCAACTCCGTGTGTCACGTCGCCGGCACGCGGCCGTTCACGACCCGGGACCGGTCGACGAACTTCTGGCCGCTCGCGCTGTTGAGCATGGGCGAAAGCTGGCACAACCTGCACCATGCGGACCCCACGTGTGCACGGCATGGAGTCCAGCGCGGACAGATTGACAGCTCCGCACGGCTGATCCGATGGTTCGAGCGCGCAGGGTGGGCGCACGACGTGCATTGGCCGGACCAGAGCCGGTTGGTACGACGGAACCGCCCAGCGACTCGCTCAACCCGCTGAGCCTTATGAGCAGTGCGAAGCGCGCGCTGGTCGCGCTCGCCGCCGTGCTACTGGGCGGCTGTGGCGGCAGCACCGCAGCGCCTCGCGCCAACGCGCCCAGCAGTTCGCCGACGCCGTCGGTGTCGTCGACCCCCAGCGGCGGACCCGTCGTGGCCCCGTCCGGCGCGAGACCGACGAAAGTTCTGCTGTTCGTCCTGGAAAACCATGCGCAGTCACAAGCTCTCGCGTCGATGCCGTACTTGTCCTCACTCGCAACCCGCTACGGGCGGACGACGAGCTACCACGCAATCACGCATCCGTCGTTGCCCAACTACCTGGCGCTCGTCGGCGGTTCCACATTCGGCGTACATGATGACGCCGCACCGAGCGCGCACCGATTGTCCGGCGAGTCGGTGTTCGATCAGGCGCTGGCCAAGGGGTTGACAGCCAAGCTGTATGCCGAGTCGATGCCCAGCAACTGCTTTCAGAGGCCGGCCGGTTCCTACGCCGTCAAGCACAACCCATGGGCTTACTTCACCGGCTCGACCCAGCGAGCCAACTGCGACCGCAACGACGTTCCGATGGGAACCCCGAGTGCGGGAGCCCTCGCGAACGACATCGCGTCAGGGACACTGCCCGACGTCGCGATGGCCATCCCCAACCTCTGCAATGACGCGCACGACTGCTCACTGGCGACGGCAGACAATTGGCTACGACGATGGGTCCCGACCGTCATGGCCGGGTCCGACTATCGCGACGGCCGTCTTGCGGTTGTGGTGACGTTTGATGAAGACGACCACGGCTCGTCCAACAACGTGCTGACGGTGGTCGACTCGTCGCACATCGCGCACGTCGCGTCATCGTCGCCGTACACGCACTATTCGTGGCTGCGTTGCGCTGAGGACATGCTCGGCGTGCCCGCGTTGGGAGAAGCCAGAACAGCCGTGTCGATGTGCCCGGGGTTCCTGCTCTAACGCTGCCTTAGGCCTTCGTCGCCGCAGGCACGCGACTCGGTTTCACCGCATGCCGATCGCCTGGGCCGTCGCGGCGTCGGCGGGAAAGAACGACTCGATCACGATCTCGTCGAGAGTGACGTCGTACGCCGCACCCAGCGTGGAGACCACGGTGAAGAAGGAGAGGATGTCGTCGCCGGTGGCCAGCCGGAGCGCGAGCACAGGTGCGATGGCGTGGGTTGAGCCATGTGTCCGGCCGACTCCCGGATACGACTGGCACTCACGGATGAGCTCGCGGATCGCGGGGTCGCCGGTGGCCCGTAGCTGTCGCTGCAACCTGATGAGGACGTGCTCGCTGTAGTCGGCGAAGTTCGCCACTCGCGACCGCAGGCCGGCCGGGTGCATGACCAGCCGGATGATGTTGATCGGGTCGGTCATCAGCTCGTCGGGCACGCCTTCGGCGAACGCCAGCGCAGCGTCATTCGCCAGCACCAGGTTCCACGCATGGTCCGCGACGAGCGCAGGACAGGGCTGATGCGCGTCCACGAGCGACTGCAACGACCTCCGCACGTCACGCATCGACTCGGCCGACAGCGGCGTCTGGGTGTACTCGGGCGCATAACCCGCAGCCAGCAGCAAGGCGTTGCGGTCGCGCAGCGGCAGCTCGAGGTACTCGGCCAGTCGCATCACCATGTCGCGACTGGGCCGTGCACGGCCGGTCTCGATGAAGCTCAGATGGCGGGTGGAGACACCGGTCTCGCTCGACAGGTCGAGCTGGCTGACCCGGCGACGGTTTCGCCACTCCCGCAACAACGGTCCGACGGGAAGGGCCGCGGAGGTCGGCGATGCGGTCGACATGAGCTGCACGATAGGCGCCCCTCGGCGCGGCCACCGTTACCTCGCAGGTAATCGCGACGCACAACCCCTTCGCCACATGCTGCGGCCACGGCTGACGTCAAGGAGGAAATCGTGACCGCACTGACCACGTCGTACGACGTCCCTGCAACCAGCCGCCGCGAGCCGGCGCTGCGCCGCATGCTGGCGGGTGCGGCGGCCTTCGACGCCGCCGGGGGTGTCTTCTGTCTTGCCGCCGCCGCTGAGTTGGCGAGGTGGCTGTCGATACCGCGCGGTGCCGTCTACGCGACGGGCGCGCTCTTCGTCGCAGCAGCGGCAGCCGGTGCCGTCACGCGTCGCCGGAGTCCGCTCAAACTGGGCTGGATCATCGGGGCCAACGAGTTGTTCGCACTCTGGTGCCTGCTGTTGCTCGTGCTTGCCGGCCCGAATGCCCTTGGCACCGCGCTGCTCCTTGTGGCCACCCTGTCGAGCGCCGGCACGGGCGCTGCTCAGCTCCTGCTCGCCCGCCGGCGCTAACGGAGTGCTCAGATGTTGGACTGGTCCGGATCGACATCGACGGGTGTCGGTGCGCTCGTCCCGGTGTCGTCGGCGACGATGCAGGACAGGCCGAGGGTGTACGCCGTCATTGACAGCGACCCGTATGTGTAGCCGTCGACGAGCACGTCGATAGTGCCGGCGTCGGTTTCGTCCGCAGCGCCGGCGAGGCCGGCCAGGTACAACGCCGGGATGAAGTGGTCCGGTGTGGGGGCGGCGGCGTCGTAGTCGGGATGAGCGTCCAGTGTCGCGAACTCGGTCGGCGCCTCGAGCATGCGTACTTTCGCGTCGCGGTCGAAGCGCTGCGCCCAGTCGAACCCGTCGTCCTTGCGCTGCCAGTCCATTGCTCGCAGGTTGTGCACGACGTTGCCGCTCGCGACGATGAGCACGCCCGAGTCGCGCAGCGGCGCAAGGCGGGCGCCGAGGTCGAGGTGGTAGTCCAGTGGCTTGTCGGCATTGATGGACAGCTGCACGACCGGAATGCTGGCGTCGGGAAACGCATGCACCAGCACGCTCCAGGTGCCATGGTCGATGCCCCAGCTGTCGACGTCGGCGCCGACCCACGTGGGCTTGACCACGTCGGCCACCTCTGCCTGTAGCGACGGCATGCCCGGTGCCGGGTATTGCACAGTGAAGAGTTCTTTCGGGAAGCCGTAGAAGTCGTGGATCGTGCGCGGGCGTTCCATCGCCGTGATCGCGGTGGCGTTGATGTACCAGTGCGCGCTGATGACCAGGATCGCCCGTGGCCGGGGCACGGCCTCGCCGAACGCGCGCCATGCTGCGGTGTAGCGGTTGAGCTCGAGGGCGTTCATCGGGTTGCCGTGGCCGAAGAACGCCGCCGGCATCGTGCTCATTCCGCCTCCACTACGCGACGCGTCAACTCCTCACAACGTACCTGTACCGATTGTGGTCATCGCCCGGATACTTCCGATGTGCCTGCAGAGATCAGCGGTGGTCGAAGGGTGCCCACGGCGGCCATGCTGATCGTCGCGACTGCGCTGACGGCAACGGCGTACGCCGGATCGGCTCCTCCGGCCCCGACGGTGTTCGACACGCCGATCGTCGCCGCTGATGGACGAGGCGAGCCGGAGGTCGCTGTCGACCCGAAGCACCCGAACGTGCTCGTCGCCGCGTACAGCAGCGGGGTGGCCCGCTCGACCGACGGTGGACAGCACTGGACCCAGGTGCTCGACGGCTTGAGCGGAGCGGGAGCAAGTGCCCGCGGCGCGGGCGACCCTGTCGTCGTCGCCGATGCACAGGGCAACTTCTTCTACAGCCATCTCGGCAGCGGGGCCTACACGATCCAGGAGTCGACCGACCAGGGAAAAACGTGGGCCGACGTCGGAGCGCCGCTGCACAACCCGTTGCCGGCCGGCCCGTCGGTGCCCGACATGACCGTGCATCCTGGCGACGGTCCGCTATGGATGGGGCCCTCGATCATCGGCTGCGATCGGCCGCTGATGACCGTCGATCAGGTGACGAACGCGATCGACGCGACGTGCGCCGACCACGGTGACCAGAGCGGCGCCGAGGGGTCGCCCACCTGGGAGGCGGCGTTCCTGTACTGCCGCGCCAACGTTTTCTCCTCCGGTGCGATGACTGACTGCGGCCGGCGCTACGTCTCGGTCTCGCACGACCTTGCGCGTACCTGGAGCGCGTGGGTGCCGGAGGACTCCGCCGACTGGCCGGCCGGCTACACCGGTGCGTTCGACGGCGCCCCGGCAGCGGCGTACGGCGTGCTCGCGACCGCCTATATCGCCAGCTCGGCGCCGGGATCGGGCTGCACCCAGTGCGTGGTGTTCGAGACGAGCGCCGACGACGGCGTCACCTGGACACGAACGCTGGTGCCGGGGGCGACTGCGCAGATCGCCTCGATCACGCCGCAGACCGCCGCTGGGCAGCACCCCGCGCAGGCGCTCATCGGGAATGACAGCCAGACGGTGTGGTTCGAGCCCTACGTCACGGCCGACCCCGCCCGACGCGGTCACTTCGCGGTGATGATCGCCGATGCCACGACGAGGACGCATCTTCTCGTCTACCAGACCTACGATGCCGGCACCAGCTGGTCGGTGCCGCTCAGTCTGGGCGACGGGATCCACCGGGTCGACAAGCCCGCGATGGCCTTCGGCCCGACCGGTGCGCTCGGGGTGATGTGGAAGTCGGTCAACGCCGCCGACCTGAGCTTCGACGTGTGGGCCGCGGTCGCCCCTCCCGGCCTGAAAGCGTCGTTCGGCGCGCCCGTGCAGCTGAGCAGCCACCCGTCCGCGGAGGAGACGTGCGGTCTTGGTGGACAGGACGGCCAGGCCTACGGCTGTGACGAACTATCGTGGATGGTGCTCGACAAGTCGCACCTCGACGCGGTCTGGGGAGACAACCGCTCAGGGCAGACCGCCTACTTCGGCCGCTACGCCTTTTGAGCTCCCTCGGAGGCATGACGACGTGATGTCCGAATTCGGCTTCACGGCACCGGACCCTGGGAGATGCTGGGCCTCGTGGAGCCGACCGGGGACGCTGCGCCGCTCGACTTGATCGGTCGTGACCCGGAACTGCTGGCGATCGACACGGCGGTCCGGACACTCGCCGAGGGCCGCGGCGGAGCGATGGCCGTGCTCGGGCCGGCAGGAGTAGGCAAGTCCCGGCTGGCCCGAGCGGCCATCGGCCGGGCGAGCAGCAACGGCGTCCACGTGCTCACTGGTCGAGCCGTAGCGACCGGTGGCTCAACGCCGTACCGTCCGCTGATCGAAGCGGTCGCCCCCTGGGCGCGCACGCACGAGCGGGACGATGTCGACCTCGGAGCTCACAGCCGGGCCTACGACGTGCTCGTGCCGGGGTGGTCCAGCGGCAGCGCCGAACCGCTGTCCCCGGTCTTCATTGCGGAGGCGTTGTTGCGGCTGCTGCCGCGGGTGAGCGACGGCGCACCCGCGCTGCTGCTGCTCGAGGATCTTCACTGGGCCGACGAGGAGACGCTGGCCGCAGTGGAGTACGTCGCGGACGCGGTCGAGTCAATGTCTGTTCTAATCGTTGTCACCGCTCGCGACGATGAAGGGCCGGTCGCCCGGCGGACGATCCGGGCGCTGGCTGCTCGCGGCGCGATGCGCCTGCTGCGGCTCGCCCCACTCGACGTCGAGGCCACGCGAGAGCTGGCCGAGCTGCGACTGGGCAGGCCCGCGACACCGGCCCTCACGTCGCTTCTTGTCGAGCGGGCCGAGGGCCTGCCGTTGTTCATCGAGGAGCTGCTCACCGCGCTCGATGCGAGCGGAAGCCTGACGACGCATGACGAGATGGTCGACGTCGTGGCACGCGCCGGCCAGGTGCTTCCGTTGTCGGTCGCTGACACCGTCGCGGCGCGACTCGAGGAGATGCCTGACGGACACCGGCGGGTCGTCGAGGCGGCGGCGTTGCTCGGACGATCGTTCGAGCACGGCCTTGTCGAGGGCGACGACGGTGCCGAGGTCGCTCCGGCGCTGCAAGCGGCGACCGCTCTCGGGCTGGTCCAGGAGGATCCGGACCGGCCGGGACAGCTCCGGTTCAGGCATGCCTTGCTGCGCGATGGCGTGATCGTGTCGACCTACCCGCCGCGTCGGGCCGAGCTCGCCCGCACCCTCCTGGACCGGTTGCTGGTTCGCGATCTCAGCGACGACAACCTTGCCGTCGCCATCGACCTCGCCGTCCGCGCCGGCGACGACACTCTCGCCGCGCGGCTGGCGCTGCGCCGCGCGATGGATGCGTTCGAACTCTGGGCGATGGGCACGGCGGAGCGGGGCCTCGCCGAAGCCCGCAGCTACGCCGGCAAGGACCCTGACCTGCTCATCGAGATCGACATCGCGGCGCTCCGGGTTGCGTCGATCGTGGGCCGACTCCCCGTGGTCATGCAGCTCGGTCAGGCGTTGCTGTCGCGGCTGGATCGCAGCGGCCGCCACGATGTCGAGCTGCTCGAGACCCATCTGCGGCTCATGCAGACCTTGCTCGACGAGGAGCAGTGGCAGGAAGCCGAGCCGCACCGGCAATCCGCGGTGTCACTCATGCACGCCGCTGATGACTGCCATGTCACCAGGCTCGAGCTGTGGTCGTCGTTGCTGGACCGACTGAGAGGCGACCTCGACAGCGCGCGTTCACGAGCAGTGAAGGCCGCCGATCTCGCCCGGCCTGACCCGCTGCAGGTCGACCTGGTCTGCTGTGCGTTGCTGTACGAAGGCCGGGCCTGGCTGCCCGAGGATCCGGATGTCGCGCGGTCGCGGTGGCAGGAGTCGTTGGCATACGCCGACACCAATGGCGTCAGGATATGGCGCGCTCGGATGCTGCTCGAGCTACTGACGCTGGAAGGCGACGAGCTGCGGGGCGACGTCGATGTCAACGAGACCCTGCGCGAAGTCGATGCTCTCGCGCAGGAAGTCGGTGGAGTTGCGACCCGCAGCAGGGCGGCTCTGGTGCATGCCGCCTTCGCGGTCAACCGGGGCGACCTGACGGGGCTGGCCGAGGCCCTGTCCAGCGCTGAATCCTTCGGCATCGCCGGCGCCGCCGCGCGACGAGCCCACGCCGACCTGCGGGCCGCGCTGTCCGTGTTGCGCCAGGAACCGGTCGGCGAGATGTCGCCTCGCGCGGCTGTGCTCGCCGCGCTCGCGGTCGACGACGTCGAGGTGGCGCGATCGGCGGCGAGCCAGCTGGACCGGTCAGTCGGTCGCGGTCCGCTCGCTCTGTTCATCGACCTCGTGACCGACCACGACGCGATCGACTATGGCGCCGTTGGCGACGCCCGGTCGTTGCTGCCGAACGTTGCGGCTGCGGTGGAGCGACTCGCACCCGCCACGCTGGTCGCGGCGATGTTCACCCGCCTGCACGCGACCGGCGCTGCCGAGGAACGGTCCGCGTTGCAGTCCGCAGTGTCCACATTCGACCGGCTCGGCCTGACCCGACCCGCGGACGCCTGCCGCGCGATGCTGCGTTCAGCCGGCGTCCCCTTGCCGCGAAGGCCGTCCGCGCAGGACGGCGTGCCCGAGCACCTGCGCGCCGTTGGCGTGACGGCGCGCGAACTCGACGTCCTGCGCCTGCTCGCGGAGGGTTACACCAACCGTGACGTCGCGGCTGCGCTCTACCTGTCACCGCGGACGGTCGAGAAGCATGTCGAGCGACTGCTGCTGAAGACCGGCGCGCCCAACCGCACGGCTCTCGCCGCCCTGGCCCCTCCCAATCTGGCCAGCGCCGGCACCTCATTACGTACGCCGGCGCCAGACGGTACGTAGTCACACCGACGCGCGGACACCGGTCCCGCAGCGACCGTCGTAGCCATGACCACAACGACGGCTACATCGGCCACCATCCAGTCCCCTCTCGACACTCTCCGTCAGCACGTCACCGGCCCGGTCCTCGAGCCGGGCGACGCGGGCTATGAGGCGGAGATCGCCGCGTGGAACCGCATCACCACGCACCGTCCGCCCGTCGTGGTCGGAGCCGCGTGCGCCGACGATGTCGCGGCTGCGGTCCGCCACGCGATCCAGCACCGGCTGTCAGTCGCGGTGCAGGCGACCGGGCACGGCGCCAGCTTCCCGGTCAACGACGGCGTGCTCATCACCACCGCGCGAATGAGGCATGTGTCCGTCGACGTACAGCGCGGCGTTGCCCGGGTCGAGGCCGGCGCGAAGTGGGCCCACGTCGTCGAGGCGACGGCGCCGTACGGTCTCGCCCCGTTGCTCGGATCGACGAGCGACGTCGGTGCGGTGGGCTACACCCTCGGTGGCGGAATGGGTCCGCTGGGCCGCAAGTACGGTTTCGCCGCGGACCGAGTCCGCTCGGTGGAGATCGTCACCGGAGACGGCAAGCTGCGCACGATCAGTGCGGACAACGAGGCCGCCCTGTTCTGGGGCCTTCGCGGTGGTAAGGGCAACTTCGGCATCGTGACCGCGATGGAGATCGACCTGGTGTTACAGCCGCGGCTTTACGGCGGTGCGATCTTCTACGACGCTGCTGACGCGTCGACGGTGCTGCACACCTGGCGCGAATGGGTCGAGGCGGTGCCGGAGGAGATGACTTCCTCGGTGGCGCTGCTGCGACTGCCCGACATGGAGTTCGTGCCGGCGCCGTTGCGCGGCAAGCTCACGCTGCACCTGCGCATCGCCTACACCGGCGAGGCGCGCGTCGGCGAGAAGCTGGTCGCGCCGCTGCGAGCCGCGGCGACGCCCGTGATCGACATGGTGCGCGACATGCCGTTCACGGAGTCCGACACGATCCACATGGACCCGGTCGACCCGACGCCGTCGTGGCACGACGGCCGGCTGCTCAGCTCGTTCCCGGCGCAGGCCGTCGACGCGCTGCTCGCGACGGCGGGGCTCGACGTCGACGTGCCTCTCATATTCGCCGAGGTCCGCCACATGGGCGGCGCGCTCGGGCGGCAGCCGCTGGTGCCCAACGCGGTCGCCGGCCGCGACGGTGCGTTCAGCCTGTTCGTGCTCGGCCCGGGGGTCCCCGGCGTCGTCGAGGCGGTTGAGGCTGCTGCTGGACGTGTGATCGACGCGCTTGCGCCGTGGCACACCACCGGTCGCCTGCTCAACTTCCTCGGTACGACGGACGCCGGCAGCGCTGCCGTCGCGGCCGCCTACCCGACCGATGTGACCTCCCGGCTCCTCGAGCTCAAGGACCGGTTCGACCCGCACAACCTGTTTCGGCACGGACACGCACTGAAGGGGCGGTGAACGAGATGTATCCATTCACACCACGCTTGGCCGAGCAGCGCATCGCGGAGCTGCGACAGGACGCTTGCCGTTACCGGCTCATCCGGGAGGCGCGGCGAGCCGGGAAGCGCTAGTTGCGCGTCGCTGGATCGCGGGTCAGGATCGCAATGCCGGTCCTGGCCCGCGATGTCGTGTGCCACCACTTTCAGGCCAGCAAAGGCAGCGCCTCGCGAAGGTCCGTGGGTGGCGGCGCGCGGCCGGTTGCACCCTCCAACCACACAACCGGATCCGCGGGAACCTGAGCGACGAGGTCCGGGCGGCGCCGTTGCAGCAGCGTGCGCAGCGCCGCCGACGCGATGAGGAGCGCAGTCTCGTCCGGCGGCACGTGGTGTGGGAGGTCCAAGCCGTGCACGACGCCTTCGACGACGCGGTGCACGAGGAAGTCGGCCACCGGCAGAGCACCGAACCGCGTCGGCAGGACCGCGGCCGAGTCGACCGCTTCGACGGCGTCGCTCGCAGCAGCCACGGCGGCGTGCAGCCGCGCGACGAGCTCGTCGGCGTCCGCACCTGCAGCGAACTCGCGGGCACGGCTGTCGTTGTCGGCGGCTCGCGACGGAGCGCCGCTGAAGACGTCGTAGACGCTGATCGGCTCGGCCGACGTCGGTGTCTCCCGCAGCGTCCGCGGGATCGCCTCGCCGACGACGACAAGATGGCCGAGCAGGGTCTGCGCGGTCCAGCCGGCGAGCCGCGTCGGTGCCTGCCAGTCGGTGGTCGCAGCGACGCCGTCCGCGACCCGCCGCCACTGGTCGAGCATCGCGCTGCCCAGCTCGCCGAGGGGGCGTTGCGTCGGATCCGTCGCCGCCATCATCGCGAGGACTCGATCCGGCCGGTGACCTCGCCGAGGGTGACGTCGCCAACGGACCCGCAGATGCGGACCTCGTCACCATCCTCGAGGAAGGACAGCATCCGGCCGCCGTCGATCGCGACCGGCCTGGTCCCGTTCCACGACAGCTCGAGCAGCGACCCGAACTCGTCCGCGTTCCATCCCGACACCGTGCCGGAGGCGTAGAGATCGCCGGTGCGCAACGACGCACCGTTGACAGTCATGTGCGCGAGCTGTTGAGCGGGAGTCCAGTACATCGCGCGGAACGGCGGGCGCGACACGATGTGGGCGTTGACCGACAGCGTGAGCTGCAGATCGAGGCCGGCCGGCTCGGCCGGATCCGCAAGGTAGGGCAAGACGTCGACACGGCGAGGAGGTGGCGACACCCACGCATCGTCGAGTGCGTCGAGCGGGGTCACCCATGCCGAGACACTCGTGGCGAACGACTTGCCGAGGAAGGGTCCGAGCGGCACATACTCCCAGGCCTGGATGTCGCGCGCGGACCAGTCGTTGAGCAGCACGACGCCGAACACATGGTCGCGCCAGTCGTCGGCGGCGACCCTCGTACCGAGTTCGGTGCCGACACCAATGACGAAGCCGACCTCCACCTCGACATCGAGCCGCCGGGACGGCCCGAACTCGGGGGCCGGCGATCCAGGCGTCAACCGCTGGCCGGTCGGGCGGACGATGGGTGTGCCAGAAGGCACCACCGTGCCGGCGCGGCCGTGATAGCCGATCGGCAGGTGCAGCCAGTTGGTGGGAAGAGCATCGCCATCCGGCCGGAAGATCCGGCCGACGTTGGTGGCGTGTGACTCCGACGAGTAGAAGTCGACGTAGTCGGCCACGGCGAACGGGAGGTGCAGCCGAAGGCCGTCCTCGCGCAGCCGGTTCGCGGTGAACGCAGTGTCGGATGCGCCCTCGACCCAGTCGAAGACCCGCCGCCAGGCAGCCCGCCCGGCGCCGAGCAGCCGCGTCAGCGACTCGGCCGCCAGCAGCCCCCGCACAGATGCATCGGCGCCTTCGGCGACCGCCGCACCGGTCGCGATGACACCGTTGCGCTTCACGACGACAGTGCGACGGCCGTCCACCTCGGCGCAGCCATACGAGATGTCGGTCACGTGGCAACTCCGCATACAGCGCGCCGCGCCGCCTGGCGAATCTCGGCGGACGTGGGTCGGGACAAGGCCGCCGCGATGTGGGCGTCGGGGCGGATCAGCCACACGTCGTCGCCGCGGCAACCGAGCATCGCCGCGAGGTCGCCGGACGGATCCACTTCAGCGACGTCGAGAACGCGGCTGTGGCCGGCGTAGGTCTCTTTGAGTGCGACGGCGACCATGACCGCGTCGACGTTGCCGGAGACCAGCGCGAGCAGGCCGTCGCGGGCGACCCGCCGCAGATGGGTGTCCCGGTCGGCCACGCGCACGGGTGCATCGGGGACAACGATGCCGGGACCAGGAGTCGGGGTCTGCCCCTTCGGCGGCCGCCCCGCGAACGGGCGGCTCGGGTCGGGCGTGGTGAGCCCGGAGTCGACGTACCAGTAGGGCTCTGCCATCCGGCCCGAGTCGATCGCGGGCAAGGCAGTCGGGTCGGCAAATGCCTGTTCGAGCAGCTGCTCGCGACGTGAGCGATCGTCCTGGCTCTGCGGCACCAGGAAGCGCATGGTGGCCGAGGTCACGTCGAGATTTTCCAGGGCGGCGGCGTGCCTTTCCTGGTGGTAGGTCTCCAGCAGGTGCTCCGTCGACCAGCCGCGCCAGACGTGCGCCACCTTCCAGGCGGCGTTCTCCGCGTCCCAGACACCCGAGTTGAGCCCGCGCGCGCCGAACGGCGCGACCAGATGCGCCACGTCACCGAGCAGCAGGACCCGTCCTACCTGCATGCGAGGAACGGCACGGGCCTGGAACCGGTAGACCGACTTCCACACGATGTCGTAGGGGGCGTCTCCGACAATCGCCCTGATCCGGGCGTCGACGTCATCACCCCTGGCGTCGTAGTCGCTCGGCACCTGCCAGTCGATGCGGTAGGTGGAGTCGGGGCACGGATGAATCAGCACCTGGCGGCCCGGGTTCCACGCGGGGTCGAAGTAGAACCGACGCTCGTTGGTCCAGTTGCCGAGGTCGGCGCGGATGTCACAAATCAGGAAGCGGTCGTCGAAGCTCTGGCCGTCGAAGCTCTGGCCGAGTGCAGTCCGTACGACGTCGCCGGCCGAGCCGGCGCAAGCCAACGCGTAGGGCGTGCTGATGCGGCTGCCGTCGGCCAGGACCACGGCCACCGCTTCGGCGGACTGCTGCAGATCGACGACCTCCGCGCCCCAGCGGACCTCGATCCGCGAGTCGGCCGCGATCCGTTCGTCGAGCAGCCGCTCGGTTTCCGCCTGCGAGATGTTGACCCAGGGCGGGAACGGCGAGCGGCCGCTGTCGACGAAGTCGATCGAGAACAGCTCGGCGTCTCGGTAGAAGGTGCGGGCGGTTCGCCAAGTGACGCCACGGTCGGCGATGGCGGCACCGGCGCCCACGGTCTCCCAGACATCGAGGACGTCACGCTGCTGGCAGATCGAGCGTGACCCGCCCGTCTCGCGTGCCGCCCGCTTGTCAAGCATCAGGACCGGGATGTCCCAGCGAGCCAGTAGCAGGGCTGCGGTCTGGCCGACCGGGCCGGCACCGACGACGACGACGGGTTGCCCCGTCTCTGGTTGCCCCGTCTCTGGTTGCCCGGTCTCTGGTTTCATCGCTCAGCCCTGCAGCTGGTCCCACACCTCGCGGTCCCGCTGCGCGGTCCAGATGCGAGGGCGGACGATGCCGTCGAGCTCGTCCCAGACGCGAGCGACGTCGAACGGCAGGCAGTGCTCAAAGATCGGCCAGCGACCGTACTCCGGTGCGAGGGCGGTGTGTGCCGCCTCGAACGCCTCCTTCAGCGTTCCCTGCCGTCCATGCACAGCGACGACCTTGGCCCGCAGCTCGTCCAGGAAGTGCCGGGTCTGGGCGATGGCGGCGGCGACTTCCGGCCGTCCCTGGGCCAACCGGCCGCGGCCGCCGACGAGAACATCGGCGTCCAGCTCCGCAACCCGGTCCAGGGTCGATCCAGCCCAGTCGACGTGGTAGGCGTCGCCCGTGTAGAGGGCGGCCTGCGACTCGACCAGGTCGCCGGCGAACACGATCTTCTGGCGGGGGAGCCACGCGACAATGTCGCCTTCGGTGTGACCGCGCCCGCAGTACTGCAGCACGAGCTCACCGCGTTCGCCGCCCAGGTCGATGCTGAGCCGGTCGCTGAACGTCATGGTCGGCCAGGTGAGACCCGGAATCGAGTCGGGTTCCTCGAACAGCCGGGGCATGCGGCCGAGCTCGCTCTCCCAGTCCTCCTTGCCGCGTTCGGCGATGAGCTCGCGGGTCTTCTCGTGCGTGATGATCGCCTCGGCGTCGAAGGCAGAGGCACCCAGAACCCGAACCGCGTGGTAGTGGCTGAGCACGAGGTACTTCACCGGCTTGTCGGTGTGTTCCCTCAGCCGGGACAGCCATCGCCGTGCCGCGACCGGGGTGGCGCGCGCCTCGAAGCAGACGACGAACTCCTCGCCCTCGATGGCGCCGACGTTGGGATCGCCCTCGGCGGTCAGCGCGTAGACGCCGTCGGCGAGAACTTCCAGTGACTCCGTCTGCGGCGTCAGGTCGGCGCTCGAGGCGAACGGCTTGGACATCGGCGACTCCACCTTCACCTGTGACGACTGCCGAGCTCGAAACCAACGTAGTTCTCGGCCAGGCTCGTGGCCGCGGCCTCTGAGCCCGCAACGTAGCGGAGCTGGGCAAGCTGCAGTTGGGCGTTGAAGTCGTCGTCGCCGCCACGGTGGAGCATCGACGTCATCCACCAGGAGAAATGCGTGCAGCGCCAGACCCGTGCCAGCGCCGTGTCGGTGTAGGCGGCGGCCGGCCGCTCGTCGCGACTGCACACGAGCGACGACAGAGCGTCGGCGAGCACCGCAACGTCAGCGATCGCGAGGTTCAGCCCCTTCGCGCCGGTCGGCGGCACGATGTGGGCGGCGTCGCCGGCGAGGAACAGGCGACTGTGCCGCATCGGCGAGGAGACGAAGCTGCGCATCGGCAGGATGCTCTTCTCCAGCACCGGCCCGGTCTGCAACCGCCAGCCGTCCAGAGCGAGCCGGGTCGACAGCTCGTCCCAGATGCGGTCGTCCGACCAGTCGTCGATGTCCTCGTCCGGGCGCACCTGCAGGTAGAGCCGGCTGATCGACGGCGAGCGCATGCTGTGCAGCGCGAACCCCCGCGGATGCCAGGAGTAGATGAGCTCGTCGGTGGACGGCGCGACGTCGGCCAGGATGCCGAGCCACGCGTAGGGATAGCTGCGCTCCCAGGAGGATCGCAGCCCTTCGGGGATGGTGCCCCGGCTCACGCCGTGGAAGCCGTCCGCTCCGACGACGGCGTCACAGCTGAGCTGCTGCTGCGTCCCTGCGGCATCGGTGAACGTGACGCGCGGCTTGTCGAGCGGGTCATGAATTGCTACGTCGGACGCCTCGAACTCGATGTCCAGGCCGGCGTCCAGGCGCGCGGCGATCAGGTCCTTGACGATCTCGGTCTGGCCGTAGATCCAGACGCTTTTCCCGGTGAGCTGCCGAAAGTCGATCCGGTGACGCGTCCCGGGCCACTGCAGATAGATGCCGGAGTGCTCCAGGCCTTCGCGAGCCAACCGTTCGCCGACGCCCTGGCTGGTGAGCAGGTCGACCGTGACCTGCTCCAGGACGCCCGCGCGGATGCGTGCTTCGCAATAGGCGCGGCTGCGGTTCTCGACGATGACGTTGTCGATGCCGCGGCCGGACAGGATCTGCCCGAGCATGAGCCCGGCCGGGCCGGCGCCCACGATGGCGACCTGCGTACGCATGCGCTCACGCTGACAGCAGCCCGGCGCCGAGACACCAGGGCCTTCCACTGGGCGGAAGGTGTCAGTCGCGGAGCAGGCGCGTGATCGCGCTCGCCGCGACATGCAGCGCCGGGACCAACCGTTCCTGGTCGCGGCGCCGCGTGTGGAGCACGGCGCCCAACGCTGCAACAACCGCGCCGGTCCGACCGAGAACCGGTACGGCGACCGACGTCGTACCGACGGTCATCTCGTCGACGGTACGAGCGAAGCGCCGCTGCCGGACCGCCTCGAGCTCTCGGCGCAGCCGGCCCGGATCCGTGATCGTGCGCGGCGTCACCGGGCGAAGGTCCGCCAGTACCGCTTCGACGACATCGGCCGGCGCATAGGCAAGGAGCACCTTCCCCACACCGGTGGCGTGCAGCGGCAGGCGCGAGCCGGCTGCGCTCACCACGCCCACCGCCCGGCTGCCGGCGATCCGGTCGACGTAGAGCGCCGCGTGTCCATCCCTTACCGCGAGGTGGACGTTCTCCCCGGTCACCGCGGCGAGGTCCTGCAGGTAGGGGAGCGCCACCTCGCGCAGCCCCCGATGAACGTGCGAGAGCAGGCCGAGGTCCCAGATCCGGCGACCGATCTCGTAGCGGCCGCCGTCGACGCGTCGCAGCGCGTCCCACGCCACCAGCTCCTTGACGAGCCGATGCGCGGTGCTCAGTGGCAGTCCGGCGCTACGCGCGATCTCGCTCAGCGACCGCTGCGGGTGCGACCGGTCGAACGTGTCCAGGACGGCAAGCACCCGCGACGTCACCGACTGCGACGTCAGGCTGCCGCCTGCCATGACGACCTCCACTTTCCACTCAGTGGAAGTGTCCCTTCTGCGGCGGCGTCCGGCTGCCTAAGTTGCCAACATGCCGCAGCCCCGACCCGCGCCGGCAGCGGCGTCGCCGGCGGCGCTGCGCCTGTCCACGTACCGCCCGGACGCTCCCGGCACCCATCCGGCGATGTTGTCGCCCGACTATGTCTCCACGCGCGAGCGCGCGCCGCGCCGACCGCTCGTTGCGCTTCCGCAACAGCTGACCGAGGTCACCGGACCGGTGTTCGGGCACGAGCGGGTCGGTGCGCTGGACGCGGACCTCACCCGGCAGCACGCCGGGGACCCGCTCGGGCAGCGGATCATCGTGCACGGCCGCGTCGTGGACAGCGACGGCCGGCCGGTGCGGGACAGCCTGGTCGAGATCTGGCAGGCCAACGCGGCCGGCCGCTACAAGCATCCGGTCGACAACTGGCCGGCCCCGCTTGACGACAACTTCAGCGGCGCCGGACGGGCGGTGACCGATGCCGAGGGCCGCTACCGGTTCACGACGGTCAAGCCGGGTGCCTATCCGTGGAAGAACCACCACAACGCCTGGCGGCCTGCACACATCCACTTCAGCGTCTTCGGCCGGGCGTTCGTTCAGCGCCTCGTCACGCAGATGTACTTCCCGGATGACCCGCTGTTCGCGCTGGACCCCATCTATCAGAGCGTCCCGGCCCAGGCGCGGCCGCGGTTGATCAGCGCGTTCGATGCGGAGGTAACCCAACCGGACTGGGCGCTCGGCTTCCGGTTCGACATCGTGCTTCGCGGCCGAGAGGCGACGCCGTTCGACAGTGCCGAGGAGCGGCCGTGACGTTGCCGACGACTCCGTCGCAGACCGTCGGGCCGTATCTGTCGATCGGCCTGCGATGGGAGGACGGTCCCTACGTCGTCCCCGAGGGCACCGCAGGAGCCTTCTGGCTGCACGGCCGAGTTCTCGACGGAACGGGCGCGGCAGTGACCGACGCTCTCGTCGAGACGTGGCAAGCCGACCCGGACGGCCGCTTCGACCACCCCGACGATCCGCGCGGTTCCGTCGGAGGTTGGCGTGGGTTCGGACGGTCCGAGACCGTGACCGGCGAGTGGCGAGTCCACACGGTGAAGCCGGGCCGTGTGCCGATCGCGACCGGAGAGCTGCAGGCGCCGCATCTCGACGTCTCGGTCTTCGCCCGCGGCCTGCTGCACCGGGTCGTGACGCGCCTCTACTTCGCCGACGAGAGCGAAGCCAATGGTGCTGACCCGGTGCTGCTCGCGCTCGGGGACGACGTCCGACGCGCGACCCTCCTGGCGGCAGCGGGGGAGTCCGGCTATCGCTTTGACATCGTGCTGCAGGGTGCGGATGAAACCGTCTTCTTCGACCTCTGACGGCGGGATGTTCGACGCCCTGTTCGCCCGCGGCCCGGTCGCCGAGCAGGTCGGCGCACGGGCCTGGTTGCGGGCAATGCTCGACGCCGAGTCGGCGCTGGTCCGGGCGTGCGTGGCGCACGGGTTGACGACCCCATCTGCCGCCGATCGAGTCGCGGCGGCGTGCGCGGATGTCGATGCCTTCGATCTCGCCCGGATCGTCGACGGGGCTGCGGCGACCGGCAACCCGGTGATGGAACTCGTCGCAAGCATTCGCGAGCGCGTGGGAGCCGAGGATGCCGACGCCGTGCACATCGGCGCCACGAGCCAGGACATCGTCGACACGGCGATGATGCTCGTGGTCCGGCGCGCATCGCTGCTCGTGGTGGAGGCGGCCGGCGACGCGGCCGAGGCTGCCGCTGTGCTCGCGTCTCACCATCGGGCGACGCCGATGATCGGCCGGACGCTGATGCAACAAGCGGAGCCGACCACATTCGGCCTGCGTGCTGCTCAGTGGATGTCGGGCCTCGACGCAGCCACCGACGGATTGCGCGATGTCGTGTGCTCGCTCCCGGCACAGCTGGCGGGCGCGGTCGGGACGGGCGCTGCGTTCGGCGGCCGTATGCACGACGTGTCGAGCACCTTCGCGAAGCTGCTCGAGCTGGACGCGCCAGCCGCTGCCTGGCACACGACGCGTCTGCCCGTCGTCGACGTCGGGGCAGCGCTCGGATCCTTGAGCGGCATCCTCGGCAAGGTCGCGACCGACATTGTGATGCTCGCGCAGAACGAGATCGGTGAGGTGAGCGAAGGCGTCGCGGGTCGCGGAGCATCGACGACGATGCCGCACAAGACGAACGCCGTCGCGGCGATCACCGTCCGCGCGGCCACGCTGCGGGTGCCCGGTCTCGTCGGGACGCTGTTTGCCGCGATGCATCAGGAACTCGATCGCGCCGCCGGCGGCTGGCACGCCGAGTGGGAGACGATCTCGGACCTGCTGCGGCTCACCGGCAGCGCGACGGCCTGGCTGGTCGACTGCCTTGAGCATCTGCGGGTGCAGCCGGATCGCATGCACGCAAACGTGCAAGCCGCCGCGGTCGCGGTAGACCTCGAGGCGCATCTCAACGCCGCGACGTCGCTGGCCGACTGCTTGCTCGACGTGCATCGGGCCAGGCGCCCATGAGCGCAGTCGCTCTCCACCATCGGTTGGACGGGCGCGACAACGCGCCGGTCGTCGTACTGCTCGGGTCGCTCGGCAGCACCCTCGACATGTGGGCACCACAGGTGCCTGCGTTGTCAGAACTCTTCCGGGTTGTGCTCGTCGATGCGAGAGGGCATGGCGGTTCGCCGGTGCCGGCGGGCCCGTACGTAATCGACGACCTCGCTGATGACCTGTTGCTGCTGCTCGACTTGCTCAGTGTGGATCGCGCACACATCGTCGGGTTGTCGCTGGGTGCAATGACGGCGATGCGGTTCGCCGCACTGCATCCGGATCGGGTCGACCGGCTCGCACTGCTCTGTACGACGGCGCGCTTCGACGACGCCTCTGTCTATCGCGAGCGCGCGGCCGCTGTCCTCGCGGAAGGCATGAACGGAATCGCCGACGGGGTCGTCGCACGCTGGTTCACCGAGGCGTTTCGCCGACGCCATCCGGAGGTGGTCGCGAGTTACCGCGACATGGTGGCGTCGACTCCTCCCGTTGGCTATGCCGGCTGCTGTGCCGCCCTCGAACAGCTGGACCTGACCGCGGACCTTGCCTGCATCGCGGCGCCCACACTCGTCATCGCGGCCGCGCAGGATGCGGCGACTCCGCCGGCGTCGCTGGAGCGGATCGCCGCGGGTCTGCCGGTGGCGACGTTCACGGTCGTCGAAGGCGCTGCCCATCTGGCCAACGTCGAGGCGGCAGAGGTCGTGACCGCGGCGATCCTCCGTCACCTGACGCCGCGCAACGCCTTTGAGCTGGAGGCGTATGAACGCGGCATGGCGACGCGCAGGGAGGTCCTTGGCGATGCGCATGTCGACCGGGCCATCGCGGCGACCACGCCGTTGACGCAGCCGTTTCAGGACCTCATCACCCGCTACGCGTGGGGTGAGGTGTGGTCGCGTCCGGGGCTGGACCGACGGGCCAGGAGCATGCTCACGCTCGCGCTGCTCACCGCGCTCGGGCACGAGCGGGAGCTGCGCCTGCACGTGCGGGCGGCGGTGACGAACGGCGTCACCGAAGGGGAGATCGCCGAGGTGCTGCTGCACACGGCCGTCTACGCCGGCGTGCCTGCCGCGAACACCGCTCTGGCCGTCGCGCAAGAGGTGCTCGACGAGATGAAAGGCGAGTCAGCGCTGCGCTAGTCCTGGCCCATCCCCGGGTGCTGTCCCGGCTCGAGGCCGAGGTTGTCGGCGACGGCTTGCAGCAGGCGCCGTAGTTCGGATCGTTCGTGGTCGCTGAGCGACCCGAACAGCGCCTGTTCGTTGCGGCCGGCCGCCTCGAACGCGGACGCAAGCGCGCGCCTGCCCTGCGGGGTCACGTGCAGGGCCCGCACCCGACGGTCGGCCGGGTCGGGGCGGCGCTCGAGGTAGCCCTTGTCCTCCAGCGCGTCGACGAGCGTGACCATCTGGCTGGGCGCAACCTTGAGCGCCTGCCCGCAGGACTGCTGCGAAATGCCTTCGTCCGCCGCGACCTGACGGAGCACGGCGAACTCCCGGGGCTGCATGCCGGTCGGTGCAAGCAGGTCGCGGAACCGGAAGCCCGTCCCGAACCCGACCGATGCCAGCAGGAAGCCGAGCGGCGGGCCGTCGCTGCCGAACGGCGACGGCGGCCGATTCGGAGTTGACCGGTCGCGGGCCACCGGCTAATACTACACACGCAGAATCATTCAGCCCTAGAACTATTTACCCAGCGCATGATCGTTGCAGCGGAGAGGCAGCCGCAATGACTTCCACGACCGAGCACGCCGTCCCCGCCACCGGGGGGTGGAACCGTCTCTCGTCATTTGTGTTGCGGCACCGACGCATCGTGATCACGGTCTGGCTCCTGCTGCTGGTCGCCGGCGGCGCCGGGGCCGGTCAGCTCTCGCACCGGCTCAAGCTCGACTTCTCGCTGCCCGGCCAACCCGGCTTCGAGACCTCGGTCAAGATCCTGCACTCCTACGGCAACGGCGCTTCGACACCGCCGTCAATCCTGACCGTCACGCCGCCCGCAGGACAGACCGCGCGCGCTGACAGCGCGGCGATCGCGAAGGCATTCGCCGCCGTCCGGGCGCAGGACCCGCGCCTGCGCATCGTCGACTACGGCTCCACCCACGACCCCGTCTTTCTGACACGTGACGGCCGGACGAGCTTTGCGTTGGTGTTCGGTCCGCAGTCAACTGGCTTCGGTTCGGCGCCCGCGTCCGACACCGTCAAGGCGGGGCTGAGTCGCGCGCTTCCGGCGGGCTACCACGTCGGTGCGACCGGACTGGACGAGCTCTCGTCCGGCAGCAAGAGCAAGGGCTCGGGCGTCTTCACCGAGACGCTCATCGGCGGGCTCGGTGCGCTCGCCGTGCTCGCGTTCGTCTTCGCGTCGATCCTGGCGCTCGTGCCGTTGCTCGTCGCGGCGGTGTCGATCACGTCGACGTTGCTCGTCGTCCTCGGCCTCACCTACATCGCCGACGTGTCGTTCATCGTTCAGTTCCTCGTGTCGCTGGTCGGGCTCGGTGTCGCGATCGACTACTCGCTGCTGCTGGTCACCCGCTGGCGGGAGGAACGTCAGCGCGGTCACGACAACCATGACGCCGTACGGATCGCGATGGCGACCGCCGGCCGGGCCGTGCTCATCTCCGGTGGCACCGTTGCGATCGGCCTCGTCTCGTTGATCGTGCTGCCGGTGCCCGGGCTGCGCAGCGTCGGCTACGGCGGCATGCTGATCCCGCTCGTCTCGACGCTGGTGACGCTGACGCTACTGCCGGCATTGCTCGGCGGCATTGGGCCGCGCATCGACTGGCCGCGGCTGCGCCACGACGACCAGGCGTCGCGTGCCTGGACCCGGTGGGGCCGACTCGTCGTACGCCGTCGTTGGTTCGCCGCCGCGTTCGCCCTCGTCATCCTCGGGATTCTCATCGCGCCGGTGTTCTCGCTCACCACCGGACAGACGAGCGCGGATGCACTCGGCAAGAGCGGTGCGGCACGCACGACGTACGACGGGCTGCGCATCGGCGGCGTACCGACCGGCGTGCTCACCCCGCTGGAAGTGCTCACCCGGTCTGACGCCGCCTCGACCGTGGCGGCCGACCTGGGCAAAGTGCCGGGCATCGCGTCGGTCGCGGCATCGACGGCTGCGGACAGTTCCCGCGACGGCACGACGGTGGTCATCGGAATTCCGAACGTTCCGACTGTCAACAGTCAAACGCTCGCGCCGGTCAAGGCGGCGCGGGCGGCCCTCGCGGGCGAACCCGGTGTCATCGGCATTGCCGGCCAGGGGCCGATCGAGCTCGACTACCAGCACGCCGTGTTCGGCAACTTCCCGTTGATGTTCGCCGTCATCGCGGTGCTCATGTTCCTGCTGTTGGCGCGGGCGTTCCGATCGGTGCTGCTGCCGCTCAAGGCGCTGGTGCTCAACCTGATCTCGATGGCGGCGACGTTCGGGTTGATGACGTGGTTCTGGCAGCAGGGCCACGGCTCCGACGCGGTCTTCGGCATCCCCGCAACAGGGGCGATCACGTTCTGGGTGCCGCTGATGGTCTTCGCGTTCCTGTTCGGGCTTTCGATGGACTACGAGGTGTTCATCCTCGCCCGCATGCGCGAACACGTGGATGCTGGACACCCGACCGACGAAGCCGTCGTCGAGGGCATCGGGCGCACCGGGCGGCTGGTCACGAGCGCGGCGCTCATCCTGTTCCTCGCCTTCGCGTCCCTCGCGTCCGCACCGTTCACCGATCTCAAGGTGCTCGCGACCGGACTGGGCGTCGGCATCCTGCTCGACGCGACGGTGGTGCGTGCGTTGCTGCTGCCCGCGCTGGTCAGTCTGTTCGGCACGTGGAACTGGTGGATGCCGTCAGGACTCGCGCGGTTACTGCGTGTTCGCGGACCGGAACACACCACGCCGGAGCGTGAGCTTGTCGACGCCGCCGTGTAGCCGAAACGTCCGCGTTTGCTCGTCTGGACACCGCAACGTGCCGGTCGGACGATGGGCGTGAGGTGACAACGCAGCGGTAGCCGCGCTCCAGCGGGGAGGTCACGGCAATGGCGTTCATGGGACATGTGACCGAGGGCATGGCGACCGCGACGCGGCACTGGTGGATGCTGCTCGTTTCCGGCGCGGCATGGATCGTTCTGTCGCTCGCGATCCTCGAGTTCAACGTGACCTCGGTGTGGTCGATCGCGATCCTGACCGGGATCGTGCTCTGCCTGGCTGCCGGAACCGAGTTCATGGCGGCGTACATCGAGCCGTCATGGAAGTGGGCACACGCTCTTCTCGGTGTCGCGTTCTTGGCCGGCGGCATCATCGCGTTCGCGTGGCCCGAGTCCACCTTCGTCGTGCTGTCGCGACTGATTGCGTGGTACCTGCTGTTCCTCGGCACGTTCGAGATCATCGAGTCGCTGTCCGTCCGCGGCACGCTCTGGGGACTCCGGTTCGCCGCAGGCATCGCCACCATCGCGATCGCGTTCTGGGCGGCGCGCTCCCTCGACCGGTCGGCGGCAATATTGGTGCTGTGGGTCGGAATCGGCGCGCTGATGCGCGGCATCAGCCAGATCTTCCTCGCGTTCGAGGTCCGGCACATTCACGAACTGGCGCAGCGCGCGTCCACACCGCCCCCGGAGACCGCACCGCGAGAGGTTGATCTCACGAAGGGCGCACCGACGCCCCGGCCCGCCTGAACCCCAAGAGTTGGTCGCGGCGATCCGAGCAGGAATCGAGAAGCCTGCCGGATGGCGCGCGGCTTAGCCTTCGTTCAGATGGCCGGCAACCCGCCGTGGGCCCCGAACGACGAAAGGCAGTCCGGAAATGCCTGCGAAGACTTCGAAATCCCATCCAAAATCCGAGGGACCCTCGAAGACACAGTCCGATGGCTTCAGCGCCGAAGAGCGCGCCGCGATGAAGGAACGTGCTGCCGAACTGCGCGCCGAGGAAAGAAGGGCGCCAAGAAAGCCGAGGGTCTGCAGGCAGTGCTCGACCGGATCGCGCAGATGGCGCCGGATGACCGCGCGCTCGCCGAGCGGGTGCACGCCGCCGTGACGTGGGCTGCCCCGGACCTGTCGCCGAAGACCTGGTACGGAATGCCGGCCTACGCCGACGCGGATGGCAAGGTCGTGGTGTTCTTCCAGGACTCCGGCAAGTTCAACTACCGCTACTCGACACTCGGCTTCCAGGACGCGGCCAACCTCGACGACGGCGACATTTGGCCTGTTTCGTACGCGCTGGTGAAGTGGAGCCCGAAGGTGGAGAAGAAGGTCGTCGAACTGGTGAAGGCTGCGCTGTCCTGATCCCGCCGTCGACGAGTTGCGCGGCGCTAAGCAACCGCAAAGGGCGCGTTCCTAACGTCGACGCGTGACGTACCAAACAACCGTCCCCGCCCGTCTCCTCGACGACTCGACCGGACAGGCCCTGCTCGACCGGTTGCTCGGCGCTGCAGTTGGTGACGAGCTGATCACCGAGCCGACGGTGCCGCGGACCGCGCCCGCCTTCTCGCATACCTCGACTTCCTCCCAATGGGCGCCGCCTCCACGGAGGTCACCCTCAGCCTCACCAGTGCCGAAGGCGTGCCGGTTGTGGCAAGCGGCGCCGTACGACGCGCATGGCGGCCGACGCGCTCGACCGGCTCGGATCTCCGGCCCACTGGGGACGGGAGTTCGGCTTGCAGGTCCAGCCTCAGCGGTTGAAGGCGAACAGCCGTGCCGGCAGCGGGTCGCCGGCCACGTCCTGAGGTGCGCGGTTCACGCCGACGCCATAGCCCTGCGGTTCCGACTCGAAGGCAACCTCAGGCAGGCCCGCCTCGATGAACCATTGCCTCACCTGCGGTCTCAGGTCCCGTTCGCGAAAAGCGCTGCGCGTCCAGATGACGGTTCCGCCCGGAGCCACGATCGACCGAGCCGTGAGAATGCTCCTTCGAATGTCCTCGTCCGAGACGTTGCCGAAGATGCCGCACAGCATCAACAGGTCGGCAGGCACGTGTTGTTGCCAGGTGCCGCGAAGACCTGCGTCACCCACAACAACGGTAGCGTTCACCCCCTTGGCAGCCGCGTTGTCACGTGCCGTCGTGGCCAACTCCGGGTCGAGCTCGACGAGGACGAGCTGCGGGCGGCGCGCCTGAGGACGTGCTGCGACAACGGGGATGACGTCGCGACCGTCACCCGCGCAGAGACTGAGCACGCGCTGCTCCGGACCGAGCTCCGCGACCAGTCCGGCGAGAAGTCGCCGGACCACGGTCAACCGCCGCGACAGCGACGACGATGGATCGGCGTAGTGCTGGTGCCATTCGTGCCAGTCAGTCACGGGCAAAGCATGCACCGGACAGCGGCCAGTCCAGTCGCAATAAAGCACCAGGCGGCGTCTGCGTCCATTGGCGAAGGACCCACTGCACGCCGTCGATGGCCGATTGGATGGTCGCGTCGTCCAACGACCTGAGAAGTTCGCGGAGCGCCGGCGCGTCCCGCCCGTCCAGGCGCGCTCGCACTCCGGCAGGAGTGTCCGGTCCGTCATGCCAGTGGTTGACGACGGCGTTGGTCAACGCCTTCGCGCGCCGGTGGCCGTCGCTCAACCAGACCTCGGTGCGGGCGCCGGTCGCAGCGCCGGAGACGATCCGGCCCAGTTTCTGGTGCCGGGGATCGCGCGCGCCGGCGGCGCGGCCCGCCTCGGCGTGCTGGCCTCGGGACAGCTCGCCCCACAGCCCGTCCGCGAGGCCGAAGACCGATTCGACGACCAGATGGGGCAGATCGTGAACCACGTGGACGGCCACCCGCCGGGCGCCGCGGTCGTCGATGACCATCGTCCGATCGCGTGTCCCGAGCCCGTTGGCCTTCATGAACACGACCTGCATCGATTCAGGCTGCCACGGGAAGGAGCCCCCGGGACGCGTGCCGAAGGAAGAAGGCATGCGTCTGCGCCACATCCGCACCTCCGCCGTCGCCCTTGCCGCGGCGGCCGCTGTTGCGGCTCCGCTTGCCGTTGCTGCTCCTGCGCCGTCGCCTGCTGTCCAGGCGAGGGCCATGCTCGCGCGCTACGCGAGCGTGCTGCCGGCGGCCGACCAGGCGCCGATCGGGATCGACACGCAGTGCTTTGCGGCGGCCGGGCATCCCGACCCCCAGGTGAACGCGAACGGCCAGCCGACCAACCCGGCGTGGATCGAGCGCGATGAGCTCAACCAGTACTGCGCGCTCCTGCGTATCCGCGACCAGCTCGGCAGCCCGGCGTTCGGCTACGGCAACCTCACCGTCGGCGGCGAGGAGTACGCCGCGCAGGCGCAGGAGCAGCTCGCTGACGGTCCCGGCCACGTGCACGGTGGCGTGACGACATTGGTCCCCGGCTCGCAGGGAGCCGACCCCTTCCGCTCGGCGGCCCGCTGGGAGCAGCTCACCGGTGGACGTGCCGTCGAGGTGAAGTTCACCTCCTCCGACGGTGCGCAACTGCGTGGGCACATCTGGCTACCGCCGAAGTCCATCCCCCGGCCGGCCACCGGCTACCCCGGCGTTGTCATCACCGACGGATCGATCCAGGCCTACGAGAACCTTTACTACTGGGCCGCCGAAGGACTCGCGCAGTACGGCTACGAAGTCATGACCTACGACGTCCAGGGCCAGGGCGACTCTGACCTGCTGCCGAAGAGCTGCACGCCGAGCAACTGCCCCGGGGTGCCCTACCAGCAGAACTACAACTTCTACCAGGGTGCCGAGGACTCACTGAACTACTTCTTGTCGAGGTCGAACCCTGGCCGCGGTGCGCTGAACGCGCATGACGTCGGCATCGCCGGTCACTCGCTCGGTGCCTCTGCGGTCAGCTGGGTGGGTCAGTGCGATCGCCGCGTCAAGACGATCGTCGCGTGGGACGACCTGGTGCCTGTCGACGTGAAGAAGTGCGCGCAGAACGTCACCGTGCCTCGTGCCTACCGCGCGACCCGCCTGGACACGCCCGCGCTCGCGACCACCAACGACTATGAGTTCAACGTCCAGCCGGCCACGCAGGTGCCCGATCCGCACGGTGGCAGCAATGCGGGTGGTCTCGACGGCGACGCGGGCTACCAGCAACTGGCGAAGGCCGGCGTCGACTCGGAGATCGTCTCCTTCCGCAACGGCACCCATCTGACCTACACCTACATCGACCTGGTGTTGCCGTCGAACGAGCTCTCCGAGCGGTTCGCGTTCTACTACACGCTCGCGTGGTTCGACCAGTACCTGCGCGGCGGCCACGACCCGTTCACGAAACAGTCCGCCCTCAGCCGGCTCACCGATCTGGGCCGCTACGACGACAGCGCCGACCGCAACAGCAAAGGCGCGGTGTCCATCGGCGCAGGTGTCTTCGACCCGACGGCCTCGGCAGCCGACCCGTCCGATCCGATGGCCGGCAACGTGCCCTACCGGATCGCGGGCATCTCGATCCTCAACTCACTGTCCTTCTACTACTACAGCGAGTACCGGTTGACCGATCCGCGGACGCAGCGCGTGCGCACCTGCACGGACATGCTCGCCCATTGCCCAAAGGTGGCGCCGACGGTGCCCTAGCCGCTCGTTGTCATCGCTCTCAGCCGAATCTCAGGCGCCGGCCTCACGACGCTTGCCGCGACCCTGCTGGGGGTGCCGGACGACGAATTCGCGACAGCCGATCTCAACATCTGCTCCGACGCGGGACCGGCAAGACCCTCGCCGTCGTGTTCGTCGACCTCGATCACTTCAAGTCGATCAACGACACGTTCGGTCACGCGGCGGGCGACGACCTGCTTCGCCAGGCGGCGGAGCGGCTGCAGAGCGTGACCCGGGCGGGCGACACCCTCGTTCGCTATGCCGGCGACGAGTTTGTTCTCGTCTGCCCGGACCTGTCGGGCGCAAAGGAAGCCGTGGCCGTGGCCGAGCGGGTCAACGACGCGCTGGTCACGCCGATTCGCATCGGTGACCGCGAGATCGCCGTCACCGGCAGCATCGGCATCGCCGTCGACGAGCGCCATGCTCTCGACGGCGACGCGCTGCTGCGGCTTGCGGACGGAGCGATGTTCGAGGCCAAGCGGCGCCGCGACCGCGGTCATCCCATCCAGCTGGGCCGCCGTGGTCAAGTCCGACTAGCGCGTCAGCCCTGCAATGCCCGCAGGCACAGTGCGGTAACTGCCGCCGTCGTGAGGGCCGTCTGTGCCGCCGTGCGGGCACTCGTGCTCCCGCGCAGACCCATGAGGGCGGCGCAGAAGGTGTCGACCGCCGACACGGCCGCCACCGTCTTGACGACCAGCCGCCGCGTCTCGTCGTTGCCGGCGGTCGCCGCAAGCGCACCGAGCGCCACGGTGCGCGTTCCATAGAGCCGCATGAGGCCGTCGGTCTCGCCGCTGCCCTGGAATCCGTACGCCCGCCCAAGTGCCCGCGGGGCGATGACCGCCGCTGTGCCGAATCCGAAACCGGTTGCGATCAGAGCCTTGGTCAGTCCCTCGTTCGTCACGTGCAGCCCCCGTTGAGTCTCGTGGATTGACGGCTGACGTTAGCGACAACCGGTGGGCCGCGGGCGGCGTTTCGGAGATTCGCGCCCGCGGTGCGATGCTGACGGCATGGCGCGGAACGATCCCCACGAACTCGCCGATGACGACGACTCGATCGACGCCCTGGTCGATCGCGAGCAACAACGCAACCGTGACGGAGTCGAGTCGCTGCGCGACACCGAGGCTGAGTCCGGTGACGAAGACGAGATCTCCGATGACTTCGACATGGACGATCGCGAGGCGCGCGAGCTAGGCGTCGAGCTCGACGATCGGGACGAGCCGGAGCCAGGTCTCGACTAGCTCGCTGTGTCCACAGCGACGTACGAGCCACGGCCGGCACTTCGGTTGCCCACGTCCGCCGGACGTTGGGTACTGGCGGCGACGGTACTCGGGTCCGCCATCGCTGCGATCGACGCCACCGTCGTCGGCATCGCCTTGCCGGCCATCGGCAAGGACTTCGACGCCACCTTGTCGGTGCTGCAGTGGGCCGTCACCGCTTACACGTTGACCCTCACCGGCCTGCTGCTGTTGGGTGGCGCCGTCGGCGACCGTTACGGGCGGCGCCGGGTTTTCGTCGTCGGGGTCGTCGTGTTCGCGATCGCCTCGGGACTGTGCGGCCTCGCCCCGAGCGCTGAGTTCCTCATTGTCGCGAGAGCACTGCAGGGGGTTGGCGGGGCGCTGTTGACTCCCGGCAGCCTGGCGATCTTGCAAGCATCGTTCGCCCCTGAGGACCGGGGCGCCGCGATCGGGGCATGGTCCGGCTTGGGTGGAGTCGCCACCGCCCTCGGCCCGGCCCTGGGCGGCTGGCTTGTGCAGACGGCGTCGTGGCGGCTGATCTTCTACGTGAATCTGCCGCTCGCCGTCGCCGTTGTTGCCATCGCGGCACGACACGTGCCCGAGACGAGGACGCCGCCCTCAGGCGCGCCTCTCGACGTTGCCGGCGGCGCGCTCATCACCGCCGGGTTGATCTGTGTGACCTTCGCGATCATCGAAGGCCCGTCGCGCGGGTGGTCGACGGCACCGGTGCTCGTCACGTTGACAGCCGGCGCGCTCTCGCTGGTGGCGTTCGTCGTACGCGAGCGGCACGCGCCGGAGCCGCTGCTCCCGTTGGGCATCTTCCGCAACGGCCAGTTCACGACGACCAACATCGTCACGTTCGTGATGTACGGCGCACTCGGCGGCACGTTGTTCCTGCTGCCGCTTCAACTGCAACAGGTGCTTCGGTACTCACCGACCGAAGCGGGCCTGTCGTTGCTGCCGGTAACCGTCATCATGCTGTTGTTGTCGGCGCGGTCGGGAGCGCTTGCGGCGCACATCGGTCCGCGGCTACAGATGAGCCTCGGACCCGTGATCGTCGCGACCGGCCTTCTGCTGATGGTGCGGATCGACGCCGGCGGAACGTACGCCGGCGACGTCCTTCCTGCGGTCGTCGTGCTGGGACTCGGGCTTGCGGCAACGGTCGCACCGTTGACGTCGACGGCCCTGTCATCCGCACCGGTCGAGCACGCAGGACTGGGGTCTGCGGTGAACAACGATGTCGCGCGCGCCGGCGGCCTCGTCGCCGTCGCGGTCCTGCCGCCGCTCGCCGGGCTCAGTGGATTTGCCTACCTGCACCCCAGTCTTCTCAGTCACGGCTTCCACGTCGCCGTGGTCATCAGTGCCGCGTTGTGTGTGGTTGCCGGCCTGATTGCGCTGACGGGCATTCGCGACCGGGCTGCGCAGCCGGCGGCGGCGACTTCGCCGCCGCCCCGATGCTGTCCGCTCGAAGGACCGCCCCCGCCGGCGTTCGCAGCCCAGGCACAAGGCTTTTCCGTCGAGTACGGTGACCTATGAGCGTCGGGACCGACGAAACCGGCGCATTCCCCCCATTGGCCGCCGAGCAGATCGTGTCGCTCGCCCGACGGGGAACGCGCCAGCTCACGCGGGTCGGCGACGTGCTCTACAGCGCCGGCGACCACGGCTATGACTTCGTCGTCATCGAGTCGGGCGAGGTCGATGTCTTCCGGCCGGAGATGCCCGGGGCGCCGGAGGTGCTGATCGTCACCTGGGGCCCGGGCCACTTCCTGGGGGAGTTGAACCTCGTCACGGGACAGACCGCGGTGGCCACGACGCGCGTGCGCACGCCCGGTGTGGTCCATCGGCTCAGCCCGGAGCAGTTCCGCGAGCTGATGTCGGAGGACGCCGACATTTCCGAGCTCGTCATGCGCACATTCCTGGCGAGACGGGACTCCTTGCGGCACGGCGAGGGTGCCCGGGTGCTCGAGATCCTGGGCAGCCAGATGTCGCCCGGAACGCATGCGCTGCGCACATGGGCCTCCCGGCAGGAGCTGCCACACACCTGGATCGACATCGACGACCCGGCCGGGGAGACGCTGGCACGTGTCGCGGAGATCTCGGCCGACGACCTGCCCGCGGTCATCACACCGACCGCCATTCTGCGCCGTGCGACCGCTGGCGATGTCGCCGATCACCTCCGGCTCGCGTTCCGACCCGACGACAGCCATGACTACGACGTGGTCGTCGTGGGTGGTGGGCCTGCGGGTCTTGCAGCGGCCGTCTACGGCGCTTCGGAGGGGCTGCGGACCATGCTGCTCGACAGCGTTGCGATCGGCGGACAGGCGGCCGGCAGCTCGCGCATCGAGAACTATCTCGGCTTCCCCGCCGGCATCAGCGGCATCGACCTCACCTCCCGCGCGATGGTCCAGGCGAACAAGTTCGGCGCGCATGTTTCGAGCCCGTGCGACGTCGTCGCGCTCAACTGCCATGACGGGCACCTGCACGTCGAGCTCTCGAACAACACGACCCTCGACGCCCGCGCCGTCGTCATTGCGACCGGTGCGCGTTATCGCCGGTTGCCGCTCGATCGCTGGTCAGAGTTCGAGGGTGCGGGCATCTACTACGCAGCCACCGACATCGAGGCTCGCGCCTGTGCACGCGGTCGCGTGGCCGTCATCGGCGGCGCCAACTCCGCCGGCCAGGCGTCGCTGTTTCTCGCGAACTCCGGCAGTCAGGTCGACCTCGTCGTACGCGGGAACGCGTTGGACGCCACGATGTCGCACTACCTCGTGGCGCGGGTGCTCGCCCATCCGTCGATCAGGACGCACACCTCGACCCGCGTCACCGAGTTGCACGGTGAGGGTGCGTTGCAGGGCGTGACGTTGACGAACGCGTCCGGAGACTCCGTCGCGATGTCGTGCCTGGGCCTGTTCTGCTTCATCGGTGCTGAGCCGGCGACCGAGTGGCTGAAGGGCGTGGCCGTCGACGAGGACGGCTTCATCCGCACCGACCGTGATCTGACCGACGACGACCTGACCGCGGCGTGGAAACTGCTCGGGCGGACTCCGTTGCCTTTCGAGACCAACATCCCCGGCGTCTTCGCTGTCGGCGATGTGCGATCGGGGTCCATGAAGCGGGTCGCGGCTGCCGTGGGCGAGGGAGCAAGCGCGATCCGGTCGGTGCATGTCGCAGTGGCTCCAGTCGCATAACACCGAGTGTCAGGAGAGTTCGGATGAGCGAGATGGGCGAAGTCGATCCGCACGTGCCGCCGTCGGGCACCGGTTGCGTCGAGTGCCTTGCCGCAGAGCCGCCTGGCTGGTGGTTCCACCTGCGGCGGTGCGCGGAGTGCGGTCACATCGGCTGCTGTGACTCGTCGCCGAGTCAGCATGCGCGCGAGCATTGGAAGAACACCGGCCATGAACACATTCAGAGCTTCGAGCCGGGCGAAGACTGGTTCTGGAGCTTCGCGGCCGATGACTACGCCGACGGCCCGGCACTCGCACCGCCGCACAGCCATCCGCTCGACCAGCCGGTGCCAGGCCCGTCGGGCGCTGTTCCGGGCGACTGGATGCAGCACCTGCATCGGTAGCCGACACGACGTCGGCTATGAGCTCGGCATCAGCTCCCTGGGTACGGCGATGACGTCGACCATGGCGCCGTTGCGGAAGACGGTGATCTGCATGGATGACGTTGTCGATGATGCGCACCGCCCGACCACGGTCCGTCACCGGCATCGACCGGCCGAGCGCGCTGACCACTCCTGCGGTGACGGTGCCGGTGAGACCGAGCGGGTTGCCGACGGCAACGACGAGCTGCCCGACGCGCAGCATGTTCGCGTCGCGGAGTCGCGCCGGCGCCGGCGTCTTCCCCGATGCCCGCACCACGGCGAGGTCGGAGATCACCAGGAAGCCGTCGCCGGTGAAGATGACGGCGGAGCCCGTGCCCCGGGACCGGTCCTGCGAGTCCGTGATGGTCACCGCGGCGACAGAGGGTCCGACGGTGGCAGCGACGGTGGTCACGACGGTCGAGTAGGCATCCAGTGCTGCGCCGTCGTCAGCGGTGTCTGGCATCAGACACACCGGACATGCCGGTGTTCGCTCTGAGCGGAGCGCTATAGCCCGGAGCTAGTCGCTGAGTCCGAATCGCTGTGGCTCGGTGACGAGGTCGAGGTAGTCAGCGTGGCGCTCGATGAACGCACGCACGAACGGGCAGAACGGCAGCACCTTCATCCCCTTCGCCCGGGCGTCGTCGAGGACGTAGCGGATCAGCTGCGACGCGAGTCCCATCCCCTCGAAGCCGTCTTCGACCTCGGTGTGGTTGAGGGCGCGTCCGGCCTTGCTGTCGTGATAGGTCACGAAGCCCGCCAGCGCACCGTCGACGCTGATCTCGAACCGCGACGCGGCCGGGTTGTCCGCGATCGTCACCATGGGTTGACTGGTCATGTGCCAGGTAACCTTCTCGCCCCCGCGACTATGCCCTCGCGACACCCTTTCACCACCGCGGCCAAGGTTCTGGCCGATCGCGATCCGGTGATCGCGCGCCTGGTGCGCCTGGCCGGGCTGCCGCACATGTCCAGGTCGCGGGAGACGCCGTTCGCGGCGCTGCTGGGCAGAGAATTGGAGTCGCTCGGCGACCCGTTCCGTCCCTACCGTTCGGCTGTCGCCTGGCACTGCTGGCGAGCGGCCGAGCTGCTGGCACCGGCGACGTCGGTGGGTTCCGCGGGCTAGCCGAGGATGACAAGCTGTTGCGTCGCGCGGGTCATCGCGACGTAGCGGTCGACCGCGCCCTCGATGCCTTCACCGAACGACTCCGGCTCGACGAGGATGACCAGGTCGAACTCGAGCCCCTTGGCGAGCACCGGACTCAGCGACCTGACTCGGGGTGAGTCATCGAAGTCCGGCGCCCCGATGACGCAGGCGGTTCCTTCCGCATGCTCGACGATCCAGGCCTCGACGATCGACTGCAAGTCCGACACAGAGCCGTGCGCGACGGGGACGCCGGTGCGGCGGATCGAGGTGGGCACGTTGACGTCGGGGAGCGCGGCGCGGATCACCGGTTCGGCCGCCGCCATGACCTCCTCAGGGGTCCGGTAGTTGACGCTCAGCGAGGTCATGTTGACGTGGCTGAGCCCGATCCGCTGCAAGCGTTCCGGCCACGACTCGGTGAACCCGTGCCGCGCCTGAGCACGGTCGCCGACGATGGTGAAGCTGCCGGACGGGCTGCGGAGAAGGAGCATCTGCCACTCGGCGTCCGTCAGTTCCTGCGCTTCGTCGACGACCACGTGCGCGAACGGGCCGGCGAGCAGATCGGGGTCGGCGCTGGGCAGTGCCGACCCGTCGACCAGGACACCGCGCATGTCGCTTCCGCGCAGCATCGACATCACGAGCATCTCCGAGTCGTCGGCGGCGATCAGGTCGTCGATGACCTCGGTCATCTGCTCGCGTTGTGCGGCGACGGCTGCCTCCTGCCGTCGCTTGCGGCGGGCGGTTTCTGGATCGCCGAGCCGCTGGCGGGCGGCGTCCAACAGCGGGAGGTCGGACACCGTCCAGGCCTGCGCGTCCGCTCGTTGCAGCTTCCGGATCTCGTCGCGGTTGAGCCATGTGGCGCACTTGTGCAGATAGGCGGGGACCGTCCATAGGTCGCCGACGAGGTCGGCCGCCTCGACCGACGGCCATGCTCGGCCGAAGGTGGTGACCAGCTCCCTGTTCTGCAGCAGCGACTTGCGGAGCAGCTCGGGTGCGACGTCGCTGTCGCCCTTGTCCACCAGGATGGAGAGCAGCTCCTCCCAGACCTGATCGCGCGCTTCGTTGTGCGGTGTGCCGGGCTCTGCGGCATCGAACGCCTCGGCCCAGTCGTCCGCGCTGAGCCAGATCTCGGACCAGTCGGTCTCGACTGTCATGCCTTTGGTGGGTGGCTCTTCGTAGAACCGGACCGCCGGCTCGATGGCCTTCACCATGTCGCCGGTCGCCTTGAGTCGGGCGACGTCGGGGTCGGGCTCCGTTCTTGCCGTCGCACCCTCGGTGACGAGATCGCGCAACGTGCACGTCTGGACCCCCTCCTCGCCCAGGCTGGGAAGTACGTCGGAGACGTAGGCCAGGTAGGGCTGGTGCGGACCGACGAACATCACGCCGCCGCGGTGATGGCCGAGCCGCGGGTCGGAGTAGACGAGATACGCGGCGCGGTGCAGCGCCACGACCGTCTTTCCGGTGCCCGGGCCGCCGTCGACGACGAGCGCGCCCTGGGAGGGTGCGCGGATGATGGCGTCCTGATCCGCCTGGATGGTGCTGAGCACGTCCCGCATCCGCGGCGATCGGCTGCTGCCGAGGCTCGCGATGAAGGCGGATTGATCATCCAGCGCTGCGTGCCCTTCGAGGCCGTCAGGGGTGAACACCTCGTCCCAGTAGTCGCTGATCCGGCCGCGGATCCAGCGATACCTGCGCCGGCTGGCCAGTCCCATCGGGTTGGCGTGGGTCGCGCCGAAGAATGGCTCGGCTGCGGGGGAGCGCCAGTCCAGGAGCAGGCGTCGACCGTCGCTGTCGGTGAGGCCGAGCCGTCCGACGTACACGGGTTCGAGAGTTTCCGCGATGACGATGCGGCCGAGGCACAGGTCCAGACCGAACCGTCTCAACGCGCGCAGCCGGGAAGTCAGCCGGTGCACCTGCATGTCGCGGTCCATCGCTGCCTGGCCGCCGCGGCCAGGTGACTTGCGCTCGGTCTCGAGCCGGTCGGATAGCTCGGCGATCGTCTGATCGAGGCACGTTGCGATGGCGGTGAAGTGCTGCTCGTCGACGGCGATGAGCGCAGGGTCGGCTTTGGCGGACAGGCGGTCGGGAAGGTCAAAGGCAGGCATCGGTCCGCGATTGTGCGGCATCACCCAGGGCTTGCCGCAAGACCCGGGGTGCGCTATAAGTTGGAACTGGAGAGGAGCGCATCCTCTCCTTTTCTATTGGTTCCCGTCGTGCAGGAACGGCGCGTACGACAGTCCGACGATGGCGCCCTCGGGGGATAGCAGCCGAGCTACGGTCTGCCCCCACGGCTCCGTCTTGGCCTCGTGCAACAGCTGGTAGCCCTGCGCCTGCAGCTCCGCTGCTCCGTCTGCAACCGCTTGCTCGTCGGCCAGCTCGAACTCCACGCTCAGCTGCGGCCGGGCGATGTCCTCCGGCCACTCCGGTTTTCCGAAGCACGACTCGGCCGCCAGCTCGAGCGGCCACACCCCGAAGTGGTTGCAGCCGTCGAGCTCCCCGGTCGCGTAGTAGTCGCCGCCCATCTGCGTCAGCGGCAGGCCGAGGGTGTCCATGTAGAGCCGCCGACTCGCCGGCGGATCAGCCGTGACGACCGCGACGCTTGCCAGGGACTGGATCCTCATCGGATCACCTCCAAGCCGCTGCCTCGAACATAAGCGCTCGTGTCAATGACCGACGTGACCGGACTCACAGTCCGCCGCCCGTTGCGGCGGAAAACGCTTCCGCGGAAGCGTCTCGGTGCTTGGTGTTTCGTCGTGGCGGTGACTGTGGATATTCCATTGCGGGACAACGGAAAGTGTCGGTGGCAGCTGATGGAATCGGCGTATGACGATGCCCATACCTGCTGCTCCCGTCCCTGCTGTAGCGCCGCGTTTGTTGGAGCGGTTGGAGGCCGAGATCGTCGAGCTGGCGACCCAGCTGACCGCGGCTTCCGCGCGGTTGGTCGGCCTGATCGGGGAGTTCGACGCGGCGGAGGGATGGCGGGAGTGGGGGATGCGCTCGACCGCGCACTGGCTGTCCTGGCATGCCGGGATGAGCCTGACCACCGGCAGGGAGCATGTGCGGGTGGCGCGGGTATTG
>Ga0070658_10000337_pt1 | contig 40453 bp, 37 predicted proteins | sample KBSC13metaG_FD_64664 | JGI IMG/M metagenome (GOLD analysis project Ga0070658, IMG submission 64664) | Corn rhizosphere microbial communities from Kellogg Biological Station, Michigan, USA - KBS C1-3 metaG | ecosystem: Host-associated > Plants > Roots > Rhizosphere > Soil ... | reverse complement strand
AACTGATTGAGACGTTTCATTGTATAGATGTAGTCCCGGTCGCATTCGGCGAAAGGTTTGGTGGATTGGCCCGCCCGCGCCGGATTGCGCGGACGGGCATGCAAGTTACAGCGCGATCTTTTCGATCACACCGACCCAGTGGTTCGGGTTCAATTCTCCGGCGGCGAACGCGGCGATGATCTCGAACACGGTGTCGGAAAACCCACCGATGTTCATGATGTCGTGGCGCTCTTTCGCCTGGGTGGAGCCGTTGGGCTGCACGTCGAGGCACACGAGACGGGCCTGCGGGTTGCGGGCGCGGAATTGCTCCCACTCCTGCATCGTCGTGGTGCTGCGGCCTCCGCCGTGACCGTCCACCCACGACATGTTGTCGGAGACGAAGATCACGAGATCAGCGTGCAGGCGCTTCTTGTTCAGGTAGCGCAGCGGGGCGGAGCAGTTCGTTCCACCGCTGGGCAGCGAGGCCAGCTTGCGCGCATTGGTCATCACGCTATCGCGGGAGTTCAATTCGCACGGCACCACGTCGTCGCTGAAGGCGAGCACCCCGGCGTCGCGGTTCTTGCGAACCACGGCCGCGGCGACGAGCGCCGCGACGTCGATGCAGCGGGTGGCGGTCGTGGAGCCGGCGCGCTGGCCGGTCACCGCCGATTGCATGGAGCCGGACACGTCCGGGCACACGATCACGCGGCCCTCGATCTCCGGCACATTCTCGATCGCGACTTCCATCGCATCCTGAAGCGCATCGCGCACTTGGGCGGGGACCGCCTTGTCGGTGGAGTGATACGCGGTCAGGAGCTGATACGGGAAGCAGCGGGCGCGGCGCACCTTCTCGGGATCGCGCAGGCGGCTCACGACCTGGCGCAGGAGCGCCTTGTCTTCGAACACGCCGTGGCGGGCGAAGGTGTTCAGGTTCATGCGGGTCATCTGCCAGGGAGCAGTGCGGGCGATCGACTGCCAGGCGGCGCGGCCGAGATCGAGCGCGGTCAGCATCTGGAAGGGCACCTCGGGAGCGACCTTCGAGTCACCGCGCTTGAACGCCTCGAACTGGCGGACCAGCGGAGGCAGCGCATCCGCGTTGTGCGGGCGGCCGAGCATCCAGCCGTAGAGCGCCTCGCGGGCGGCATTCGCCGGATGCGGATGCACCATCTTGATCACATCCGCGAGCGAAGGGCTCTGGCCGACGGCGGCGCGCAGCACCTGGGCGTCATCGCGCTGCTCGAACCACTGGCGCACGAGGCGCTTCGGCGCGGAGCCGAGGGACTTGCGGCCCACGACACCGCTGCGGACGATCTGCACGAAGTTGCGCAGCATGCGGCCATCATCGATCACACGATCGAAGATGCGGGCCAGGAGCGCGGTATCGCGGGCGGCCAGCGTCGCGCAGAGCAGCGCCGGCATGTCCTTCATGTAGCCTTGGGTGCGGCAGTAGATCGCCGTCTTGGCGACGAACGCGGCATCGGCGGCGCGGGCCAGGTCGAGCACCTTGCTGAGCTGGGTCTCGGCGCTGGCGTAGAAGGTCGAGTTCAAGCAGCCGGTCACGGCGTATTGCGCGAGGGCGTGCTTGGAGGAAAAAGCGTAAGCGGGTCCGCCGGCTTCATTGCGGGTGTCCGCCTTGGGCAGGACGTGCCCGACAAAGGAGGAAAACAAGGTCTTGCTGGCCATGGTCGTATTCGGGTTTCGAGGTTTCGTTGTTGAGTGAATGTCGCCTTGGGCGGCGCCGGAATACTATTGCTCGTCTCGTGCCACACAGTTTGGCAGCCCTTCTAGGATATATCACAAATGCCTACCCATAAATGTCTTACATGAATCAATCGGCGTTAGACTCGCTGATGCGAAAATGCTTTTAGACGCCAGAAAGCGCGTCTATAAGCTAGGAGATTATCCATTGAGCTATGCCCGCGAAGAAACTCGTCATCCTCGGTCTGCTCGGCACGCAGCTCGATCGCGGCGTCGGCCCGCGGCGCTGGGAAGGATGGCGGCCCAGCGTCTCGCTCTGTCAGCACGAGGATCTGCTCGTGGATCGCCTGGAACTGCTCCACGACCGTCGCGGCACCGCGCTGGCCGAAACGGTGGCTTCGGATATCTCCAGCGTGTCGCCGGAAACCGAGGCGCGACGGCACATCGTTGAGCTCAACGATCCGTGGGACTTTGAGGAAGTTTACGGCGCGCTGGCGGATTTCGTTCGGGGATACTCATTCCAGCCCGAGCGCGAGGATTACCTGGTGCATATCACGACCGGCACACACGTCGCGCAGATCTGCCTCTTCCTGCTCACGGAATCGCGCCACCTCCCCGCACGCTTGATCCAAACGTCGCCGCCGGATGATCGGGAGCGGGGCTCTCCGGGGCGCTACGCGATCATCGATCTCGATCTCTCGCGCTACGATCGCATCGCCGCGCGCTTTGCGGAGGAGCAGCGCGAAGCGCGGACGTTCCTCAAGAGCGGGATCGCGACGCGCAATGCGGCGTTCAATCGCATGATCGAAGAGATCGAGCAGGTGGCGATCGCTTCGCGTGAGCCCATGCTGCTCATGGGGCCGACGGGCGCGGGGAAGTCATCGCTGGCCCGCCGCGTGTTCGAGCTCAAGAAACAGCGGCACCAGCTCGCGGGCCCCTTCGTCGAAGTGAATTGCGCCACGTTGCGAGGCGACACCGCCGCGAGCACGCTCTTCGGTCATGTGCGTGGCGCCTTCACCGGTGCGCAACGCGACCGGCCTGGGCTATTGAAAACAGCGGATGGAGGGCTCCTTTTCCTCGACGAAATCGGCGAACTCGGTGCCGATGAGCAGGCGATGTTGTTGCGTGCCCTGGAGGAGAAGCGGTTCCTGCCTGTCGGCGCCGATCACGAAGTCGCCGCGGATTTTCAACTCATCGCCGGGACGAATCGTGATCTCCTGGATGGGGTGCGTTCCGGTGCGTTTCGAGAGGATTTGTTTGCCCGGATCAATCTGTGGACCTTCGTCCTGCCCGGCCTGGCCCAACGCGCGGAGGACATCGAGCCGAACCTCGACCACGAACTCGAGGCCGCGGGCAATCGTCTGGGTCGGAGGATCACCATGGCGAAAGACATTCGGGCTGCGTTCCTCACGTTCGGCCGCACCCCGGAAGCAAAATGGAGCGCGAATTTCCGCGACCTCAATGCCGCTGTGACCCGTATGGCCACGCTCGCGCCGGGAGGACGAATTACGCGGGAGGTGCTGAACGCCGAACTGCGCCGGCTCGAGACGTCGTGGCACACCCCGCCGCCGGTGGATTCGGACGACGCGCTGCTCGCGGCGGTGTTGGGCGCTGAAGCCGCCGGTAAACTTGACCTCTTCGATCGCGCGCAATTGGCGTGTGTGATTCGCGTCTGCCGCACGAGCAATACGCTGAGCGAAGCGGGCCGAAGGCTGTTTGCCGTCACCCGCGCAAAACGCAAAGTGACGAACGACGCCGACCGGCTGCGTAAGTATTTCGCGCGCTTCGGCCTGACGTGGAAAATTTGCGCGGGCCGGGAGGAAGAGTAGGTGAGTTCGCCAAATCCCACAGGGCGCGTCGCGTTCCCTGGAGGCGTGGCGGCAAAACTCCGGCTAGCGCGGGCCTCTGGCCTGCTGGTTGTCGCATCCTGCGACAACGAACTTTTCTGACTTTGACCACCACTGACGTGTCCGAATTTCAGCTTGGCTATCCGTCTTATTTTGGCCTCGTGACCGACGACCTCCAGCAAACGAGCTTGGGCGCGAGAACAAGACCAATACAAAAAAGTTCGTCGTCGCAGGATGCGACGACCAGCAGGCCGGAGGCCCGCGCTACCCAGAGATCCGCGGTCTCGCGTCCGGACGGTGCGGACATGCAGCCGACTCAACTTCGCGCTGCGATTTAGGGGCATGACACCCGAGAATCTCCTGTTACCGCCGGGCACATCCCTCACGATCACCCATTCGCAGATCGATCTCGCGCTGCTGTGGGACGGAATGGCGGGGCGGCATGTGGTGCACCTGAAGCAGAGTCTGGAGGAAGGTATCGAAGATATCGAGCGGGACGAGTGCATCGAACACGCCGTTTTGATGTTTCGGAATGTCGTAGGCATGGAGGTCATCGCGGAAGCCCTCGCCGCCGCCGAATGGACCGAGACGGATGACGCCTCGCGTATTGGTGGCGACGATGAAGAGAACGGACCCGAGTCCGTCGAGGACTGGCGCGGAACGCGGGGAGTTTGAGGCGTGGAAACACACGAATATCGTGATAAGCAGACGCGTTACGGCTCAGAATGACAAAGAGAGTGGACGACGCTCGCGCTCGGATTGGAGCCGCGCATGATCCTTGTGCACTGCCCGCCGACTTACCGAGAATCAAACTCCTGCAACCTCTTTGAAAGAAACGACCGCTCCGATTTCAGCTCGGTAAGTTGCAGCGCTTTCCGCAGGTGCGCGGTGGCTTCTTCGTAACGTCCGAGCTGCGACTCAAATTCTCCCAGCACGGCGTATGTAAGATAGTACGATTCCAACTGTTTCCGGTTGGCAATCGCTTGCACGGCTTCGAGGCCTTTTTGCGGGCCTTTCACCTTGGCCAGGGCGACGGCACGGTTGAGCGCCACGATGGGGGAGTCCGTCATTTCCATCCAGCGATCGTATTGCGCGAGAATGGCCGGCCAGTTGGTGGAGGCGTAGTCGGCGGCCGTGCAGTGGTAGGCGGCGATGCCGGCCTGCAAATGGTACTCGCTCAGGTCCTCCCCAGTGGCGGCTTGGGCGAGGTGCTGGATGCCGAGACTGATGAGCGACTGATCCCAAACGCCGCGGTTCTGGTCCTTGAGGCGCACGATGGTCCCCTCGTCGTCGGTGCGTGCCGGCAGCCGCGCGGCATCCAGGAGCATGAGCGCGATCAAAGCGTGAGTACGCGGTTGATTGGCGGCGGCGTGCTCGAGGAGCAGATTCGCGAGGCGGATGGCCTCATGGCAGAGTTCCGCGCGCACGAGGCTGTCGCCGGAGGAAGCTTTGTAGCCCTCGTTGAAGAGCAGGTAGATGCTTTGCAGCACCCCGTCGAGACGCGGCGAGAGTTCCTCGCCGGACGGGATCTCGAAGGGAATCTTTTGCTCCTGGATGCTCTGCCGGGCGCGCGTCAGCCGCTTGGCGATTGCCGCTTCGGAAGTAAGGAATGCCTTGGCGATCTCCGCCGGGCTGAAGCCGCAGAGGGTCTTCAAGGCCAGCGCGATCTGCGCTTCCTGCGGGATCAGCGGATGGCAGCAGGCGAAGAACAGGCGCAACCGTCCGTCCTTGATCTCGTCCTCGAACATCGGCGCCTCGTCCTCTCGGTGTTCGGACATCCGGTGCTCGATGGTGGCAATGATCTCCGGCTGTTTCTCGTGAAACCGCTTTTCGCGCCGGACGATATCCAGCGCGAGATTCCGGGAGGTTTGCATCAACCACGCGGCGGGATTCTTCGGCACGCCGTAGAACGGCCACGTCTGCAACGCGCGCACGAGCGCTTCCTGCACGACATCTTCCGCCATCTGGAGGCGGTCGATGCCGAAAATGCCCGTGAGCACCGAGACGAGCTTGCCCGACTCCTGGCGGAAGAGGTGCTCCGCCAGCTGTGTGATGCCCCCGGCGGGCGCCGCGGGGCCGGCGGAATCAGGCATGCGCGAGTTCCGGGGTCGCGGTGCGGAGCGAGTGCGCCAGGGGGCACTCCGGAGCCACGGGGCGCACCTCGACGACACATCCATGTTCGAGAGTCGGGCACCGTTGGGCGATGGCCACGGCTTCCGCTTCATCGGCCACGCTCAACAGGAAGTAACCGCCGATTGCTTCCTTGGATTCCGCGAACGGTCCATCCACCACGACGCGGCCATTGGCACCGGAGACGAGCTTGCCCTCACCGTAGAGCGGATTGGCTCCCTTGAGCTTGCCTTCTTCCTTCAGTTCCTCGAACCAGCCCATAAAGCGGCCGAGGGTCTTTTCGAGTTCTTCCGGCGACAGGCGCTTCTGCCATTCGTTGCCGCGGAAGAGGAGGAGGTAATCAGTGTTGTTGCTCATAAGGATTGATGGAGTGTTGGATGATGGGAATAGGAGTGGATGGCTTGGTAGATTACGCGGCGGCGACTGCCTCCTGCTCCTGCCGGAGCCGGGTGGCAATCGGACATTCGGTCGAGATCGGCCGAACCTCAATGGTGATGCCGCGGTTGAGTCCCGGGTAGTCCTTCGCGGCGGCGATCGCTTCGTCGAGGCTGTCAAGTTCCAGGAGAAGATATCCGCCAATGGCCTCCTTCGATTCGGCAAACGGGCCGTCCGTCACCATCTGCGCGCGTTGCTCGGACACGATACACCCGGAACGTTGCAGCGCGTGTGTCCCCCTGACGATGCCGCGCCGGTTCAAACCGTCGAACCACGTCATGGCCTGGTCGAGCACGTCCTGGATTTCGGCGGGGCTCAGTCCTTTGTCCCATTCGGGTCCGCGGAAGAGGAGGAGATATTGGGAAGATGCCGGTGTGTTCATGGCAGGGCTGGAGTTTTTGGAGTAATGGGTTTTCAGTATTACGACGAACGAAGTTCCCGTCTCAGGACACGATTTGCATTTATTCTGGAGCGGTCGGGCGGAGGGAAGTAGCGGCTTTCAGCCGCTTTCGTTTGGACGGCAGTGCGGCAGGAGGATGCCGCTTCTGCATGGAGGTTATTTTTTAGCTTCCGCTTCCGCGAGCGTCTTGAGGTCGGCCAAGCCTTTCTCAAATTGTCCCCCGACCATCTTGTCGCAGTTCATGAAGAGTCCCACCGCCTTGAACATGAAGTTGTTTTTCCCCGACATGGCCCAGGTGACGACGGTGCCGTCTCCTTCGGGTTTGAAGGTGAACTCAGCCGTGTTGGTCGCCTCGAAGGGCTTTTTGAAATCGAGCCGGAACTGGATTCGGTCACTCGGATGGCTATCAGTGACCGTCATGGCGCCTTCGCCGACTTCCTTGTTCCCTGCCCAGCTAAACTTGGCGCCGGTTCCTTCCTGTGGCCCCTCGTAAACGATCTTCGAATTCGGATCGATTTTTGCCCACGGCGACCAGTCTTGAAATTTGTGAAGGTCGTTGACGTGCGCGAAGATGATCGCCGGCGGAGCAGCGATCGTGGCGCTGCGCGCAATCCGGAAATCCGTTGGCTGAAGGGAGACGACGACGATGAAAACGACGACGATGACCGCGAGAGAGATGAGAACGATCTTGAGCATAGGCTCGGCGGAGTGGTGAAGTTGGGAGACGGGGGCAGGACTACTTTTCCGACGAGCGATTCACCAGGCCCGCGAAGGCCTTGCGCTCCACCCAGAGAAGATAGAGCGGCAGAATGACGATCAATGCGGTCATGATCAGGGACATTGCCTGATTCATTCCCCAGCCTTTGGCTACCAGCGTGTCGAATGCGAGGATGTTCACGATGATCGGACCAAGGACGAGCAGGCCGAGGTTCCGGGTGCGAGGAATGGCGACGAGAATCCCTCCAAAGAGTTCGAAGACCTTTACGAACTTCAAGTATCCAGTGGCCATAAAGAGCGTCATGAAGGCGATTACATCCTGTGGCGGCGGTTCGGGCATTTTTTGTTCCATGCCGAGCAGCATCGGGACGGATGCCATGAGGAAGACCAGGCCCAGAAGGACGCCTGCGATGGTGGGTAAGTGTTTCATAGGATTGGGATGGAGGATTAGCTCTGGATGATTTTGGCGTCGATCATTGATCGTCCTGGGATATCGACCGAAGTACCGCCTCGAGCCGATCAAAGTTTTGTTGGTTTCCCTCCGTGCAAATGGGGCGGACCGCGGCGCACACTTCGGCGGTGGTGGTTTCAGGGGCGGGTTCACTGCTCATGGTGCGGGCGTCGGTGGTTCGGATTTCATTACGATGACGAACGATCGGAGGCGGGAAGGACAAGGCCCGTCAATTATTTTTTGTGAAACGGCCAACGACATCTTCTGGCGCGATTCTGCCCAGATGCTCGACAGCCGCCGTGCCGACCAGTCTGAACCTTCCCAACCGATCGTCCGCGCGCCGAGAATCCTCCTCGCTGACGACGACGCAGTGTCGCGCCAGCTTCTGGCTTCCTCTCTCGTGCGGTCGGGGTTTGAGGTGCACACCGCCGAAAACGGTGAAGAGGCGCTGAAGGTGATCACCGCCACCGAACCGGACCTGCTGGTGCTGGATTTCGAAATGCCGGATCTGAACGGAGCCGAGGTTTGCCGGGAACTCCGAGCCAGTGAAAACGAGGCCGTGCGCGATCTGCCGGTGATCATGCTCACCGCCCATGCAGGCGAGCAGGAGGAGATCGGCTGTCTGCAGGCTGGGGCGAACGATTTCGTGACCAAGCCCGTGAGCCGGGAGATTCTGGCGGCCCGCATTCAGACGCAGCTCCGGCTGCGCGCGTTGACCGTGGAATTGCGGCAGCACAACGATGAACTCGGCCGTTGGCGGACGGCCCAGGAAGCGGATCTCGTGGCGGCGCAGGCGACGCAGCGGGCTTTGATCCCCAGTGTTGCGCCGGCCGTGGAGGGTTGGACGGTGCAGAGCTTCTACCACCCCGTGATCCAGGTGGGCGGCGACGTCTTCGGCTGGCGCGCCGCCGGGGACGGACGCTGGCTCTTTTGGGTGGCGGATGCCACCGGGCACGGCGCCGCCGCGGCGCTGTTCACCGCGCTCGCCGCGCAGCTCTTTCGGCAAGCTGCCGAGACCGATAGCGACCCCTGTGCGATCCTGCGGGCGGTGAACCGCGAGTTTCGCACCGTCTTTCACGGGCGTTCGTTTATGACGGCTTGCTGTGCGTTGATCGAACCCGGAGGAGGCCTCACCTTTTGTAGCGCGGGACATCCACCGCTACTGGTGCGCCGGACGAATGGGACGGTCGAATCGTTTGGCCCGCACGGGACGGTGCTTGGTTTGCGCGATGATTCGGGATCGGACCTGGCGCAAAGCAAGACGGTGCTGAAGGCCGGGGAGGTGGCGCTCCTCTACACGGACGGACTTTTTGGCTTTCGGCTACCGGACGGCGAGAGATTCTCCCACAAGGCCGTGGAAACCCATCTGCCCCGCATTGCTCCTGGGAAGGAGTTCCTGGAACGGCTGCTCGCCGGCTTGAAGGACCAATCCGATGGAACGGGCAGCGATGACGACATGGCGGCGATAGGACTGATGAAGGTCGGTTAGTCTCGCGCCCCGTCTGATTTAGGAGGAATTCCGTGTCATCCTTGGTGGCATGGGCCTGACCCGCACGTATTTGTCCTATAAAATAAATGGGCTGCGGTCCCGCCACATATTGGGAGTGAGGGTCGGAGTCGGGATGGTTCAGGGTAAGTCGACAATAGTGCCGGCAGACAAAGAAATCGCCCGCCACTGGCTCCGTTCTCGGGGACCTGTGGCGGGCGAAAGGCGAAATTTAAAGATTCGTGTCGCGGTTTACGCGTGGCTCATGGACCACTCCTCTTCGCCACCGAGCGAGAGGATCGCGGTGCGGATCTTCCGTACGGCAAGTTCCAGCCGCGTCTTGATCGTGCCCAAAGGGATGCCCGTCTTGGCGGCGATCTCCCGCTGGCTTAATCCCCGGTAGTAGGCGAGCTGCAAGGCTTCGCGCTGCGCGACTGGCAGCGTGGAAAGCACGCGTTGAAAGATTTCCGCGCGGTCGGCGGCGTTGACGTCCTCTTCCACGCCTTGGTGGCGCGTCTGCTGGGGCTCGTGTTCGGTCTCCAAACGCAGGCGTTCTTCCGCACGAGCATAGGCTTGCCGGCGGCGAACGCGGTCAATGGCGCGGCGGCGCGCCAGAGTCACGATCCAGCCGAGGGCTTTGCCCTTTTCTTCGTCGTAGTGGTCGGCCCGGTTCCACAACTCGAGGAAGACTTCCTGGAGAAGGTCGTCCACGTCGTATTCGTTATGCACCACCCGGGAGATGACCGTGCGGAGGAGGGGCGTGTGGCGCCGGTAGAGCGTGGCCAGGGCGGTTTCGTCGCGATCCTGGATGAGGGCCATGAGCTGCTCATCGGTCGACTCCGTCACCGCAGTGCTGTCGGTGCGGGTGGCGGCGACGAGAGTCTCAATCTGTTGATGATCAAATTCGTAAAGCATGGCGGATATTTGGATGAGTGATTGTTGACGCTCACTCCCTATTGCCATCCCCGTGCCACGACCGATCTACTCTGGAGACGCCGATTTGTGTCGCGATTTTGTGTCTTGAAAAAAGACACAACTGTTGTGTCGGTGACGCCGACGACAACACCCCTTCACCTACAGAAACGCATGCGACGCATACGGCGGATGGGGACGTGTAGAGGAAACACGCCAGCTCCGGTTCCCTCTATTTCCGTTCTCTAATCTTCCGCGGGAATGCAGGATCGTGTCACCGGTGACTACCGCCTCCCTTCGGAACACTTTCATTTTATCGCCCCTTTGGATGGCCATCTGGCTGTGTGCCGTTACCACCGCCTTATCCGCCGATTTCCCAGCCGTCTCCTTTAAGAAGGACATAGCGCCTCTGCTTCAGCGTCGTTGCGTGGCTTGTCATGGCGAGGATTCGTCCAAAGGTGGCTACCGCCTGGATTCCTTCGCGCGCCTGGGCAAGGCGGGCGAGAGCGATCTGGCCCCGATCGTGGCGCACAAATCGGGGGAGTCAGAGCTTTACCGGCTGCTCGTTGAGCCCGACGCCAATGATCGCATGCCGCAAAAAGCGGAGGCGCTGCCCAAGGAGGAAATCGCGCTCGTCGAACGTTGGATCAAGGAGGGGGCGGTCAATGACGGCGGACCGGCCAATCGTCCGCTGGCCGAGCTTGTCCGCGAAACGCTGCTCCTCCCGGCTCCCGCAAAATACGCGCGGGCCATACCCGTCACAGCACTCGCCTTCAGCCCGGATGGGGCTCAACTCGCCGTTTCCGGTTATTTTGAAGTCACGATCTGGGATGTGGACACGGGTGCGCTCGTGCGGCGCATCGGCGGTTTGCCCGAACGTATCACTTCGATCGCATGGCACCCAAAGACGAAGCTGCTGGCGGTCACCGGCGGCACGCCCGCGCAGTGGGGAACCGTGGCCCTAATCGATCCCGCCTCGGACTATCGACCGCGCCTGCTCTGCGATTTGCCGGAAATGGCCTTCTCGGTGGCGTTCAGTCCCGATGGCAGCCGCCTCGCCGCCGGCGGGGGCGATCGCACGATCCGCTTCTTCGACACAGGTATGGGGAAGCAACTGCGTGTCGTGCGCCCGCACGCGGAGTGGGTGCAATCGGTCGCGTTCAGCCCCGACGGTTCGCATCTTCTCTCGGCGAGCCGTGACCGCACGGTGCGGATTACCGAAGTCTCCACCGGTCAGGTCGAGACCACATACGCCGGCCACGAGACAGCGGCCCTGACGGCGATCTTCTCCCGCGATGGCAAAACGGCCCTATCCCTTGCACAAAACAGCCCCGTGCACGTGTGGGACACGGGCAGTGGCAACACCAAACAGAAATCCTTCGAAGTGCCCGGCCGGCCGGAGCGGCTGGCTTGGGTGAGCGGCGGCCTGGCCATTGGCAGCGCCGATGGGCTCGTGCGCATCATTCAGACCACCGATCAGCAGACACTTTTCACCCTCTACGGGCACAGCGACGCCGTCACCTCCATCGCCGTCAGCCGCGCGCCCGATGTCTTCGCGACGGGGAGCTATGATGGGACGGTGTGCGTGTGGAATGTGGGGTGCGGCACCTGGGCGCGGCGTTTCGTTGCCAGTCCGCTCTATTAACGATCGTAGGCACCAAGCGCCGTTTGCAGATGTCCGCCTACGTAGCGTCGAATTTATTCGACGAACCGTCGCTACGCGAACGATCCCGCGTAACAAGGAGCATCGTCGCCGTGGTGCAAAATGGGGCCCTGCTTCCGAACGTACGTTCGCCGAATAAATTGCCGTCGCTGCCGCTCCGCCCTGCGGGCTGCCTGCGGCAGGCTATCTCGCTCCGCTCGGTTCGACGCTACGTCGAAGATTCCTCCGCGGCCACGCCCTAATACGGCGCTTTGATCTTCGCCGTAGCCCGCTGGCCGGTGGAGTCGATGGCGGTCACATGGATGGAGACACCCGAGGCTGGCGTGGCCTTCAGCGGCACTTTGCAGCGGGACTTCGTGGTCTGGCTTAAGATCGGCGCTGCGTCTCCGATCCTGACTTCCAACGAATAAGGCGGGGTGCCGTTGAGCAATTCGATGGCGAGCCCTTGCCCCGCGATCGCAACTCTGGGTTTCATCAATTGCTCCGCGTCCGCGACCCGCCTCTTAAGCTTCGCATGTTCGCTCACCAGCTTGGATACGCTCCTGGAGCCCAGGTGATAGCCATAGGCGCCCGCCAGGACGGCAACGAGCACGAGCGCGAGAATGACCGCAGGCGTGGGCCAGCCGCGTTTCCGGCTTCCGGTCCCTTTCGCGACCTCGCTTTTTGCATCTGCGCCGGGAGACGCCGGCAGTGCTGAATTTTCGTTGGTTGGCTTTTCCATGGCAATTCCCGCCCGGGTTTTGTGGTTCCGGGCGAGGGTCGACGGTTCCAAAGAAGGCTCCGCTACGCAAACGCGTAAGCGGCCGCCCGGGCTTTTTCCCTAACGCTCAGGCATTGGCTGGCGTAGTTTGCGTGACCGCTTCGCCCCCCTTTTCACCGTTTACGCCACCATGTTTAAATTCACCGGCCCGGGCTCCATCACCACCTGCGACGGCATCTCGCGGCGCGATTTTCTCCAGGCCGGCACGCTGGGTGCCCTGGGTCTTTCCCTGCCGATGCTCAATGCCTTGCGGGCGCAGGGCGCCGTGGACAAGAGCAAGGACGACCGCTCCTGCATCATGATTTTCAATCTGGGCGCCCCGAGCCAGATTGATACGTGGGATCCCAAGCCCGAAGCGCCGCGCGAAGTCCGCGGGCCGTTCAAGGTCATCAAGACGAACAATCCGGACATCCAGCTCACGGAGATCTTCCCGAAGATGGCGAAACTGGCGGACAAGTTCTCCCTCGTTCGCAGCGTTTATCACTCCGCCGCGGCCGTGCATGACACCGGCCATCAGATGATGCAGACCGGTCGCCTTTTCACCGGCGGAATCATCACCCCGCATGCCGGTTGCGCGCTCGAATTTCTCAAGGGCCGCCGCACGGAAATGCCGGCCCACGTCATTCTCCCGGAGACGATGGGGCCCACCGGCGGCAATCTTCCGCACGGCCAGGACGCGGGGTACCTCGGCAAGACCTACGACCCCTTCGTCCTAAATGCCGACCCCTCCGCGAAGAATTTCAAGGTGCCCGATTTGCTGCCGCCGACCGAAATCAGCGAAGTCCGCCTCGAGCGCCGCAAGGAGCTGCGCCAGCTCGTGGATGGAGCGGTGAAGAACTTCGAGGCCAGCGAATCCGCCAAGTTGATGGACTCGAATTTCACGGACGCCTACCGGCTGATGACCAGCCCGGCCGCGCGCGAAGCCTTCGCTCTGGAGAAAGAGCCGGTCAGCGTGCGCGAGCGCTACGGCATGAATCGCTTCGGCCAATGCTGCCTCCTGGCGCGCCGCCTTGTCGAACGCGGGGTGCGGTTCGTCACGGTGAACACCTTCATCACCGTCTTCGGCGAGATCACTTGGGACATCCACGGATCGAAGCCTTTCACCAGCATCGAGGGCATGCGCGATATCGTGGCGCCGATGTATGACCAGGGCTACAGCGCGCTCATCGAAGACCTTGCCCAGCGTGGCATGCTCGACAGCACGCTGGTCTGCAACCTCGCCGAATTCGGCCGCACGCCGAAGGTCAACCCCGCCGGCGGTCGCGACCACTGGCCGGGCGTGTGGACCGTCGGCTTTGCAGGGGGCGGCATCCAGGGCGGTCGCGTCGTCGGCAAGAGCGACGAAATTGGCGGCTACCCCGCGGAGCGTCCTTATGCCCCCGCCAGCGTCGTGGCGACGATCTACCAATCTCTCGGCATCGACCTCGAAACCGAACTCCCCGGACCGCAAGGCCGCCCGATGCCCCTCATCGACCGAGGCTTCGACCCGATCAAGGAGCTGTTCTAACCGCCCGAAGATGAAGTTTCGTTTTTTGGACACTCACCTCCGAGCAACGCCAGGCCCAGGGAGCGGTGGTTTTCCAACCACCGACCCAGCCGCGCGGCTCCGCCGCCCATCTTCTCCCTTCTTTGCCTAAATGGTCCGCTCCTTCGTTTTCCTCCTCTTCACCGCGGCCTCCCTCCGCGCCGCGGAACCTTCCTTCCGCAACCAGGTCCAACCCATCCTCGCGCGCTACGGCTGCTCCGCCGGCGCCTGCCACGGCGCGGCTGCGGGACAGGGAGGCTTCAAGCTCTCGTTGCGCGGTTACGACGACGAGGGCGACTGGGCCACGATCACGCGCTCCGCGCAGGGCCGCCGCGTCACGCTGGAAGACCCCGCGCGCAGCCTGATCCTTCTCAAGGCCACCAAGCTCGCGCCCCACAAGGGCGGAGAGCGTTTCCCGGTGGACTCGCCCGAGTATCGCGTCCTTGCCGATTGGATCGCCTCCGGCGCACCGGGTCCCAAGAAAGACGACCCGCGCATTCAGCGCATCGAAATGTCCCCAGCCCACGCGACCGTCGAACCGCATCAGACGCTGCCGCTCAAAGTCACCGCGTTTTTCAGCGATGGGCATCAGGAGGACGTGACCCGGTGGACGAAATACACCGCGGGCAATACCTCGGTCGCCACCGTCGACGACAACGGCGCGGTCAAAGTGATCGGCAATGGTGAAGGCACCGTCACCGCCTGGTATCTCAGCAAGCTCTCCATCTCCACCGTCACCGCCCCGTATCAGCAGCCGGTGAAAGCCGGGGTATTCGCGTCCTTCGTCCCCCGCAATTTCATCGACGAACGCGTGCTGGAAAAACTCCGCGAACTGAATCTCCCGCCCTCCGCGCGATGCACCGACGCCGAGTTCATCCGGCGCTCGTATCTCGATACGATCGGCGTCCTCCCCACTCCCGACGAGACCCGCGCGTTCCTGGCCGAGCAAACCCCCGACAAGCGTGACCACCTGATCGACGCGCTTCTCGCCCGTCCTGAGTACGTCGATTACTGGTCTTACAAATGGAGCGACCTGCTGCTGGTCAATGGCGACAAGTTGCCCGTGCAGCCCATGTGGAGCTATTACCAGTGGATCCGCCGGCAGGTGGAGCTCAATACGCCCTGGGATGAACTGACCCGTGACCTGCTCACCGCCACGGGCAGCACGCTGGAAAATGGCGCCGGCAATTTCTTCATCCTGCACGACGAGCCCACCCGCATCGCGGAGACGGTGTCCGTGGCTTTTCTTGGCATGTCGATCAATTGCGCCAAATGCCACAATCACCCGATGGAGAAGTGGACGAACGACCAGTACTTCGCCTTCGCCAATCTCTTCGCCCGCGTGCGTTCGAAAAATGGGAGCGTGCCCGATGAACGCGTGATTTTCGCCGACACCACCGGCGACCTCGTGCAACCCCTGCGCGGCAAGCCGCAGCCGCCCACGCCGCTCGATGCGCAGCCCATGTCGCTCACCTCTCCGGAGGACCGCCGGGTGCCGCTGGCCAAATGGCTCACCTCGCCGGAGAACCCCTATTTCTCCCGCTCGATCACGAACCGCCTCTGGAAGAATTTCTTCTCGGTCGCGCTGGTGGAATCCGTGGACGACCTGCGCATGACCAACCCGGCGAGCAACGAGAAGATGCTCAGCGAGGCCGCTTCCTTCCTCGTCAAGAATCACTTCGACCTGAAATCGCTGATGCGCGAAATCCTGCGCAGCGAGACGTATCAGCGCAGCAGCGTCACGCTTCCGGAGAACAAGGACGACACGCGCTTCTACTCGCACTACTACCCCCGCCGGCTGATGGCGGAAGTGATGCTCGACTCCATCTCCCAGGTCACCGCTGTCCCGACGACCTTCCGCATGGACAAGCGCAATGCCAACAGGGGCCTTGGCGATTCGTATCCCATGGGCTACCGCGCCTTGCAGCTTCCCGACTCCAACACCGCTTCCTATTTCCTGAACAGCTTTGGCCGTCCGAACCGCGTGCAGACGTGCGATTGCGAGCGGACGAATGAACCCAGCATGGCCCAGGCGCTGCACATCGCCAACGGCGACACCCTGAACACCAAGCTGGCGGCGAAGGACAATCGCCTCTCGCAACTACTGGCCAGTGGCAAGCCCGACGCGGAAGTCATCGACGAGGCTTATCTGCTGACGATGAGCCGCCCGCCTTCCCCGGCGGAAAAGGCCGGCATGCTCAAGCTCCTCTCCAGCGCGAAGACCCCCGAAGACCGTCGTACCGCTCTTGAGGACGCCTTCTGGAGCCTGATGAGCGCCCGGGAGTTTTTCTTTAATCACTGACCCCGCGACGCGATGCCCGTGAATCTGTGCCCTCCTCAGATGCCGCTTCGATCCCAGCGTGAGCGCCGTCCCCCGCAATTTGTTGCATTGAGCAGTAACTATCCAGTTGGAGAGGCGACTGCCTCTTCCATCGCGGAGCGATGCTTGAAAGTAGCCGGGGCTTTCAAGCCCCGGACCTGCGCACCATGGGCGCCGTCGCGGAGCGACGTTTGCCATGGTGATGAACCGATGCGGCCGGCAGACTCGAGTGGCGTCCCTCGGCAAACGTCGCTCCGCGACGGACCGTTCTGGAACCTAGTCCGGGGCCTGAAGGCCCCGGCTACTGTCAGTCATCGCTCCGCGATGGAATCATCTGCGACCCCTGACTCTGCATCCGCATGCTGCGCTTAATCCCCCACTCACTCTGCTTCGTACTCGCATTGGCTCTTACCAATGTTCCGCGTCTCCTCGCGGCCGAGCCCGTCGACTTCGCGGCCAAGATCGCCCCGCTCTTCCAGGAGCACTGCGTGGACTGCCACTCCAAGGACGATCCCGACGGCGAATTCAATCTCGAAACTTTTGAGGGCCTCATCAAAGGCGGCAAGACCGGCAAAGCTTTCGAGGCCGGCCAATCGCAGGACTCGTTGATTGTGAAGTTCCTCGAAGGCCGCAGTGGCAAGGAAGGCAAAAACAAGTTCATGCCTCCGGGCAAGAAGGAGCATCTCAAGCCCGAAGAAATCGCGATGATCCGGCAGTGGATCGATGCCGGCGCGAAGCCGCCCGCCGCACCGCTCAAGCCGGCCGATCTGCTCGCCAGGCTCCCGAAGATCTCACCGAAAATCCCGGTCAAATCCGCGATCCACGCTCTCGCATTCTCGCCATCCGCGAAGTTGCTGGCCGCCGGTTCGTTTGGTTCCGTGGAACTCATCGACGCCGCCACACGGCAACCCGTGCGCAAGCTCGAAGACATTGCCGGCAAAGTGAACGCCCTCGTCTTCTCGAAGGATGGCACGATGCTCTTCGGCGCGGCGGGCGACTCCGGCATCAGTGGCATCGCTTACCAGTGGCGCGTCGCTGACGGCACGCTGGTCCGGAAGTACGAAGGTCACACGGATGCCCTCTACGCTCTCGCGCTTTCTCCGGATGGCAAGATCCTGGCGACGGGCAGCTACGATCAGAAGATCAAGCTTTGGAACGTGGAGGACGGGGCCGAGGTGCGCGTCTTGAAAGGCCACATCGGCGGCGTCTATGGCCTCAGCTTCCGGCCCGATGGCAAAGTCCTGGCCAGCGCGAGTGGCGATCGCACGATCAAGCTTTGGGAGGTCGCCACCGGCAAGCGCCTCGATACGTTCCCGCAGCCACTCAAGGAACAAACCACCGTCGCCTTCTCGCCCGATGGCAAGACTGTTGCCGCCGGCGGCGTGGACAATCGCCTGCGCCTCTGGAGCGTGAGCGAGGAGGCGCTTGAGGGCTCCAACCCGCTGCTCTTCACCCGTTTTGCGCACGAGGGTTCGGTCCTCAATCTGGCGTTCTCGGTGGACGGAAAAACGATCGCATCCACCGCCGCCGACAAGACGGCCAAGATTTGGAACGCCGCCGATTTGAGCGAACTTCGCGCGCTCGAGGTGCAGCCCGATTGGTCGCCCGCGCTCGTCCTGATCGGTGGCGGACACCTGGCCTTGGGACGCCTCGACGGGTCTCTCGGATTTTACGACATCGCGACTGGCAAGGCTCTCGCCGCCGCGGTCGCGCCACCGATGGGCGCTCCGAAAAAAGCGATGGCCAAAGCCGCCATGCCGGCCGCGTCCACCAAACCGGAAATCGTCCGCCTGGAACCCCGCGGCCTGCAAAGCGGCGCCACCACCACGATCAAGATTACCGGCACCAATCTCGCCGGGCTGAAGGAAGTGAAACTCGGCCAGTCCGGGCTCACGGCCAAAATCGGCGCCCTCGATCCCAAAGGAACATCCGCCGAAATCACGATCACGGCCGACGCCAAGATCCCGCGCACCCAGATCGATCTGAGCCTCGTCACCCCCAACGGCGAATCGGAGAAAAAGAAACTGGCCGTCGATTACCTCCCGCAGGTTGTGGTGGAGAAACCCGGCCAGACCACGACCGTCGGCAAGCTCCCGCTCAATATCTGGGGCACGCTCGCCGCCACCGGCCAGCACGACAGCTTCCGCTTTTCCGCAAAAAAGGGGGAGACCATCATCTGCGACCTCGCGGCGCGCCGGTTGGAATCCAAAGCCGCGACGACGCGCATCGAGATCTTCGATGAGGAAGGGAAGTTGCTCATCGCCAATAATGGCCTCGACACCGGTAGCGATCCGTTCATCGCCTTCAACGTTCCGCGCGATGGCCAATACACCGCTCGCATCCTGGAGATCACGCTCGAGGGCTCGCCCGACCACACGTATCGCCTGACGATTGGAGCCCTTCCGTATGTCACCGGTTGGTGGCCGCTCTCGGTGCCGGCCAATCGGGAGAGCGTCGTGCATCTGGTCGGTCACAATCTCACGAAGGACACCGTGACCGTGAAAGCCGGCGAAAGCGGCGACGTGATGCTGCCTCTGGATTCCGACGACTACCGCAGCCGGGTCACGATGCGAGTCGCCGCCAGCACGCTACCCGAAGTCCTCGAAACGGAGCCAAACAACACCATCGCCGAGGCCCAGCCGCTGACCATTCCCGCCTCCGTCAATGGCCGCCTCGTGGTGCCCGGCAGCCCCGAGGCCGCGGATGCGGATCTCTACAGCTTCGAAGCGGAGAAAGATCAGCAGGTCGTGATCGAGACGCGCGCCGCGATGATGGGCTCGCCCGCGGACACCAAAATCGAAGTGCTCGATGCCAACGGAGAACCGGTCCCGCATTTGCTTCTGCAGGCGACGAAAGATTCGTGGCTCACCTTGCGCAGCACCGACTCCGCATCGTCGGGCATCCGGCTCGGCCAGTTCTCCGAGATGGAGCTCAATGACTACATGTATTTCAACGGCGAGATCCTGAAGATCTTCCGGCTCGCCCGCGGTCCCGATGCCGACATGGTCTTTTACACGCGCGATGGCAAACGGCGCGCCGTCTTTAATAGCAATCCTTCCGGTCACGGCCTCGACGAACCCTGCTACGTCGTCGAACCCAAGCCGCCCGGTACCAAGCTCGTGCCCAACGGTCTTCCCGTCTTCACGCTCTACTACTCCAATGACGACGACGGCGAACGCGAGCTCGGCAGGGACTCCCGGCTCATCTTCACCGCGCCGGCCAAAGGCCGCTACATCGTGCGCGTCACGGACACGCGCGGCTGGAGCGGCGATCGCTACGCCTACCGCCTCATCCTGCGTCCGCCGTCCCTCGATTATTCCGCCAGCCTCGCCGCCAAGGGAACGGATAGTCTTCCCGCCGGCAGCGGCGTGCAATTCATCATCAAGGCCGATCGCAAGGATGGTTTCGATGGCGACGTACGCGTGGACGTCACCGGCGTGCCTGACGGCTTCTTCGTCTCGAGCCCGGTCATCGTCCAGGCCGGCCATCTCACCGCCACCGGCGTCCTCTACGCGCGCCCCGAAGCCAAAGCCGGCCCCGCCGATTTTAGCAAGGTGCGGCTGACGGCCACCGCCCGGATTGGCGACCAGGAGGTCACCCGCGATGCCGGCGCCTTTCCGCCCGTCGTCGTCGCCGCCCCACCCAAGGCGGTGCTCTTCACCGAGCCTGACGCCGGCGGCAAACCGCAAGGCGACGGCAAGACCGCGCCCGCGAAGCCGATGGAGATTACCATCGCGCCTGGTGACCGCGTCTCCGCCTGGCTGCGCGTCGATCGCCGCGGCAACGATGCCCTCCTCGCCCTCGACGTCGAGGACCTGCCCCACGGCATCATCGTGGACAGCATCGGTCTCAACGGCGTCCAGATCCGCGCCGGTGAAAACGAACGCGAAGTCTTCCTGAGCTGCGCCAAATGGGTCCCCGAGCAGGATCGCCTCATCCATGTTGTCACCGGCAATGCTGGAGCAGTCGCCAGCGTCGAAGGCCTCCAGTCGAGCTTTCCGGTGCTGCTCAAGGTGCGGAAACCTTCGACAGTCGTGAGCGCGAAGTAATCCGATGGAGTCGCGCGGATCCTCAACTGTTTGCGAGGTTCATGCGAGAAGTGCTGCCGGGTCCAGGCCGTAGCGCTGGGCGAGTTTGCGAATTTGTGGGACTGTCAATTGCCGATCTCCACGGAGAAGGCGATAGGCAAGCGAAGTATCGATACCGAGTGTTTTCGAGAGATCTCCCGCTTTTTCGCCTCGCTCTTGAAGCACCAACCGTAGCAATTCCGCACCACGCGCGCGGCCGATTGGGAATTGGGCGCTTTCCCACTTCTCATAAAGGTCGCTGAGCAGGTCAAGGTAATCAGATTGCTCAGCATTGAGCTTGTGACCAGCAAGAAGGTCGATCATCTCGGCGGCGTTCTCTGCGTCCACCTGATCGTGGATAGGGCGAAGCATGTGCATGCCCATGAGGCCCGCGTAAGTTTTCGGAATCTTTGCGTAAGGAGTTGAGGTCTTGACAGAGATCTTCATAAGCGGCTTTTCCAAGTGTCTTTAGTGTATTCGGCGTGGGTGAGGAAATTTAGGACGAAGACCTTTTGGCGGTCGTAGTGAATGGCGGTAATGAGCCGGAAATCATTGCCGCAAACGTTGAAAATGGTGACGGTTCTTTCGCTTTTGACTTTCACCTGATCCGCATGCGGAAAGGTCTTGCGCGTATCCACAACGCTTTTCCATGTGGTAGAGAGGGTGAGGCGCGCCCAATCCTCCAGCGGTCTCGCCGCTTTGGGAAAATGCCTGGCATACTCGCGGAGGGTGCTGCGTTTGATCAGTCTCACAGTGTGGACAATATGTCCAAACGGAGGCCAGAATGTCAAAAGTAAAGACGCTTGCCGAAATGCCGCCGCATCGGACAAATGTGCGTCACGCCATGAAAGCCCTGACTCACACCTTTGTCGTCGGTACGCGTGGCAAGGGGACCTATGAGATCACCCAGGAGGTTGCACGGTGTGTTCGCGACAGCGGGGTGGGCACCGGAACGGTTACGGTCTTCGTCCAGCACACCAGCGCTTCGCTCGTCATTTACGAGAATGCGGATCCTTCCGCCCGCACCGACCTGCACGAGTTCTTCGAGCGGCTGGTGCCCGAGAATCAGGACTACTTTGTCCACACGGACGAAGGGCCGGACGACATGCCCTCCCATTTGCGCATGGTGCTGACGCGGACCAGCGAGGTGATCCCGATCGCGGATGGGCGGTTGCAGTTGGGGACGTGGCAGGGGATATTTCTTTTCGAACACCGCCGAGCGCCGCATCGGAGGAATGTGGTCCTGACGGTGATCGGCGCCTAATCGCAACCCTCGGGCGCCGTTTTTACCGATCGGTGCCCGCGGAAAGTCCCGCATAAAGCGCCTCCACCAGCCGCAGCGACTTCGGGCCTGGCAGCACTCCGGGGTCCATTTGATTCATCACGTAGGCGAAGGAGATGCCGTGCTCGGGGTCGGCAAAGGCGTGGCTTCCGCCGGCTCCAGGATGACCGAATGCGAGTGGTGAAGGCCCAAAGTTCGTGCGCAGCTTGCGACCATTCGCATCCACAGGATCGCGCATGAAACCGGCGGAGAAAGCGGTTTCGAGCAACAGGACGCGGTCCGGTCCCTGCGTCAGCGTGGTCGTCATCCAATCGATCGTTTGGGGTTCGAACCAGCGCCGCCCCTCGAGTTCGCCGCCGCGCGCGAGCAGCGCGTAGAATTTTGCCAAGCCGCGTGCGGTGCCGACTCCGCCGAATGCGCCGAAGGAAGCGGACCGCGCTTCGGGTCCATTCATCGCCGCCACGCTATGCAAGCCGCGCGGTGAAGCAAAGGCGCGAGCGGTAAGCGAGGAGGGTGTGAGAAACGTCGTATAGAACGCGTCGCCCTTCGGCGGGGAGACTTTCGTGGGAAAAATCGAGGACGGCTCTTTCACGCGCTCTGGTGGCAGGCCGATCCAAACGTCCAGCTCCAGTGGACCGGCAAATTCGGTCCGCCAGTATTCCCGCAAGGTGCGGCCCCCCGTGATCCGTCGCAGGGTTTCATCCACGAGGAATCCGAAGGTGCGCGGGTGATAGCCGTGACCTTCGCCCAGGGGCCAGGCCGGAGCCTGCGCCGCCAGGGCGGCGGCCACCGCATCGTGATCCATCACTTCCACGGTCGTGGCCATGGCGGCGAGTCCAGCCTGGTGGGAGAGCATTTGGGCAATCGTGACCCGCTCCTTCCCCGCCTGCGCGAATTCCGGCCACACGCCGGCGACGGGCGTGGTGAGCTCGATCCCGTGCTCCTGACAAGCGTGGAGCAGGGAGGCGGCGGCCAGCCCCTTGGTCGCCGACCAGAACAGGACCATCGTCTCCGCCGTCCACGGCTGGTCGTGCTGCCGGTCCTTGAAGCCGCCCGCCAGCGACACGATCTCATGGCCATCCTGCCACACGCTGACCGAGGCTCCCAGCTCACCGTAGTGCGTGAAATTCTCGCGAAAGAGCGCGGTCAAGTTTTCCAGGTTGGCAATTGGCACACCCCTTCTTGACACGAAAACGCGCCGGAGAGGCGACACTTTCCTTTCACGCTTGAGAGAAATGACCGCCTTGCGGGCCGCTGACGGGGGAGGATGGGGCATATCTCCCACCTCCCCGGCCCAAGGCTCCGCATTCGGCATCGCCGCTGATCCCTTTGTTGGATCTCGACGATCAGACCGCATTTGTAGAGACTCAGGACATGAAATCCCTCCCGTTCTTTATCGTCCTTTGCTTGTTATTTCAAAGTGCCGGCCACGCGGAAGAAAAGAAGCTCTGGGCCAAGTCTTTCCTGAACCAAAAGGCTCCCGAGTTGATTGTTGAAAAATGGTTGACTCCCGAGCCGAAGCGGGAGGGCAAGTTCGTGTTGATCGATTTTTGGGCTACCTGGTGCCCGCCGTGCCGGAAGGCGATTCCCGAGCTGAATGCCCTGCACAAGAAATTCGGTGACCGGTTGGTGGTCATCGGCATTTCGGACGAGAAGGAGGACACGGTCAAGGCGCTCAAGGAGCCGAAGGCGGACTACTTTGTGGCCATCGATACCCAGGCTCGCACGAAGAAGACGCTCGAGGTAACGGGCATTCCTCACGTCATTCTCATCGACCCTCAAGGGATTGTGAAATGGGAGGGATTCCCGTTCCTTGCCGGGCATGAATTGACCGAGGATGTGGTGGCGAAGATCCTCGATGACAAGAGGTGACGAAGGGGCCCTAACGCCGGTGCGGAGGTAGCTCCGGCATGTCCCTCACCACCCGGCCCGACGTATCCACATTGATGACCACCCGCCGCTTGCCCTCGCTCAGCGCTTTGCTGACCAGGAGCACGTTGTCCGCCGGATCGGTGTCCTTGCCGCCGTAGTATTCGTAGCCCATTGGGTCGCGGCTCTTGTCAAACGGGCATACGAAGAGCTCGCGGTCTGGCAGGTATTCCGGCACCAATTCGTCCAGCGTTTTGGGAAAGGCGCCGTTTTTGTCGACCGCGTAGAGCCGGCAGGCGGTCCCGATTTGTTTCGCGTTGGAGAGTGCTTTTGTCTCCAGCCCCTTCGCCTGCACCGACTTGAAAACGGGAAAGGCGATCGCGGCCAGGAGGGCGATGATGACCGGCAGCATGACCAGGCCCAGATAGCCGGTGATCAATCCTGCCAGCGCCATGCCGGCGCCTCCGAGCCGGCCGCCGGACTTGTTGATTTCCGATCGGGCCACGTGCCCGCAGATCACCGCGGGAATGGCCGCCAGAAAGGGGACAAACGAGATCCCGAGAATGCCGCACACCAGACTCGCGATGGCCAGGCCCGAATCGGCCTTCGGGCCTGACGCCTGCGCGGCCGTGGTCGCTGGAAAAGGGCTGGCCGCCGGGCGCGGTTGCACAGAGGCGCGCGGCTGCAGCGGGATACTGGGCGACGCCGCGGGTGCGGGCTGCGGCGCCCCGGCCTCCAGACCCGGGAATGCCGACAACGGAGTCCACGCCGACTGGCCTTCCGCCCAACCATAGTCAGTGGGGAGCAGTTCCCCGGAGGTGAGCATGTTCCGGACAGCCTCGGGAGAGTAAACGCCGAGCTGCTGTTCACCGCGTGCCACGTGGATTTGCATGCGCTTGGGTTATGTCAGCGGTTGCGGTCTGTCGAGCCCGGAGCTTCACGGCAACGGGCGGCCAGACGGCGCATAAATCTCATACGTCCCATTTGTCCCATGGGACTGATGCGATTAGCGCTGCGGGCTCACCGCTCGTGAGGAGGCAGCTCGGGCATGTTGCCCACGGCTCTGACCGATGTGTCGACATAAGCCACGACCCGGCGATTGCGTTGGCGGGCTTTGCTCACGAGAAGGATCCTGGACGGAGGGTCGGTGTCTCTGCCCCCGTAGTATTCGTATCCGATCGGAACGGACGGTCCCGAGAGCGGGCAAATGAGTGTCGCTGGATTCGGCAGATACTTCGGAGTCAGGTCTGTGAGGGCCTCCGGGAACTTGCCCTCGTGGTCCACGGCATAGGCCTCGCAGGCGTTCGCGATTTGCTTGGCGTTTGCAATAGAAACCATCACGGCACTCCGCGGCGAATGGTGGGTGGAAATGAACCAGGCCAACCCAGCCACGATGGCAAACAGCGAAAGAAAAAATCCCCAGTAGCCGAGCGTCAGGCCGGTCCGGGCAATGCTGCTGCCGTCGAGCGCTCCCCGGGCTTCGGCAATCCGCCTTCGGGCGAGATGTCCGAAGATGAGCGCACAAATCGCCCCCACAAATGGCAGGACGGTGAGCGAAAGAATTCCAAAGATCACGCTCGCGATCGCCGCCGCAGATGTGGGAACGGGCCCTGGCACCGTGACAGGATGGGGCGCCTCCGGCAGGACTTCCGGCTCCGCCGGACGCGCGCGCAAGAAGATCCGCTCCGGTTCGGGCTCCGGCTCGTTGACCGCCGGCAACACGAACTCTGGCGGTGGTGCGCTGGCCGTTTCCTCGCCGGCTGCGGATACCATGGAGTCGGGTTCCGCGTGCTCCTTCGTGGAAGAGTTGGGAACTTGCGGCGCCGCTTCAGGCTCCGGCGACCGCATCGCTTCCGCGAGCGGCTCTGGCGGTGCTTCGGCGATCGACGCAGCCAGCTCTGGCGTTGTTGCCGCCGGCGTTTCAGCGGGATCCTTCGAAGGAGAATCCGCGACCGACACCTTCGGCGCGGAAGCTGTCTCTTCGTCCGGTTCGGCGGCCTTCCCCTCGGTTGATCGATCAGCAGACGGCTCAGGTGTGGGTGCGGCCGCGGCAGGTATTTCAACGGACCGTACCTCAGTGGATTCCAAAGCAGGCGCGTGGGGCGCGGGTTCGATCGCGTCGCTTGGTTCGGTGGGCTGCGGTGAGACTGGCTGGAAGGGAGCAGTTTTCTTTGAGCGGCCCGCCTTCCCAGAAGATTTGGCCGGTTGCTCCACGGCCGTCTCGGTGACGGACGTTTTGGGTGCGGGTTCGGCCGGCGGTGGAGCCTCGGCGGATTTCGCCGGCTGCGGGATGGCCGAAGCGAGTTCGGGAAATTCCGTCAAGAGCTTCCAATCTCCCCGGCCTTCCATCCAGCCGTGATCCGTCGACTTGAACTCGCCGGATTTGAGCTTTTCGCGAACCTCGTCCATCCAGAATGAGCCGAGCTCTTTGCCGGCGCGAGCGACGTAGAGTTGCATGCTACTGAAAATGGAAGGAGCCGATCATGCCGCGGGGATGGTGGGTTACTCGTGCAGGGCCGCCAGATCGGGATCGGTCCTGGCAAAATCGCGCATCTTCTTGTCCAGCTCGATGCTCTTTTCCAGGTGCATGCGCGCGAGATCCAGGTGTCCGAGGGCGCACTCGTAGCAGGCCAGATTGTAGTGAAACGTGGCCTCCGTGTGGAGCGCCTCCGGACCGGCCAGGAGGGTGTCGCGAGCTTCCTCGGTGCGGCCGAGTTCGTGCAGGCAAAAAGCGGCATGGATGAAGCCGCTCGTCTTGCCGGGTTCCGCGCGGCAGAGGTCGCGGCTCGCCGCCAGCGCGGGCTTCCAGCGTTTGGCCTGCATGAGGATGACAGTGCGCAATTCGATCACGGTGGAATTGCGGGTGGTCTCATCCGGCAACGAGTCCAGTTCGGCGATCGCGTCGTCGAACATGCCCAATTCCGAGTAGCCCTGCGCGGCGAGGAGCGTCCGTTCGTGTCCTTCGATCATCAGGCCAGCAACGATTCGAGTTCCTCCACGCGGCGGGCGAAAAGCTGGAGCGTGGCTTCCACAGGCGCGGGGCTCGACATGTCCACGCCGGCTTTCTGCAAGGTCGGGATCGGATACTCCGATCCTCCGGAGCGCAGAAAACCGAGATAGCGTTTCGCATCGCCCGTCTCCCGCACTTGCGTGGCCAGCGCCACGGCGGCGCTGAGCCCGGTCGCGTATTTGTAAACGTAGAAGGCGCTGTAGAAGTGCGGGATGCGCAGGCACTCCAGGTCCAGTTCGGCGTCGATCGTGAATTCCGGACCGAAGTAGGCCTCGAGCAGGCTTCGATAGACCTGTCGGAAGGTGTCGAGCGTGAGCGGCTCGCCCGCTTCCTCCATGGCATGCGTGATTTTCTCGAACTCCGCGAACATCGTCTGGCGGATGACCGTGCCGCGGATGTCATCGATCTGGCGGTTGATGAGGTAGGCGCGCATGGCCTTGTCCTCGGTGTGCTCGAGCAGGAAATGAGTCAGAAGCTCCTCGTTGAAGGTGCTCGCCACTTCGGCGAGGAAGATCGGGTAGTCGTAGGTCTGGAATGGCTGCGTGCGTTGCGCATACCAGGTGTGCATCGAGTGGCCGCCCTCGTGCGCGAGCGTGTAGATATCCGAAAAGACATCGCGCTTGTAGTTCATCATGATGAACGGCGGGTTGCCATAGCTCGACGAACTGAAGGCGCCGCTGCGCTTGCCTTTGTTTTCGTAGCGGTCGCACCAGCGGCCCCGCAGTCCAGCGCCGAGCGTCTCGACATACTCGGCGCCCAAAGGCGCGAGAGCCGCGAGCACCTTGTCGCAGGCTTCTTCCCACGGCACGTCCGTTTCGATATTGGCCACGATCGGCACCATGGTGTCGTAGGCGTGGATTTCCTTCAGGCCGAGGACCCGGCGGCGCAGCGCGAGGTAGCGGAAGAGCGGCGCGAGATTGGCGCGCACCGAGGCGATGAGGTTGTCGTAAACACTCGCCGGCACGTCGTCGTGAAAGAGCGCGCCTTCGCGGGCGCTCGGGTAATTGCGGGCGCGTGCCCGGAAGACGTCGGCCTTGATGGAACTCGCGAGCGTGGATGCGACCGTGAATTTGTGGTCGTCGAACTCGCCGTAGAACTGGTGCCACGCGCGCTTCCGCAGTTCCGGGTCGCGCTTGACCATGAACGACGAGTAGCTCGATTGCGAAAGCTCCCGCTCGACGCCCTTCTCATCGACGATCTTGCCGAACTTCATGTCCACGTTGGTGAGTTGTGAGAACGTCTCGCGATGGCCGCTCAGCGCGCTGCCGCCCAGCGCGAGGAGGCGTTCCTCGGCGGTGGAGAGAGTGTGCGGCTTGAGCCGGCGGCGCTTGCGGAGCGGTGTCACCCACTCGGCGAGAGCCGGGTCGCGCAGGAACGCTTCAAAGGTGGCGTCATCGATGGCCATGATCTCGGGCTCGACGAAGGACTGGGATTCACCGATCAGGGTGAAGAGATTCTCGAGTTGGCCTTCCCGGGACAGGTTGGTGTTGTCGGAACTGTCCCCTGAAGTTTGCAGCGAGGCGTAGTGGGCCAGCCGCTCGATCGTGAGTCCGAGCGCTTTTTCAAATTCCAGCACCTCGCGGAGCGATTGGGCCGACTCGCCCACACGATTTTTCCAGGCGCCGATTCCCGGGTAGTCTTGTTGCAGTTTTTCAAAGGCCGTCTGCCAGTCGGCCGGCGTCGGGTAGAGGAGGGTCAGGTCCCAGGTATCGGCGAGCGGCACTTCAGCGCGGGTGGGGATGGCGCCGGATCCGGCTTCGTCTTTGTCAAAAAAGGGTTGTTTCATGAGCGGGTAATAAAGTGGCATGGCGCGCCGGCGGCGTCTTCCTCCACGCCCATGGTGCGGACGTGTTCATGCCGCTGCAGTCCATGGACCTGCGCGACGAAGAGGAGGGGCCACTCCGGACGGTTTCTTCAACCATGGGTGGGGAAGCTATGCGGGGCGCGGCCCGAGCGCAAGAAAGAGGGAAGACGGCCCGAAGGCGGCCCGAGGAAGTGCCAGGCGCCAGGAGCCAGGGTCCGCCATCACGCTTGCGCCCGTGCAGTGCTGGAGGGTCGGTGCTCCGCCACCGCCCAAACTTCCGTGGGCGGAGGTGGCCGGAGAAATCTCTGCCGCGCCAGAGGCGTGTCTTTGCAGCCCGATCACTCGTCGCCAATTGGCTCTTGGCACTCCTCCCGGTCTTCGAGCACGGTCTTCAACCCGCTTATGAATTCCTCGCCTGCCTCGCCTCCAACTCCCGCTCGCTGGGCCTGGTGGCAGGTCGCGTTGTTGGTGGTGGTTGTGCTGGGGGTGCCCACGTTGCTGGTCTTGGGTCCGACGCCACGTCAGCCTTTCGATGAGAAGTTGTTCCGGCTGATCAAGAAAGAGCAGCCGCAATGCGTGCTGATCGGAGATTCGATGCTCGATACGCGCATCGATCGGGGCGTGCTCAACCGCATTTCGGGTGAGTCCTGTTTCGTTCTCGCCCGGCCGGGAAGCAGCTCGGCGACCTGGTATCTGATGCTCAAGAACTTGATCGCGGCCCAGCCGTCTCCGCCGCGCACCGTCATCATCCTTTTCCGCAGCCGGCAATTGACCCTGCCGGCGCACCGAACCCAGGGCGAGTACCGTCGGTCGATGGAGCAATACATGCGCGATTCGGAGCCGCTGGTGGAAAAGCTCGCCGGGCCCGTGCGGGTTCCCACAGGAACGCTGGATCGGCTGGTGCAGGCCGTGTATCCGATGGAGCGGCGGCGTGTGATGGCGCAGGAGAAGGTGCAGGCGTGGGCGCTTGATTTCGTCGCGAGCAGCCGCGAATACGCGGAGATTCACAATGACGCGAAAGCGCTCTTTAGTCCGAGAAATCTGCGGAGCGGCGTGCAGGAGGACGAACAAAAGGATGGGGGATCGACCAGCCTCGACCCCGACGGCCACGTCTTTGACGCGATGGTGGGAGGCTCTTTCCTTCCACCTCTGCTTCAGGTTGCCGCAGACAAAGGGATCCATCTCGTCTTCTTCCAGGTGAAGCGGCGTCCCTATGCCGACGGACGTTCCGGGGAGGAAAGTCCGACGGCCCCGGAATACACCAGGGCTCTGGGCGCCTACCTCGACCAACGGGGAGCGCGGCTCTACGACGAGACTCACGATCGCGACGTGACGCTCGATTTTTACGGGTCCGGAGACCACGTGCGGGATGAGATGATCCCTCGCTACACTGAGATATTCTGGGGAAAGATCGCGAAGCTGGTCCACCCGGAGGCGGCGCAATGATTTTCCACAGCCTTCAGTTCATCGTGTTTCTCGTCCTGGTGCTGGCGATCTACTGGGCGTCGCCGGCGCGCTGGCGCAATGCGTTGCTCGTTCCCGCGAGCCTCATTTTCTACGGATTCGTCCACCCGTGGTTCCTGCTGCCGTTTGCCGCCACGACGATCATCGACTATTTCGTGGCCCGCGGAATCGAGGCCCAGCCCGAGAGCAGGAAATCGCTCGTCGCCGTGAGCGTGACGAGCAACCTGGCGCTGCTCGCGGTCTTCAAATACTACAATTTCTTCGTCGAGAACGTCGCCGCGTTGCTGGGCGCGCTGCACCTGCCGGTGTCGATTCCCGTGCTGCACGTCGTCCTGCCGGCTGGGATTTCGTTCTACACATTCCAAAGCATCGGCTACGTCGTCGATGTCTCCCGCGGCCACATCCGGGCCTGTCGCAGCCTGCGCGATTACGCGCTCTTCGTCTCTTTTTTCCCGCAACTCGTCGCCGGCCCGATCCAACGCGCGGGCAATTTGCTCGCGCAGATTCAAAGTCCGCGTTCGGTGAATGCCACACTGGTGGGTGAGGCGCTCGTGCTCATCGCGTGGGGTTTTTTCAAGAAGCTGGTGATCGCGGACAATGTGGCGATCACCGCGAACAAGGTGTTCGCCATGCAGAGCCCTTCGTTTGCCATGCTCTGGACCGGCGTCTTTGCGTTTTGCATCCAGATCTTTGCGGATTTTTCGGCCTACACAGACATCGCACGCGGCACCGCCCGGCTCTTTGGTTTCGAGCTGTCGCCGAATTTCAATCACCCCTATCTCGCCGACTCCCCGTCGGACTTTTGGCGGCGCTGGCACATCTCGCTTTCCACGTGGATCCGCGACTACATCTTCATTCCGCTCGGTGGCTCCCGTGGTGGTTCCATCCGCACCGTGATCAATCTGGTGATCGTCTTTTTGCTCACGGGGATCTGGCACGGGGCATCGTGGAATTTCGCCATTTGGGGGCTCTACTATGCCGTCCTCACGATCGCTTATCGTGCCGCCGCCGCCGTCGTGCCGGAAAAATTGCAGACCCTCCCGGGTCTCCGATGCCTCAAGATTCTCCTCATGTTCGCACTGACGAATGTGGGCTGGCTGATCTTCCGCGAGCAGAACGTGCATCAACTCTGGCGGGATCTTACCGTTTCAGCGGCGAAGACGCCTGCCAGCGATTGGCGCGTCGCCTGCTATCTCTCGACGTTGACCGCGATCTATGCCGGGCCGCTCATCCTGCACACGGTCTGGGATGTGGCACTGCGCGAGCGATCGCAGCGCTGGGGCGGATGGCCGCGCGTGGCGTGGACCGCCGCGACGGTCGTTTCGTTGGCGCTCTTTCTCGGCGTCCTGTTCCTAAGGAGCGATACCTCGCAAGACTTCATTTATTTTCAATTTTGACGTGGAAGACGTGTGTCGTTCACGATCTCATCCTTTGTGGCTGGACTGGCTTGCTTGAACTGGATTTGAGATTATCCTGATCTCATGCTTCAGGAAGCGATTCCCAAATTTGCCGAGCTCAGTTCGTCGGAGAAGCTCTTACTGCTCGAAGAGCTTTGGGACCATCTGGCCGGAGAGCCTGTGGAGGTCCCTGTGCCAGATTGGCAGAAGGGCGAACTGGAGCGACGCTACCGGGAGTTTATTGATAGTCCCTCCGATGGTGCACCTTGGCACGAAGCGAAAGAGCGGCTAATGCGGGCTCTTCGCTGATGGAGAAGGTGATCATCCGCCGGCGCGCGGAGCATGAAATGGCAGAGGCAGGACTGTGGTATGAGAGTCGGCGGAGCGGGACAGGTTTGCACTTTATTCGTTGTGTAGACGCTGCGATCTCTCTCATCAGTCACATCCTGAAGCGGGGCCGGTGCAATTTGGATCGTTTCGACGGATTCTCGTCTCTCGCTTTCCGTTTGCTGTCTTCTACACCGTCGAACCAGATGCGGTTATCGTTCACGCCGTCTTCCATTTGTCGCGTGATCCGCAAAAAATCCGGAAGATGTTGGGACTGGAAGGTGATGAGTCGCCGACGTGACCGCTCCCAATAAAACCCCGGTCACTTCCCGACGCAATACAGCGCTTGCGTCGTGCGGATGAAGAGCTGGCCCTGGCTGACGGCGATGCCCGCGCGGCTGCCTTCGGCGTCGCCCATTTCGATCTTGGCCAACTGCTGGAATTGATCGCCGGTGCCGCAGACGAACACGTTGCCCTTTTCGTCCATCATATAGATTTTCCCGTCGGCCACCGTGGGGGAACTGCGAAAGACAACCTTGGTGTCCAGCGAGCCCTGCCACTTCTTCTCGCCGGTTTTGGGATCTAGGCAGAATAGCGTCTTTGTGTCGCCATTCAGGACGAAAAGTTTGCCATTGGAGAAAGCAGCGGTGCAGACGTCCGGCGCGGTGCGGTCGTCGATCTTCCATTTGAGTCCGGAGACGGAAACGTCGCCCTTGCCCTCGGTGTTGAAGGCCAGGAGCGCCTCCTTTTTCGGCCCGGCGACGATGGCCAGCCCGGCCGCGCTCACGGCACTGGGCACGAGGCGCATCCACTCGCCGTCCTTGGGGTTGAGCCCGTAGCCGCGCCAGAGTTCCTTGCCGGTCGCCGGGTCGTGACCGGTCACACAATTACCGCCGACGATGAGGATTTGCGCCTTGCCGTCCGCACCCACGTGCGGGGTCGGCGTGGCATAGCTCTCTTGCGATTCAAGCTTCGCTTCACTGGACCGCGTGACCTTGAAAATGTTCTTCCCCGTCTCAGGGTTGAGCGCGAGCAGGTAGCTTTCACGCTCGGGCGACCCACCCGCCAGCCCGGGATAATCCGGCGGAGCGGGGCTGCGTTGAAGCACCTGGATGTAGAGACGGCCGTCGAAAAGCAGGGGGCTGGAGCCGTAGATCCAGTTGATCGAGAAGCGCCCGTACTCTTCTCCCAGATGCCGCTGCCAAAGGATCTTGCCGTCGAAATCGAGCGCCGCGAGGTCGCCATTGCCGAAGAGCGCCCAGACCGTCTTGCCGTCGGTCACGGGAGACGGCGATGCCATGTTGCCTTTGCCCTTGGTGATGTCGCCCGTGCTGATTTGCTTTTTCCAGCGCACTTTCCCGGTCTTCCGGTCCACGCAGAACAGGAGCAGATTCTTCTCCGCATCGGGGCTGGTGACAAAGACGTTGTCGCCCCACACCGCCGGCGTGGCGCCGCTTGGTCCCGGGAGAGGGACCGCCCATTTGGCCGTTTCCTTGGTCCATGTCGTGGGAAGGCCTGATTCATTGGAGGTCCCATTGAAATTGGGGCCACGCCATTGTGGCCAGTTTTCCGCGTGAACAAGGGAGGTGGCCACGATGACGGCGGCGAGAATCTGGAGGGTTTTCATAAAGTGCGGGAAAGGATTAGCGGATATGGTCCGCAGGACGAAACCCGAAATGTGAATCGTCCTTAGCCGCCAATCCCATCACGCGCCGGTAATCTGTACGCCAGGAATCTTCAATTGATTCGGGATGGAGAAGGGAAGGGGCCAGCGAATCACACGAATGACACGAATCAAAGGCTTCTGGATTCGAGTGATTCGTGTGATTCGCTGGCTCCTTCCGCTCATGGTGCACTGCGGTTTTGCCATCGCGGTTGGAGCCCCTTTTCCGTTGTTTCCCTGAGGACAGACGGGATTTTCGCCGCCGGAGCTGCCATGGGCTTGGATTTGCCTGCTAACAAACGGCCCGGTCACCGGATTCAAAAGTGACCGTTTCCACTTTCCCTGTTTGGGGACGGCGCAGAAAATCAAACCCTCCCGCACATGAATATCGCCAGTTTCCTCAACCTCGCCGGTCCGGACGTGGTCATTATCGCGTTCGTTGTCACACTTCTGTTTGGCGCCAGCAAGCTGCCGGAACTGGCCAAAGGGGTGGGCCAGGCCATCCGTGAATTCAACAAGGCCAAGCAACTGCCGCCTGAATGATCGTTGCATCTTCCCTTTTGCGGGTGTAACTGAAGCTCAACCCCATACGCATATGAATATCGCCAGTCTTTTCAATCTCGCCGGGCCGGATCTCATCATCATCCTGCTCATCGTCCTGCTCCTGTTCGGGGCCAAGAAGCTGCCTGAGCTTGCCAAGGGCATGGGCCAGGCCGTCCGCGAGTTCACCAAAGCCAAGGATGAATTCGAGCGCGAGGTTACCCGGGCGCCCGAGCCTGTCGCCTCGCCGAAACTCGAGGAGCCCAGGCCGGAAGTCGCCCACGAAACGCATCACGACAGCGTTCCTGATCCCGCTCACCCACACAGTGAATCGCAGGAGCCCGCTCCGACCCGCGTGATCTGACCGTCCGCCCATCTCTTTCTCAAAAGGCCCGCTGAAGTTCAGCGGGCCTTTTTTTGTCCTTGGGGAGTGCTCCCCCGAGTATTCAGTGTCCGGTGTTCAGTTTCAGTGGCGCCACCGAGTGACTTTTACTGAACACCGAATACTGAATACTGATTATCCCGCATGCGCTTCGCCTCCCTCCTCCTCATCACCCTCTGCCTGCTTGCGCCGGCACGGGGAGCCCAGGAGATCGTCTTTGCGACCTACAACGTCGAGAATTACGTGGGGGCGACCCCGAAGGAACCGGGCGAAAGGACCACCACTCGCCCGAAGACGGAGGAGGCCATTGCGGCCCTCATTCGGATCATCAAGGAGATCAATCCGGACGTCCTGGGTGTCTGCGAGATGGGATCGCCGGAGCGCTTTGACGATTTCAAGAAGCGTCTCGGGCAGGCGAATCTTGGCTATATCGATTCCGAATATGTGCAGGCGGCCGACCCGGACCGGCATGTGGCGCTGGTCAGCCGTTTTCCCATCGTGGCCCGCAACTCGCGCAGTGACGTGCCCTTTGAAATAGACGGGAAGCCCGAAAAGGTACGGCGCGGCTTTCTCGATGTGACCATCCAGGTGAACGCGGGATATCAGCTCCGCCTTGTGGGGGCGCACTTGAAGTCGAAGCTGCCCATCCGGGACGGGGAAGCGCTGGTTCGGCGCATGGAGGCGGAGCTGCTCCGCAAGCACCTGGACCGCATTCTGGGCCCGGCGCCGGAGACCAATCTCATTTGCTACGGCGACTTCAATGACACCCGGAACGAGCCGGCGATCCAGGAAATCCTGGGGCCGAAAAGCTCTCCCCTGCACATGTTCGACCTGGCGGCCAAGGATGAACTGGGCGACCGGTGGACGCACTACTGGAAAATCGCCGACGAATACGCCCGCATCGACTACATTCTCGTCAGCCCCGCCATGAGCCACGAATACGTGCCGGCCAAGTGCCGCATTTATCGCTCGGATTTTTGGTACGACGCGAGCGATCATCGACCGGTGTTCGCCACGATTATTGCGGAAAACAGGAAATGAAAAAAACGTTCATCCATTCACTGCTCGTCATGCTGGCGCTGGTCGCGTGGCCGGACCGGGTGCGAGCCGCCGATGCCGACCAGGACTGGCAGGCCATCCTCGCCCTGGATGCCGGCCCCAAGGAGCAGCCGGACAGCGCGGACGCCGCCTCGAGAATGGTGCTGTCCCACCTCAACCGGCAGGAAAAGGCGCTGCGCAGTTTTGCGGCCGAACACCCTCAGGATGCCCGCGTCTTCGAAGCCCGCCTGCGCCTCGCGCGGCTGCTGCAAATCCGCGCGGACTTCGAGGGAACGGACAAGCCGCGCGCCGAATCGCGCAGCATCCTCGAACAATTGGAGAAGACCGCCACGCCCGAGCAGCGGCCGGAGCTCGAATTCGCCCGGGTGGCCCGCATGATGCGCACCCTGAGCCCGGGAAGCGCGACGCAGCGGGAAGAAGTGCTCAAGGCCGCGCGCCAGTTTCAGGCCTCCTACCCCGCGGACCGCCGGTTGCCGGCGCTCCTTGCGGAGATTGCCACGCTGTTCGACAGCCAGCCTTCGAAAAAGGAAGACCTCCTTCAGGATGCCCTCCCGCTGGCGACCGACGAGGATCTGAAGGCGCGGATCATGGACGACTTGAAACGGGTTCGGCTCGTCGGTCAGGAGGTACCGTTGCATTTCACCTCGCTCGGGGGCAAGGAAGTGAAGATCGACGACCTCTTCGGGCGACCCACTTTCGTGATCTTTTTCGCGAATTTTTCACCACCCTCCATTACGGCCCTCGACCGTTTGCAGCAGGAAATCGCCACCTTGCCCAAGGGCAGCGTGCGCATTGTCGGCATCTGCCTCGATGAAAGGCGCGAAGTCGCCGCCGGATTGGTCAAGGGGCATAACATCACGTGGCCGGTGGCATGCGATGGCAAAAGCTGGCTGGGCCCGCTTGTCCGTGACCTTGGAATCAATGCGCTGCCTACGGTGTGGCTGCTCGATGCCCATGGGAAACTGCGTTCGCTCAACGCCCTCGAGGCCGCCGCGGCGCGGGCGCAGCAGCTAATGCGCGAACGGTAGCCCTTAGACCCGCATCCAGAGCAGCCAGGCCCAATTAGCGAGGATGGTGGCGATGGCGGCGAAGCGAATGCCCGCGCGAGTGAGGGGAGAGAGGCGGTCGAATCGCAAGCGGGGCATCCGGAAGACGAGGACAGCCGCCGCATAAAGATTGTAGCCCGCGCCGAAGGCCAGGCCTATCAGCGCGAGGGGGTTGAAAGCGGCAGCGACCTTCCACTCGCCATGAAACGCGTGGCGCAGGCAGCGCGTGACTCCGCAGGTCGGGCAGGCCAGCCCCGTCACCCGATGAAACATGCACTGCGGGACGGGGTAGGCGAGATGCAGCCACAGCCACACGCCGAAGAGCGTCGCGACGGAAACGACGAGCCAGATGGCTTCGTGGTTCAATTCACCGGGACGCAAGCGCCTCCAGGTCATGGCCCGTCAGTGATGGATGCCCTGCGAAGCCGCAACCGCGCCGAAAACGCTGACCAGGATCAAAATGAAGATGGTGCAGCACACGATCGTTGGTAACAGGACGGCCAGGACAGCGCGGCCCATGCCGATCTCGTGACTGCGGGCGAAGCCGATACAGTTGGCGACGATTTCCCAAATACCGACGAGAAAGGCCGCGATGATCGGCCCCACGACAGGGATCAATTGAAAGGGCAGGATTTGCAGTGCTGCTACAGAGCCACCGCAATAGCAGTAGGAGCGAAAAGTGGTTTCGAAAGGCTGTCGGGCACCGCCACAAATCATCAGCGAAAGATGGAGGATGCCCGCGCCGACAAAAGCCCGGATGGCGCAGATGATCGGCGCCACGACAAGGAAGACTAAAATCATGCCTCCCCCCACGGCCGTCTGAAAGGCAAAGGCTGATCCCTGAGGATTGGTCACGAACGACCGAAACATCATCTGCCCAAGCCAATTCCAGATCATCCCACTGATCATGCCGATGGAACCCGTGATGATCATGTAAAGCAGCGGGCTGTCGAGACCCCCCGTGCGTTTCATATTGTCGAAGGTCTCGAAGGGGTTGAACAAGACCGCCTTTATTGTCTCCCAAGCCGCTTTCGGGATGCCGAGTTGTTCCCGTTTTTCCCAGGGAGGGCCGCCGCGATCGAGATCTCCCTGGTCAGGCAGGCTGCCGCCCTGCATCACCCCCTGAAGGACGGCCGCCTTGGCTGCGGCGGAGTAGGGCTTTCCGTCCAGATAGACGATCTCCTCGGGTGGAAAATAGCGGCCCGTCGCAGTGCAGCGGATCCAACCAGCCGGAGCCTCCTGGCCCGGGCCGGGCGCAGGGGCGCCCTGACCGGGCGGACGGGCGATCCGCAGCGCTGTCCAATCGGCCATGCCCTCTCTCCAGACCAGGGTATCTTCGTTGATCGTTCCGGCCGCGATCAGGGCATCCAGCTCGCTGTCTGGAATTGGCCCTTGTCGTTGATCTCCTAGTGCGTAGTACCAATTCATGTTGTCCTTGTTCTGGGAGGTAGGGTCTTTTAGTGTCCGCCGCTCGGCGCAGCCGCAGTGAAGACAAACCTTATCCGTGAGTAAAACCCAAAACGCATGCCTGCTGCTTCTTTGGCCAGTAATGGTACGTTGACGTGTCCCGAGTGCGGGCTCGCGCTCCCCGTCCACGCGTTGGATCCGAATCAGGAATTGACCTGCACAGGTTGCCGCCGGCCTTTGCGGGGTCAATTATTCCGCCGGTGGTCGGCGCCGGAGTTCAAACCCGCGCTGGGTTCCGAACGCGCGATGGACGGCGATGCGGTCTGTTTCTTCCACGCCTCGAATCGCGCCGCGCTGGCGTGCGATGCCTGTGGCCGGTTCGTGTGCACGGTTTGCGATCTTCAGGTCGGGGCGCGGCACCTGTGCCCCGCCTGCCTGAGCAGCGGCTTGGACAAGCAAAAGCTGCCGGAGATCGTGCCGAGGCGCTTCCTCTGGTCGCAATCGGCTTTGCTCATCGGGCTGCTGGGGCTCTTCCCGGGGCTGCTCATGTGGCCCTTCGTCATTGTTAGTGGGCCCTTGGGTATCTTCTTCGCCCTGTTCGGCTGGAAACGCCCGGGCAGTCTGGTCAAGGGGCAACGGCATTGGATGGCGGCCCTGGGGATGATTCTTTGCCTCGCGCAAATCGTCACCTGGGTCGCCATCATCTACTTGATTTCGGCGGCGCAGAAAAGATGAGCGCGCCCGACCCCCAATATCGCAAGCTGAGTGGCCGCAGCCTTAACTGGGCCGGATTGGGCAGCCTCTGGATCGGCGACGGCTACCTGCTGGAGGTGAATTCGATCTTCTTTCTGGAGTGGTATCGCCGGTATTTTCTTCATGATGCCATGGCCTTCATCGTGCAGCGGTCCAAGAGGCGCTCGGCGTGGTGCTGGGTGCTCGGCTGTGTCGGCGGTTTCGGGTTGCTGGCCAGCGGCGGCGCGGGATGGATCGGCTACGCCAATCGCAAGGAAGATTGGCACGTGGCGCTTTACGTCCTGGCCGGGATCGTGGGCTTCGTTTCGATCATTAGTCTCATCCTGCTGACGATCAATGTGCTCCTGGGCCCCTCGTGCCGTTGCCACGTGCTGACTTCCACCGGCTGGCATCCCTTGAGCGCTCCGAACCGGCTGGGGCCGGCGTTGCGCATCCAGGCGCAGATCACTCCATTGATCGAGGCCGCTCAGAATCAAATGCCGGCGCCGCGGGCCGGAACCGAGTAATGGCGGTTCTCCGACAGCAGCGGTGCCGCAATCACCTGGAGCGCGAGGCCGTGGCCCGCTGCCCTTCATGCGGCAATTTTTTCTGCCGCGAATGCATCACGGAACACGATGAGCGCATCCTGTGCGCCGCATGTCTCAAGCAGTTGACGGCGCCCAAGGAACGGCGCCGCAATCGCGTGCCGGTCGGGCGTATGTTCGGCGTGCTGTGCGGCATCCTGGTGGGGTGGATCTACTTCTACCTCATCGCGCGGGTGCTCGTGGCCACCCCTACGAAATATCACGAGGGCACCGTGTGGAGGGACGCCGTGGAGGACGAAGTGGAAAAGCAGCAATCGCCATGAAGTCCAAAGCCGCACGCCTCGAGGGTCCTTCGCCGCTGGACTGGATGGAAACAGCCGTGTGGCTGATTCGGTCTGCGCCCAAGGGCGCTCTGTTGTGCTACTACACGGGCAGCGCCACCTGCGTGCTGGGGATGGTTTATTTTTGGGCGGATATGAGCCAGGGCGCCTTCGCCCGCGATCACATCATGGAGGCGTCCCTCGGCGCCGTTGTGCTCTATGTGTGGATGAAATGCTGGCAGACCGTGTTTTTGAGCAAGCTGCGGGCGCACCTCCTCATGGAGCGCGAGGCTCCATGGACCGTGGGACGGTTGGCCAATCTCGTGGCCATCCAGGCGGCCTTTCAGCCGATCGGGCTGTGCCTGCGGCTCATCGCCGCGCAAATCCTCATCCCCTACATCTGGACCTATTCGCTTTTCATGGGCGTGGCCATTCTCGGCGATGGTTCCACGCCGAGTCTGCGCGCCGTGTTCAAGGGCAGTTTTCAGGAGGCCGCGCTGTGGTGGCGGCAGACGCACCTGGCCCTGCTCGGCTTGCTGGGTTTCGCCGTTTTCATCTGGCTGAACATCTTCGTGATCTCGCTGGGCCTTCCCTTTCTACTGCGGATGCTCCTCGGGATCGAATCGGCGATGACGATCTCCGGATGGGCGATGATCAACACGACCTTCCTGGTGGCCACTTTGGCCGTGACTTACCTGTGCTTCGACCCCCTGCGCAAAGCCGTCTTTCTCGTGCGCCATTTTCAGGGCGCCTCGCGCGCGACGGGGGAAGACCTGCACGTGGAATTGAAGGCGCTCCGGAGCGGCGCGCGCACCGCCCTGGCCGCGCTGGTTCTGCTGGGCATGTTCCTGGACCTCCCGCTGGCTCCGGGGCGAGCCGCCGAACCGGCGACCCCGCCGCCGATCGAATCTTCGCAACTGGATGAATCCGCCAATCGGGTGCTGGAGCACCGGGAATACGCCTGGCGGATGCCGCGCGACCAGACGAAGAAAGTGGAGCAGAAAGGCTGGTTGGCGTCGTTCCTCGAAGGCGTCGTCAAGACCGTCCGGAAGTGGTTCAAAAAGCTGGGAGACCTCTTCCATAAGTTCATGAAGTGGCTTCGCAGCTTGTTCGACCACAACGAGCCTGAGACAGCCCCCTCCTCCGGGTCGCTCGGGGGCGGAGTCGCGCGCAGCACGCTCATCGTCCTGGCCATCGCCCTGGTGCTGGTGCTGGG
>Ga0070658_10000336_pt1 | contig 40548 bp, 41 predicted proteins | sample KBSC13metaG_FD_64664 | JGI IMG/M metagenome (GOLD analysis project Ga0070658, IMG submission 64664) | Corn rhizosphere microbial communities from Kellogg Biological Station, Michigan, USA - KBS C1-3 metaG | ecosystem: Host-associated > Plants > Roots > Rhizosphere > Soil ... | reverse complement strand
AGCCGTAACACCCAGCGCAAAAGCGACATCGGCCGTATCGCCAGTGCCGCACAGACTGTCATTAACAATCAGAATGGTAACCTTGCTGGCCTGACGACAGCGGCGCTCGTCGCTGAAGTCGGAAATCTGGGCTATTACCAGGCGGCAAATATCACCGTTGCCGGTGCGGCCACTACCACTAATGCAAACGGAACCACTGTAGATACGGTGAAAATTTATACCGGCGCAACTTGTGTGACTGGTAATGACGCAGCAGGCAATCCTGGTCAATTTGCCAATTCAACTGGAGCGTCGGCTCGTGGAATTGCCGTTGTCTATTCAACTGAGGGTGGCAGCGCAAACTTGCGTAACTGTACCTCAGAGTAGTTGTACAAGTCTCAATGGTAAGAGGGGTCCTTCGGGGCCTCTTTTTTATGGTACTATGGTGCTAATGATTATTGCTGTCCTGATCGTCTTTGGCCTGTGTCTGGGCAGTTTTGTGAATGCGCTGGTGTGGCGGGTGCGGGAGCAGGCGACAGAGGTCGGTAGGAAGAAGCCACGCAAGGATTATCTGAAGGATTTGTCGATCAGCAAAGGCCGCAGCATGTGCCCGGACTGCCACAACACGCTGGCCGCCAAGGACTTGGTGCCAGTCTTCAGCTGGCTGAGCCTGAAAGGGAAGTGTCGCTACTGCCGTAAGCCGATTTCTGCACAATACCCAATTGTCGAAGCGATTACAGCGGCACTCTTCGTTGCTTCGTACGTTTGGTGGCCCGTGCCAATCAACCGGCCGATTATGGATGCTATCTTCGTATTCTGGCTGCTGATTCTGACCGGCTTTATGGCACTTATCGTTTATGACTTGAAGTGGATGTTGTTGCCGGATCGGATCATGCTGCCATTGACCGCACTGGCGTTGGTGATGGCCGGCCTGGTCGTTGCCAATAATTCTAACCCGAAGCAGACCATCATCCACAAACTGCTAGCTGTTGCGGTTGGCGGCGGGATCTTCTATGTCTTGTTCCAGATATCACAAGGGAAATGGATTGGTGGTGGCGACGTCAAACTCGGCTGGCTGTTGGGCCTCATTGTCGGTACGCCGGCTAAGGCATTGCTGTTCATATTCATCGCGGCACTAGCGGGCAGTGTGATTTCGGTACCGATGTTAGCCAGCGGCAAAATGGGGCGCACGAGCACGATTCCATTCGGGCCATTCCTGATTATCGGTGGCATCGTGACGATGCTGTTCGGGCAGGATTTGCTGAACTGGTACCACCACCTGTTTTATCTCTAGTATCGATACTGCTTGTGCTATATACTTAAGCATTATGAAGGGTGGCATCAAAGCCCAGGGTTATACCATCGTAGAGGTAATGATTGTCCTTGCAGTATCAGGGGTTATGTTTTTGATCGCCGCGCAATTCGTCTCCGGCAAGCAAGCGAAAACGGCTTTTAACGAAGGTGTGACGACGCTAGCGGCCAACATCCAAGGTGTAATTGAGGCGGTCATCGACGGCCAGTACACCGATATTCCACTTGCGTGCTCGGTGCAGTCCGGTTCGGCTCCGGGGCCGACGCGCTATCTGACATTTTCGGCCGGTGGCAAGCAGGGCACTAGCCAGGACTGTACGTTTCTCGGTACCATGATTCATTTTCGCCCAGCAGGCACTGCCACTAGTTACGACACGGTGTACTTGGCAGGTGCAAAAATCGGCAGTTCCGGCGGCGCGATCAGTAGCATTACTGATTCAGCCATTACGCCGGTGACTGCTGGTGTCAACCTGACCAAGACCGCTACAATCCCCCAGGGGCTCCAGGTAGGTGCCGTCCAGGTGACATACTCCAATGGCGGTACGATGACGGATAACGGCGGCTTTAACTTCGGTGTCGTACAGTCCCAGGGCGTCGCAGACACGAGCGCCAATGCCGTGAGCACTTTCGAGTCGGGTGCTCAGAGCGTCAGTATGATTGTTACTCCAGCCCTCGAGTCGGCCGATAATTTAGCCTCAAATCTGAATCAGGGCAACACCTACAATGCCAGCAAGGCAATCATCTGCCTGACTGACGGCACGCGCAAGGCCCAAATCACTGTCGGGGATAGCGGTAACCAGCTGAAGGCCATTGCCGATTTCAGTGGGGTAGGGCTATTATGCTAAAGCTTCGCATGGGACAGGCTGGTGACACGATCGTGGAAGTTATTATTGTCTTGGCGGTACTTGGATTGGCGATCAGTATTTCGTATGCTACTGCGAGCCGGAGCTTAGAAGCGACCCGTCAGGCCGAAGAAAACAGCCAGGCCACGGCCATACTCCAGTCGCAGATTGAAACCTTGCGAGCCTTCGTTGCACTGACCGATGCAGCACACAACATATTCCAGAGTTCAGCCTACTGCATTGACTCTAGCGGGACGGTAACCACAAACACCACTATGACCAGCGCTGATGTGACGAGCGGTGCAACGTCGACCTACAGCCAGTACGCCGGGGGCTGTGTCTACAAGAGTCTGTACCATATCGCCATTGGTTACGACTCGGGATCAGACGTATTTACTGCCCGTGCCACCTGGGATGACGTCAGCGGCAAGGGAATTGATACGGCAACATTGGTATATAGGTTGCACAAGCCATGATGAAGCTACGATCACTCAAAGCTACTACCGGGCAGCAAGGCTTTACTATCGTCGAGCTACTGATTGCGACGGCCGTACTGTCGACCATCCTGGTGATGGTGACGGTAATGATTACCAGCATCGGCAATCTCTATTACAAGGGCGTGACTCTGTCGCAGACTCAAGACGCGTCACGCACCATTGCCAATCTGCTTACCCAGGATCTCGAGCTCAGCAAGGGCTTCTTCCTCAGTGGCAACATGACCGAATCCCTGAATGGACATAATTATACGGTCTACGCCATATGTCAGGGAACCGCCCGCTACACCTTCGTGCCCAACCTGCGCGAAGGCGATGACTCGCCTCACGTCTTGTGGCGCAACCGGGTTGCCAGCGGCACTTGCACACCGGTTGACCTAAACTCCAATCTGGAGAGTTCTGATCCTACCGGTACTGAACTCCTCGGTAAGAAGATGCGCCTGACCTCAACCCCGTCCGACATAATTCCGCATGTCCAGCCTGGCAATCCCAATACGTCATATCTCACTTTTACCGTCGCTATTGCATACGGGGATGATGACCTGCTGAACCTCAGTGGCATCAATACGACATGCAAGAACGGCACGGGTGATCAGTTCTGTGCGACCGACAGTTTAACAACAGGAGCACTCCAAAGAGTGCAATAAGGTGCTACAATAATGAAAACGCTTATGAAAACACGAATACTACAACGGGACGAGCGGGGGTTTGCCTCAATTGTGATCGCCCTGACGCTGGTAATGATCCTCGCACTGCTGACCGTTGGTTTTGCTCAATTGGTACGCCGCGAACAACGTAACGCCCTCAACAAGCAGCTGGCCGTCCAGGCTCAGTACGCTGCCGAATCCGGCATTAACGATGCTGTTGCCGACATTAAGGCCAATCACTTGGTCAGTAATACCGATTGTACGCCTGACCCGATCAACAGCAGCACTACTGTCAAAACAGATACCAACACCCCGATAAACGGTAATCTCGATGTGTCCTACACCTGTGTCTCGGTGAACCTTGACCCAACATCGCTGCAATACACGAATGTTCCAGATGGTGCAGCGCACACGGTGACGTTCTCGAGCGCCAATACGCAGGCAGTTAAGGACCTCACCATAACGTGGACTTCGACGACGAACCGGAATGCCACCGGCACAACGACTACGCTGAAGCCGAAAGCTGGGGCAGGCTCCTGGGTGGATCCGGCACTGCTCGAGATCAGCATTGTTCCACTCAATAACCTGGATCGGGCCAGTATGACCAATGCCGATATGACCATCTATGCCTATCCGGTGACATCACCCAGCGACACGCCGAGTTACGGCAATAATACCAGTGCTGTCGAAGGTACTATTCAGAAAGCGCACTGTAGCGGCGCAACCTGTTCCATCAAAATCGATAATCTGAATCTGTCTGGCGCCGGTGTCGGCCCGTATTTGTTGCACATCACTGACCACTACGATCAGTCAAACATCCAGGTTACCGGTACTGATACCGCATCGGCAAAACTCAAGTTCCATGGTGCACAGGCGGTGATTGATTCCACGGGCCGGGCGCGTGGTGTACTTAAGCGACTACAAGTGCACGTACCCCTGGTAGACACCCCGATCTTGCCCAACTATGCGATTGAAGCGACGAATGTCTGTAAGCGCATGCAAACCTCACCGGCAGCTACAACTTTTGTCGACACGACGCCATCCAGCAACGGCGCCTGTGACGGCCTCACCAACTAGCTTGATTTCTTGTGGTGGAACTGTTCATGCACTGCTTTGAGGTGCGGATCGGTAACGTGGGTATAGATCTGCGTTGTGGCGATGTTGCTGTGGCCGAGCATGGCTTGTACGGAGCGGATGTCGGCGCCGTTCATGAGCAGGTCGGTCGCGAACGAGTGCCGGAGTGTGTGGGGGCTAACATGTTTGGTGATGCCGCCCAGCAGGGCATTCTTGGCCACCATACGCTGGACTGAGCGGACTGTCAGGCGGTGGAAGTTCCCCGTCAAATCGACCTGTTTGGTGCCGCTATATCTGATAAACAGCGGTTTGGTGGTGTCCTCGCGCTTGTCAAGGTAGCGCTGGATCCACATTGCCGCGTCCTCGCTGATGAAAATCGGACGGTCCTTTTGGCCCTTACCACGGACCATGAATTCGCGGCGTTTCAGGTTGACGTGGTCCCGGTCCAGGCTAACCAGCTCGCTGACACGTAAGCCCGAACTGAACAGCAGCTCCAGGATGGCGCGGTCGCGCAGACCCGGTTGCGTACTGAGGTCGGGCTGGCTGATCAGGCGTTCGACTTCTTCTTCGGTCAGGAAGGTGACTTGCTTGCGCTGAGTTTTGGCCAACTCAATTTTTTCCGGCATCATGGCCTCGATGTCTCGCTTGGCGCAGAATTTCAAGAAGCTGCGCAGGGCAATCAGGTGATAGTTGAGCGTCGATTTGCCGAGCTCGTCACTGGTGTTCGTGCCGAGGCGGTTCAGCCATAGCCGCCATTTACGGACCAGCTCGGCGTCAACGTCTTTGATGTCGATGTCACCGGCGAAATCGACCAGGCGTGTGAGGTAGTGGTCATAGTTGCGGATGGTCTTTTGGGAACGGCCCTGTTCGATTTCGAGGTATTCTAGAAAGTCCGTTTTGAGTTTGGCAAATAGCATATGCTTGTATTGTACCGTACACGCTACTGTTTTACGACGCACGAAAATCGCATTCCTGTTAAGAACTGCTACCGGGGCAGCAAGGCCTTTTGTCGGAACACCTTATAGGTCTTCATTTGACGCTATGACTTATAATGCATAAAATTTATGATTTATACGTCATAGTCAAAAAGGAGACCTTCATGTACAGACCCTATCCTATTGAGCCAACCGAGGAAAATATCAAAAAAGCCCTCTGCGAGAACTTGATAATTCACCGTGAGGGCAGGCATATGACTCAAGTCGATCTGGCGGTCGAAACCGGGCTTCACCAATCAGTCATAGCTAGAATTGAGAATGGCCAAGCCAATCCGACGCTCAAAACCTTGTTAAAGATTTCAGAAGCGCTTGGCGGCTGGATAACCTTTACGCCTACTCTGTTATAATGGGGAAAAGTTAAACAGGAATCCCCCCGCTTATGGAACGAACCCTCATCATCGCCAAGCCCGACGCCGTCCAGCGCGGATTAGTAGGTGAAATTGTAACTCGGCTGGAACGCAAGGGCCTCAAGCTGCTCGGCATGAAAATGGCCAGTCTCGACGAGGCTATGCTGCGCACCCACTACGCTGAACACCTTGAGAAGGCGTTTTACCCGGGACTTGAGTCGTTCATGAAGAGTTCGCCAGTGGTGCTGATGGCCTGGGAAGGCTATGAGTGCGTCGAATCTGTTCGCACTATCGTCGGCGCTACCAATGGTCGCAAAGCAGCCGCCGGTACCATCCGCGGCGACTTCGGTATGAGCACTGGCCGCAACCTGATCCACGCCAGTGACAGTCCCGAAAACGGAGTCAAAGAAGTTGAGAACTTCTTCGACCCAAGCGAGCTCTATGACTACGACAAGAGCGAGTACCTGCACGTCTACGAGCCAGACGAGCGCCAATAATCATAATTGGTGCCCCCGAACGGATTCGAACCGCTAGCTTCTCCTTAGGACGGAGTTGTTTTATCCATTGAACTACAGGGGCGCCCATCTATTGTACAAGAAGTGAAGTGTTATAATAGCGCTTATGGCTAGTTCAGAACAAAAACAGAAATACTTTGCAGACCAGTTTGACGATGAAACGGTGTTGTATGTCTTCCATCAGCACCCGGTTGTCATGCGGTTTGGGCTGGTCTTCGGCATGCTCGGGCCGCTGGTGGGTGTCATACCGGCAGCTATCAAGCCAGATCTGGGCTTCGGAGTCTTCTTCGGTGGGCTCGCGGCCGGTTGTGTGCTGGGCCTGCTGATCTTCGCGCCGAGCTGGATCAGCTGGCATTTTTCGGTGTATATCATCACGGACCAGCGATTTATTCAGATCAAGCAGAAGGGGTTGTTCCACCGCTCGATCGCCGACATCGGGCTACACCAGATACAGTCGGTGAACTCAGAAGTGAACGGTTTGCAGGAAACACTGCTTGGATTTGGTACAATAAAGATGCAGACATACATCGGAGACATGGTGATCCACGACGTGCATCACCCGGCGAAAACGCAGAAGAAGATCTCAGGTATCCTGCGCGACGCCGGCATTACGACTGCTCCGACATATGCGAACAAGACCGTAGCTGACGCTCCACAATCCAATGAAGAAACCGAAGAAGACTAAAAAACCGCGAGACCAGCGAGAACCGGGCGCCGCCAGGCGCCGACTTCAGCGCATCCCGCGTCCGTCCGGTCTGCGCCGTCGCCAGAACACTGAAGAGCGCGTCGCCCAAGCCCTTGAGAACGTGCCCCGCATCACCAACGAAACCGTCGCCGAACACCGTGAAGACGTCCTCAAAACCGCCCGCAAATACATTTATCCGCTCGAGCACTCCCGTCACCGCGTGGTGCGCATCACGATTGCACTCTTCATATCCGTCGTACTGCTATTTTTTGTGTACTGCGGCTTGGCTCTGTACAAATTCCAATCCACCAACGGCTTCATCTACGGTGTCACCCGTGTCATACCATTCCCGGTCGCCAAAACCGGTCCGCGCTGGGTAAGCTACGAATCCTATCTGTTCGAACTGCGCCGCAACATGCACTACTACCACACCCAGCAGCAGGCCAACTTCACGACCCGCGACGGTCGCGAACAGCTAAAACGCCTCAAATCCCAGGCGCTCGCCCAAGTCGTACAGGACGCCTACGTCAAGCAACTGGCTGCCAAGAACCATGTATCTGTCAGCTCGCAGGCCGTTGACACCGAAGTAAACCTTGTACGCAGCCAAAACCGCCTCGGCAGCAATGACCGAGTATTCAAAGATGTGCTCAACCAGTTTTGGGGCTGGAATGAGGCTGACTTCAAGCGTGAACTCCAGGCCCAGCTGTTGCAGCAGGCCGTAGTCACCAAACTTGATACGGCAACCACCACCCGCGCACAATCAGTACTCAACCAACTCAAGGGCGGGGCAGACTTCGCGACCACAGCCACCGCAAGTAGCGATGACTTGAACACTAAAGCCGCTGGCGGCCAGTACCCGATGGTGCTGACCCCGACCGACCGCGACATCGCTCCCCAGATCACCGCCGCCGTGTTCAGCCAGCAACCCGGCCAGACTTCAGACATCATCAACACCGGTTATACCTTGGAAATCGTCAAAACCATCGACCGTAGCGGCAATACCGCCCACGGCGCTCACATCCAGTTCAACCTCAAGCCGATCACTGACTACACCAAACCACTGGCCGCCAAACAGAAGCTCCACCGCTTCATCAAACCCTAGCAACATTTGACAGACGGTTGCATTCAGTGTCTGGTGATGGTATGATGAGCGACGTTATGCCGGAGTCCAACGCCGCCACCACGGCCGCCCGTGCCTTTGCCTCGTTTTTTGGTTACGACCTCGACTTAGACGTCGAACGAGTCGGTTTGCTGCAACCCCACGTCGTGCCACTCGATGCCGACAATGGCCCGCTAGTCCACGTCACCGATGATAGCGGGGCAGACTATTATACTGCGCGCATCGATTACGGGGCCGATGCTGATCACGTCAGCGCCAGCCGCGTCTTCGCCGCCGTCATGAACGGTCACCGCACCAAAATGGCCTACTGGCCGCAGTCCGCCAATCCCAAAGAACTGACTGTCGTCAAAGGCAGCGGCTGGCTGATCATGGGCGATCCATACGACGGTGACGACATCGAAGCTGTCGAACAACTGCGCTACTACAGCGTCGACGCTGCCGTCACACCGATCGTCATCCTCCAGCCCGGCACCTTTTATACCTTTCAGGCTGCCCAGGGCGACACCGAACTGGTCGTCACCGGCCTATCGGCCCGCGACGAATCCGGCAACTGGGAACAGACCGAGGTCTACGTCGAACCAGGCATGGACTCCGTCACCGTCCCGGGTGAGGGCATGGTCCTGGTACCAGAAGAGTTCTCCGACGCCTATTTCGATTAGAGTGAGATATGCTACTGCTTAAATCGTGCTAGGGGCGCATGATAAGTATTCACTAACAAAAGGAGGTGAATATGGGTATGCTCGACGACATCAAGGACAAGCAGCAGGACATTATGAATGACCCCGACAAGAAGGCGAAGATTGAACAAATCGCCCAGGAGAAGGGCATCAGCATGGAGGAGGCCAAAGCCCACTTCATGAAGCACAACGACCAGTAGTCAATCTGTCCTACAATAAAAATAGCCCTCAATCGGGGGCTATTTTTATGTGCAAAGGTCTGTGAGCGCCCGCCAATCAATGTCCTCAAGGCTGCTGACGATCAAGTCGGCCTCGTGGAAGGCGGCTGGGTCATGGGGATGTTCAGGGACAGCGACACATTTCATGCCGGCCGCCTTGGCAGCTTTGACGCCGTTCAATGAATCTTCGAAGACGACGCAATGTGCGACCGAGACGCCCAGGCGCTTGGCTGTGCTCAGGAACACATCAGGGAAGGGTTTGCCGTGGGCTTCGTGTTCGGCCGAATGTGCGAACTCCATGTGTTTTTTGATGTCCAGCCGCTCAAGGACTACGTCTATCAGATCCGGAGCCGAAGAAGAAGCAACCGCCATCGGTATACTGTGGGATTTGAGTACGTCGATGACATCGTAGACGCCGGGTAGGGCGATACCGTTCAGGTGGATCAGTTTGGCGACATTTTGGACGATCTGATCTGTCACGACGTCATTTGAGGGTTCCTCCCACTGGAAGCGCTCGCGCCACAATGCCACCTGGTCACCAGTGCGCTTGCCAGCAGCCGCCCGGACGTCATCTTCGGTGATGACGAACCCATAATTACCGAGCACTTCCATATGCGACTGTCGCCAAAACGGCTCGCTGTCGATCAGCAGCCCATCCATATCAAAAATAGCAGCCTCAATCATGCAGTCAGTATAACAAAAGTCCCTCAGATGAGGGACTTGAACACAGTTTGCAACTGGCGGGCCCGACCGGGTTCGAACCGGCGATCTCCTCCGTGACAGGGAGGCGTGATAACCACTTCACTACGAGCCCAACTTCAATAAAGTCAGGGGTAATCATAGCAATTAACAGATAGAAAAGCAAGCCTAACATCTGTCCGGATAAGCGTTAGCAGTCTTGACATGGGAGTGCCAGTTTGCTACTATGAAACTAACGAAATTACTCTCTTCCACCCCAGTTGAAACGCGAAATTATTGAAGACCCATGCCGCACTGAGGAGGGCAAGGGCAGTAACCACTAGCGCACGTCGCACACGAATCAAGACTAAGCACAAGGAATATACATTCATGCAAGCACGCACAATCAACACTGAACAAATTTGGCAGTCACCAGATGGTACCCGCAAGATCTGGGAAGTCACACTCAAGACTGATGCCGGTGAGCACCGCATCAAAACCTATAGCCCAAAGATCGGGCAACTAGGGTTTGAGGGCGATGTCCAGAGCTACCGCAATCCGCGTGGTGACCGCTTCGTCAAGCAACTCCTGCCAGCTAAGAAAGAGGCTGCCACGGCATCTGGTTACAGCCGTGACGACAATGCCATTAAGGCCCAATGGGCGATCGGCCAGGCCATCAACCTGGCATCCGTGAAGATGGACAAGTCGGAGATCACGCTGCCGCTGATCGAGAAGTATGCCCGCGAACTGTTCGCGACGGTGTCGCGCGTCAAAGGCGAGCCGTTCACCGATGCGCATGCCGCCGAGGCGGAGAAGCACATTCAGAGCTTCACGCAGGCCGCTGCGTTCTAACCGCTGCTGAAACAGGCAAGTAATAGAGGCCGCTGGCCTCTATTTTTCTAGCAGAGCTCGGCTTAGGTTTATGCAGTGATTTTGGGCTGTTTTCATTTTGTATCAATTTACTGATACAGCCCAAAATCTACCCCTGTTGGAAAAGGGCGTGTATCTGTATACTGTTACAAAATGAAAGTTCCCGAAAAAGTAGATCGTATACTCAAAGAGTTCGGCATGTCATCGACGGCTCGGATTTGCTATTGGTATTTAGCTAAGCACGAACACTCGACAGCAACTACAATTGCTGAAGCAACCGGGCTGAGCAGGACACAGGTATACCCGGCGTTGAAACAACTGCAAACAAAAGGTTTTGTGCACAGTTTCAAAACAAATCTGGGTGGCCCAACGTATTTTTCGGGCAACCATGCCGAGCAAGCAATCAACAACTACATCTATCGTTTGAAATCATTGGCCCTCGAGCTGGATTTGCTATACTAATTCGGACGCGCCACCTTAGCTCAGTCGGTAGAGCATCTCATTCGTAACGAGAAGGTCGCCGGTTCGATCCCGGCAGGTGGCTCCAAACCAAACCAAACCAAACCAAGCCCAAGCCCGGAAGACGCGGGTGTCGTATAACGGCCATTATGTGACCTTCCCAAGGTTGAGACAGGAGTTCGACTCTCCTCACCCGCACCACGTTTGCTGTACAATACTTGTTAAGACTCTTTATGCCTATTCCAAAAAAATATCTGCATGATCACCTGGTGTTGCTACTACTGAGCACCAATGTCTTTTTGGCATTGCTCACGGCGGTCCTGATGTTCGTTCGCCTGAGCACCAGCCACGGCAACGCCTACATCGTGCAGTACCGCTCGACGCTGGGTATTAATGACTTCAAAACTGGCAGCCTGGTCAGTCTGTTGAGCTTCCTGGTGTTCGCTGTCCTGGTTGTGGCAGTGCACACCGTGCTGAGCATGCGGGCTTACCGAATCCATCGCCAGGTCGCTATTGCCATCCTGAGTATGGGGACGCTACTGCTGGTGTTGGGAATGATTATCAGTAACGCGCTGCTCGTACTGAGGTAGCATGACCGACCTCGAGATTCCGTACGAAAAAGACCGCCATGGCCATTATCGCTTCTTCGAAATCCTGCCCGGAGCACTGAGCTACATTTTGTTGCTGCTGCCGGCGGCATTGAGCTATGTTTCGGTGACGGTCGACTCGGTGCCGATCAATCTGGCCATCTTTTTCATCCTGCTGTATCTGTTAATTTACTTCGTGCGTTCGGTTGGCTACAGTCTGCGCCTGGTCGAAGGCTACCGCAGCATGCGCCAGCATATGCGTCTCAACTGGCCGGAACTGCTGGCCGATCTCGAGGCTGGGGAAGTCACCGACGCAGCCATCGATCGTCCGAAATGGCACCTGCGCCACCTTCGGCGTCAGCAAATCGCCGCCGATCGCCTCAAGCCGAGCCAGGTGATGCATGTTGTTATCATCGCCACCGTCAATGAATCACGCGAAGTCCTCGAGCCGACCATCCAGGCACTGATCGGCTCGGACTATGACTGCAAGCAAAACGTGATTTTAGTGTTCGCCTACGAAGGCCGGGCAGGCAAGGCGACCCACGACCGCGTCACCCAGCTGGCCAAGCTCTACAAGCGCAACTTCTACGACGCCGTCGCCTATCAGCACCCACCGAACATCCCGGGCGAAATCATCGGTAAGGGCGGCAATATCACCTACGCCGGCCGCCAGCTCCAGGCCTACCTGGCTGCCAAACACATCGACCCGGCCAATGTCCTGGTCACCACTCTCGACGCCGACAACCGGCCCGATCCGCGCTACCTGGCGGCGCTGACCTACACCTATTGCTGCGCCCCCAACCGCCAACGCGCCTCCTACCAGCCCCTGGCGATGTACACCAATAACATCTGGGACGTGCCGGTGCTGATGCGGGCCATCGCCACCGGTAACAATCTCTTTTACCTAGTGGGCAGCCAGCGGGCCCACCTGGCACGAAACTTCTCGGCCCACGCCCAACCGATGCAGGCTCTGATCGACATGGATTTCTGGAGCGTCCGGACCGTCGTCGAGGATGGCCACCAGTTCTGGCGCTCGTATTTCCACTTCGACGGCGATTACCGCGTGTATCCTATGAGCATTCCCATATATCAGGACGCTGTGCTGGCCGATGGCTACCTACGCACCATGAAAGCCCAGTTCATCCAACTTCGGCGCTGGACCTACGGCGCCTCCGACGTGGCTTACGTCGCTGACAAGGCATTTTTCGTCCGCAACCGCGTACCCAAGCTCGACGCCCTCGGCAAACTATTGCGACTGCTTGAAGGCCACGTCTCCTGGGCTACCGGTGCTCTGATGGTGCTGGCCGCCTCGCGTGTCCCGGCCATCCTGCACCCCTCGGCCATTAGCGCCGTCCAGTTACCGCTAATCGTCCAGAATGTCCAACGCCTCGGCATGTTCGGCCTGCTGGTCGTCGGTAGCGTCAGCGTCCTGACACTACCTGTCCGCCCGGCACGCTTCAACCGCCGTCGCTCCTTCCTGACGAACTTCGAATGGCTGCTGACCCTGGTCACCGGTCTGACCTTCGGCTCACTGGCCGCCTTTACGTCGCAGACCCGCCTGATGTTCAAGCGCTACCTCTCAAAATTCGACGTCACCGAAAAAGCTGTCAAAACTGACACCGGCACCGTCTCCTCCGACGCCGACCCCAAATAGCGCCGGGCGGCGCTATTTGTAGACGCGAGCGAAGCGTCACTAGTGAAACGTTACTTGTGGTGGGCCTGATAGAGGACGCTAGCGACTTTGTCGAAGCGATTAAGGACGACTTGGGTATTGCTGATGATCTGGCTAACAGGGATGACAGCGTCGTGACCTGGGGCGGTCAGCTTGGCGGTGATGGCGTCAGCCAGTGCGCCTGCGTCGGCGACGGCTGTCTTTCGATGTTCTAACGCTTTCAGGAGGCTCAGGAAGAGGATATCGCGGCTATACGGTGTCAGTGTGCGATTTTGCTCGCGGACGCGCCAGACAGCCTCATAATCGGCTGTTTCCAGCGTGGTATATATGTGACCTTCAGGACACTTACGGCGACGCCAGATCTGGTTAAGCCGCTTTTGGGGTCGGGAGTTGATTACTTGGGTATCTTGCCCACAATGTATGCAAACCATGACTACATATTGTCATACGGCAAATAAAATTGCCAGTGGAAAACCGTAGGCGGATAGGGGATAACAGAGCATAAAAAATACCCCGGATCGGCTGGTGGGCCGGTCCGGGGTATTTTGCGACGGTGCTTCTGGGCTAAGTAGGTTACTTAGTCGTCGATGTCGAAGGTCGCAATCTTCGAATTCGGTTGGGGTTCAGCGGGTTTTGCGAAATTAATTCTTCGTAAAACAGCTGGAATGCATCTAATGCGCTGGGGTTACTAATACTCCACGCCTCGTTTAACTGAACTATCTTATCAGGCAAAACCTATATTAGTCAATACTTCAGCCATTTACGCTAATGCTTATAACAGGGGTGGTACAGCGTTTTTAGGCTTGCTTTTAGGGGTAGGCTGCGGTATAGTGGTTCGAGTAGCTTTAAGGGTGATTAGCTCATTTGGCTAGAGCGCCACATTGACGTTGTGGAGGTGATAGGTTCGAATCCTATATCGCCCACCAGAGTAAAACGATCCTGTAACAGGGGTCGTTTTTCTTTTAACGTCAGGACTGACGTCGCGCGAAAATAGTTATCCCCATGGTGGATAGTACAAAATACAGCATAAATAGGCTAGCCATATCGTACTAGCACTGCTATGATAGTTCCCAGGTGCAGTTTTGACGAGATTGTTTTCCCCCGACTCGAGAGGCCGGGACTAACAGATCAAAACACCTTGAAACGGTTGGATGACATGCGAGATCACCCAACCGTTTTTTGTTGGCCGAAAAAGGGTGGTATTATAAGAGTAAGCAGAGAAGTGGACTCACCAACCATGGAGCTTCGCGGGAGTGATGACGATGTGCGATAACGTCAGTCGTAAGAGTGAATAGTCCAGGTGGAACCTTCTCGATAGAGAACCCGGACGCTGGTTTAAATGACATGCGAGATCATTGAAGCCAGCGTCTATTTATTTGTAAGGAGAAAACACAATGTCAGATAACACCGGCCAGCCAGACCAACTACATGCCATGCGCCACTCATTGGCCCATATCATGGCGACTGCCATCCAGCGCCTGTGGCCGGGTACGAAGTTCGGGGTCGGTCCAGTCATCGAAAACGGCTTTTATTATGACGTCGACCTGGGGGAAACCAAGCTGTCAGAGGACGACTTCGCCAAGATTGAGGCTGAAATGGCCAAGATCATCGCCGATAACGTGCCATTTGAGCGCTTCGAGCTGCCCGTTGACGAGGCCATCAAGTGGGCTCAGGACAGCGGTCAGCCGTACAAAGAAGAGCTGCTCAATGACCTGAAGCGTGCTGGCACCACTGTTGCCAAGGACTTGAATGCTGAAGAACTGGGGACGATTGCTGAAGGCGACGCCCGGGTCGAGAACGTGTCTTTCTATAAGGACGGTGATTTCACAGATCTATGCCGCGGCCCGCACGTCGAGTCGACCGGCAAAGTCGGCGCCTTCAAGCTAATGCGCGTCGGTGGCGTCTACTGGCGCGGCAAAGAAGGCAACCCCCAGATGCAACGCATCACCGGCGCTGCCTTTGCTAATCCCAAGGAACTCCGCGTCTACCTCGACATGCTCGAAGAGGCTCGCAAGCGCGATCACCGCAAGCTCGGGGCCGAGCTGGACTTATTCGTGACCTCTGATATGGTCGGTTCGGGATTGCCGTTGTTCACGCCGCGCGGTACGGTGATCCGCGAGGAATTGGCCAATTTCACGATGTCGATGCGCGCCCGATTTGGTTTCCAGAAAGTCTGGACGCCACACATGACCAAAAAAGACCTGTATGAGAAGAGCGGCCACTGGGCCAAGTTTGGCGACGAGCTGTTCCTGGTTAAGAGCCAGGAGACCAAGGACGAACTGGTGCTGAAGCCGATGAACTGCCCGCACCACACCCGAATTTATGAATCCCAGCCTAGAAGCTACCGCGATATGCCGGTGCGCTACATGGAGACGACCACTGATTACCGCGATGAAAAGACCGGTGAGCTGGGTGGCCTGAACCGCGTCCGTGCACTGACCCAGGATGACAGCCACGTTTTCTGTCGCCAGGACCAGATTGAGACAGAGATCAACAATCTGCTGGCTTGTGCCCACGAGCTCTACGAAACCGTCGGTATGAAACTGCGAGTCCGCCTCAGTTACCGCGATGATTCAGATGCTTATCTAGGCGCACAAGAGCTCTGGGAGGCTGCCCAGGATCAGCTCAAGGCTGCCGTGGTGGCCAATGGCCTCAACTACTTCGAAGAAGAAGGTGAGGCAGCATTCTACGGGCCGAAGATCGACTTCATGGCGACGGATGCCATCGGCCGCGAGCATCAGGTGGCCACCGTGCAGCTTGATTTCGTGCAGCCCGAGCGCTTTGAGCTCAGCTACACCGCTGAAGACGGCTCCAAGCAGACGCCGGTGATGATCCACTGTGCGCTGCTCGGCTCGATCGAGCGCTTCATGAGCGTCTACATCGAGCATACCGCCGGTAAGTTCCCGGTCTGGACGGCGCCTGAGCAGGTCCGCATTATCTCTGTTAATCAGGAAGATTCGACCGTCGGATTCGTTGAAGAGCTGGTCAAGCAGGCAACCGATCTGGGCTTGCGCGTCCACGCCGATAACAGCAACGAATCGGTTGGCAAGAAAATTCGTGACGCCGAGCTGTGGAAAGTGCCGTATACCGTCGTGATCGGTGAGAAAGAGATTGCCTCGCGCGAGGTCATGCCACGCATCCGCAAGGACATGGCAGTGCGCGATGAGGCGGCGGCCGTAGGCGTCGATGAATTTCTGAAAACGGTGGCTAACGAGGCTAAGGCGCGGGTACTCAAGACCTCTTTGTAACAGATGAAAAAGCCGATTATCGCGGTTGATATCGATGATGTGCTGTCGCATAATGTGCCGGCGTTTTTGGAGTGGTCAAACCAGCAGTATGGCACGTCACTGACACTTGAAGATTACGATGAGGACTGGGCCAAAATGTGGCAGGTCGATCATGCTGAAGCCGAGCGCCGGAATCATGTCTGGCATGCCGCCGAATTATTCGCTGGTTACGAACACCGCGAGGACGCGTTACCGGTGCTGCAGCATTTGAAGCAGCGGTTTGATCTGGCGATCATTACTTCGCGACCGACCCGGATGCGTGAGATTACGCTGGAGTGGCTGGACTCGCGCTACCCGGATCTGTTTATCGATGTGCATTTTGCCGGTATGTGGGACACGGTGACGGCTGATTCGCATAAGGCGACCAAGGCTGATTTGGCGCAGAAGTTGGGCATTTCATATCTGATAGATGACCAGCCGAAACATGTGCTGGCGGTGGCGGAGCTAGGTATCCCGGCTGTACTTTTTGGCTCATACCCCTGGAATCAGGACGTTGCTGTACCTGATGGCGTGATACGCTGCGCGGATTGGAAAGCGGTGCAGGAGTACTTCGATGGGCAAGCCTAAGCCGATTATCGCGGTTGATATCGATGATGTTTTAGCAAACAGCACTGAGGCACTTAGAATTGAGGTCAATACACGACTAGGGGTTGATTTGCAGCCCGAGGCGTACCAGATTAAGGGCGACTATTATAACTACTACGAAACAGTGTGGCGGCTAAACGAGCTGGCCGAACGTATTACTATGGACGAACTTGATCCGCAAATGAAAGCTGATCAATCACACGTTCTGCCGCACAAAGGTGCTGCTGAAACACTCAAAAAACTTGGGGAACAATTTGAATTGATCATTGTAACCGGCCGCAGTAGTACCTGGAAAGATGCGACTGAGCGATGGCTGCAGCAGCATTTCCCGGATACCTTCACGAAAGTGTTATTTGGTGAGGGTTACCAGGGTATTCAGCGTAAAAGCAAGGGTGAGCTGTGCCGCGAGCATAAGGTCACGTGGCTGATTGATGACAATGTCGAGCACGCTCAGTCTGCACACGATCTGGGGGTCAATGTAGTCTTGTTTGGTGAGTATGGTTGGCAGTACCATGCCCCCGCAGATTTCATTAGGTGCGCGGATTGGAAAGCGGTGCAGGAATACTTCGATGGAATCGCCTGAGGCGGGTTTTCGCGCACGGGTTGAGGCGCTGGTGCGGCAGATTCCGGCGGGCCGGGTGATGACCTATGGTCAGCTGGCGGCGCTGTGTGGCAACGCCCGGGCGGCGCGCATCGTGGGTGGAATCGCACACTTTGGCGACCCGGATTTGCCGTGGCAGCGGGTGGTGAATAAGCAGGGTGGGCTGGCCTCCGGTTATCCCGGCGGCCGCTCGGGTCATGCGCAGGTCTTGCGGTCTGAGGGTGTGGAAGTTACGGATGACTATCACGTCGACGTGCAAGCTTTGCTCTGGTGGCCACCTACTTCGGAGTGAGTGGTATCAAAGTACTCAAAAATGGTATAACCATACCAATGCAAAATATACCCTTACTAGTAATTGTCGGTGAGACGGCCAGCGGCAAGTCCGCGCTGGCGCTTGAGTTGGCGCAGCGCTTGGATGGAGAGTTGATTTGCGCCGACAGCTGGACGGTCAGGCGAGAGCTGAATATCGGTAGCGCCAAACCGAGCGCAGAGGAGCAGGCGTTAGTCCGGCACCATTTGCTGGACGTGGTCGGGCCGGATGAAGATTTCACGGCGGCGGTGTTCAAGGGCCTGGCGAACGACGCAATCAAGGACATTGCGAAACGGGGCAAGCTGCCGATAATGGTTGGTGGCACCGGGCTGTACGTCGACGGCGTCTTATATGACTATGGATTCTTGCAGGAGGGTGACCGATCGAAGCGCGTAAAGTATGACGCCATGAGCGTCGAGGAAGTGCTGGCGGAGGTCCAGGCCGAGGGCATCGAGCTGGGCGACGTCGACACCCGCAACAAGCGCCGGCTGATCCGGCTGCTGGAGACAAATGGTGCCCGGCCGACACGGTCTGAGCTGCGCGAGAACACATTGATTATTGGCTTGAGGCCCGACCGGGATGAATTGAACACACGGATCGAAAGGCGGGTCGATGCGATGCTTGCGGCCGGACTAGAAAGCGAGGTTCGGGGCCTAGTCGAGCGCTACGGCTGGGAGGCTGAGGGGCTGAAAGGCGTCGGTTACGGGCAGTGGCGGGACGCCAAATCGCCGGAAGAAGCCCGGCAGAAAATCATCAAAGCCACCGCTGATCTGGCCAAACGGCAGCGGACCTGGTTCAAGCGTAACAATAGTATTCACTGGTTCGATACCCCTGTTAAAATCGATAAAATTGCGGCACTGATCACAACGTTTTTTAGCGCGATACGGTAGCCAGGCGGGACAAAGCTTGCTACAATGGAGCAATGGTTGAACAACTCTTCGGGTCAAAAACACGGGTCAAATTATTACAATTGTTCTATAGCAATCCAAACCGCTCATTCTATGTCCGCGAAATTACTCGCAAGATCGATGAGCAGATAAACTCGGTGCGCAGGGAACTCAGCAACCTGCTGAGCATCGGCATCATCACGAGCGACAATACCAACAATAAGCTCTACTACGAGGTCAATCAGAAATACGAATTCTACGAACCGCTGCAGCAGATTTTTGGTGGCGGTGTCACGGCCAAGCGCACCAAGCGCAAGGTGACGGTTGAGGGCGAAGAAGGCCCGATCGAGGAGTCGGCTGACGACCACGGGCTAAAAGCCGTTGGGCACGTCGACCTGGCAGTCTATACCGGCCAGTTTACACGCGATGAAAGCGCTGGCGTCGACATCCTGATCGTCGGTGAGGTCAATCCGAACGCCATGAAGAAATTCGTCGATGAGCTCGAAGCCAAAGAAAACAAGTCGATCCGCTACACGGTCATGAGCCTGCCGGACTTCCAGTATCGCCAGCAGATCCGCGACCGTTTCGCCGTTGCCATCCACGGCGCCAAGAAGCAAGTCCTAGTCGACGTACATAATCTCCTGGAGGAACAATAATGGATCTACAATTCTACGGTGCCAACTGCCTCAGCCTGAGCGTCAAAGGTACGCGTATCATCATTGATGACAACCTGGCCGACCTTGGTGCCAAAGCCATTGCCAAAGCCGATGACGTCACCCTGTACACCGGTGCCCACGGCACGTCAGTCGGCCGCCTGAACTTCGATAGCCCTGGCGAATACGAGGTCGCTGACGTCTCTATCATCGGCATCCCGGCTCGCGCCCACATCGACGAAGCCAACACCCACGCCGCTACGATGTTCAAGCTGGTCGTCGGTGATGTTACCATCCTGGTGACCGGCCATATTTACCCCGAACTCACCGAAGCCCAACTCGAAAAGATCGGCATTGTCGACGCTCTGGTCGTACCAGTCGGCGGCAATGGCTATACCCTCGACCCGATTGGCGCCCTGAAGCTCATCAAGGCCATCGAGCCGAAGCTGGTTGTCCCAACCCACTACGCCGACAAAGCCCTGAATTTCCCGGTCCCACAGCAGGAACTGTCGGTTGCGCTGCACGAAATCGGCATGGAGCCCCGCGAGACTGTTCCCAAGCTGAAGGTCAAGCCAGCCGAGTTAACTGACACCACCCAGCTCGTCGTCCTCGAAAAAACCTAGGTTATGTAGCCATCAGAAAAGCCCCGCATGCGGGGCTTTTTGTTTGCTTGGATGCCGAGCTTATTTGGCGTCGGCGACAGGTGTCAGCAGGCCCTTTTTCTTCAGGGTGCGGATAGCCTGCGTGCTGAGCTTCATGGTGACTTTTTTGCCGTCGACCATCAGGGTCTTGGTCTGGAGGTTTGGCTTCCAGACTTTCTTGGTGTGGCGCTGCGAGAAGCTGACATTGCTGCCGTACTGCTTGCCTTTGCCGGTGAGATCACACTTCTGCATAAGTAATCCTTATAATTATTGAAGATTCAATCTGTTATTGTAGTCGAAAACCCCTGATAAGTCAACGCTGCCAGGCGTAATCTTGCTATACTGGAAGTACATGTTAGCTGACCAAGGTATTTTCCAGATTGCGCTGCTGATCGTTTTCATCCTCGTTTCGCTGACGGTGCACGAGTTCATGCACGCCTATGTCGGCCATCTGCTGGGTGATCAGACGGCGCATGACGCCGGGCGGGTGAGTTTGAATCCGCTCAAACATATTGACCCGCTCATGACGGTGCTGTTGCCGATTGTAACAATTTTGTTGGCTGGGACGCCGATCCTGGCTGCGCGGCCGGTGCCGTTTGACCCGCGCTTCGTCAAATACGAGGAATTTGGGGCGGCAATGATCGCTGCTGCCGGGCCGGTTTCTAATCTGTTATTGGCAATAATTGGTGCGGTTTTGGGGCACGTACTCGATCCGGCCAGCGGCTCAACGTTGTACTACGCCATCGAGTTGTTCACGGTGCTGAATGTTGGCCTGTTCGTGTTCAATATTCTGCCCATCCCGCCGCTCGATGGCTCACGCGTGCTCTACGCCTTTGCGCCGGAACCGCTCCAGGAGCTGATGGAGCGCATCGAGCCCTACGGCTTAATGGTCATTTTCGCATTGGTACTGCTCGGCGGCCTGAACGGCGTTATCACGCATCTTGATCAGCTGGTATTAAATCTTTTACCGTAGTCCTTGGCGCGCCGCGGTATAATAGAGTAGTCGGGCAGGGCTTTACGGCCCATCTGCGAGATAATGATTATCTGAATACTAATCATTAGGCAGTGCAATATCAGTTCAGACCGTGGTTTGACATGAGTACCGCCCCCTGGGAATGCCTCAGGTGATCACCTCGCTGCCCGACACTTATCACCGATTCACAAAATTCATAATGGTCGGGGTGACAGGACTTGAACCTGCGACCTCACGGCCCCCAGCCGTACGCGCTACCAACTGCGCTACACCCCGATAAAATCACACTGGAACAGTGCAATTTGGCTATTCTAACCCATTTTATGGCAAGATTCTACTGCGGCGAGTGACTTATTGACTTTACATCAGTAATAATGTATAATATATCTCTATGTCAGCCAGCCAGTTTGAGACAGATACAATCAACGAACATGAGAACGGCAGCTTCCTCCCGGAAGGGTGGGAAGAGATTTTTGCTGGTGCGCTTGAGGTACTGGCTGAACACCCCGAGCACTTTAGTGGATCAGACAACGGTGTAGATGAAGCAAAAGCTACCTATTACGAGAATACGACCCGTTTGACCCGCCGCCAGTCCGCCGCTGCAGCTGGCTCGAATATTGAACGGGTGACATTCCTGGCTATCGCAGCCTTTTATGCAGATGATGAACCTGCCTCGAGTATTTATAAAGTTATACGCCCGTTGCTAGCGGCCGGGCCACAATACGATCAGACTGTCGGCGCCTGGGCTGAGACGGTTTCCGACTCAGTCAATGACGTTAGGTCTTTCGTTCAATCCTGTAATGAAGTTGGCGATCGCACAGCTACAGTAGCGACAGACAAAAATACCAGGTACATGCTGATGGATTTGTTGACCAGTTCTGACGAACGAGTGTCCAACTTCAGCGAAGCACTCTATTTTGATGATGTTTCCAGGGGTGAGAAGGGATTACCTTCACTGCTACTTGGTGAGCTCAATCGAGGTGAATATGACAATGAGTTGCTGGAGGATATGTTCACGCAGGTGATATCCCAGGAGTCTGATAGTAGCAACCTGCGCGCTGTCGAGAAGCTATGGAAATTGTCCCAGATTATCTCACCCGACATGCAACGCGACGTGATGGTCGAGCGGCTGATCGCTGCCAAAGAACACCTCCCTGGGGATGTCGTGGCAACCCTGACGGAGCGCAGAAAATACATTGCCGACATTCTGGACGAAAAAATCCAGGTCGCCAAAACGGAATGGCAGCAACTAGGTATTGATATGGGCCCCGAGGAAGCGCTTCATCGCTTCAGCAGTACCGTTAATTCGGTTATCTTGGCCCAGAGCCGGGTTGCAGGCGGCGCGCCAGGCACGTATTCTGGCGGTTACTCCAAAGCTCAGGTCATGCAGGCCAGGGCAGAAGAGAAGCGACGCCGCAAGGAAGCCACGCCCAAATTGCCAGAGGAGGTTGCAGTGCTTGAGCTCGTGAAGCCACCGCTTGAGCGGGAGTTACAGACGGTAAATCGCGCCAGCGGCGAACGCTTTTCTCAGGACAGCCCGCAGTTCCAGGCACTGGTTGATCATTATGTTGATTCCCACCGCGGTGCCGTTACTCTGCGTGATGATGTGACGCGCATGTTGCAGTACCTATCCACCATGGATCTGGCGACTGGGTTGGTTAAAGGCCTGAAGAAGTACAACACCACGATCTGGATTGGTGATAAAGAAGAAGCAGTCTATGCCTTCAAGCCGGCCGACGCTCCTGGTCTGTCGTCCGGATCGCAAATCGCCCGCAAAACCCGCATTTTCTGTACCTTGAGTGAACAAGCCGTCGGCGTATTGGCTATTGTTGACCGCGATCAGGTCGTGACTACTGAACGTAATTTTGGATTCACTTCCAGGACCGGTGCCTCGCGTTAAGTGCTCATGCTAAACTAATAGCATGTGGCAAGAAACCAAACACGGACTCTACAAACAGTTTAACTTCGACAATTTCAAAAGTGCCTGGGCATTCATGACGCAGGTCGCTGAGCTGGCCGAGCACATGCAGCACCACCCGCGTTGGGAAAACGAATGGAGCGTAGTCCAGATCTGGCTGATCACCCACGAGGGTGGCCAGAATATCACTGACAAGGACCGAGCAATGGCCGAGGCTATCGATGCGCTGCTGGCAGCACCACTACCGAACGCTATGCCAACCGCCCAGACTGCTCCGGAAGAAGTTAAAATCTTCAGCGACGGCGGCTCCCGCGGCAATCCCGGTCCGAGCGCCTGCGGCTTCGTGATTATGGACATGGAAGACAATGTGCTGGTCGACCGCGGCATGTACATGGGCATCACCACCAATAACCAGGCTGAGTACAACGGACTGAAAGAAGCGCTCGAGGAGTGCCAAAAGCTCGGTGTGAAGCGCGTCCATTCGTACATGGATAGCATGCTGGTCGTCAACCAAATGAACGGCATTTTTAAGGTGAAAAACAGGGAATTGTGGCCGCTGCACGACGCCGTTTCCAAACTGGCACACGGCTTTGATGAGATCCATTTCCAGCACGTTCCGCGTGAGTTCAATAAGCTGGCGGATGCGGCTGTGAACCGGGCAATGGACGAAGCTTTGGGGATCGATACCAACCGCGTCGAGCCTTTGGCAGAGTCAAATTAGAGCGCTGAATCAAGTGCTGCAAGCAGCTTGTCGGCATCGGCTGCCGTCGCCCCGTCGAGCGCAAACTCGCGCTCCATTGCCCAGGCAGCCTGGTCTTTCTCGAGACTGAGTAGTTGACGCGCAATACCTGCTGTTACGGGATCTGAAATAGGGGTGCTCTCCGTCTCCTCTTCGCGCTTCCAGTACGGGGATGACCACAAGCGTTTGCGCAGGCGTAAGCCGTTTTCGGACATCAGGAGGTCGTATTGTTCTTCAGAGCTGTCGAGTTGCCGTAAGCTGATAGTGGCCAAGTTGATATGTTCGGGTTCGTCTTGCAGAATTTCACCCTCGGGATAATGGAAGAGCATCAGGTTGCCCTTAATGAATTCCTGGTGAGGCGGGCAAGGTTCATCAGTCAGATCGGTGTGTATGAGCTCGAGCGGGTTAGCGATGAGTCTGACCTTGTCTAGGACGGCCTGAATTTGCTGTAAAGTGGCGGCCTGATTAGGGTTCGACAGGAATCTTTCGTTCATAATTGCCCCTATTATAGTTGGGCGTCAAGAACGTGACAAGATTTAACAGGGGTGGTATACTGCTTGAGCTAGAGCATCAGCTAATCGCGTGCTCCTAGAGTACGAGGAAAGTCCGGGCAGCATAGGGAAGGGCAGTCGCTAACGGCGACCGGGCGCGAGCCTAGGGAAAGTGCCACAGAAACGATACCGCCGGGCTTCGGCTCGGTAAGGGTGAAACGAGTGGGGTAAGAGCCCACAGTCCCGCGTGGTGACACGGGGGAGGGGTAAACCCTGTCCGCTGCAAGGAGATGGATTCTTTGAGCCTAAAGCTTGAAGTACCCGCTAAGGATTCATCACAAGAACCGCTCGAGCCACGGGGCAACTCGTGGCCTAGATAGATGATTAGCCTCGACAGAACCCGGCTTACCGATGCTCTAGCACCAAAAAAGACCTCCAGAGAGGTCTTTTTTGGTTTGCGTGGATGGCCATTACTACTATGTAAATTTTGGTGTTTCGAGTTTGTCCAGTTTTAACTGGAATGAGAAAAATTAACAGGGGAGAGTATAGGACATTCCAATTTAAACTGGAGAAACTTATAAGGCTGGGAATCAAGGCCGTAAGGGTAACGGCAGAAGCAGGTGCAGTCGCCCAAAACCGTTTAGACAGAAAAAGCCCCGCGGCAGCGGGGCTTCAACAAGCAAGGAGATGCCTTGGAGGACTATTTCTGGACGGCTTTGACGACAGCGGTGAAAGCTGCAGGTTCGTTGACAGCCAGTTCGGCCAGGACCTTGCGGTCGAGGGTGATGCCGGCTTTCTTGAGGCCAGCGATGAATACGCTGTAAGTGGTGCCGTTCAGGCGGGCAGCCGCGTTGATGCGGGTGTTCCAGAGCTCGCGGAATGTACGCTTGCGGTTCTTGCGGTCGCGGGTAGCGTTCTGCATGCTCTTGATGACGGCCTGGCGGCCGCGCTTGATGGAAACCCGGTTCGGGTGGCTGAAGCCTTTGGTGGCTTTACGGATCTTGTTATGGCGCGCGCGTGCGGCAACGCCTCGTTTAACTCGCATTCTATTAGACTCCTAAGTTCTTCTTGATGGTTTTAGCCATGGTACCGGTGCGGGTACTCAGACCTGACAAGCTGCGCTTGCGGCTGCCACTCTTCTTGCCGAGGAAGTGGTTCATGTTTGGGTGGCCAACACGGATCTTGCCGTTCTTGCTGACTTTGACGCGGTCTTTGGTGCCGCTGTGGGTTTTGAGTTTAGGCATCTGTATCTCCTTCTGATGCTACTGCCGCTACGGGTTCCGGTTCGGTTGCCTTGGGGGCTTCGGTGACCGGAGGTTTGTAGGACGGGTTGCTTCTTACGACGAAGTTTAACTGTTTACCGGCGAGCTGTGGTTGCTGATCGACGACGATGCGGTCTCCGAAATCATCGATGACGCGAGTGGCGATCTTGAAACCGATCTCTTTGTGGGCTTGTTCACGTCCGCGGTAGAAGAGGGTAATTTTGACCTTGTGGCCGGCATCCAGGAATTTGGTTACCTTACCCATCTTGATCGCCAGATCGTGGTCGCCAATCTTCAGCCCGAAGCGAATCTGCTTCATCTCGAGTGCTTTGGCAGTTTTGCGGTTCTTTTGCAGCTGCTTGGTGCGTTGGTAATTGAATTTACCCCAGTCGACGATCTTGCAAACTGGCGGATTGGCATCGGGCGAGATTTCAACCAGGTCGAGCTCTCGTTCCTGAGCCAGCCCAAGCGCTTCGGCGCGGCTTAAGATCCCTAACTGCTTGCCATCTTCATCGATGACCCGCATCTGAGATGCCCGAATGTCTCCATTCAGGCGAGTGTACTTGGCGATAAACAGTACTCCTTACTTGTTGATTTTGACGTAGAAGCATTCTAACAGATACGGCTACAGAGGTCAAGGCGTCGCCGTTTCGACAACCGGCCGTTGGCGGTAGGTTAGGGCCTCATTGATGTGGTCAGGGGTGATAGCAGGGGAGAGGGCCAGGTCGGCGATGGTGCGGGCGACTTTGATGATCCGGGTATAGGCCCGGGCGGAATAACCTGCGCTGGCGGCGGCTCGGTTGAGCGTTTTGAGCGCCGCTGGTGTCAGGTGGGCGTGGCGTTTGATGTCGGCATTGGTCATGGCGACGTTGAGCTTGTGGCTGGAACCGTAGCGGGCTGCTTGCCAGGCTCTGGCGTGAGCGACACGGGCGCGAACCTCGTCGTCGGCGGCCGGGTCCGGTGAATGGCGGATGATCTGGTCGTGGACCACCGCCAGGACGCTGGCAAACAGATCAATTCGATCCAGAATCGGTCCGGATAGCTTACGGGCATAGCGCTTGATTTCGTGCTGGGCGCAGCTGCATTTGTCGCTGCCGAGGTAGCCGCAGGGGCATGGGTTAGCGGTGGCGACCAGGACGAAGTCGGCCGGATATTCGACGGTCTCGCGGACGCGCGAAATGCTGATGGTGCGGTCCTCGAGCGGCTGGCGCAGCGCCTCGAGCGTGTCGCGGTCGAACTCCGGGAACTCATCGAAAAACAACACGCCGCGGTGGCTCAGGCTGAGCTCGCCGGGCCGGATCTGGCTACCACCGCCAATGACCGCCGCCAGGCTGGCGCTGTGGTGCGGCGCCCGGTACGGCCGGGTGGTGATGATGCGGTCGTAAGTCTGACTGCTCAGGCTGTGCAGCTGGGTCACCTCGAGCATTTCTTCACGGGTCAGCGGGGGCATGAGAGATGGTAGCGCCTTAGCCAGCATACTTTTGCCAGTGCCAGGCGGACCACTAAAGAGTATATTGTGGCCGCCGGCAGCGGCAATCTCCAGGGCGCGCTTGGCGGCGTACTGCCCTACTACTTCACTGATTTGAACAAAATGCGAACTATCTTGATTTTGTTCAACATTGTGCGACGTGGCGTCGGGGTCATAAATACCATCACCAGTAGCTATCGGCGTTATGGTTTGATCGCCCTGAAGATAGTCATAGAGTTGGCCAAGGCTCTCTACCGGCAATAACGTTACATGTGGCACGAGCTGGGCCTGCATGATGTTGGCGGCCGGGATATAGAACGTATTGATGCCGTAGTCACGGCCGACCAGCAATTTGCCGATAATGCCACGCACTGGCCGCACGCCGCCGTCCAGCCCCAGCTCACCAATAAAAGCTTCATGCTTCGTAAAGCTCACTGACACCTGCCCGCTAGCCACCAGGATGCTAACCGCAATTGCCAGGTCGAAGCTGCTATCAGCCTTCGGAACATCGGCCGGCGCTAAATTTACTGTGATACGCTTGCGGGGTAGCATTATCCGGCTATCAGCGAAGGCGCCCCTGATACGCTCCTTGGATTCACCGACGGCTTGGTTCGCAAAGCCGACAATGACAATGTTCGGTAAGTTATTTGATAAATGGCACTCAATGTCGACGATCAGGCCAGTACGGCCAGTGCAGATCAGGCTTTGAACGGTTGCGCTCACAGGGGTAGTCCTTCCGAGTTACAGGGGTAATGTGGATTGGTCTACTACTGTGCGCTTATAAGTAAACAGCTTGCCCGTTGTGGTGGCAAGCTGTTTTAAGGATAATTTAAGATTTTGGTTTTTCTGCTAGCGATTCGACAAGTCATTGCTGATCAGGCTCTGATACGAAACAACGACCTGCGAGAAGTCGTTGTTTCTTTTGTCGTTTTTTGTTTTTGAGCACTTTATTTATTCAGCGCTATGCATATAATATGGGACTATACCGCTTACGTCAATAGATTTTTTGCTGTAATTTTCATAAAGTTGTGTATAACTCCCTACCCCTGTATTTTTTGAGGCATTTGGTACTCGCTCAACAGCTATCAGATATGGAATAGCAACTGTTGTGGAGAATTCCGTACCGACAATGAATAGTTTTATGAGGACTGAGGGCGATACTCCCTGTAGGCGTCTAAAAGCATGAGCGGATTGACAAATCCAACTCAGCGTGCTAGATTGTGAGGGTAAGTTACAAAAACAAAAACTTTACAAAAACGATCGCGGGACCCTCGACCCGCACCGATAGTACTTACAACCGACGGCTGTGCCGTCACCAACCCACGGGAAACCGTTTATCGCTCCAGCGTCCGTAAGGACAACGGAGCGGTCAGTCTCGCTACGGGCAATAAGCGCCACAATAGTCTATATATTTACGGCGGATTTATTGCCCTAGCACCATGCCAACTATTAATTTTTAGTCCGTTAGCACTGCCCATTTGCGGTGCTGGCGGACGCCTCACTGAAAGTTAGGGTGCGCCAGGTGCAAACATCTCTTCTTTATAAGCTAAAACAACGAACTGTGTTGCTGGGACTGGCGCTGGTGGCCGTTGATGCGGCGTTTTTTGGGCTTACCAATGCGGCGCGCGTGCCTTCCGGGCTGCTGATCGTCGGCTTTTTATTGGTCGCACTCAGTATATATGTGTTGTTTAGAGCTGCGCTGGGTGTGCTGAGTATCTATGGTGCGCCGCTCAAGGATCATGGGAAAAGACCCGCGCTGTATATCAGCCTATGGGCAGGACTATTGGTTGCCTTGCAATCATTGGGTGAACTGAGCCCGCGCGATGTCGTGGTTTTGGCGCTCCTGATGGCAATTGCGTACCTATACACGACCTATGGCCGTACGCAGGCCAATGACTCGTAAACAGCGGCGGTACCCTGTATACTATTAGGTATGAATCCAACTACATCTCCTGGGCCTGAATTGCAGCTGCCCGCGCCCGTGAGCGCTCCAGAAGCGCCCATTGGCCAGACGTTGCCACTGCCCGAACAGGTGTCTAGCGCACCAGAAATTGCACCACAACCGCAGCCAGTCCCGGTTGCCCAAACTGCTGTCACCGGCACGCCCATTGCCGCACCTTTGGCTGGCCCAGCGCCGACGCAGGTCCCAACTACTGCTGTGCCACAAACAACACAAGTTGCTGTGCCAGCAACAGCGGATGACGCAGATTTGATTGAAAAAGAATGGGTGGCAAAAGCCAAGCAAATCGTTGAGCGCACACGCCACGATCCGCACGAACAGAGTAAAGAACTAACGATTTTCAAAAACGACTACTTGCAAAAACGTTACAACAAGTCGATAAAGATGAGCGAGTAGTGTAAGAATGGCAACGTTTATTACCATTTTGGTTATCATTTTTGGACTGATCTTAATCGCGGTTCCAATCGTTTTTATGCAGATTAGAAAGAATTTTCGCGAGCAAAAAAACTATGAGCGCGGACTCAAAATCGTCCCAATTCTGATCCATTTGCCACCGCCCAGTGATGACATTCAGGCCGGAGGCAGGGACGAGCGCGACGTCACGGAAGAGACGATTTCTAAAGCCACGGTTATCTACAACATTATTGCCAGTACCGTCCAAAAAGGCTTCAAATCGAATTTTTATGGACAACGCCATTTTGCGTTTGAAATCGTCGGCTCGCAGGGCTTTGTATACTTTTATGCTGCTGTGCCGATCGCGCTGCTGGAGGTGGTGAAGCAAGCCATCGTCAGCGCCTACCCAACTGCGCGGTTGGAGGAAGTCGCCGAACACAATATTTTTAGCCCGGTCGGTAAAGCCAGTGGCACGCTCGGCGGCGAGCTGACATTAAAGGAACACTTTGCCTATCCGATCGCGACCTACCAGGATTTGAAGCGCGATGGCATGCAGTCGCTACTCAACGCGCTGTCCAGCCTGGGTAAAGAAGATGGTGCGGCTATACAGATCCTGATGCGGCCGGCCAACCCAAGCTGGCGCAAAACCGCCTCAGGTGTGGCCAGCAAAAAGCGCAAAGGCAACGACAAGGGCGGGGGAGCCGGGGGTTTCGCCAAGAGCTTTGTGACGGCCTTTAATAAGCCACCAGAAGGCGGCAAGGATGAGAAGAAAGCGCCCGAGCTTAGCAACCTGGAGCAGGCGACGCTCGATGCAATCGATGAAAAGACACGCCACCCCGGCTTCGAGGTGCTAATCCGCGTTGTAGCCAGCTCTAATATCAGCCAGCGGGCGCAGGCGGTGCTGAGCAACGTAGTTGCTAGCTTTTCTCTCTATGATGCAGCCGGCAAGAACGGCTTCAAATACACGCCGGCCAAGGACGTTGATGCGCTGGTGACGGCCTATCTGATGCGCTTCTTCCCACAACAGCCCAAGAAAAAGAACATCTTGAATGCCGTTGAGCTGGCGACGCTGTTCCACTTCCCGGACCAGCGCAGCATCCCGACCTCGCAGCTGACACGCCAGGACAGTAAGCAGGTCGACGGACCGCGCAACATGCCGGATGAAGGCCTGTTGCTGGGCTATAACGTGTTCCGTGGTGCCAAAAAGCCGATCCGGCTCAGCCTGCAGGACCGCCAGCGCCATATGTATGCGGCCGGGCAGACCGGTACTGGTAAGTCGACCTTCCTCGAGAACCTGGCATTGCAGGACATGCTGAACGGCAATGGCTTTGCCTTTGTGGATCCGCACGGTGACACCGTTGATAAGCTGCTGTCGATGGTGCCTAAAGAGCGCACCGAAGACGTGATTTACTTTAGCCCAGCCGAGATGGACTACCCGATGGGGCTCAACCTGTTCGAGTTCAACACACCCGACCAGAAAGACTTCCTGATCCAGGAAACACTGAACATGCTGTACAAGCTGTACGACCCGCAGCACCAGGGCATCATGGGGCCGCGCTACGAGGATATGTTCCGTAACGCCGCGCTGGCGGTGATGGCTGATCCGGCTGGCGGTACGTTCGTGGAGATTCCGCAGCTGTTCCGCGACCCGGAATTTTTGAAGCGCAAGCTGCAGCATGTCACCGATCAGACGGTGCTTGACTACTGGCTGAAACAGTTCCCGGCGTCGCAGCGGTCTAATGAATCGGGTGAGGTGACGGCCTGGTTCGTCTCGAAATTCGGTGCCTTCCTCAGTAACGAGATGATGCGTAATATCATCGGCCAGACGAAATCCGCATTTGATCTGCGCGACATTATGGATAATAAGAAAATCCTGCTGGTCAACTTATCGAAAGGCCGGACTGGTGAGCTCAACTCCAAGCTGCTCGGTATGATTTTCGTGATGAAATTCCAGGCGGCTGCCATGAGCCGGTCGAATATTCCTGAGGACGAGCGCGTTGATTTCAGCCTGTACGTCGATGAGTTCCAGAATTTCTCGACGGACTCGTTCGCGACCATCATGTCCGAGGCTCGTAAGTATCACTTAAACCTGATCGTGGCCAACCAGTTCACCACGCAGCTGACGCCGGAAATCCGCGACGCTGTCTTTGGTAACATCGGTACTATCGTGACCTTCCGTATCGGCCAGAACGACGTCGAATCGCTTGGCAAGTACTACCAGCCGGTGTTCGAGGGTGACGATTTGCTGCGTGTCCCGAACTACAACACCATCGTCCGGACGCTGATCGGCGGTGTGCCGACACAGCCATTTTCGATGGCCACCTTGCCGCCGCTCGGCACCCCGAATCCGAAGTTGTTTGCCGCATTGAAGCAGCTATCTGCTGCCAAATATGGCCGGCCAAAAGCCGTCGTTGAAAAGGAAGTCTTCGGGCGCTTCCAGATCGCTAGTGCGGCTAAGCCTGCCGCTGGCCCAACTGGTCCTGCTACTCCGTCACCATTTGCTGCTCCGGCTGCCATGCCGACCGCACCACCGGCTGGTGGTGGTTCGTTCCTCGATGAATGGCTCAACAAGCGCCGTGCCGGCACCCCGCCACCCACGGTCGGCCCGACGATGGCGCCGCCGGTGATGAAACCAGCCGCTCCGGCCGCAACAACCTTCGCGCCATCCGCGCCTCAACCGGCTGTTCCGCAGCCGACGCCGATGATTTCATCGCACCGCGGCCCGCTGGCCACCCGGGAGCCAGCCGAGCCGTCACACCAGGATGGCTTTGATATTGAAATGTCTGAAACGGCCGCCGCGCCACCAGCTGATAACGGCCAGTTCCATCCGGCCGCTCCGAAGCCCGCTCAGAGCCATTCTGAGGCCTCACAAGGCACCGCAAACATCTCGAGCGACTCTTTGTCGCATCAGGAAGTTGAAGGCATTGCGGACCAGCTGAAACAACAATTGAATACCGGCAAGGCCGAACCGTCCGCTACTGCTTCCTCGTCAGCGCCGACGACGCCCGCTCCTGAAGACACGATCTTCATTGATGCTGATGGTAGTTTCCGTACGACCAACGAATAATCGCATTGCTGTTTATGGCAACTCCGCAAAGAACACTAAATGCTAAAACACCAAGGAAACGATGGTGAGGCCTTAGTAGAGCGCCCAACTGGAATGCGATTATTCGGGGCGGCGGGAGCGCGTGAAGCTCCAGACCAGCAGTTCGAGGATGAGGCCGAAGCCGAAACCGCCGACGAAGAGCAGGACGAAGATGAAGTAGTTGTAGGACATGCCGATGTGCTTGGTCAGGTAGAGGTAGATGCTGCTGCCGAGCAGGGCGACCAGGCCACCGCCAAGCAGGCCGGAGGGGCGGGAGACCGTCGCGGCGGCAGTTTCGCTGACGGCGCGGATAACGGGTTGGTGAATGACGCGGCTGAGGGCGCGCTCAGGTGCGGGCAGACGGCGCTGAACCTGCTGCAACTGGCGGCGCTTGGTGGCGGCTTTGAGCTCAGGCGTCACGAGTGTTGAAGTGGGTTCTGCGGCCTGTTTTTCGGCTTCCTGGAGGGCTTCCAGGGGGTTCTTGGTGTCAGATTCGGCACGGGCTTCCTGGGCTTCGGCCAGGGCTTCCCGGTGCTGGTAGCGCTGCTCGGCTTCGAGTTGGGCTTCGTTGGGAGTCTCGGCAGTGTGGGCGGCGATTTCGAACTGGCCGCCGGCTTCGAGGCGTTCCTGTCGTTCGTGGTTGCTGGGTAAACGTTCGCTCATAGGTTTAGAGTCCTCCGCTGGTGTTTTCCTGGAGTGCCAGGTTGCTTTCGACGGCTAGTAGGCGGCTGCGGCTGTAGAAGTAGCCCGCGCTGATGACGATGGCGGCGCCGATGAACAGGCTGGTGCCGGGACCGGTGTTTGGCAGTTTGGCGGCAGTTGTTTCGACGGTTTTGACAGGGGTAGGTGGCAACGGGATGTTGATGGTGTTGGTGTAGACATTGGTCATGACGAGGTCGAAGCGGCCGGGGTCGCTACTGGATACCGGCGTCGAGGGGATGGGGTCTTTGACTTTGACAGTGAACTGGACGCTGGCAGTCTGACCGGCTTTGATGTCGATGCCTGGCCAGACGATCAGTCCTTGGTCGTTCAGCTTGGCGCCGCGCAGATCAGTGACATTCGCGTAATCGAGAATGTCACTGATGTCATCCTGAAAGACATAGTTTTTAACGGTAGCTTTGCCATCATTGCGGGCGTTCAGCGTATAGGTGATCACGTCACCCGCGTGGGCCATGTGGCCGTTAGCGTCACCCAGTCCTTGGGTGACATTGGTGGCGGCTTTGGAGGTCTTGACGCAGGCCAGCAGATCAGTGCTGCTCAGGCTGGCGGTACAAGGCTTGCAACTCAGGTCACTGGCCAAGATGCTGCCGTTGTACTGGCAGGCCACGCACTTGCTGTCAGTCGCCAGGATGGTGCTGTCGAGCGCGCACTTCTTGGGAGTTGGCGTCGGTGTGGGAGTCGGAGTGGGAGTAGGTGTCGGGGTGGGTTTGGGTGTCGGGGTTGGGGCAGGCGTAGGCTTCGGGGCTGGTGGTGTGTAAGCTGGTGGCACCCCAAAGGTCACCAGGTTGCCGCAGTTGAAGAGAATGAAGAACTGGCGACCGGTGGCGGCGCTGCGGAAGCGCAAAGCAGTGTATTGACGATCGTAGCTGGAAAAGCTCTTCAACAGACGCCAGTAAACCGTGGTCTCAGGCACGCCGGCTGGTACTTCCCCGGTTACTTCGCCGGTGGTGGGGTTGGTGGCGCCGTATGATTTGTGCCCCATTGAGTACAGCGAGAGCGTGCGGCCGCCGACTGTTTCGGTCTGATCAACGTGCAGGGTGATTTGCTCTGAGCTGGCGATCTCGGCGCAGGTGATGCCGTAGTGGTCCATGATGTCTTTGTAATGATTGACGTTGTAGCGGCAGTTGCGGTCAGCATCGGCCGCGCTGGTCACGCCACCGTTGATCAAATCGTTGGTTGAGTCGGCAACGGTCGGCTGGGGCGGACTGATGACGGCGAAGAACTGGATCAGGAAGGCCAGTACCAGCAGAATCAGGCCGGTGCGGCGGACGCTGGATTCTTCGCGCATGCGCCGGCTGTAAAAGGCCAGCTGGTGGACCATGCTGGGATTGTAGGGCAGCGTAGCGAGGAGTTTTTCAAACATATATGTTTACTTTTTGTTTATAAATTTCGTATTCATTTAATCATAAGGGGTACCAGAACCGCAAGTGATATTCCTCGCATTCTAATCATAGGGCTAAGGAGTTGTGACAGGGGAGGGATTCATATATAATAAGGAGCAGTGGGAACAGTGCCTAAATGCTCAGGCGAGCGGCACAGTTCTATTAACTTATGATGAGAGGGTTGACGGGTAACAGTCGTGGCGAATAGCAAAAATGAGTATTCATCTAGTCAAATTACCGTGCTCGAGGGGCTCGAGCCGGTACGTAAGCGCCCTGGTATGTACATCGGTGGCACGGGCGTCGAGGGTCTGCACCACATGGTCTGGGAGATTGTCGACAACGGTATCGATGAAGCCCTGGCCGGCTACGCCACCAGCGTGTCGGTGACATTGACCGCTGACGGTGGCGTCCGGGTCTTCGACAATGGCCGTGGTATTCCAACTGACATTCACCCCAAGACCAAGAAGTCGACCGTCGAAACGGTCCTGACCGTGCTACACGCCGGCGGTAAGTTCGGCGACGGCGGTTACAAGGTTTCCGGTGGTCTGCACGGTGTTGGTTCATCCGTGGTCAACGCCCTGAGTGAGCGTCTGCACGTCAAGATTTTCCGCGAAGGCAAAATTCACGAGCAGGATTATGAGCGCGGTGCGCCGAAGGGCGATCTGAAAGTCACTGGCAAAACCGATCTGACCGGTACAGAGATTACGTTTTATCCTGACGCGACCATTTTCCAAACAATCGAGTTCAGCTACGACACGATTCTTGACCGTCTGCGCCACGCCGCCTACCTGACCAAGGGCATCCACACCAGCCTGGCTGACGAGAAGACCGGCAAGCGCTACGGTTTCTACTTCGAAGGTGGTATCCAGAGCTACGTCAAGCACCTCAACGTCGGCAAAGAGCCGGTTGATGACGACATTTTCTACGTCGATAAGACCATTGATGAGGTCCAGGTGGAGATTTCGATGCAGTACACCGACGCATATACCGAAACTATCAAAACCTTTGCCAACAACGTCCTGAACCCCGGTGGTGGTACCCACCTGACTGGTTTCCGCTCCGCGCTGACCCGCGTCGTTAACGACTACGCCCGCAAGAACGGCCTGCTGAAAGAGAAGGAAGAGAACCTGAGCGGTGAAGATACCCGCGAAGGCTTGACTTGCATTATCCTCGTCAAACTGCCCGACCCGCAGTTCGAAGGCCAGACAAAGGACAAGCTCGGCAGCCCGGAAGTCCGCGGTATCGTCGAGCAGGTGATGAACGAGTACTTTAATTATTACCTGGAAGAGCACCCGCAGGTGGCCCGCAAGATCGTCGGCAAAGCACTGCTTGCCGCCCGTGCCCGCAAAGCCGCCCGCGCCGCCCGTGAGAACATCCTGCGCAAGGGTGTACTCGATGGCGCCAGCATGCCCGGCAAGCTGGCTGACTGTTCGTCCAAGGACCCGGCTGCTTCCGAGATCTACCTGGTGGAGGGTGACTCGGCCGGTGGTTCAGCCAAGTCCGGCCGCGACAGCAAGACACAGGCCATCCTGCCACTGCGTGGTAAGGTCCTGAACGTCGAACGCGCCCGCCTCGACAAGATGCTGGCCAACAACGAAATCCTCAGCCTGATCAAGGCGCTGGGTGTCGGTATTGAAGATAGCTTCAGCCTCGAAGGCCTGCGTTACCACCGCATCATCATCATGACCGATGCCGATGTCGACGGTAGCCACATTTCGACGCTGCTGATGACATTCTTCTTCCGCTACATGAAAGACGTCGTCGACGGCGGTCACGTCTACCTGGCCAAGCCGCCACTATTTGAGCTGGTGCGCGCCGGTCGCAAGAATCCGATTTTCATATACGACGAATCAGAGCTCGATGTCATCATTGACCGCGAGATCGAGCGCCGCAAGAAAGAAGGCCTCAAAGTAAACCTCGAAGACGACCGCCTGAAGCAGGCCGGTTTCATCGAGCAGAAGCGCTACAAGGGTCTGGGTGAAATGGACGCCGAGCAGCTGTTCGAGACGACCATGAACCCGGAGAAGCGCGTGCTGGTGCAGGTGAAGGTTGAGGACGCCGAAAAGGCCGACGCCATCTTCAACAAGCTGATGGGCACCGAAGTCGAGCTGCGCAAAAACTTCATTCAAGCCAATGCTAAATTCGTAAAGGACCTGGACATCTAATATGACTCCCGACGAAAACATCCCCGAAGAAACCGAATTCCAGAGCCTAGACCACGGCGTCCAGATCCTGGAAGGCATGGACCACTCACGCCAGGTTGAACTCCGTACCATTGAAAACGTCATGGAAGATAGCTATTTGCGTTATAGCATGAGCGTTATCATCGATCGCGCCTTGCCTGACGTCAGGGATGGTCTCAAACCTGTCCACCGCCGCATTCTCTACACCATGCATGAATCGGGCCTGCGCTCGACCTCCCGCCACCGCAAGTCGGCTACCGTCGTCGGTGACGTGATGGGTCGCTACCACCCGCACGGTGATAGTTCGATCTACGACGCCATGGTTCGTATGGCTCAGCCGTGGGCGATGCGCTATACGCTGGTTAATGGCCAGGGTAACTTCGGTAGTATGGACGGAGATCCGCCCGCTGCCTATCGTTACACCGAAGCCAAAATGGAGCGCCTGGCTGACGAGACGCTGGCCGACATCGACAAGGAAACCGTCGATTTCCGCGAGAACTACGACAGCACCCGTACCGAACCAACGGTGCTGCCGGCCAAGTTGCCGAACCTGCTGCTGAACGGCCAGCTCGGTATCGCCGTCGGTATGGCTACCAACATCCCACCGCACAACCTCGGTGAGCTGGTTGACGCTGAAGTCCACCTGATCGACCACCCGGATGCGACGCTTGATGACCTGCTGCAGTACGTGCAGGGACCTGACTTCCCAACCGGTGGTGTGATTTACGGCAAGGACTCGATCCGCACTGCTTACGCGACTGGTCGCGGTGGTGTCGTCACCCGCGGTATTGCCGAGATCGTCGAAGGCAAGAAGGGTCGCCACCAGATCGTCATTACTGAGATCCCGTATGCCCTGAACAAGGAATCGCTGGTCCTAAAGATCGCCGAACTGGTCAACACCAAGAAGATCACCGGCATTTCCGACCTGCGCGATGAAACCGCTCGTGGTGCCGTCCGCATCGTTATCGACCTCAAAAAAGACTCCTATCCGAAGAAGGTGTTGAACCAACTCTACAAGCTGACCCAGCTGCAGCAGAGCTTCCACTTCAACATGATGGCGCTCATCGACGGCATCCAGCCGAAAGTGCTAAGCCTGCAAGACATCCTGAGTGAGCACATCAAGCACCGCGTCGTCGTCGTGCGTCGCCGCACCGAATTTGAGCTGCGTAAGGCCCGCGAGCGCGCCCACATCCTGGAAGGCCTCAAAATTGCCCTTGACCACATTGACGAGGTTATCGCCACCATCCGTGCTTCCCAAACTACCGAAGAAGCCCAGGTCAACCTGATCAAGCAGTTCAACCTGTCTGAAATCCAGGCCAAGGCAATCCTGGCGATGCAGCTGCGCACCCTGGCCGGGTTGGAGCGCCAGAAGATCGAAGATGAACTGGCTGAGCTGATGAAGCTGATCGAGAAGCTCGAAGGCATCCTGGCCGACGAGAAGAAGATCCTAAAGATCGTCAAAACCGAGCTGCTCGAAGTCAAGAAGCAGTACGCCGACGAGCGCCGCACCAAGGTTGTCGCCTCTGAGCTGGGCCGCATGAGCGACGAGGATCTGATTGCCGACGAGCAGGTCGCTGTGACGCTGACCGCCGCCAACTACATCAAGCGCAGCCCGCTCAGCGAATACAAGAAGCAGGGCAGGGGCGGTAAGGGCCGTCGTGGTATGGCCACCCGTGAGGAGGACGTCATTGAGCACGTCGTCAACGCCAGCACGCACGATTTCCTGCTGTTCTTCACCAACAAGGGCCGCGTCTTCCGCCTCAAGGCCTACGAGGTGCCTGCAAGCGGCATGAGTGCCAAGGGCGTCGCCATAGTCAACCTACTGCAGTTGCAGCCCGAGGAGACCGTCACGAGCGTCATTAATGTCTCTAAGACCAATGACGCCAAGAATCTGATCATGTGTACCGTCCGTGGTGTCGTCAAGAAGACGCCGTTTGAGCAGTACCAGAACGTCCGCTCTAGCGGCCTGATCGCCATCAACCTCGATGACGGCGACGAACTAAAATGGATCCGCATGACCTCTGGTGAGAACGAAGTCGTTATCTCGACTTCGCTCGGCCAGGCGATTCGCTTCCACGAAAAGGACGCCCGACCGATGGGCCGCGTCTCGCGTGGTGTCCGCGGTATCCGTCTGCGTGCCAATGACCAGGTCATCGGCATGGACGTCGTCGAAGAGGACTCCAGCATTTTTGTGATCTCGAAGTACGGCTATGGTAAGCGCACCAAGATAGCCCAGTTCACGCCGCACGCCCGCGGTGGTGTGGGTATCCGCTCAGCCGTCGTTAACGTGAAGACCGGTGACCTGATGGGCGTCAAAACCCTCGGTAATGCCGATGACCAGGAGGTGATCATCATCTCCAAGAACGGCCAGACGATCCGACTCGGCCTCAAGGACATTCCAGCGCTCGGTCGTGCCACCCAAGGCGTGCGCATCATGCGTCTGAACGATGGTGATGAAGTTGTTTCGCTGGCACTTGTAGAGAAATCCGAAGATGTTGATGAGCTCGATACCGACGAAACCGTCGTCCTCGAGGACGCACCTACGTCGTCCGACGCTCCTGTTGCTGAGTAGTCAGCTGGTCGGCTAGGATGTCACGCACTTGGTGGCGCTGGTATTCGGCGTAACTGATGAGTGCGTGATCAAGCGGGCGCGCCTCTACGATTGCTGAGCCGATAAAATGCACGCTGGTAATGAAGCCGTAGCGCTTGAGATTTTCGAGTGCTCTGTAGACACTGCTTGATGGCTTGCTAAGGGTTTCGATAAGCTCAGGTGCTGTGCCGCGGTGGTGTGGCTCAGCATAGAGTGTCAGGTAAACCTCCGCTTCCAACGGCGAGAGACCTATATGACAAAGATTTTTGGCATGTTTCATTCTCTCCAGTATAAACTGGAATGGCCGTAAAGTTACAGATCAGAAATGTCACGTCTCCAGTTTAAACTGGACAAATCTTAAAGGCTTCAAAGTAGGTATGTGCATTACACCCGCCCGAGCACATGTGTGAGTTATTTCATGGTCGTGAGGGCGGCCCTCCGCTACAGTAGTGGCTTTAAGGGAGGATGCACTATGAAATTCGAACGCGAACAACTGACTGACCAAGCTCAAGCCGCAGCCGATAAGGCCAGGCAGATCGCCATTCCAGCGCTGACCAAGACCGCCGAAGGGCTGACGACCGCCGGCACGAAGCTCAGCAGCACTGCTGAAAAACTCGACGATACGGGTCCCAGTACGCTGATGAAAATCTCGCGTGTCGCATTGCTTGGGGCAGGGGCCGGCGCGGTCTATTTGGGTGCCCGCATGGCGCAACGCAGCCGGGAGGCTCAATCTGTTGAAGGTGGTCTCCAACCGGTAGAAACTTATCCGACGGAGACTACTTTTGCCGAGCCGATTACGCCGGCTGCTACCGCCGCAGAAGCCGTCAAGGATTAGTTGTCAGAAATACTGCAGCGTCGGGCAAATTACCCCTTGACCTAAGAGGTCGAAGTGCGGTATGATCATGGGAACGCTTTTTGAGGTCTCTTCATGTGTCTCATCAAACAGTCATTACTGACAGCGTTGCCATGCGGCCCGACAGCAGGGGCTGCACGATCGTTAAAAATTGAATAGTGCAAATCAACGTCAGTTCACGTTGAGTCCTTCGGGGCTCAACACTGAATTGTTTTAAAAAATCGACACTTTCGCGAGTGTCGTGGTCAGTTTCGACTGAAGTTAAGACAAATTCTACTTTTTTGGAGAGTTTGATCCTGGCTCAGGATGAACGCTGGCGGCGTGCCTAATACATGCAAGTCGAGCGGTAAGGCCTCTTCGGAGGTACACGAGCGGCGGACGGCTGAGTAACACGTAG
>Ga0070658_10000335_pt1 | contig 40556 bp, 33 predicted proteins | sample KBSC13metaG_FD_64664 | JGI IMG/M metagenome (GOLD analysis project Ga0070658, IMG submission 64664) | Corn rhizosphere microbial communities from Kellogg Biological Station, Michigan, USA - KBS C1-3 metaG | ecosystem: Host-associated > Plants > Roots > Rhizosphere > Soil ... | reverse complement strand
AACTGTTTAAAGGCGCCCATCCTGGCGCCGACCAGTTCGGAGGCACGTAGGCCGGCTTCGCGCAGGCAAACCAAAATAAACCGGTCGCGCAGGTAGCCACGCCGGTCCTTCAGACCTTCGCGATCCTGGGCGTCCATCACCTGTAGCACCGTGTCGTACAGGTCCAGGTTGATCGCGCGGGACACGTTCAGTTCACGCGAGGCAGGCGCCTTCGTCAACGCCATGGGGTTGAGCCTGATGTACCCGGTGGCGTGCAGTGCACCGAACATCGCGCGTGTAAAACGCATGATGTCGCTTTGGCTGCTGGGGGAGGGTTGGACGCGAAAGGGCGTATAGTCCGCACTGCCCGGATCTCCCATGGACAGAGCGAACTCCGGGAGATCGGCGAGGAACTCGCGGAATGCCTCGACGTCCTGCATGCTCCATGCGGACGGCGTGCGGCCGACGACGCGTTCGCAGAACCAGCGCAGTTTGGCCAGGTGAAACCGGTAGGTGTCGACCGTTGCCGTCGAGCGGTTACGGCTGTTGCTCTGGACCGTCTTGAGCCAGACCTCGATGGCTTGCCAGTCGTCGGCCACGTTGCCCAGCGTGTGGGACGGCCGGTCCCGGACATCCAGTACCCCCTCGACGGGTGCCGCGACAACCAGATCGTTCATTTTCTCTCCATGCGAAGTTCAGCCGGAATGGCACCGCCACGCTGGTAAGCCATCTGGCGAAACAGTTCCGTCATTTTCTGGTTTGTTTTTAATAGCTCTTCCGCATGGATGCGGCGATCGCGCTCCGCCCGGGTTTCTCCGCGTACATCGTCGATGGAACGCATCGCAAATTTCCGGATCTCGTCCATTTCCGCCGCAAGCTTGTTCAGAGCGAGCGCATGGGCCTCACCCTGAGCCTGCGCGGCACGCTCGGCGGCATCCAGTTGCGCCTGGTAGCGCGCGGCGGTTTCATGGGCGAAGTGCAGGTCGGCGGCAAGACGCGCGGCCTGGGCGCGTGACTCGGCCAGGGCGCGTTCGGCGGCCGCAAGCCGGGCGCTCAGGTCGGCGATGTGGGCTTGCGCCATCTGTTGTTCGCCGGCCCAGCGATCGCCGGCCGCACCCGCGTGACGGTTCAGGGCGTCCTCGACGGCTTTATGAATCAGGGCCGCCATGTCGACGGCGCCCGGCGGCGGCGCCTCGGGCGCAGGCGCTGGATCTCCTGGCGGTGGAAACGGAGACGCAACCGGGGGCATTGTGGCGTTCGCCAGCTCCTGCTCGACGAATTCCTTCTCGATGGACAACGTCGTCGTCGACGGGCGGCGATCCGGCGCGTAGACATTCAGGAGTCTCCGGTAGATCGCCGGGCTGAAGGTGCGGCCCGTGGCCTGGTGTACAGCGCGGATGAAGTCGCGGATGAAGGGACGGTTTGACGGCGTGTCGACGGGGTGGCGATCGGCGATCGGGCGCAGTGCCGTCAACAGCCTGGCGGCCTGGTCGTCAGTCAGAGAAAAGGGTTGTCGGCTCAAGGCGGCGTTCTCGCGGTGGTTGCTGTGCCGCGGCCGTAGGCGGCACGTTTTTAGAACCGTCGCGTCACAAAAAAGCGCGATGGGAATCGGTACAAATACGAGTATAACAGTACCGATGAGATAGCTCTAGTTTACTTAGCCATCCTTAAGTAAACCAATGAAACTAATGGGTTCAGTGAGAAATCTGACGGATTTTTGGGTCGGATTTTGGCCCAAACGGTAGCTGGCCTGTATAGAATGTGTGCATGATTCCCAAAGAGAAATCTCCGCAGTACATGACTTCGGCCGAACTTGAAGAGGCCATACGACGTCACCGCGAGCACACGAGAAAGTTGATCGCGGAGGCACGTAGCCGTCGAGCTGGCAAGTCCCTTGCTCCCCCTGTCAACCCTCCTGAGAAGCCAACGAAGTAACCAGGTGCCGTCCGGCACAGCAGTTACACAACGCTACGTGGGACGTGCGGATAGTCACGCATTTGCTTCATTGAGCCGCTTGGACGCGCCGCGCCCGACTATCAAAAATGCTCACCATTGAGAATCCGTTGTAGGCGCCACCCAGGAGAAGCCACATCAGTCGCGAGATGGGAAGAGTCTCTGCACACACAACTGGGCCACGTTGCCGGCCAAACATTATCGTGACAGTCACAGATTTGCTTCACATTGGGCGGATAGTCACGCATTTCCTTCGCTAACAGTCACACATTTCCTTCATCGTACGTGAAGAGTCACACTTTTACTTCATCGGATGACCGGTGAGCGTGAGGTTGGCAGCCTTGCTCGCGTGACTCGTCACGGATTCCACGGAGATGCCGTAGAGATAAGTCATCCACGATAAAGCCGACGTTTCGTTTTCCGGATCATTGACAGTTGCTCCAGAGACAACGAATAGCGTACACTGCAATGGTTGGACCGTAGTCAAAATTGGCTTGCCAATTGTGCCCAGCACGCACGCCGCTAGCAATCGAACATATTTCCAGTGAATCAAGGGCTCTTTTAAGCAAAATGAAATTTCCAAAAATTTCAATGCCGTTGAACCGCGGAACGTTGAATGTCGAGCCATTCGCGGCCTATATGGATCGTTGGCCGACATGCTATGCGCACGTGCCTGAAGCTGTGATCGAAACGTGGATCTATCGGCACTGGCCCGAGTTTCAACTGTGGCAGTCGTTACATCCCCTCTCGTGGGAGTATGAGCTTACGACCATGTCCAATGACGAGATCATGTCGGTCTCTCACGTCAAGGACTGGCCGAAAACCCTCACGGATTGGGGTGACGACCTGTTCGATGGGCCGTTCAGAAAAAATACTTGGCTCGGGCGGCATATGCTAAAAAATGGAACCACGCCAGCGCCCATTATCGTAGCCCGGGACGCGTCGGCTTGGACACATCCACGCGAGAGAGTCCATATGGCGGCCCCAAATCAACTCATAGAAGGTCATATGCGGCTGGCTTATCTTCAGGCAATGATCCGGAGAAAGCATGAAAACTTGCGGTCCTTACATACGGTCATAGTCGCCCGACTGCAGCCCAGGGCAGTAGAAAACGGACCCGCTGCTACCTAACATCGTCGCTTCCATCGCATGACTGCTTCACCGCCTCCGTACATTGCGCGCCACGTCGTACTCCAGACGGACGAACCGCAACCATCCACGGTGCCCATCGACGCGTGTCGCCACCACGCCGCGTATGTCCTGCTTGGCGAACCCGGCTCCGGCAAAACACGTCTCTTCGAAGAAGAGGCAGCCGCGTTGGGCACCGCTGCGCGTTTCACTACGGTGGGCGACTTTTTGCGATCGGCCCGAGACGTCGAGGATCGAAGCCGCATCCTGTATATCGACGCCATGGACGAACAGCGCGCGGCCGACGGAAAGTCGCAGCCCCCGCTCGACCGCTTGATCGAAAAACTCACAGAACTCGGGTGCCCCCGCTTTCGTCTGTCCTGTCGCGCGGCGGACTGGCACCGGCTGGACAGGAAAGCTTTGACCTCGACGTCCTCCGACGGCGTGGTCGTGGAACTGCAACTACAGCCTTTCACCGAGCCAGAAATCGTGCGGTTCCTGCAGCACAATACCCCACACCGGCCGCCCGATCCGGCGGCGTTCATCGCCCGGGCACGCGAGCATGGTCTCGAGTCGATGCTCGGCAATCCGATGCTGCTCGACCTGCTCGCCCAGGCCGTGGCCGGCGAAGCTTGGCCGGCCAGCCGCGGCGAGATTTTCGAACGCGCCTGCAGGCGTCTTGCCGAGGAGCGCAACGAAGTACACGAACGGCACGCCGGCGCTTCGGACACCGACGAACTGCTGGACGATGCGGGGCTGCTGTGTGCCGTGCTGCTGTTGTCGGATGCTTCGACCTATCGCGTCACTGGCTACGACACCGCCAGCGTACGCGTGGCGGACTTGCCGGCGCGCTTGGGAATCAGCGCAGAGCGCATCCGTCGCGTCCTTCATACCAAAATGTTTGTAGGGAGTGCGCAAGAGCGCCACTACCGGCACCGCTCGATCGCTGAATTCCTCGCGGCGCGTGCGATCGCGAAGCGGCTCAATGAGGGCTTGCCGGTGAGCCGCATCGTGGCACGGATGAGCGGGACGGCCGGGGGCATCGTAGATGCCCTGCGCGGCCTGTTCGGATGGATGGCGAGCTTGTCCGCCAGCTACCGGGACATCCTGATGCACTACGATATCCTGGCGCTGGTCTATTACGGCGACGTGCACGGATTTGGAACCGCCGAAAAACGGAGCGTGTTCGAGGCGATTTACGCGGCCGCGAGCACGTCGGCCGCATTCGGGCGCAGAGACTGGCAATCGACCGCGTTCGGCGCTCTGGGAACCGCGGACTTGCAGTCCTACTTGGCGGATGTACTGGCACGCGAGCGCTTCGAAGAAGCTGACGAGGTGCTACTGCTGTCGGTGCTCGAAGCGATCGAGCACGGCCAGTCAATGCCGCCGCTGCTCGGCGCCGTCGCGGCCGTGGCCCGCGACTCGCGTCATCAGTCGCATGTGCGCGAGGCGGCTGTCGATGCTCTGGTGGCGCGATCGGATCCGGACAGCACCTACCTGGTCGCGCTGCTGGCGGCCATCAAGGACGGCACCGTGCAAGACGACGACGACGAGCTGGCCGGGCGCCTGCTGCCGCGGCTGTACCCGGCAGTCCTCGAGACACGTACGCTGATGCGTGACTATTTCCGGGTTCCTCGCAGGGACGATTTCATTGGCAGCTACCGTGCGTTTTGGGAATTTGATTTGTGGAACATGGTCCCTTCGAGTGACGCCGCCGTGCTGGTCGATACGCTTGGCGAGCGGCTCACGTGCAGCGATGAACGGCCGGCCGACACGTTTGCGGACCGATTGTACGGCCGGGCGATTCTGCACGCGGTCCAACAACTCGGCTCATCTTTGAAGGCCGAGCAGCTTTACCGTTGGCTCGACGCGGGACTGGACAAGCACGGGTATCGACTGCGGCATGAGATCGGAACGCCAGCGCTGGGCCAGTGGTTCGTCGAACATCCCGCCCAGCTGCAGGCCGTCTACCTGCACGGGCTGCAACAACTGCATGCGCAAGGCCGATACCGCCATTTCGACAGTTGGCTCCAGACGCTTGTGAACGGGGCTGAGCTCCCCGCCGACTGGTACTGCTGGCTGCTGGAACTGGCGGCGGGCCACGAGAACGAGGCAATCGTGCACCATTGTTTCGCGACCGCGGCGTTGGCTGCGGCGCATGTCCCGGAGCGCTTCCCGGATGGACTCGAGCAAATCGCGAACTGGACCGACAAGCACCGCGGCCGCTGGCCAGCATGCGAGACCTGGCGCGAAGAGAGCACCACCATGCTGCTCGAAGACTGGCGTCGCGAAGTCCAGGCGGACGAACGCGCTCGCACGCGACAGATCGAGGCGGACCGGTTGGATCGTCGCGATCTGCTGGCTCCCCATGTGGCCCACATCCTGGCCGGTGGAAGTGACCCGCAGTTCATGGGCGAGGTACTGCACGTGATGAAGCATGGCGGCTATGGGTTTGAGGGAGACACGCCGCAAGCGCGCGTCGAATCCTACCTCGGCTGCGATGCGGCCACCGCACAGCAGGTGATCGACGCACTGGCGACGGCGCTCGATCGCGCACCGCTGCCGCACTGGTCGACCGTCATCGAACCGGCCAGTAGCGGCGATCTATTGTTCGTCCGACAGATCAGCCTGTACGCCGCCAATCAACGCTGGGGCAGCAAGGACCGCGCAGCCGGTATCCAGACCTATGTAGACGCGCCGACCCTGCTCGCTTTCAGTCTGGTCCAGGGCAACAAGCCTGTCTGGCTCGATGCGCTCGCACGCTCCCAACCTGACCAAGTCAGCGCGGTAATGCTGGCGTTCCTGGCGGATGCGCTGGCGCGCCGGGATAGCCGTTTGAGCGCCATCAGCTGGCTCGACGCCTGCCCGCCCGGCTCGCCTGTGCCTGGTGACGTCGTGGAGGCGCTGTTGCCGCAGCTGCAGCCACCGTTCGCTCGCGATTTTCCGGCCGACTCCTTGGACGCGGTGCTGCGCGCCGCGATCCAGTACGCCCCGCAAAGCACACTCGAACACTGGGTCGAAATGGTACTGTCCACCTCGGGCGTGACAGCCCGCGAGCGGGCGATCGCCCTGACGGCGTCACTCGCCCACTCGGACCGATGCTTCGAAGCGCTCTTGGCCGTGCTGGCGGACGACCTGGACAGAGCGGTCGAGTGCTGTCGGGTTGCGATGCGACCGTCGACGCGCACGATTCTTGACCGGCTGCCGATCCCGTCCCTCGGTCGGCTGGTCGAAACGCTGGGCCACCTCGTTGGGCCGCGGCGCGAAATGATCTTCTCGATAAACGAGGAAGATAGCATCCGCACGGGCGTCACCGCTCTTCTCGCCGAGCTGGTCGCGCGCACCGCGCCCTCGGCCACGCAGGAACTGGCAAGGTTGCTGGCGCTGCCGGCGCTCGCCCCCTGGCGTTATCAATTGTCGGAAAGCCTGCAGCGCAGCGCGTCCCGGGTCCGCGAGGCGACGTTCAATCGACTTGAGCCATTGGACGTCGCGGCCGTGCTGAGCAACCGCGAGCCCGCCAACGAGCGCGATCTGATCGCCTTGGTGTTGGCCCATGCCGACACCGTGATGCGCCGCATCCGCTACGGCAACACGAATATCCTGCGCTCGTTCTGGCGCCGTAACGGCAAGGATCAGCGCGTCCCGCTGGTGGAGAACGATTGTCGCGACCGCTTCCTGCACGAACTCAGGCGCGAACTGGCACCGATGAACATCCACATCGGCAAGGAGGAGTTCAGGGCGGGCGACAAGCGCGCCGACATGGCTATCATGCTGACGCGCGGCGGCCGCCACATCTGTGTCCCGGTGGAGGTGAAGCTCGACAGCCATCCTGAAGTGTGGCACGCCTGGGACACCCAACTGATGCGGTTGTACGTGACGGACCCCGACGCTGGCGGGCACGGCGTGTACCTGGTGCTATTCACCGGTTGCGGTACGCGCCGCTCGCCCTCGGGCGAGCGTCCACGCAGCGCCGAGGCCATGGCGAAGACATTTAACGCGTTGATTCCCGCTGAGTACCGTAGCTGCCTGCACGGCATGGTTCTCGACATCTCGTGGGCGTAGCGCGAACGCGCGAGTGAGGGTGAGCATCGGGGTAAACGCGGCAGTTCAGCCTCAACAGTAAAGTCGGATGATGACCCACGGATGAACGAAAACCAGGGTTCCGGGAGGACGCATTGACAGTATCAATATCCACAATCAAAGACCGCTTCATTTCAGGAAATTTCGTCCTTCACTGCTCCGTCATCGAACTGGAGCAGTGCGGTGTCACGAGCGCTGCGAAGACCTATGCAGGATCAGGATCGATCACGTTGGATCCGCAAAAGGGGTTTAAGGGCAGCTTTGTGGCGGCGCCCATGCACCTGTTCACGCAACTGATGGTTGACCTAGAGCTCGTCGTCGGCGAAATCGTCCCGGATTCGTACTTCTACCGCCTGCGGGCCACCGCCGTTGACGGAACAACGTGGACCAATCCCAAAGTGGGGATCAGACTTCAACCGGGCGCGGCTGGGACCTTAGTGACCTTCGAACCGGACTTCCTGGCGACGTCGCGCCCAGCGGTGGACGCGTCCCGCACGGCTGCCGCATTCGTGTTCTTGGACACGCTGCCATTTCCTTTGACGGCCGCCACGCACACCGTTCAGAAAGGCCCCAGCGGCGAGCAAGCACAATGGAAGCGAGACGGCAGTCGACAACGCACCGCCAGGATGGACATCACATATCGCGAGTGCAAAGAGGGGACGGTCCACTGCGAATTCACCGCCACATTTGCCGAACCGGCACCACCGGGTTTTGAAAACCGGTTGCTGGAGGCGCTACGGTTCGCGACGGCCATACCTGCGTCATGGGTCATGCTCGAGTACAACCAGAGCGGACAGGTACATCTCGCGCTCTGCCCGCACCGTCCCCCGCAAAACCACCTGGTCGACGCACCACTGTGCGCCAGAGAGCAGCCTCAGGACTTCTTCCGACTACTCGAAACCTTCTACGTGCATGCCTGCGGACATACCACAGGAGAAGAGTTCTCGCAGCTGTCTACGGCGATTGGTCCCCTGTTCGCCCTGAAGGGTCTGGACATGGCAGCGATCAGCCTGGTGATCGGCGTGGCCATCGAGGCGTTGTTGAAGGAAGAGTTTTCAGATCTGGAGGACACCGATCCCGAACTGGTAGCCGACGTAAGAGCGGTGGAAAAGATGATCGATTCCATGACGGCGATACCCGTGAACACGCGGAACCGCATGAAGGGGTCGATCGGGGGGGATGAAGTCGACGCGTGCACAGGACAAGCTGGGCAAATTGCAGAAAATGGGCCTGGTAACGCCAGGCGAGCTGGAGCATTGGAAGAAACTGCGAAATACGTCGGCCCATGGTTCCCTGCGGGTCGACCCAGAACAGATGCGGCAGCACCTGCAGCGGATCTACGCTGTGACGACGATGGCGTACAAGCTGGCCTTCCTGCGCATCGGGTATTTCGGCCCATATACGGACTACGGCGCGCCACGCTGGCCCATTGCATGGTTTCCCCAGATGGATGATGCCCGGACACTGTCCCAAGTCACGGAACAGCTCGCGCAACTACCAGAAGCGGATATCGAAGACAAGTTGTACGCTTGGAAGGCGGTCGATTCCGCCCTGCGAACGACCTTTCGAAAACATGACGCCGGTGCGTCACGAGTGCCGGCGGCCTTGGTTCTGCTCGCCGCTATGATGAAGGCCGCCTCCCTTCGGCTTGCGCAGTTGCGGTCGAAGAATCGGGGCTAGCACGCCGCTTGCTGCGAGAAAGCGGCGACCACCGGCGACACGATCGAGCCCTCTCTCGGTGCGCAGCAGCGCGCAGGCGGCGGCCTGATCCGTCCCACCCAGTGACCTCAACGTCTCTTTGGGTCGAACTCGGCCATTCAGTCGCCAGCACTCCGCCCGCTCCCCACTGCCGGCGAGTGGCATTTTTGCTTTAGAAGCTTGGGCATCTTTGCTTCAACGGACGACAACCCCGACGACCAAAGGTATTTAATGCAGATCAACTAGTTATTGACAAGACAACCCCATCCGTGCGATTTTTTGGCAATAAATACATGATCATGGAAGCGGCGCCGTAGCATAGCGAAGGCGTGGCGGAAGGAACAGCGCCCAAGCGCGCGGCGCGGCGTCGGCGAATAACGTCCGTGCACCCGTTCGGCTCCCCGAACCGCCCGGCAATGAAACAAGGGTCGGGCGCCGATGAACGGGCGGCCGTGCGGTCCAATGACTTGACTTGTAGCCGGCGCTCGCCGGTGTCGACGATGCAGCGAACTGCAATTATTCGCCCGGGAGGCTACCATGCTGACGCCCATTACCGCTTGGCTCAACACACCGACCGGCGCGTACCAGATCGACCAGCGCACCATCAAGTTCCTGGTCGGCGCAATCGCAACCACGCTCGGCCTGTTCACGTACCTGAACGCCCCTTCCATCACGTCAATTAGCGCCTCGTTCTACGTATACAAGAACGGTGGCGAGCCCTGGAGCACGACAATCTTCATCGGCTTCCTGTTCGCGATCACTGCGCTGATGCTGGGCTATAACGGCGAACGCCGTATCGAGGCCATCCTGTGCCGCGTTGCCGCGGTCGCCGCAGCCTGCGTAGCGCTGTTCCCGTGCAAATGCGAAGACGAATGCACGGGCCTGGCCCACGCCGTCGAATGTCACAAGGAGATCGCACCCGGGGTCCACGGAGCCGCCGCGTTGGTGATGTTCCTGATCCTCGCCTGGTTCTGCTACAACTTCTTCTGGCGTGCCTGGAACAAGCGTCACGCGCGAGCGCGAGCGCGGGCCGCGGTGTATGCCGTATGCGGCCTGGCCATGACGGCGTCCCTGAGCGTTCTTGCGCTGGACCACCTGCTGGGCAGGACACCCGGCCACCATCTGCTGTTCCCGACCAACCTGACCTTCATCGGCGAAACTACCGGGTTGCTGGCCTTCGGGATTTCATGGCTGTTGGCCAGCCACGTATTTCCCTTGCTAATCCTGCCCCAAGAACGACACAAGCTCGGACTACCGAATCCAGTGGGCGCTGGTCCGGCCGTCGCGGCGCCAATCGGGCCCGGAGGGCCGCCGAACCCGGGCGGCGGCCAAGTGTCGGCTGACGCCGTCGCACGCGGCCCTGGGCGAGCTCAAACGCCCGACCACGGATCAGACCTCGGGATGGCCCCATCCACCCAGACAACCGAAGATTAGCTGTACAGCTAATCTTCATCTTTCAGCTAAGTTAGCGGCTTGCGCTATATTAGCTGCGCAGCTAATATAGCGCGAATGGATAACCTTGATATTTCTTTATTGCACGATTTCACCGGTTCGCTCCAGAGTGCTGCCGGCTTCGTCGCAGAACACGAAGAGGTAGAAGTGCCATTTGGCGATCACCGTCAAAATGCACGGCTAGACGTGCTCGTGGAAACAAAGACTCCGGACGGGCGCTCCTGCGTATTGGCAATCGAGATGAAACGAGTAGCCTATCCACGAGATGTCCGGATGGCGATCAGCCACCTGATGGAGTATCGAGCTTCGGTCCCTCACAGCACTCAAGTTGAACTTTGCTTGGTCGCGGATACGATCAGTCCAGGTTCGCGCGATGCTCTGCGGAAAGCGGGCATCAACTACTATGATCAGAGCGGAACGCTGTACTTTAGACATCACACGTGGTTAGTGGATATTGAGCGCGCACCGATACGCCCAGTCCGTAAAAAGGATTTCGCACTATTTAGCGGGGCACGTGAACAGGTCGTCCATGCCTTGCTCTACCATTGGTATAGAAGTCCTGATGAGGGGTACATATCGGGAGGGGAGCTTTCTCTTCTCTCGCATACATCGACCTATACCGTGTCGAGCACGATGCAGGCCCTTGAGCAACTTGACTTCGTCGAATCTAAGGGCGCCGGCCCTAGTCAGCGCCGCCGCTTACGTGATCCTGCAGCGCTCCTCGATGCATGGGTTGAGGAGTGGACCCGGCGGCGGGAAGTGAAGACCCGTTGGTATACGTATGCTCCCAGCGGGCGCATTACCGATTGGGTCATTGAAGGATTCGTCAGACACGCACGACAGGAATGGGCGCTCACCGGGGCCGCTGCTGCCAACGCCATCGTTCCGCGATTGACCAACGTTGATCGGGTGGAGGTCATCGTTCAGCCAGGCGAGGCGGAGCAGTTGGCGTCTGCAATGGGTCTGTCTCAAGCGGATAAAGGCTCCAACATAGTCATGATCGAACGAACCGGCGCGTCCTTCCTGTTCCTGGACGAGCATCCTGAACGCCCACATTCCCGCTTTGCCAGCCGATTCATACAGTATCTGGATCTTCTCAACGGCTACGGCCGCAACAAAGAGCTCGCGGAAGAATTCCGCAAACATGCGCTCAAAATAGAAAGCAGTAAGTGAACACGAAACAAAAGACCGCCGCGGAGTACAACACCGATCACACCAAGGCGTGTGAGATCGCACTCGTCGCACTGCTGCGCGCATTTGGATCATTGAAGAATGATTTGCGGCTCGTTGGTGGGTTGGTGCCGCGCTATTTGACGCCGTCACAGCCACCGGAAGTTCCTGAGCACGCCGGCACGACCGACGTCGACGTCGTTCTCAACATTACGGTACTCGCCGCGAAAGGCACCTACGATAAGCTGAAGCGGCAGCTGAAAGACGGAGGCTTCGTCCGCTATCAGCCCGACCCGGAGGGTCCGGTGAGTTCCTGGCAATGGGTATACGATGCCGGCGGCACACCGATTGTCGTCGAATTTCTACAGCACACCGACGACCCGGGGCAGAGTTCCTTTCTCGTGCAAATTGATGGCGAGGATGTCTCAGCGTGCCAGATCCTGTATGCCGGTATCGCACATGACTGGTTCGACGAGAAGGAAATCGTTGTCGAGCTTCCGAACAACGGCGGGACCGTCAAGGAGACCATCCGCTACGCAGATGCGGTGACGTTCATCATCCTGAAGGCGCTCGCCTTCAGGACCCGCCATGAACGCAAAGATGCTTCGGACCTTATCCATGTAATGCGCTATTGGGGCAGCGTTGAATCACTCGCCAAAGCATTCTGCGAGCACCTAGCCACTGGAGCCCACGGCGGCGCCATCGATCACGCGCTGGCGGCACTGGCGCTGAACTTCTGCGACGAGCCAGGGATTCCAGGTTATCGCAAAGATGGGCCATCGGCCGTGGCCAACTTCCACGGACTTCAGGACGCCGATAAAGAAACACGGATCCGCGAGCAGCGCGACGTGAGCGGCATGGTGGACTACTTCCTGCAGCAAGTGGCCCAACTCCGCGGAAACGGCGCTGCGGAATGATTAAGGCATCACTTCGTTACACCGGCGCTGTTGTGCTACACGCCATGTCGAAGGATAGTATCGCGGAATGTTGACCCGTCCTCCATTATTAAATCGACAATACATTTTCTAATGTCGAGTTTTGTTGGTGGCCTTAGCGATGATCATGCTGATCTATGGCCGACTCTTAGGGCTGCCCGCCCGTGGTATCATGCAGCATCATATATCTTGATACCTCTCCACTTCGATGAAACCATATGATACCGCGAAGCCTGATCCGTGGCATTTCCCACGGCCGGCCCTCGCCAAAGCATATCTGGACGCGTTCGACCTCAAGCTCTCATCGGCGCGCGGTCTATTCGCACGCCGCCGCATGGGCAAGACTGAGTTTCTCCAGCAAGATCTGCTGCCGGCGGCGCGGGAGCGCGGATACCTGGTCGCGTACACGAACCTATGGGATAACCAGGCGGCGCCAGACGCTGCGCTGGTGTCGGCCTTAGTGGACGCGCTCGAGCCGCATGGAGTTAAGGCCCTGTTTGCAGGCCTGCGCCGTCCGGTGCGCAAGCTTAAGGCCGGCGCCAAAATTCCCGGCGGCGTCGAGGGCTCGATCGAAGCTGAGCTCGGTTCTACGGAAAGCAAGGCGTCACACCTGGGGGAAGTGCTCAAGCAGCTGGACAGCCAAAAAAAGCCACTGCTCTTGGTCATCGACGAGGCCCAGGTGCTGGCGAGCGTCAACCACAGCAATTTCGCACACGCCTTGCGGGCAGCGCTCGACGTACGCAAGGGACACATCAAGGTGATTTTCGCCGGCAGCTCGGAGACGACACTGCGGGCCATGTTCGCACGGGCCTCCGAGCCGTTCTACAACTGGGCGCCACTTGAACCGTTCCCTCTTCTGCGGGACGAGTTCGTCGACTTCACGATCGAACTCATGAATACTATGGCCAGGCACCAATTGACCCGCGAGCAGGGCAAGCACGCTTTCGCCGAGCTTCATCACACGCCGGAATTTTTCAAGCGTTTCGTCGAGCGTTATATGCTCTACCAGATCGAAGGCGCGGACGCTGCGCTAGAATACACGAAGGCATCTGTTTTCTCGGATGACCACTTTCTCAAGCAGTGGGCCAGACTGAATCCGGCTGACCAGGCGGTGGTCACGCTCATCGCGCGTGGCGAGGACGACCTACATGGCGCGGCGGGCCTTGAACGGCTCTCCTCAATACTTGGCATTACAGCGACGAAGAACACCGCGTCGCATGCACTGCGCCGTCTGCAGGCTGAGAACATGGTGACGCGTTTGGCCATTGGCGAGTACCGGGTGGAAGACGAGGCGTTCGCCGAGTGGCTGCGTCGCCGCACGCCGTCACTGCATGAGCGATGAGCTGATCTATCCACCGCTGCGTCTTTTAGGCCGCTGCTGCCGGTCGTGACAGGCAGGACCGAGCAAGCAGCGGTACACAAGCGATCCGAGATGCTGCCAGACAGTCTGCTTTACTTCATGTCTTCGAGAAGTCGCAGTTTTACTTCACAAACAGTTCTACTTTTACTTTATCGGACGGGCGCGTCCTTCAGATATCGCAGGACCTTCCGAAATTCCTTTGACGATATGCTATCCGGCGCATCCGAAAGCGTTTAAGTTCAGCCCTAGCCGGCTGGCACACTGCCAAGGAGCGGTAACACCTGGCTAGTAGGCGCGATAGTCGAAGGTCTGGAACGGGTCGAACTCGGCCGTTCAGTCACCCGCTGCCCACCGGCACACCCCTGACCGGCAAGTGGCATTTTTACTTCAGAAGCGGAGGCATTTTTGCTTCAACGGACGGTGGTCGAGACTCCCACATAAAGCAACTGCACGAGCCCGACTTTATCGCCCAGCACGAGCGGCAATACGATCTGCACGGCGGTCGGGACGAAGCGGACGTAGTTCTCGGTCAGTGTGACTTTCGCCGGAACGCTGGCCCCAACCGGTAACACCGGATAACTCGTCAGCTTGCTCGGAAACGCCGCGCTCAGGACGATCCCGATGAGCAGGACGGCGATCAGCGCGAATGGGCGCCGGACTTCGGCATAGGCAAGATAAAAAATCGATCGGTCGTTCATGGCTGGGCGGTAAATTGGAACAGGTCGTTTTCCGGGACATAGACTGCGCTGCGCAGGCCCATCGCTCCCATGACGCTATGGAAGATGACGTCGTGGGAGGGCGGCTTGCCGAAACGCGACGGCATTTTCAGGGTGCCACCGCGCCGCATGAATTCGTCGGACGTCCATGCCAGCAACGGGACCGTGTACTGCACCTCCGGCGCGATGGCCATCGGCACCCCGTGCAGGTACAGGCCGCCCTCCCCCAGCGATTCGCCTTGGTCGGACATCAAGAGCATCGCACTCGGCCTGTCCGTCGCCGACTTCAACAGCTGGATGACGCGGTCCAGGACCTCATCCGTGTACACGATCGTGTTGTCGTACGCATTCACCAGTTCGCTGGGGCTGCATTTCTGCAGGTCGACGCTCTGGCAGGCCGGCTTGAACCGCTCGAATTCGGGCGGATATGTCTTGGCGTACTGCGGTCCGTGGCTCCCGCCCAGGTGCAGGACGATAAGGGTCCTGGTGTCGGGCTTCCCGTCGTACAGGATCGCATCGAGGCCGTGCAGGAGGACTTCGTCGTAGTCGAGGCGCGCGCAGTCCTGCGTGCACGCTTTCCGGATCTGGTCCGCTGTGTCGTAGCGGCTCGTCTGCAGCGGCGGTTCGCCGAAATTATTCGTACGCCAGATCACTTCGACACAATGGCGATGGAGGTAGCTCGGCAAGGGTTCGTCGTTGCCGGACATCCCGTCCGCCCCCAGATGCGAAAGCATGCAGCGCAGCGACGCGATCGTGTATGTCGCGCAGGCGTGCGCTCCCGGGTAGGCCAGCACGCCATCCTGCCGCAACCGGGGGTTCGTTTCGCGGCCATAGCCGAACAGGGAAAAATTCTGCGCGCGCGCGGCCTCGCCGATCACGAGCACGAGCACGAGCACCATGCCGCCAGGTCGCCTGGCGGTAATCGGCGGCAACGGCTCTACAATGCGATGGCGCTCCGCCTCCGACTTGTAGTACCGCACCGCGTTGATCACGTAGGACCACGGCAGTATCAGGCCGCCGAATGCCTTCGCGTTCTTGTCGATCCATAGCCAGCTCTGCGCATTCGCGTACAGCCAGGTGGAACCCAGCACCAGCGAGAGCACGAGCACCATGGCGCTGCGCACGCGGCGCGCAGCGGCGACGTGCTGGCGCAGGATGAGCGCGGCCGGCACGAGCCCCAGCACGGTCACGTACAGGAGCAGCTTCGGATGCGCCAGTTCCGAAGCTTCCTTGACATTCGTGTTGACGATGTTTCCCACCATCGTCGCATCGATGACGATCTTGTATTGGACGATGAAATACAGGGCGGCGGCGTTACCGACGGCGAACAAGGCGCACGCCAGTTTGAGAAGCCGGATCGAGACAAGTGCGCACAAGCCCAACACCCCCAGCGAAATCGTCAGCTGGAATACGAACAGGGTGTCGATCGCCAGCGCTGCTCCAGTCGAGGCTTGCGCGGGTGGACGCCGCGAGAGCATACAACGGCCACTGGAACAACGCCGTGTTGGCGAGCGCCAGCGCCAGGATGAAGCGCACTGCGCCGGCTTCGCGGCTGCCCGCAGATGGGCGGAGCCAGGTTGTCAACAAGCTTGTTCTCATGTCCGTGGATCGTCAGCTGGCCCATGACGCTCGCGCCGGGCAGCCGCTCATTATGGCCGACCACACATGACAGCAATCCGACCTCGTGATCACAATTTTGTCAGGTCGGGCAGGATGATCCGCACGCTCAAGCCGGTCCGCTTCTCCACATCGGAAAATCCAAGCCGGATTTCCGCACCGATGCGCCCGGCGATCGCCCGGACGATGGAAAGACCCAGCCCGGAGCCGGCCTGGTCGTTGCCCGGGGTGCGGTAGAATGGATCGAACACCCGCTCGCGCTCGGCCGCCTGCAGGCCCGGCCCGGTATCGTCGACGCGCAGCTCGACCCCGCCTTCGGTCCTGCTTACCGCAAGATCGACCCGACCGCCCTCGGGTGTATAACGAATCGCGTTGTCGACCAGGTTCTTGACCATGGCAACCATGTCCAGTTCGCCAACCCTCACGAGGGCGTCGTCCGCGCCCTCCACGCCGATGTCGATGTGCCTGGCCTCGGCCATCGGCATGAGGTCTTCCAGGACGCGCCGGTACACGCCCTGGATCGAGACCGGCGCCGCTGGCGGCTCGACGTCCGACTGCGCCCGCGCCAGCGCCAGCAGTTGATCCAGGAGCTTGCGGGCGCGATCGATACCCCGGCGCAGGTCTGCCAGACGCGTGCGTGCCGCGTCGGGCATCTCCGTCTCCGCGAGCCGTTCAGCCTGCAGGGACAGGGCAGTCAAGGGCGAACGCAGCTCATGGGCCGCGTCGGCAATGAAGCGCCGCTCGGCCTCCATCGCCCTGCCCAGCCGGCCCAGCATGCGATTGATCGCGACGGCAAACGGACGCACTTCGATGGGCAGGTGGCTGTCTTCGATGGGTCGCACATCGTGCTCGGCACGCCGGTCGATTGCGCTGGAAACGCTGGCGATCGGTCGGAACATCTTGCGCACGAGGTCGGCAACGATCAGCCCCAAGGCGGGCACCAGCACCAGGAAAGGCATCACGGTACGAAGGGCACTATCCCGGGCGATGTCGTTGCGGAAGCCGGATGCCTGTGCCACGGCGATGCGTTGCCCGCTCGCGGTCGTTTTCACCAGCACGCGGAAGGTGTCGCCGCCGACGTCGAGGGTGTGCAGGCCGTCCCCGAGCGTTGGCGGAAGCGGTAGCGTGCGGCCGTCATCCGCCCCTGCACGGGATTGCCCGCCGTCGTCCAGGCGCTGGACAATGACAAGCGATTCCTCGTCGCCATCGGCCGGCCGCGCATCGGCGACCGGTGGCGCGGGCGGCGGGTGCTGCCGCGCCATGAGCCGGGCCACCTGGCGCAGGACATCATCCTGCAATTCGTGCGCTTCCTCGAATGCCGAGAGAAACGAGAACACGCCGGCAACGGCGCCGAGGACCAGGACGACCAGCGCCAGGGTCAGCGACAGCCTGAGTTGCACCGACTCGCTCAGGCGTTTTTTGAGACCATCCATCCGCTTCCCCTTACGTTCCTGATGACGTCGCTGCCCAGCTTGCGCCGCAACGAATGGATCAGGAACTCCACGGCATTGCTCTCGACCTCTTCTCCCCAGCCGTAGATGCGATCTTCCAGCTCGCCGCGCGACAGGATGGCGCCAGGACGGATCAGCAACGCGTGCAGCAGGGCGAACTCGCGGTGGGACAGCTGGACCGCGGCGCCGCCGCGCGTGCTGGCCTCCTTCGTCGCCGGATCGAGCGACACGTAGCCATTGCCGAGAACGGGCGCCGCGGCGCCGCCCTTGCGGCGCACCACGGCACGCATCCGGGCCAGCAGTTCCGCCATCTCGAAGGGCTTGAGCAGGTAATCGTCGGCACCGCCGTCAAGGCCGCGCAAGCGGTCGTCGAGGCGGTCGCGCGCCGAAATGATGAGCAGCGGGACCGGATTACCCTGGCCTCGAATGCGGGACAATACGTCCAGGCCATCCTTGCCGGGCAGGCCGAGATCGAGCAACACCACGTCGTAATGGTGGCAGGCCAGCGTCGAGACGGCAATCCGGCCATCCCTCACCCAGTCGACGGCGTAGGACGCGTCCTTCAGCGCACCCTGCATCGCCTCCCCGATCATGAGGTCGTCTTCCACCAGCAGAACGCGCATGTATCCCTTCCGAGGTCAGTGTGCGGCGCGAGCCGCCCGTTGCCGGAACAACAGCAGGCTGGTCAGGATGAACCCGAACAGCGCGGCCGACGCGGAATAGCGGCTCAATGCCAAGCCGCCGTGGTCCAGGGGCTTGTCCAGGAAGTCGCCGACCACAGCCCCCAGCGGACGGGTCAGAATGAACGCGGCCCAGAACAGGATGGTACGTGACACCTGGGTCCAGTAATACGCTGCCGCGACCAGGGCGAGCGAGCCGCCGAACACGACGGCGGCGCCGGAATAGCCCATACCCGCGCTATCGGCAGTCCAATCGCCCAGTGCCGTGCCCAGGGTCTGCGAGAACATGATCGTGACCCAGTAGAACGCTTCGGCCCTGGGCGAGCTCACGGTGCTCACCGACACCGAGCCGAGGCTGCGATGCCAGATGAAAAGCGAACCAAGCAGCAAGAGCAGCAGCAGGACCGAGCCGCCGGCGTAGCCGATGCCGAGCGAGCGATCGGCAAAGTCCGCCAGCGTCGTGCCAACCGTCGTGGTGGCGATGATGGTGACCCAGTACAGCATGGGATGAAAGTGCCTGGCCTTGATCTGCGCTATGACCGCCGCCAGGAACACCACGGCGAAGATGGCGGTGCCGACCAGGTAGCCGAGGTTCATGGACATCGACACCGCGTCGCCGCCGGTTTCTCCCAGCGTGGTGGCGGCGATCTTGATGATCCAGAAGCCCAGCGTGACTTCGGGAACTTTAGCTAAAGGATGTTCTTTGTTTTTTTTCATGCGACGCCTCGAAAGTCAGCTTTTTGCCTGAAGGTTGTCAAAAGTGGCCAGCAAGTCGCGCAACGCTGCCTTGCAATCGGCCTGGGTAGGCGGGTCAGAGCGCAGCGCTGCAAGGGCGCGATCGATGGCCTTGTCCAGGACGTGCCAGTTGGCCGCGTCCCTGGGTTTAAGTCCCGCCTCGGCCGCGTCCCATTCGACTTCCAGGTCCTTGACGCGCGCCTTCGCGGCCGGCAGGTCGCCTTTATCCACCATCGTCGAAACGTCTGCTGCAATCCGCCGAAATGCGGCCAAGTCGCCGAGCCTGGAAGGCGCAACGGGCGGCGCAGACGAGGCGGCAGGCCCCGGGTTGGCGCTGTGATCGGTTCTGGAGCAGCCGGCCGCGCAAACGAGCAGCAGCGCGGCCATCATGACGCTAGCGCGTCTGGGAAGGGAGTGTGATCCGGGCATAAGGTAGTTCTCCTTCAAAGTTGTTATTTGACGGCCGGTCGGGGCTGGGCGCCTGCACGGAGTTGCGCGACAGCCACCAGAATCACGATCACCGTAAGGAACAGGGCACTGGTCCACATGGCACCGATGCCAAGACCGCCGTAAGTCCTCGCCTGAGTCAGCAAGTCACCGAGCGCGGCACCGAACGGACGAGTCAGAATGTAAGCCAGCCAGAAGGTCAGCACGACATTCCCCCCCACGCGCCAGATGGCGCAAGCAATGGCGATCAGCATGCCGAATGCGACCGCACCGAGGCCGAAGCCGAGGGCCTCGGTGGTCAGGTCGCCGGCCGCAGTACCCAAGGCGAACGCGCACAGGACGGCGGCCCAATAAAACAGTTCTCGCCTGCGTGTCACGATGTCCCTGATGGAAAGCGTATGTTCGACCTGGTACCAGACGAAAAAAATCGCGACCAGCATCAAGGCAAATACCGCCGTGCTGATGTACAGGCTGACGCCGATGCCGTCGGTCAGCAGGTCGGTGATCTGCGTCCCGACGATGCTGACCAGGACCACCGACAACCAATAAAGCCATGGTGTGTAGCGGCGGGTATGCAACTGGGCCGACAAGGCCCCCAGCAGCAGCGCGGCCATGACCGCGTCGGTCAGGGCCTGACCCCAGCCGGCATTCACGGCGAGGAAGTCGGCCCCCATCTCGCCGACGGTGGTTGACATGATCTTGATGATCCAGAACGACAGCGTGACCGCAGGGACTTTATTCGACCAGTCAGCCTGCCTGGCTACAACAGATTTGTTCATGCGATTTTTTTTCCCGAAGTAGACCATTGTTCGCGCCGACCGGCCGCGGCGCCTGGATTCAGTCTTCCTTGTCCTGGTCGTCATCACGGTCCATCTTGTCCTCCACGGAAGAAATGACCGTGCCCTTGGCCGCATCGACGCGCACGTCGAACACCTTGCGGCCACTGACGACTTCGACGTCATAGACCCAGCCTTGCTTGCTGTGTTCATACTCAGCGCGTGCGGCGCGGCCGCTGGCATGCTGCTGGGCGACGTTGATCGCGTCGACCAGGCTCACCTTGGCATTCATCACGCCAAGCGCATCGTTCCCGTTATCCTGCGCCGCGAAGGCGATCGTTGCGACGGCAGCGGCGGCAATGGCGGCGGACGCCGCCAGGTTTTTGGTTCGGTTCATGTCGATTCTCCTGAAAACGCAAACGTTTTGCGTGAAGAAAGACTACGGGACGAAACTTAGCCAGGACATAGCTTGTCAGCGACTCGTGCTCGCTTCCCCCTGCTTTTTTCCCGAGAGCCAGCCGATCAGGCCCGGCAGCAGCGAGACGGCGACGATGCCGAGGATGACCACGGTCAGGTGCTCGGAGACCCACGGCAAGTTACCGAATGCAACCCCGGCGCCGACCAGCGCGCCCACCCACAACAGTCCGCCCGCGATGTTGTAAGCCAGGAAAGTCTTGTAAGCCATATGCCCGAGCGCCGCCACAAAGGGGGCGAACGTGCGCACCACGGGCACGAAACGGGCCAGCACGATGGTCTTGCGCCCATGCCGGTCGAAGAAATCGTGGGTACGCTCCAGGTGCTCCGGCTTGATGAAGCGGATCCGCTGCTTGTCCCGCGAGGTGGGTGTCGAGATGCAGGATCCAGTCGATCAATGAGCTCATCATCCGGGCCTTCGGATAGCGTATCGAAGCGACAGGATAGCGAACGGTGCCATGCGCACGCCGAAGCTGACAAAAATGTAATCGCGGCGTCCGCATTCCGTCATTCGCGTGCGGCCACAATAGCGCCTCCTTTAACTTTCTTCCCGTCATGGCTTCCGTACGCAAGAAAATGATCGTCGCGGCTGGTGCGCTGGCCATCGGCGCGGCCCTCGCGGCCGCGGCGCTGCACGACCAGGCCGGCGCGACGAGCGCGCCGGCGCCCGCCAGGGAGCCCCTCGTGAGCGTGACCGATACGCGCGCCATCGACATTCCGGTCGACCTGGCGGCGCAGGGCCACGTCGTGGCGCTCGATTTCGTCGACGTCAGGCCACAACTCAACGGCACGCTGCTGGCCGTCCATTTCCATGAAGGCGATGCGGTTACCCGCGGTCAGTTGCTGTTCACGCTGGACGACAGCGATGCCCGCGCTGCGCTGGCCAGGGCCGAGGCCCAGGTCGGCCTGGTGCAGGCCCAGCTGGCCGACGCGCGGCGCGAGCAGCAGCGGGCACAGGCGCTGGCCGCCTCCAGGTTCATCGCCCCGAGCGCGATCGATACCGCCGCCAGCAAGGTCGACGCCCTGGCGGCGCAACTGCGCGCGGCGCAGGCCGAAGCCACGGCCGCCCGCACCACCCTGTCGCGCACCCGGATCGTGGCGCCGCTCGCGGGCCGCGCCGGCGCCGTGGTCGTGCATCCGGGCAGCCTGATCCAGGCCGGAGCGCCCGCGCCGCTGGTCACGATCTCGCAGTTTTCGCCGGTCGGTGTCGAGTTCAACCTGCCGGAACACGAGCTGCCGGCCTTGCTGGCGGCGCGCGCGGCCGGTCCGGTGGCGGTGACGGTCACCGACGCGGCCGGCGCCAGCGCAGAAGGACGCCTGGCGTTCGTCGACAATGCCATCGACCGCAGCAGCGCGACCATCGCCCTGAAGGCAAGCTTCCCGAATCCGAAGCAGATGCTGTGGCCCGGCGGCTTCGTGCGGGTGGTCGTGCACGCCGGGACGAGCCACGGCGCGGTAGTGCTGCCGCCGCAAGCGGTCCAGGAAGGTCCGGACGGACGCTTCGTCTACCTGGTCGGGGCCGACGGCAAGGTGGCGCCCCGGCCGGTGCGGCTGCTGCGCATCCAGGACGAACTGGCGGTGGTCGCCGGCGTCGAAGGGGGCGTGCGCGTCGTGCTGGAAGGCGGGCAGAACCTGCGGCCGGGCATGCGCGTGCGCGTCGCCGCGGCGGTGACGCCATGAACCTGGCCCGCTTCTGCCTGCAACGGCCGATCGCCGTCCTGCTGCTGTGGCTGAGCGTCATCGTGGCCGGCTTCGCCTGCTGGCTGCAGTTGCCGGTGGCCGCCCTGCCGGTCTACGACATGCCCACCATCCAGGTCGGTGCACGCCTACCCGGCGCCAGTCCGGAAACGATGTCGACCTCGGTGGCGACGCCGCTCGAAAAGCAGTTCTCCGCCATCCCCGGCCTGCTGGCCACGACCTCGAGCAGCATCCAGGGCGAAACCCAGATCACCCTGGAATTCGACGCCAGCCGCAACATCGATGCCGCCGCCGCCGACGTGCAGGCCGCGCTGTTCCGCGCATCGCGCTCGCTGCCGGCCGAAATGACGACGCCGCCCTCCTACCGCAAGGTGAACCCGGCCGATGCGCCGATCCTCCTAATCGGCCTGAGTTCCCCTTCCCTGCGCCTGAGCGACCTGAATGCCTTTTCCGACAACCTGATGGTGCCCGCGCTCTCGACCCTGAGCGGGGTGGCGCAGGTCAACGTCTCGGGACAGAGCCGCTATGCGGTGCGCGTCCAGGTCGATCCCGACCGCCTGAACGCACTCGGCCTGGCGCTGCCGGACGTCGCCGCGGCGCTGAAGGCCGCCAATTCGAACGCGCCGCTGGGCCAGCTCGACACGCGCCGCCAGATGATGAGCATCCAGATGGCGACCGGACTGATGAAGGCCGCCGACTTCGCCCGCATCGTCGTCGCCACCGTCGACGGGCGCCCGGTGCGGCTGAGCGACGTGGCGCAGGTGCTGGACAGCGTCGAGAACAACCAGAATACCAGCGGCATCAATGGCGCCAGTTCGATCCTGCTGCAGATCCAGCGCCAGCCTGGTGCGAACACGGTGGAGACCGTCGACGCGATCCGCGCCGCCCTGCCGAAGCTGGTCGCCCAGCTTCCCGGTTCGGTCAAGGTGACGGTGCTGAACGACCGCTCGGTATCGATTCGCGATGCGGTCCATGACGTCAACCTGACGATGCTGCTGACGATCGCGCTGGTGGTGCTGGTGATCCTGCTGTTCCTGCGTCGCTTCGCAGCCACGCTGATTCCATCGATCAGCCTGCCGGTGTCGCTGGTCGGCACCTTCGGCCTGATGTTCGCGTTCGGCATGAGCCTGAATAGCATCTCCCTGATGGGTCTCACCATCGCGGTCGGACTGGTGGTGGACGACGCCATCGTCGTCCTCGAAAACATCATGCGCCATGTCGAGGATGGGATGGCACCGCGCGACGCCGCCATCAAGGGCACGGGCGAAGTGGCGTTCACGGTGGTGTCGATCTCAGTGTCGCTGGTGGCGGTGTTCATCCCGGTGCTGTTCATGCCGGGCACGATCGGGCTGCTGTTCCACGAGTTCGCGCTGGTGGTGGCGCTGGCGGTGCTGGTGTCGGCGGCGGCCTCGCTGACCCTGATCCCCTTGCTGGTGCCGATGTTTATGGCGCGCGGCGCGCATGCGCCGGGACCGACGCCGGCCTGGAGCGTCGCCTTCGAACGCGGCTTCACGCGCCTGCTGGCGCTGTACGGCCGCGCCCTCGACGTGGCGCTGGCGCGCCGCACCGCCGTCCTGCTGACGGCACTGGCCACTTGCCTCCTGACCGCCTGGCTGTACCTGGCGGCGCCGAAGAGCTTCTTCCCACAGGAAGACACCGGCCAGGTGACGGTCAACGTCGACGCCCCGCAGGACATGTCGTACGAAGGCCGGCTGGCGGTGCTCAAGCGGATCGAAGCGGTGCTGATGAAGGACCCCAGTGTCAGCGACGTCGCCTCGAAGGTCGACCACGACACCACCAATCTCTATCTCACCCTGACGCCCCGCGGCGCGCGTCCGCCGCTGGCCGACGTGCTCAAGCAGCTGCGCGCGGAGACCGCCTTCCTGCCGAACGTCAAGGTGTTCTTCAGCCCGGTGCAAAACCTCCGGATCGGCGGACGCGGCTCGAAAAGCACCTACCAGTACACGCTGCAGGCCGTCAGTCCGGCCTCGCTCGAGACCTGGGCCGCCCGCCTGGTCGAGGAGCTGGGCAAGTCGCCGGTGTTCGTCGGCCTGGCCACCGATTCCCAGCGCGACGGCCTGGAAGCGCGCCTCGAGGTCGACCGCGACAAGGCCGCGCAGCTCGGCGTCGACCTGGCCACCGTGCGCGCGACCGTGTATGCGGCGTTCGGCACGCGCCAGGTGTCGACCATCTACGCGCCCGAGGACAGTTACCAGGTCATCATGGAGCTGGAAGACCGCTTCCGGCGCGACGAGACCAGCCTCGAAAAAATCCACGTCCGCAGCAGCCATGGCGCCCTGGTTCCGCTGAGCGCGTTCGCACGCGTCGGACGCGGCCCCGGCACGATGGCGGTCAATCACCAGGGCCAGTTGCCGGCGGTCACCATCACTTTCGACCTGGCCCCTGGCAAGTCGCTGTCCGACGCCGGTGCCGCCATCGAGGCGGCGCGCCACGCCATCGCGCTGCCCGCGACCGTCTTCGGTGCCTTCGCCGGGCAGGCTGCGCTGTTCCAGCAATCGCAAAGCAGCCAATTGTGGCTGATCGCGATCGCCGTCGCCGTCATCTACGTCATCCTCGGCATGCTGTACGAAAGCTGGATCCATCCGGTGACGATTTTGCTGGGCATCCCGTCGGCCGCGGTGGGCGCCCTGCTAGCCCTGCGCATGACCGGCCTCGACCTGAGCTTCGTCGCCATGATCGGCATCCTGCTGCTGGTCGGGGTGGTCAAGAAAAACGCGATCATGATCATCGACTTCGCGCTCGATGCCCAGCGCCGCCTGGGACTGGCACCGGACGCCGCGGTGCGCCAGGCCTGCCTGCTGCGCTTCCGCCCGATTATGATGACCACACTGTGCGCTATCATGGGGGCCCTGCCGATCGCTTTGGGCCTGGGCAGCGGCGCCGAACTGCGCCAGCCGCTCGGGGTGGCGATCGTTGGCGGCTTGTTGCTGTCCCAGCTGATCACCTTGTTCATCACGCCGGTGCTGTATGTGTGGTTCGACCGGCTCGCCGCGCCGCGCCGCGCGCGCGCCAGGCCGGCCACCGCACAGGCTCCGCTGACCGTGGACTGAGCGGGCGGCTGGAACATCGACCGACTTGACCGAGAATGCTACCGTGACCAAGATTCTGCTGGTAGAAGACCAACCGACCGCCGCGGCCTATCTCGCCAAGGGCCTGAACGAGGAAGGCATGGTGGTCGACGTCGCCCACGACGGGCCGGATGGCCTGCACCTGCTGCTGACCGTGCACTACGATCTGGCGATCCTCGACGTGATGCTCCCCGGCCTCGACGGCTGGACCATCCTGGAAACCGCACGCCGCGCCCGCCGCCAGACGCCGGTGCTGTTCCTCACCGCGCGCGACGCGATCGAAGACCGGGTACGCGGCCTGGAACTGGGCGCGGAGGACTATCTCGTCAAGCCGTTTGCCTTCAGCGAGTTGCTGGCGCGGGTGCGCGTCATTCTGCGCCGCAACGAGCGTGCACCGGCCATGAGCGAGCCGACCGTATTCGAACTGGCCGACCTCAGGGTCGACCTGCTCAAGCATCGCGCTACGCGCGGCCCCGACCGGCTCGAACTGACGCCCAAGGAGTTCGCGCTGCTGTCGCTGCTGGTCCGGCGCAGCGGCGAGGTGCAGTCGCGCACCTTGATCGCCGACCAGGTCTGGGACATGAACTTCGAGTCCGATACGAATGTTGTGGAGGTGGCGATCCGGCGCCTGCGCACCAAGCTGGACGATCCCTATCCCGTCAAGCTCCTGCACACGGTGCGCGGCGTCGGTTATGTTCTCGAAGTCCGCGATTAAGCTGTTCGCCGCCGGCCGCTGGTCGCTGACGGCGCGCGTGAGCCTGTTTTTCGGCATTGCGACGGCCGTGATCGTGGTCGGCGTCTCGGTCATGATGTATTCCGAGCTGGTGGAGCAGCTGCGCGACAAGGAGGAAACCGAGCTGCGCGACGACCTCCAGATCCAGCGCGACGTGCTCGAGCACGTGGCGCGCAAGCAGGTTCCCAGCCAGTGGCAGCACGAATGGGGCGAATACCAGGAGAACTATCAGAAATTCGCGTGGCAACTGCTGGCGCCGGACCGGCGCGTTCTCGCCGCATCGTCGAACACGGCCGTTTTCGGGGACGCTCTCGCGCATGCCGCTATGCGGCCGGGTTTCGTGCGCTGGGCCGATCGCTCGCGCCAGCCGGTGCGCTATTACCTCGTGCTGGACGCCGTAGTCGACCGCCCCGGCCGCGAAGCGGAAAGACTCGGGGCACCGCCGCTGGGTCCGGGTGGAACGGTCTTGCGCGGCGTGCTGGACGTCTCGCAGGACCAGCATGTGCTGAGTGCGTACCGTGCCAGGCTCGCCGGGGTGATCGCCCTGGCGATCGTGCTCTCCGGCGGCGCAGGCTGGCTGCTCGCGCGCCGCGGCCTGGCGCCCGTACGCGCGATCAGCCGCGAGATCGGTCGCATCAACGCCGAGAAGCTGCACGCCCGCATCGCCAGCGAGGCGTGGCCGTCCGACCTGCGCGTGCTGGCCAGCGCTTTCGACGACATGCTGGCGCGGCTGGAACAGTCGTTCGAACAGCTGACCCGGTTTTCGTCCGACCTCGCGCACGAATTCCGTTCGCCGATCAACAACCTGGTCGCCGCCGCCAGCGTCACGCTGGCGCGCGCCCGCGATCCGGCCGAGTACCAGAACACACTGGAAGTCGTGGTCGAGGAAGGTCAACGGTTATCGCGCATGGTGTCGAGCATGCTGTTCCTGGCGCGCGCCGACAACGCCGGCCAGCATCTGCATCTGGAACGGGTGGCGCTGGCCGACGAATTCCGCAAGCTGGCAGACTTCTACGAGATCGCGGCCGAGGAACTGGGCGTGACCCTGACGACGCACGGTGAGGCCGAACTGGCCGCAGACCCCGTGCTGCTGCGCCGCGCCTTGTCGAACCTGCTGACCAATGCCTTGCGCTACACGCCCCGCGGCGGCACGGTGCGGCTGTCGGCCGCGCGCGAGCGCGACGCCGTCGTGATCGCCGTCAGCGACGACGGCGGCGGCATCGCCGCGGAACACCTGCCCTTCCTGTTCGACCGCTTCTACCGTGCCGACGCCGCACGCAGCTCGGCCGACAGCACGGGGCTGGGCCTCGCGGTGGTGCGCTCGATCGCCGAGCTCCATGGCGGAACAGCCGAGGTCACGAGCACGCAGGGCACAGGCAGTACGTTTACGCTGCGTTTCCCGGCGACGTAGACCGCACACAGTATCGGTGACCTAGCCTCTGATCTGGACAGCCTTAACATTCGTGCGCGCTCGGCACACCTTGGACGACGTGCTGGAGAGCCAGGTAACGTGTCATGCGCCCGCGAGCATCCGCCGCTAAAATAATAGCGCATGACGACAGGGTGATCCTCAGGCTTGTAGGCGGTTACGATTTGCTGGCGCACGACTTGCCGTGCTCGCCGTGGAAGCCTTTCGCCTTGGCGTCCGCTTCCGTCATGTATTCGCCCTTTTTGGTTTTGCCATAGTACTTGTCGCCCTCGCAGTGATAAACCTTGCTGGAGGTGTTGACCCACACCTTGCCGTCGCCACCTCCGGGCGCCTGTGCCGACGGGCCGCTTTTCGCCTTCGCTGATTTATCGTGTGTCGTCGAAGACGACTTCGCAGCCGCAGTCGGCGCGCTTGCGCCGGATGGGGCGACAGGATTTGGCACCGTAGTCTGGGCGAACGACGAAGCCGCGCACAGGAAAGCCACACCGAACATAAACGACCGATAAATCATGATTTCCACCTCGGAACAGACACGAAAATACGTGTATGTTGATGTAACGCGCCTTATCACTCGAGGGTTGACCTGGGTCAGAGCAGCGCCCAATGTCACGACTCCGAAATATTCCGGATCGTTGTCGCAGCGGATCACGTTCGGTCTGCCACGCCATTCGATAATCCGGGCCAGCGATCTGATGACGCGTTTGGACGGCAGCGAGAAATCGACTACGATTCCCAAGCCTCCCCGATTGAAATCATCGGTGACGTTGAAAAGCGGATGCTGCGGCCGTCGGCAAGTTGGTCGTCCATGAAGTCCATCGACCAGATCTGGTCGATCGCAGTCGGCACACCCAATGGAAGCGGCTTCTCCCGCACCAAGCGATGGCGCGGGTTGATCCGTAGATGTAGCTCGAGCTCGCGATAAATCCTGTAGACCCTCGGTGCGGAAATGGCCGCCCATGCGCAGCGTGTCATCGAACTATGCGATGGATGCATCGTGCACGATTTGCGTTCGTCCGGATTACCTCGTCAAGCTCACCCTGGCCAAGAACCCGCCCTGCTCCCGGCTTCGCGTGGGCCTGCGCACTGGCTGGGCCGTGGCGCGAAGCACTGGCCATGGGCTTGGCCGCGCTGAGCATGCTGAGCATCAGCATCGGCATCGCCGCAGTGATCAGCATCGTGTCGTTGGGCCATTCATTCGAATCGCAATGTCGACAAGGCGCGCAAAAAAGGCTAGCTCCAAGAGCCTGGGCATCGGCCAAGGCAACCGCAAGCTTCCGCGCGGGGCCGTCGCCCAGCCACTCACTATGCGCAACGCAGCAGCGCTACGCTCACGGCCCGGCGTCATGCAGGTTGTGCCCAGCTATTCATCGTCGGTCCCAAGCGTGGTTGACACGATGACTCGGTCATGGTATTCGGCAACCCTGCGCGAGGCATCGCACTCAAGTTCCAAACCATCCTACAAGGTCGCGACATCGCCGAGCCGGACCTGGAAACCCGTGCCCAAGTGGCGGTGCTGGATCGCGTGGCGCGAGCGAGGTTGTTCACACCTGGCGAACAGGTGCATGGCCAGCAGGTAAAGATCGGCGACCTGCCCTTCACCGTGATCGGGCTCCCCGCCCCCAAACGGGATACAACTGCGCCCATTTCTACGCTGGCCGCGCGCGATCTCTATATTCCTCATACCACCATCTTCTGGTCGACAGCATCGGCATCAAAATGCTGGGCGAAGACGAGTGGAAGACTAAAAAGCATGGTACCGACTACCGTCGCCACCAGCGCAAGGTTCACTTGGGCATTGACGCGACCACCCTAGAAATTCGGGTCATCGAGGTGACTGCCACCGCCACCGGTGGGGCGCCAATGCTGCAGTGCCTGCTCGACCAGATTGCCGAAGGCAAAATCATCGCGGGCGCCAGTGGCGATGACGCCTACGACACGAAGATCTGCCACGAAGCCATTGCACAGCGCGGGGCGCACGCGATCGTCCCGACGCGCAGGAATGGCACGCCGTGGGCGCTTCGGCGTCCGTGCGCCACAGTCCGTAACGTCATCCTGGACGCCACGCACCGGCTCGGCCGGAATATCTGGAAGAAGTGGGTCGGCTATCATCGACGCAGCCTGGTCGAAACCAAAATACGTTACTTCAAGCTACTCGGTGAACGCGTGATGGCACGTGACTTCGACCGCCAGGTCACCGAGTTGCAAGTACGTGCCGCCATCCTTAATCGCTTCACGCCGTTGGGCACGCCCACGACCGTGGCTATGCCGTAATTCCGTCTGGCCGTTGGGGTATAACGAGCCCAGCTGATTTATGCAACAAAGTTACCCCAGTTGGCTAGGATCGGACGTATCACAGTAGGTTCCGATCGTCCAAATATGGGAGGAATTATGACTATCGGTGACGATGACCTGAACCGCCCCGGTTTTGCCTCCCTAAGCATCGGTCGACTCAGCGTCGCTAATCCTGCTGACATTCGACAAGAACAAGCGGCAGCCTGACATCGACCTGCAATCCCTTGCCTTGGTCCCCTGCCCCCATCCGGATTTCTCCCTGAAGCGAATCGCAGATCTCCTTGACGATCGACAGCCCCAACCCGAAGCTGTTCAGCTTGCCTGGATTGGCGCGGTAGAAGCGCTCAAACACACGATCGAGATGCGCAGGCGCGATACCGGGTCCGGTATCGATGATTCGCAGCAGCGCACAGTCGCCGGCGCGCTGAACCCGCACGCTGACCGAGCCTGGTCCGTCCATGTGTTTGATGGCGTTGTCGATCAGGTTGAAGGTGATCTCGCGCAACAAATGGGACGGCGCCGACAGGACCAGGCCGTCATCGGACGCGTCCAGGCCCAATTCGACATCATAGCGCTGTGCCAAGGGTGCAAGTTCCTCGATCACCGAGGTGACGGTTTCGCTCAGCAAGGTACACGGGGAAGCCTGGTCCGGGGCGGCGTGCTGACGCGCTTGTTCAATGCTTGCCAGGATCAACAGCTGGTTGATGACTTTAGTGCCTTGCACCGTCGTGTTTTGCATCGCCGCCAGCAACGCCTTCTGTTCCGGCGTCACGCGCTCGTCTCGCATGCCGTAGTTGAGTTGGGATGTGAGAATCGCGAACGAGGTGCGCAAATGATGTGCCGTGCTCGCCACGAAGCGCTCGTAGGCGGACAAAGTCTGGTCCAGTCTCACCACATAGCCGTTCAACGCGCCGATCACCGGCATCAGTTCCCGCGGCACCGCGTCGGCGTCCAGTTGCTCGAGCGAGCCCGGTTGGCGCTGGGCCACGCGTTCACTGAAGCACATCAACGGGCGCAAGGTCCAGCGCAAAGCGACGACGAGCGCAACGAGTACCAGCGCAAGCAGGATCAGGTGCTCGCGCGCGGTCATCAAAAAAAGCCGCTTGCGCAGGGCCGCATGGCCGCGCATGGTCTGCGCCACCTCGACCGAGATATGGCCCCCGTCCCGCAGGTCTTGGCCATAAGCGACGACGCGGACAGGTTCGTCCCGAACACGGCTTTTGAAGTGGCTTTCCTGCTCGCCCAGGCCCGGCGACGGCGGCGGAGCCAGCGCAGCGTCTCCGTCGATCAGCCGGCCATCAGCACTGCGCACCGCATAGAACACGCGATCCTGATTTTCATCGGCGAACAGTTCAAACGCAGCCGGCGGCGCTCCGTTACTGGCGCCACCATCGGCCGCCATCTGCTCGGCGATAATCCGGGCCGATCCTTTCAGTAGCTGGCGCTGGACTTCGGTCGCAACGCGGTCAGCGCTGCGATAGGTCACGACAAGGTCAATTGCAGAGCATACGAGCATCGGCAGGAAGACCCACACCGCCAGGCGCGATTTCAGGCTGTGCATCGCCTCAAGCCTCGATCGCGCTCAACATGTAGCCGAGTCCGCGCAAGGTGATGATGGCGACGCCGCTGCCTTCCAGCTTCTTGCGCAGGCGGACGATGTATACCTCGAGCGCCTTGGGCGTGACCATGTCGTTCAGGATGACGAGGCTGTCGGCCAAGTCCGGCTTGGAGACCGTCTTGCCGACCTTGCGCAGCAGGGCTTCGAGCACGGCGTGCTCGCGCGGGGTCAGTGGCAAGACCTGGTCACGGACGCGGAAGATTTTCGAGTTGCTGTCGTAGTGCAGGTTGCCGCAACTGACCAACGGATTGGTGTTGCCGCTGGCACGCCGCAATAGCGAGCGCAAACGTGCCTCCAGTTCCTGAATGTCGAATGGCTTCGCGAGGTAGTCGTCCGCACCCAGGTTCAGGTGCTCGACGATGTCCTGCAGCGAGTCCTGGGCACTGATGATCAGTACTGGAACGCCATTGCCCTGGCTACGCAGCCGACGCAGCAGCATCTGCCCGCTCAGCATTGGCAGGGTCAAGTCGAGCAGGATCGCGTCATAGCTCTGCGTGCGCAGCAACAAGTCAGCCTCTTCGCCGCTGAACGCCTGTTCAACGGCATAGCCCGACTGGTTCAGCAGACGGGTCAGCCAAACCGACAGGTCGCGATTATCTTCCGTGAGTAAAAGTTTCATCTCGAGAATCATGTTCCTTACGGCCGCGTACAGCAAGTCCTGAAAATTAATTTTTGGACAGAAAATTTATTGTAGGCATTTAGTAGGGTTGCCAGTCCTAAAGTGGGTCTTGTATGCCTGATGCAACAAAGGCTACAGCCCCCACACCTATAACAATGTTGGAGACCGTATGAAAAAGCTAATGGCAATCGCCGTTCTCGGCACGCTCGGCGCAGCCGCGCAGGCTCAGACCCAATCGGTTCAGGAATTGCAGGATGCCTTGTTAAAGGCGCAACAGGCGGCCACCGATGCGCAACTGGCGGCCAAGCAGGCGCAGCAGGCACTGGCACAGGTACAGCAAGCCATGGCCGCGCATGAGGCCCATCCGGCCGTCGATAACGGCGCTGCGAGCCGCACGGTCGCGGCGACCGGCGCCACGACGGCCACCGACGAGACCGGCCACGCGATCGACCCAATGGGCGCCAGCTCTGCGGGGCGCAGCGGCCTGGTCTACCAGCATGGCGGCGACGTCGTGCGCCTGTACGGTTTAATCGACCTGAGCATGAGCCGCAAGACCAATGCCGATGCCGCCGGCCACACCCAAAACGACATGTCGGTGGCTTGGTTCAGCGGCAACCGCTGGGGTCTCGAGGGCGAACACCTGTTGCCTGATACCGGTGGCCTGAAGGCGATCTTCAAGCTCGAGAGCGAATACGAACTCCCCACCGGCAACATGGACACACCGGGCGTACTGTTCAACCGGGATGCCTGGCTCGGCCTGGAAAGCCCGACGCTGGGCAAATTGACCTTTGGCCGCCAGAACACACTCGCACGTGAATTCTCGAAGACCTATGGCGACGCGTACGGCAGCGCGGGCGTGACCTACGACGAGGGCGGCTATACCAACAACAACAACTTCAAGCAATTTATCTTCTACTCGGGCAGCGCCACCGGCACGCGCTACGATAAGGGCATCGTGTGGAAGAAGAGCTACGGCAACTTGATGGCGGGCCTGGCTTACCAAGTGGGCGGCGAACCGGGCAACAACCGCGAAGGCAGCACCAAGTCGGTCGCCCTGGCATACAACGGCGGTGACGTGAACGTGTCGGGCTTCTACAACACCGCCGTGGTCAACGACTTTACACACACATCCTACTCGATCGGCGGCAACTACAAGATCGGCGAGCTGCGCGTGAACGCCGGCTACGTCCACTACACGGCGGACCAACCGGCGTCCCTTGGCGATCGCCACGATAACGCGTACACGATTTCCGCCAAGTTCGCGCCCGGCGGCCACTTCGATTATGAGCTGGGCTGGCAGACGATGAACGCCACCAATGCGGCGGTCAACGGCGGCGGCTACGTCCTGAATGCCTATGCCGACACGTCGGGGGCCAAAGCGACCGCGACCGGCAAGCGCAAGACGGTGTACGGCTCGGTGTTCTATCACTTCGACAAGCGTACGGAACTATACCTCGCGTCCGACTACCTCAGCACCGACGGCAGCTACAAGGCCGCGCAGGCGCATGGCGCCGACTCTCAGTTTGAACTCGCAACGGGCTTGCGCTTTCGTTTCTGAGCGGGCGGCAGTAATGTAGACGAGCCGGGTGGGCGGCGCCGGGAACCGGCCGCGCGCTATCCCGGCCACGATAATAATCAATGAGGAGACAACATGAATTTTCCGTATAAAACCCTGGCTGCCGTCACATTCGCATTGCTGGCCGGGCAGGCCTCCGCCGCCGAGAAGATCACCATCATGGTGGGCGGCATGGAAAAACAGATCTACCTGCCAGCCAAGCTTGCCGAGCAGCTCGGCTACCTGAAGGAGACCGGGCTGGACATTGAACTGCTGAGTGAGCCGGCCGGTGTCAATGCCGAGACGGAAATGCTGTCCGGCGCAGCCCAAGGCGTCATCGGTTTCTACGACCACACGATCGACCTCCAGGCACGCGGCAAGATGGTGGAATCCGTCGTGCAGTTCAGCCAGGCCCCCGGTGAAGTCATCCTCGTGTCGAAGGCGGCCTCCGGACGCATCAAGTCGCCGGCCGACTTCAAAGGTAAGACCCTGGGTGTGACGGGCCTCGGTTCGTCGACCAATTTCCTGACCCAGTACCTGGCCGCGCGCGCCGGCGTCAAGTACAGCGAATTCACGACGTTGCCGGTAGGCGCTGGATCGACGTTCATCGCCGCCATGACACAAGGCAAGATCGATGCGGGCATGACTACCGAGCCGACGATCGCGCGCCTGACCTCGACCAATGCGGCCCGCGTGCTGGTCGACTTGCGCAGCCTGAAGAGCACTGTGGCCGCGCTGGGTGGCCCGTATCCCGCCGCGTCGCTTTACATGCAGACGTCGTGGGTCAACAGCCACAAGGAGCAGGTACAGAAGATCGTGACCGCCTTCGTCAAGACCCTTCGCTACATCAACACCCACAGCGCCAAGGAGATCGCGGAGAAGCTGCCGGCTGAATACTACGCGGGCAACCAACAGCTCTACATCGACGCGCTCGAGTCGGGCAAGCAGATGTTCACCCCCGATGGCGCGATGCCGGCGGAGGGTCCGGCCACCGTCCTGAAGGTCCTGGCCAGCTTCGACAAGGCCGTCGAGGGCAAGTCGATCAACCTGGCCGGTACCTATACGACGGAATTCGTGAAAGCGGCCAAGTAATGAGCATCCCTGCGATCGAACTCAATAACGTCGGACGCAAATTCGTCAGTCCGCAGGGCAAGGTCACACTGGCCCTGCGTGACTTCAGCCTGAACGTAAAGGAAGGCGAATTTTGCGCCATCGTCGGCCCGACCGGCTGCGGCAAGTCGACCACGCTAGGCATGATCACCGGGCTGAACCCGCCCTCGTCCGGTTCGGTGAAGGTGTTTGGCAAGCCTGTCACCGGCATCGACCCGAAGATCGGTTTTGTCTTCCAGGCTGATGCGGTCTTTCCCTGGAAAAGCGTACTCGACAACGTGGCAAGCGGGCCGATCTTCCGCGGACTCGACCCCAGCGCGGCACGCGACAAAGCGGCCGACTGGGTGCGCCGGGTCGGCCTCGCCGGCTTCGAACACCATTATCCGCACCAGTTGTCAGGAGGCATGCGCAAGCGCGTGGCGTTGGCACAGACCTTCATCAACGAACCGGCCATCCTCCTGATGGACGAGCCATTTTCTGCCTTGGACGTGCAGACGCGCGCGATGATGCAGGAAGAGCTGCTTGGCCTGTGGTCAGAGCGCAAGGCCTCGGTCGTCTTCGTGACCCATGACATCGACGAGGCGATCACGCTGGCCGACCGGGTGGTCGTGCTCACAAGAGGGCCCGGTTCCGTCAAGAGCGTGTACGACATTCCGCTGCCGCGTCCACGCGCAACGGAAGCGCGCTATACCCCCGAGTTCATTGAGCTGTCCCGGCAGATCTGGGCCGATCTCAAGGCGGAAGTTAGTATTTAAAGGTGCACATCATGAACACAACAACATCGACAATGACGCCCGCGCTTCCCAGCACGGAAGAACGCCTCGCATTGCGGCGCGCACAGAATTACCGGCGCCTGGTGATCGGGTTGCGGACAGGTCTTGCGGTGGTCGCGATCGCGGCCTGGGAAATTACCGTCCGCATCGGCTGGCTCGATCCCTTTTTTTTCTCACAGCCTAGTGCGATCTACCAGCAGCTGGTCACCTGGCTGACCGAAGGAACAGGACAGGGACCACTGTGGAGCGAACTGCTCGTAACGATGGAAGAAACCGCGCTCGGCTTCCTGATCGGCAGCGTGCTTGGCATCGTCTTCGGCATCGCCTTGGGACGCAACAAGCTGGCGGCGGACGTCTTCAGCATCTACATCAAGGTCGCCAACGCGATACCGCGCGTCGTGCTCGGCTCGATCTTCATCATCATGTTCGGTCTCGGCATGGGTTCGAAGGTAGCGCTGGCCGTCGTGATGGTGTTCTTCGTCGTGTTTGGGAACGCCTTCCAAGGCGTGCGCGAAGCGGACCGCAACATGATCGCGAACGCCTACATCCTGGGTGCCAGCGCGCGTCAGGTGACGACCTCGGTCGTCCTGCCCTCGGCGCTGAGTTGGATCCTGGCCAGCCTGCACGTGAGCTTCGGCTTTGCGCTGGTCGGCGCCGTGGTCGGCGAATTCCTCGGTGCCCGCCATGGCATCGGCCTGCTGATCTCGACCGCTCAGGGAACGTTCAACGCAGCCGGCGTGTTCGCGGCAATGATCGTCCTCGCCATCGTCGCGTTGGGGGCAGAATATCTGCTGACAGCTGTCGAGAACAAGTTACTGAAGTGGAAGCCCCCGCAGTTCGTTGAAATGGGCATGTAAGAGGTTACCCACCTCCGGGATAGCGTGGCACGGCGCGGGATAACCACGCCCCGACGTGTCTGTCGAGGACCCCAAAGCGGTATTCGTCAGCCCGCGCGTCTGCCAAATGCTAACCAGCCGGTTCCGTCAGATGCGCGGCAGAAACTTGGGCTCGGTTGTGGCTGAGCCCACGCAAAACGCAGCAAACTTGCCGTCGTGACGGATGACTGTGCAGCGTCGAAGGGGGGCTCGCTCTGCACAACGGCGCGGCTGGCGACCGGCGCATTCACCCTGCTGTCTGGCTCCTTTCGCCGGTCCTGTTCCACGACTGGTTCCGGATGAACAACACCGGGCGCTTCGTCAGATGTTCCGTGCCTTTGCTCAGCGCCTCAAACGATGCTGGATTCGGAGCGAGCAACCTGTGGTGGATATCCTTTTCTGCCGCACCGCTCGCCCTTGTTCAGCTTCGCAAAGCCGTTCAGGTCCTTGACGTGGAGACGCTCGTGGAGACGACGTTATCGAGCGCCATTCCAAATTCGATCTCTTCATATCTGCCCGTGCGCCAGGGACCAGTGCGTGCGGCAGGCCCAGCTTGTCGAGCGCACCGGTAACGAATCCAACGCCGACGACGAGCTTGGATATGCCGCGGGACATCAGCAGGATTGCCAGCAACGCACGCAGCGGCGTCCGGTAGCCTGTTCCGTGATACGTGGGCGTTACCGTTGCGAGATCTGCGAACGCACAGCCTGGACGAACTGCGCAAGATCTCCATCCGCAAGGTCCGATACCGCTGAATAATTCATGGTGCCATCGCTCCAACGCACCAGATGATAACCCTGCCATCGCGTCGTCCGCGGCGTCGCGGGCATATCGTTGCCTGGCCAGATATACAGATTGATCGGATGCCGGTTGCGTCGGTAGACCAGAACCGCGACATTGCGGCCGGCCAGATAGTCGAGGCGTCCGCCAATCAGCGGAAATCCCTGCGGCGCCACGTCGATGACCGGTGGCGCAAAATCCAGCTTTCCGATGAACCACGGTTTTACGGTGTGCTGATCGGACGACGCCACATCGGCCAGATGGTCGACCTGCAGGGAGCGCACGTGGCTCGCCATCAACTCCTCGGTCAGTGCCTGTTCCGTCGACGGCGCATGATACGCACTAAGACCCCACCCCAGTGCCAACACCAGCGCGAGCAGCGCCGTCGCCCGTGGCCACCAGACTTGCCACCCTGCCCAGCCCGCGCGCGGCGATCGATTATCCGGCAAAGCTGCCATGACGCGTGCGCGCATCGGCGCGGGGGCATCGAAACAGGCGGCACCCGTTTGTACCCGGTTGCTGACGCTGCGCTGCGCCTCGACCTCAGACCGGCACGCGGCACAAGTCTGGAGATGCCGTTCCACCTCGAGCGCGTCGACGACGCCCAGCTCTCGATCGACATAAGCAGGCAACAGTTCCTGGATGTCGTTGTGGTCCATCACTCCCCCCGACCTGCGCCGCCGAGGCGCTGCGCAAGCAGCTTGCGACCGCGTCCCAGTCGCGACATCACGGTGCCAATCGGAATACCGGCGATCTCCGCAATTTCCTTGTACGACAATTCTTCCAACTCGCGCATCACCACGACCTCGCGAAATTCCAGGGGCAGCGCCGCGAGCGCGGCTTGAACGGCCCGATCGCAATCCTTGTGCATCAACAGCTCTTCCGGACTCTCGTGTACGCGGACCGGCCAAGCGCCATCGATGTCGCCAAGGCTGTGCAGATCTTCGTCGAATGCTGCCTTGGGCTGCGCACTGTTTTCCTGGCACCAACTATAAAACGCGTTTCGGACGATCCGGAGCAGCCAGACCCGCCCGTCGCCGCCGCGAAACCCGGCAAAAAACTGGAAGGCACGCCTCATCGCCTCCTGCACGACGTCCTGCGCATCCTGCCGGTCGCGGGTCAACCAGCACGCAAGATTGAAGGCCGAATTCAGGTGGGGCAGGATCAATTCGCGGAATCGCTCTTCGTGGGTCGACGCGGCCATACACACCCTTCCGGTTTTCATTCCGTCAAGACTGCGGCTGCCCAGATTTTATTCCCATTTCCGCGCGTCGTTCGGGAATAAACGGCGCCGCAGCCAGGTATACGTGCCAACGATCGAATGATCGGGACGACCGACGGAGACGAAACCATGGAACACACTATCGACAGACGCGCTTTCCTGAGGCTTGCCGGACTGGGCGGCGTAGCGTATGCATCCGGCCTGGCCGGCTGCGCCGGCGCGCTTACATCGAACAAGGACTTTTATTTCGTCCAGCTATCCGATGCGCACTGGGGCTTCGAGGGCCCGCCCAACCCGGATGCACGTGGCACCCTGCCCAAGGCTGTCGCCGCCGTGAACAGCCTCGCACCGGAGCCCGACTTCATCGTCTTCACCGGCGACCTCACGCACACGACCGACGATCCGGTCGAGCGCCGCAGGAGACTGGGCGAATTCAAGAGAGTCGTCGGCCGCCTGCACGTCCAGGAAGTGCATTTCATGCCAGGCGAGCACGACGCATCGCTCGATGGTGGCGCGGCCTTCCAGGAATTCTTTGGCAGTACGCATTACACCTTCGACCACAAGGGCGTGCACTTCATCGTCCTGGACAATGTATCCGATCCCGCGGGGAAAATCGGTGACGCGCAACTCACGTGGCTGGCGGCGGATCTCGGCAAGACGGACGCGAACCTGCCGATCGTCGTCTTTACACACCGTCCCCTGTTCGACCTGTATCCCCAATGGGACTGGGCGACTCGCGATGGCGCGGCCGCCATCGACCTGCTGATGCCTCACCCAAATGTAACGGTTTTCTACGGGCATATTCACCAGGAAAACCATCACATGACAGGCCATATCGCTCACCACGCCGCACGTTCGCTGATCTTTCCCCTGCCGGCACCGGGGTCGCAACCCAAGCGCACTCCACTGCCGTGGGATGATGCGCATCCCTACAAAGGGCTCGGGTTCCGCGAAGTCGAAGCGCAGCAGCACGGCCAAGCATATCTGCTGCAGGAATTGCCAGTCGGGCGAGGCGCATCATGACACCCTTCTGCGCGCGACGCCTTCTCTTGCTCGGCGCTGCGGCCGGCGTCACCTGCGTGCTGGCGCCGGCCGCAGCGACACCACCCCGCTTGGTCACAGTACGCGCGAAACGATTCGAGTTCGAGCCGGCCGAAATCCACCTTGTGCGTGGCGAGGCTGTCACACTCGAATTCACGTCGCTGGATGTCCCGATGGGCTTCAACTTGCCCGATTTCGGGCTACGCAGCGACGTCATTCCTGGAGGGGTTGCGCGCGTCCAGTTCACACCCGACAGGAGCGGCCAGTTCCCGTTTCATTGCGACATATTTTGTGGGTCGGGCCACGAAAATATGAGTGGCGTGATCATTGTGATCTGAATCGCAATTGCAAGTGACCGACACTAACCCGTTCACCAAGCTCTTGTGGCAAGCATTATTTACAAGAACAGCGTTCCGGAATCGGGCTGCCTCATAGGAGAGCTGTGGCAAACTTTATTGTTCGTCTATAGAAAGCCCGGACGGAAACCCCCTCGCCAGGTCAGCAGTTATTGGGCGCCCAAGCGCCGGTCGACCACGTCACGGCTTTGTCGGCATTTGCACAGCATGAAGCATAGCTGCCGCCTTCGGTGATAAGTGCACCTTGGCCCATCCGTTGAAGGTTACGCTGCCGTTCGAGGAGGTAAAAGTGGAACTGTTTGTGAAGTAAAACTGCGGCTTCCCGACGATATGAAGTAAAAATGGAACTTTATAGTCGGGCTACCACGGCTAGCAGGCTGCTGAAATACCACTCCAAAAATTGGAGTTCCCCCATCCTTCAGCACTGCGGAGGCTTGGCGGTGCTGACGAACATGTGAATTTTTCGATAAACGGTGACATCGGCATCACTTCGCCGCCTGGCCAAGGGCCTTTCCGGGCGAGAGTCGCCTCATGCCGGCACCACCGAACGGATTGCTCCCAAGGTCCGCATGCGCACCAGGTTGTAAGCTGCCATGTTCAACACGAAGAACTGGTCCACCTTGACCAGTCCGCACATCATCACCTGCCGAATCCGGCCAACGGTCTTGGCCCATCCGAAGCCTTGCTCGATCAGCTTGCGTTTGCGTTGGGAGAT
>Ga0070658_10000334_pt1 | contig 40558 bp, 39 predicted proteins | sample KBSC13metaG_FD_64664 | JGI IMG/M metagenome (GOLD analysis project Ga0070658, IMG submission 64664) | Corn rhizosphere microbial communities from Kellogg Biological Station, Michigan, USA - KBS C1-3 metaG | ecosystem: Host-associated > Plants > Roots > Rhizosphere > Soil ... | reverse complement strand
AAGGCATCATTCATCACGGCATGATAGGCCTTCACATCCTCAATGAGTTGATCGGACGGCAGAACCATCATCACTGCATCGGGATTTCTTGCAGCCACCAGGCCGATGCCCAGAGCCACAGCAGGCGCAGTGTCCCGCTTGGCAGGCTCCGCAAAGATATTGTCCGCGGGTAACATGTGGGCGATTTCACGAACGGCCGCTTCCTGCAGGGAATTCGTGAGGATCAGAATGTTTTCGAAGGGAACCAATCCCTCCAGACGGCGGATGGTCTGCTCCAGCAAGGTGCCGGTGCCAAAGAGGTCGAGCAGTTGCTTGGGCCGGGCATTACGACTAAGAGGCCAAAAACGCGTGCCGGAGCCACCGGCAAGGATGAGAGCGTAAGTATTTTCCAGGGTGGGCATTTCGTAGCAGATGCTTACAAGAATGACTGGAAAGCAAAAGCTGGAAACTGTGCCAAAATGCTTTTCCGTAGTTGTCGATAGAGCAGTAAAGGATTACAGAGTTGCTCATGGCTGATGAGCATTCTGACACTACCCCGGCTTGGATCGAAAACAGCGCCCTTACCGCTCCTGCATTGCTGGGAGCAGCGGCAGGCCTCCTGCTAGGGGATCTGATGCATCGCGGAGCACGCCGGGGTCTGGGACTGGGCCTCGGAATTCTGGGCGTGGCTGCGCTCACTCCCTTCGTCGTTGGCGGAGTCACCGGTCTGATCACCGGGCCACGCAGCAAGGTGGGCGTGCGCCGCCGGATTCAAAGCATCCGGGATGGCGGTTTCGGCACACCTGATCTTCAGGAAGTAGATGAGGAACTGCGCGAGCAGGGATTGATCTAACTTTTCAGGGAAAGACCACTTTCGCGGTGACGGGGAAGTGGTCTGATACCATGCCCGGCCATTTTGTGACGATGGCTGATTTCAGAACTTGGGCACCCGGGAACACAAGAATGTGATCCACCTTGAGCGTGCCTGACTGATTGCGGCTCCAGAAGTGCAGCGTGCGGCGATCCTTCTGTCCGGCGTGGAGGGACTGGAAGGTATCCAGCAAAGCCCCACCTTCCCAACGTGTGGTTTTTCCTGCGACGGTGACGGATTTCCCCGTTAGATAGGAGACCGCTGGATTGCTCTCCACAGCATTCAAGTCACCCATCAGAAAGAAAGGTTCATTGGGATGTTTTCTTGCATCCATTTTCGCCGCGATGAAAAGAGCGGAACGCTCTCGGGCATATTGGTTCTTGTGATCGAAATGCGTATTGAAAGCGTATAGCCCCCGCCCAGTGCTCCGATCGATCAATCTGATCCAGGTGACGATCCGGGCAAACGACGAGCCCCACGTGCGGGACCCAGCAACATCCGGGGTGTCCGACAACCACTGGACGCCACTGTCAGTCAGATCTGCCTCAAAACGATCCTTGCGATAGAAAATCCCGGCATACTCTCCAGCCCATTTCCCATCATCCCGGCCTACGCCGAAAAATCCATATTCGGGCAATGAAGCCCACAAATCCGCAACCTGGCCATGCATCGCCTCCTGGACACCGAAAATATCCGGTGATTCGCGGCGGATGAGGTGCACGGATTCCACGATGCGGCGTGACCAGGATCTATCTCCTACATCCTCGGCATTCTCATACCGCACATTGAAACTCATTAGGTTCAGCTCCAAAGGAGCGCCGGGCCGAACTGGGACTGCAAGTGGCACTGTAGCCTGCTGCTTGCGCTGGCAACTGGTGAAACCGCCAAGAAGGAGAAGAAAAATCAGAAAGCCGCGCATGAAGGTGAGAACCATAAGCCGATCTTATGTATGGCGAAAGGAGTAACCCCTGCTTTTCATCATTTGCACTCCACATCACTTTAGGCTAAATAGCCCAAATGGATACTGCTCTTGATAAATCTCATGAAATTATTGACCGCGACCTTTCCTCCGATTGGCTGGATCTGAGTTCGCGGGTTTGCCGACTGGCCCTGGACCTAAGCAACAAGGCTCATGGCACAGAACTGGAACAAGAAGCAAACGAACTGACCAACGAAGCCACCAAGCTCTGCAATCATGTGGAACGACTGCATGAAGAGGTCACATCTCTCCTAAGCGAATCAGGAGAAAAGATTCCACTCCCTCAACATACCGATACAATCCTAGAGCCCAATCGGGAGGAAGATCGTGATATCGATCATGAAAACATCAAGATCCGTAGCGAGCAACACGAACTGCGGGCGGATTTCCGAGATGTCCTGAAAGCTCTTTTCATGTGGAAAGATGACCCGGTAGAGCGCACCCGTGGCAAGAAATCCGTGCTTTGATCAAGGATCAATCTACAAAAAAGCCGCTTCCCGGAATGGGAAGCGGCTTTTTTGAAAGCTTTTTAAGCAACTCTTAGTTGGCAGCGGCTGCCACTTCCTGAGTCACCACGTTTACGCGGCGTGCTTCCTTATCGAAGAACACGCGGCCATCCACGAGAGCGAAGAGAGTGTGGTCACGGCCGATGCCGACGCCAGTGCCTGGATGCACCTTGGTGCCGCGCTGACGGATGATGATGTTGCCAGCGATGACAACTTGACCACCGAACTTTTTCACGCCAAGGCGCTTGCTGCGGGAATCGCGTCCGTTCTTAACGGAACCTTGTCCTTTTTTATGGGCCATGAGAGTGGGTAATTAAGGAGTTATGAAATTAGCCTGCGATCGCAACGATCTCAAGAGTAGTGAGGTGACGACGGAAGCCGATGGTCTTGTGGAAACCCTTACGGCGCTTGAACTTGAAGGCAACGCCCTTAGGTCCACGGTATTGAGCAACTACCTTGGCCTTGACGGAAGCACCAGCAACGGAAGGTGCGCCGACCTTTACGCTGTCGCCTTCGCCAACGAGAAGGATCTCGTCGAAGGTGATTTCGGAATCGACTGCGAGGTCGAGCTTCTCGACATCGAGTTTGTCGCCTTCTTGAACGCGGTATTGCTTACCGCCGGTTTTGATCACTGCGTAGGCCATGGCCGTATGGGAAATAAAGTTCGTCCACCCGGAATGGGCGGGCGGGGAGATCACCACGGGACTACCGGGTGCGCAAGATTTTTTTATGAAATCTCCCTCTCTTTTGATGATTCCGCCCTTCTGGTGATGAAAATGGCAAAAAAAGAGGCACTCCGTTGCCGAAGTGCCTCAATGAAATGAAACCGAGCGAAAGAATCAATCCTTCCGCTTCAGGAGTGGGAAAAGCACCACATCACGAATGGTGGGAGCACCGGTGAGCATCATGACCAGACGATCGATGCCGATGCCGATACCGCCCGCAGGTGGCATGCCGTGCTCCAGTGTCTCGATGAAGTCATAGTCCACCTTTTGCTCTTCCTCACCACCGGCCTGGTGCTCCAGGCGCTGGCGCTGGACATCCGGGTCATTCAACTCGGAATAGCCGGGGGAAATTTCCTGACCATTGATGATGAGTTCATACACTTCCACGGTGCGACCACCAGGGCTGACCTTGGCAAGTGGCACGAGTTCGCTGGAAACGCGGGTGACGAAGCAAGGATCGAAGGTTTTTTCCTCCACCAACTTTTCAAATACCTGCTGGACGACTTCGTGATCCTCCATGTTCTCGGAGATCTGTACACCCTTTTCTTCACAACGTGTGCGACGCTCTGCCGGGCTGATGTCGAAGAAATCATCGCCTGCAGCCCCCTTGATGAGGTCGTGATAATTCGCACGACGCCATGGGCGGTTGAGATTGATGGTGCGGGTGACGTTCCCTTCCTCGTCCTTGTGCTCGATATTGAGACCGCCACAGAACTTCTCCGCCAGGTGGCAGGTCATCTCCTCCACCAGATTCGCCATTTCCTCAAAGTCCGAGAAAGCCCAATAGGCCTCAAGCATGGTGAATTCCGGATTGTGACGGCGGGAGATGCCCTCGTTGCGGAAGTTCCGATTGAGTTCGAAAATTTTCGTGAATCCACCTACGAGCAGACGCTTGAGGAACAACTCGGGCGCGATACGGAGGGTGAGCGGCATACCGAGCGCATTGTGATACGTCTCGAACGGACGAGCAGCAGCACCACCGGCTACGTCCTGAAGCATCGGTGTCTCCACTTCCAGGAAACCACGATCCTGAAGGTAGCGGCGGATCTCCGCCAGCATGAGGGAACGGGTGACGAAAAGCGAGGCGCTGTCCGGATTACCCATGAGATCCAGGTGGCGCTTGCGATATTTGGTCTCCCGGTCGGAAATGCCGTGGAACTTGTCCGGCATCGGACGCAGCGCTTTAGAAAGAACGGTGAAATTTTCCACCTTCACTGTCGGCTCACCCGTTTTGGTGAGGAAGGTCTCTCCTTCCATGCCGATCCAGTCACCCCGATCCAAGCACTTCCAGATGGCGAGTTTCTCTTCGCCCAGAGCCTTGGTATTTACATAGCCCTGAATGTTGCCATGCACATCACCGATGTGGAAGAAAACGGAGCGCCCCATATCCCGCAGGGCAAGGATGCGGCCAGCCACTTTCACCTGCCTGCCTTCTTCAAAGTCTGCACGAAGACCCACCGGCGTAGTGGTGACTTCATAACGTGCACCGAAAGGATCGACGCCAAGATCACGAAGTTTCGCGAGTTTCTCACGACGGACGGCGATCAATTCAGCTTCGGTGGATTGGGGCTGCTGCGGTTCTGCGGCTTCACTCATTGCGGAGAGGGCTTAGGCGTCCAAGCGCCTTCCCGCAAGAGCCGAAAACCGGGGAAGGCGAGAAATCCGGAAGAAAGGTAAAAAACATCACGTGGCTCCGGCCCCACTTACAAAAAGCCTCCAAACCCACATTGTTTAAAGAAATGATAAAACAAAGGTAACGCAGGAAACAAAACCTCTTCTATACCAGCGTGATACAAATCAATTTAGGATGCATTTAACATCAAGTCGAGACACCTCATCAAGAGCAGTAAGTCTTATAGGATGAGTCATATCCAGCTATTCTTAGGTTAAAACAAGTTGCGAAACGGCCTACGCGATGGCGTAATGTTCATATGAATTACCCGGGAGCCCCCCTCATCCTTGGTTCCATCGAAGCGGCGCGCCCGGCATTCCTGATTGTCATGGGCATTTCCCTGATGATGATTGCCTGGCGGTTTGCTAAAAAAACGAGTGGCTGGAGTCCGCGCTTGATGATGGCCGGCGCCATCCTGCTGGGGTTTGGTTACTCCGTCCTGTTGCCTCTCCATGAGATTGGGAAAACGGGCCGCTACCCCTCCCTGCCTCACCCTCATGGTGGGGAGGAGCTGGTGTTGGCGTTTTTTGTTCTCAAGATTTTCACGATGAATGTGGGCTGGTTTCTCTTGGGACTGGGGCTGGCCATCCATACGAAAATCCTCACCGCTCCCCCTCTGAAGCATTCCCTCCCCCCTTTGTCGCATGAATCTGCTACTTGAAGTGTTCATAAAAAACGGCCTGCTGATGGATGCTCTGGGAATTCTGGGGCTTGGCCTGCTCGGTCTGGCGGCAATACAATTGGCGAAGCATTATCAGGGGCGGGGCGGCCATGTCATGGCCATCGGCACTGTATTTCTGCTCATGGGGCGTCTTTATGTCATCCTGGCGCCTCATCTCATGACGAATGATGTGCTTTATGCCATCGGTCCTGTAGGCATCAGCCTCACCATCGGATTGCCCCCGCTGCTTCTCACCTTCGGGCTGATAGGAATCGTATGGGGCCTGTGGGGACATGAGCGGCAAGTGGCCGTGAAGGCCCGTTGAGAAAGCCCGATCCCGTCAGTAGAAAAAAATTCCCATCGCCGGACAGGCTGGCGAGTGCTACCAGTGCCCCGGATGTTTGAGGTCAGAGAGAAACCCGAAATGGTGGAGCGCGCCTTGCTGGTGCGTATTTACTTCGATGCGCGTGAAGCCGATGAGTCGGACGCCCTGCTCACGGAATTGAATGAGCTGGTGAAAACCCTCGGCATCGGTGTGGTGGAATCCGTTCTCGTCCGCAGCCGTGAAATGCACAAAAAGCTCCTGTGCGGCACAGGAAAGGCGGCGGAAATCGTGGAACTGGCACGCGCCCATGAGTGCGATGTCATCGTCATCGATAATGGCCTTTACCCTTCCCAACAGCGGGAATGGGAAAAACTGGCCAATCTCTGCGTGATCGACCGCGAGGAAGTGATTCTCGATATTTTCGCAAAACGCGCCCAAACCAAGGAAGCCCGCCTGCAGGTGGAGCTGGCCCGCATGCAGTATGCCCTCCCCCGCCTGGCGCGGATGTGGGGACACCTTGACCGTGAAGGCGGTAGCGGGGGTGGCACCGGCGGCGGTGGAGCCTCCCGGGGCATGGGTGAAAAACAGATCGAAGTGGACCGCCGTCTGGCACACCTGACGATCGACCGCGCCAAGCGCGAACTGGAACTGGTCCGGAAACAGCGCAAAACCCAGCGCAAGGAGCGTGAGAAACTGGAAACGCCCCATGCCGCCATCGTAGGCTATACGAACGCGGGAAAATCCACGCTTCTCAATCAGCTCAGCGGTGCCGGCGTGATGGCCAAGGACATGCTCTTCGCTACGCTGGACACCACCACCCGCCGCATCGAGCTACCGGATGGCCAGCCTCTGCTGATTACAGATACCGTCGGTTTCATCCGCAATCTTCCTCACCGTCTGGTGGAGGCCTTCATGGCCACGCTGGAGGAGGCGGTGCTGGCGGACTTCCTCATCCACGTGCTAGATGCCAGCTCCCCGGAAATTGATCGTCTGCACGATACCACGCTGGAGGTTTTGAAAGAACTGGGCGCAGAGGATAAACCAATGATCACCGTCCTCAACAAGATCGACCGCGTGACAGATCCTGAAGCATTGGCCGTACTGGATCGGAAATATCCAGACGCACTGCATGCCTCCGCCTACGAAAACATCGGCCTGGAAGAGCTTTTAAAAGCTTGCTCCGCTCATCTGGCAGACCGGGTGAGACGCCGTGAATACCGCATCCCGCAAAGCCGGGGGGATATCATGAATCTTCTCCACCGCGATGCGAAGGTGCTTTCCACTACCTATGATGGGGATGATATCCTCGTCACAGCCGTGGTGCCCGCCGCCATCGCAGGCCGCATCGAATCTTTCGCAGCTGTTTCCGTCTGAGTTTCAACCTTCGTTTTTTCCATGGTCCGATTTTTTTTGCCGCTATTCCTCGCATGCTCGCTCACTGCCGGTGCGCAGGTGGAGCAACCACCCATCCCCGTCCAGGAGGGTCCGTCACGCCCGGTGCTGAAGGCCCTCCCGATCGGCGGGGATGAAGATGTTGCAGCCAATCCCACCCCCGCCACTGCCGGACCATCTCCTACGGAAGCCGCGCCTGCGGTGGCCCCCTTGGACACCAAGCCAGCCGGAGAAGAGGGTGTGCGCCTCCAAATTTTCCTGGATGAGTCGAACTTCGGCCCAGGCGTGATTGATGGCCGCCCGGGCCGCTTCACCGATCTGGCCGTTCAGTCCTGGAATGAAGTGAACGGGTTTCCTCTCAGCGATTGGGTCGCAGTGAATACCGCTGCCCGCAAAGCCGTCCATAATGCCTACGCCGTGGCGGTAGTACCGGATGCAGTAAAGGACTGGGTGGACCCCACTCTGCCGACCAAGAAGTCTCTTCAGGCACAACGCAAACGCATGAGCTATCGCAGCAATGCGGAATTCATGGCGGAACGCTACCATACGACCGAGGACTTCCTGATCGTCCTCAATGGCAAGGCGAAGATGTACGACCTCAAGGCCAAGGATTCCATTCTGGTGCCGAACGTGAATCCCTTCCACATCGAGCGACTCACCGGTGCCGCCTATAAGGCAGAGGATCCGCTCAGCCAACGCCATGCCGTGGTAGATACAAAAATCAACCAAGTGCGTATTTTCGAAGCCGCTCCAGTGGCCCTCGTCGTTAGTGAGGACGGAACTGTGACCCAATCCCGCGCCAACCGTGGACTCATCGCCTCCTTCCCCATCACACCGGGTGAGGAACGTTTCATCCACTACGGTAACTGGGCCGTAAAGAGCATGGTGGAACTACCCCACTGGCGCTACGATCCGAAGCTGCTGGATACCGGCGTGCGTGGAACGGAATCCCTCAATATTCCTCCCGGCCCGAATTGCCCGGTTGGTATCATCTGGAACGGCCTCACTAAATCCGGCATCGGCCTTCACGGCACTTCCGATCCTGAAACCATCGGCCGTGCCCGCAGCCACGGCTGCATCCGCCTGGCCAACTGGGATGCTATCCGCCTGCCAAACCTGATCCGCCCCGGAACGACGGTGGAAATACGCTGACCTTTCCCATGAGTAATCCCCGTGACTTTCTGAGAGCGAAGACGGGGCATGACTCGTCCAAGGTCTCCTTCGTCGAACTGTTCTTCGATCTGGTGTTCGTCTTCGCGATCACCCAGCTTTCCCATCTGCTGATTGGCCATTTTTCCGCCGTGGGCGCGGTGCAGACGCTGATGCTGCTGCTCGCCGTGTGGTGGGTATGGATTTTCACCGCATGGGTCACCAACTGGCTGGACCCGGAAAAAATCCATGTCCGCTGTGCAGTGCTGGTGATGATGGTAGTGGGTTTGATTTTATCTGCATCGGTGCCGGAAGCATTCGGAAAACGGGGGCTGGCCTTCGCGGGTGCATACGTCCTCATGCAGGTAGGCCGTTGCCTGTTCTTCCTATGGGCCGTTAGAGGACACGAAAATCTCACTAGAAATTTCCAGCGCATCCTTACGTGGTTCATCGTGAGCGGACTTTTCTGGCTGGGGGGTGCGTTTCTGAATGATTCCTCGCAGATGGCTGCATGGGCGGTGGCCTTAGCCATTGAGTTGATTTCTCCTTCGGCGGGGTTCCATGTGCCGGGACTGGGTAAATCCTCCTCCACGGAATGGGAAGTTTCCGGGCATCACATCGCGGAACGTTGCGGGCTGTTCATCATCATCGCGCTGGGAGAATCCATTCTGGTTACAGGAGCCACCTTCAGCTCACTGGAATGGACATGGCCGGTGATCGCAGCATTCGGCGCCTCCCTGATTGGCAGCATTGCCCTGTGGTGGATTTACTTCGATACCGCCTCGGAGGCTGGCAGTCATCAGATTTCCCAATCAGAAAACCCCGGCAGGCTGGCGCGCCTTTCCTATACCTATCTGCATCTATTCCTGGTAGCAGGCATCATTTTGACGGCGGTGGCGGATGAATTCGTCCTGGCCCATCCATCCGGCCACTGCGATGGAAAAGTTATCGGCTCACTTTTGGGCGGGGCGGGAACCTACCTGTTAGGAAATCTCTTATTCAAACGCTCTATCGGAGATCATTTCCCACCATCGCACTTGGTGGGATTGGGCCTGTTGCTGCTTCTCTGGCCCGTCTCCGGACATCTTTCCCCGTGGATGCTGTCATCTGCCACGACGGTGGTTTTAATCATCGTCGCCGCATGGGAAAAGCGCAGCCGGTGTGGGTGAGGCTTACTGAAAAAATCTCACCGGTTTTTCATAGATCGCCAGGATGATGCATCCCGGCTCAGCCATGCCAATGTGTGTGGATCCCGGCGCATGGATACGGAGGGTGCCTGCGCTGATTTTTCCTTCCTGATCCTGCTGGCTGCCACTTAGAACGAGGATATGCTCATAGCCTTCATGCACGTGCGAGGGAATGGGTGCGGCCTCGCGGTAGCGTAACAGAGCGGCGGTAGGACCGGTAATGCCATCCCCATAGAGGCGATGGATGTCCACACCTTCACGGAAATATTCCCACTCGTAGTCTTCCTGATGCTCGACGATCTGGAAAAGGTTCCGCAGTTCGATGGCTGCAGGAAGAATGGAGGCGGAGTCGCCGGAGGTCATGACTGGAGAGTCTGGATGAGTTGCGAGGATTCCGCAACTGCTCCGAAAACACCGCCCTGCATTTTGATCATTTTCAGGGCGGCGAGGTGATTGCCGTAATCGGTAGCGGCGGTGCAATCTGACAACAAGAGGCACTCGAAGCCGCGGTCATTGGATTCCCGCATGGTGGTGTGAACACAAACATCCGTGGTGATACCGGCGAGGATGATGTTTTGAATCCCCTTCTGCCTCAACACCATGTCCAGATCCGTGCCGTAGAAGGAGCCTTTCCCTGGCTTGTCGATGATAACTTCTCCAGGCAGTGGAGCCAGCTCATCGATGATATTCCAGCCCGGCTCACCGCGTGTTAGAATACGACCACATGGTCCGGCATCTCCGATGCCTGCTCCTATGCGCTGGCTGCGCCATTTCTTATTGGCTGGCAGATCTGCCAGATCCGGCCGATGCCCCTCCCGGGTGTGCATGACGTGGTAGCCGAGGGCGCGTGTCACCTCGAAGACCTTTTTGATCGGCTCGATGGGTGCACGGGTGAGGGATAGATCGTAGCCCATTTGATCGACGTAGCCACCGGGGCCACAGAAATCGATCTGCATATCGATCACCAGGAAGACGGTGTTTTCAGGACGGAGATCGCCATTGAATGGCCATGGATAAGGATCGGCATCGACGTATGACATGGAACTGATGTGAATGAATCGTTTTGAGAAAAAGCACCGCGAATCTCGTCAATCCGACTAAACGGGATTCGCGGTGCTACGTGTATTAACACCTCCGGGAAATCAGGACTTGGCGAGGACTCCGGGATCGATCTCCTCTTCCTCCGGTTCTTCAATAGCAGCAGGCTCCAGCGCTGGAGAGGCAGCCAGTTTCCATGCAGCGAGAAATACCAGGCCGACCGCAAGATAGCTCGCCGCCACCGTGGGACTTTGCGCAATGCCCAAACGATCCCCATGCATGAAACCGAAGAATGTGAGCGCGCTACCGGTTATGGAAAACAGGCCCGCCTTGAGAAAATTTCTATCAATGATGAACACCGTGATGGCACCAAGGATGAGGCCTCCCAAAATGGATCCTCCACCGAGAATTTCCAACCCATGGAACATGACACCCTCATTCTGCATGGCGGCATAGAGGGCGGCCTTTTTCTCAGGGGTGAGCGTGGCAAGGATCGTACCAGAGCCTGCGAGTGCACCCGTCATCAGGGTGACCACCCAATGCGCAAGATGAGGAGTAAGTGAGAGAACGATGGCCGGGGCATGACGCTTCGGCGTTTCTTGGAAAGCCTGCGCACCGATGAGCATGCCGATATAAAGAAGGATCGGCAAAATCGCCACTGTGGGAATGAAGGCGAGCATCACCGAGACGATCCCAAACCATGTGAGGAAAATCATCGCGATACCGGTGGCAGCCGAGTAACCGATCCGCCCGCCCATGGCTTTCCATCCAGGGTGGCCAATGTAAACTGCATTGATGAAAGGATTTCCCATCAAGCAGCCGATGAGGCTGATCACACCATCCGCCGTTAGAACACGCGTCGTAGGGAATGAATCCCCCGCTACTTCCGCACTCTCCACGTTATCGAGCGCTTCCACCAAATCGTAGATACCAAAGGGAATGGCCGTCACCAGCAGGATGCCGAGGTATTGAAACCCGCCGAAAACATGACCGAAGGCAGGAAGCGGCACATTGAACCCGAAGCCTTTTAGAGATTCCCCAAGAGCGGCCGTCGTCATGCCTCCATAGTTGAGGCCGAAAAGATTCGATCCCCAGGCAATGACCGTCCCCACAGCAATGGCGACGAGACCAGCAGGAACGCCTTTGTATTTCACGCCCCCGAACCAGCTCAGAAGAATCACGGCAAAACAGGTGAGCCCGATGACGGGGTTCAGGAAAATTTCCACCGCCGGCTTCATGGATATGAACGTCACGGAAACACCGGCCAAGGTGCCCAGCAGGGCAGCGCGGGGAGTGATCTTCCGAATCCATGGCCCGACGAACCCACCGATCATCAGCACGAAACTCTGAATGAATACCCAAGTGAGTCCAGCCTCCCAGCCTTTGATCGGATCTCCCGTCTGAAGTGTGATGGGCAGCATGATGACGAATACCACCACAAACATGTGTGGCACGCTGGTGCCTGATGGCAGGGCACAGATGTCTGTCCTCCCGGTTTGCTTGGCCAATTTGTATGCCAGCCATGCATAGTAAACGGTGCTCAGGCAGAGCATGAGTCCCGTGGCCGGAAGGATGCGCCCGAAGACGATGGGCGCGGGCATTTTAAGGACAAACAGCAGCAGACCAGTAAGGGTGAGCAGATTGACGAGGATGTTTGTCCCGAACCCGAAGAAGGCGTTCCAGTCTCCCGGGACCCAGAGTTTTGGTTTGGATAAGGTATTCATGGTAAATATTTGTTAGATTTTTGAAGGATAAACAGCAGTTCAACCAAGAGCTGCCAGAAGGGAGGCGGAGTCCGAGACCCAGCCGAAGATTCCCCCTTGGGCTTTGATCATTTTCAGCCCCATTTCCTGAAATTCCGGAAAGTAGGAGCCCACGCAGTCCGATGGCACCAGGCACTCGTAGCCTCTATCATTCGCCTCGCGAACGGTGGTATTCACACACACCTCGGTAGTGACTCCAGTGACCACGAGTTGAGTGATGCTGCGGTTTTGCAGAATGGCATGGAGATCTGTGGCGAAGAAGGCACCCTTGCCTGGCTTATCGATGACAGGCTCACCGGATGCCGGGTAGAGTTCGGGAATGATGTCATGCCCTGCCTCGCCACGGATGAGGATGCGGCCCATCGGCCCCGGATCACCGATGGTTTTCGCAGATCTCCCCCGGATTTTTTTTGAGAGCGGAAGGTCCGCCAAATCCGGGCGATGTCCCTCGCGGGTATGGATGACCTGCAGGCCCATGGCGCGCCAGGCGGCGAGCAGCTTGCGGTTAGGCTCAATGGTACGCCGTAGTTGCGAAACGTCATTCCCCAACATTTCCCCAAATCCTCCTGGCTCCAAAAAGTCGCGCTGCATGTCGATGATGAGCAGTCCGCACTGCGAAGGAATCAGATTGAAGGCATAGGGTTCAGCCTGGATAATTTTCGTTCCCATACCGTTAGCTCCGGGTGAGGGTTCAGCAGAAAGCAGGCCTAAAAGAAAATGGTGAGACCCGTGTGAAACTGGACCAGATCCTTTTTCCGTTCTCCCGTGGCACCTAGAACTTCATTCCCATCGAGCAGGCCCTCATTACTAAGGTGATAGTACTTCACGCCCGCATAGGCGGACCAGAAGCCCCATGAAGCCGGGATGAAGGAGAGTGGCACGGTGCCTTTCAGCTCCGTTGCGAAAACCGCGATCCCCGAGCCGCCGCCCTCGCCTTCAAAGGTTTGATAGAACTGATTGTCTACAATGTTGATGGAGGTGGGCAGTTCCACTTTTACCGGACCCAGCTTCGCAGTAGGATTCACTCCTACCGTAAAGTAGTAGCTTTCTCTGGAGGAATCGAAGTCGAAGACGACGGTGGACTTGTTATCGAGTTCCTTCCAGAAGGCGATGTAAGGATTGAGCGCGAATTCCTTCAGCCATTTGGAATCATCCAGTTTCAGTTTCAGTTCCAGATGGTGAGAAGTGTCGTAAGAGCCCACTTTCGATTCGAAGGCGGTGTAGTTCGTTTCAAACTTCAGGTAATCCTCGAAGGAAAAGGTGAGGCCCAGAATCGGGTCCCACTCATTCCAGTGGCCCGGGTCCTTACCGGATTCATTTTCATGAATGGAACTCCACATTCCCGCAGTGAGAGACACTCCGCTGAGCAGCGCATCCTTATCCGTGTAAATATCCCACAATGCCAGCAGCAACGGCTGATAGACGAGGCCTTGGTTTTCCACATCCAAACCACGGGGAGTGATGTAGTGATCGGAAAAGTCCGATTGGAATAGAATGTGAACCGGAGAGTTGTTTTGCGCTTTGGCATCGGAGCCAAGGAGAACGGTGGCGAACACGGCAGCAGCCAGGAAAGAGCCTGCGCAGCGGCGTGGATCAAACGATGACAATTTCATGATCGGGATTGAGGTGAGAACGATTTATTTCTTAAAGGCATCATTCTTTTAGCACTGGGGATGCCACCCACCTCCGAGCTCCATCTACAAGCTCGCCATGAATAACTTACAAATATCAAAACTGATAGGCAATCAATCCTCAGATGTCTCATGTGTGCCTATACGCAACACACGCAACGCTTAGTTCCTCGAGAGAGGCGAAGCCCCAAACGCATTCAAGCGGATAGGTTTGGGAATCTTCTATAAATGCGACTGCGGTTCACCCCCAGCAGACGCGCCGCTTCCGCTACGTTACCAGCAGTCTGCTCAAGAGCGCGCTGAATCAGGGCATGCTCGGCTGCTTCCAAATTAAGAGGCAAATCTGCTGGAAGCGGCGCAGTCTTCATTTCCATCGGTACACCGGCGGATTGGAAAAGCTGGAGATGCTTGGTGGAGATGGGCTTTCCACCACTTAGGATGAGCGCGCGTTCCATCACATTTTTCAGTTCACGGATATTTCCTGGGAAGGAATACGCAGTCAGTACCCCCCAAGCCTCGTCTGATAGACCAGGCGGAGTCATGCCCATCTCGGTGGCAAAGACATGCAGAAAATGGGCGGCCAAAAGCGGAATATCCTCCTTGCGCTCCCGCAGCGATGGCGTCTGCACCGTAAAGCGTGCCAACCGGAAAAAGAGATCCTGACGAAAATTTCCAGATGCCATTTTTTCCGGCAGATCCGCATTGGTGGCTGAAACCACACGGACATCGACACGGCGCGGCTTATTGGAACCGACCGGTGTGACCTCTCCATCTTCCAGAACACGCAGCAGTTTTCCCTGAAGGATGGCGGGCATATCACCGATTTCATCAAGGAACAGGGTGCCGCCATCCGCCATCTCCAGATAGCCCTTCCGGTCCGCCGTGGCTCCAGTGAAGGCTCCCTTGGTATGACCGAAGAACAAGGACTCCGCGAGATCGCCCGGAATGGCCACGCAGTTCACCGGGACGAATGGGCCTTCCTTGCGCGGGCTGTGGTGGTGGATGGCCCGCGCGACCAACTCTTTACCCGTGCCACTCTCGCCCGTGATGAGCACGCTGGTTTTTCCAAACTGATGCAGCTTTTCGATGTCTGATAGAATGTGTCTAAGGTGCGGGCTGCTGCCGACAAATCCTTGGATGCCCCAGCGTTTCGCCTCATCTGAAGCGAGGGAGGAAAGCCGCGCTGCTGCCTTGTCGCGTGCCTGTTCGGCTGCCTGGCGTTTGGAAATTTCCGCTTCCAGTTCCGCATTGCGTTCCTGGAGTTCCCGCGTGACCTGGCTGAGGCGGAGGTGGGTGGCCACCCGGGTAACGACTTCCTCTGCATGGAAAGGCTTGAGAATATAATCCACAGCTCCCAACCGGAAACCACGCACAATATCCTCCGCGCTCTGGCGGCTGGTAATGAAAATCACCGGAATGTGCGCCGTTTCCGGGTCTGCCTTCAAGGCACGACACACGCTAAAGCCGTCACTGCGTGGCATGACCACATCCAGCAACACCAGATCCGGCAGCGCACGGTGCGCCAGATCGATGGCGGCGCGGCCATCTGAAACGGCGAGAATTTCATAGCCTTGCGGTTCCAGCAAATCGCAGAGCAGCGAAAGACTGGCGGGCGTATCATCTGCGATGAGAAGGCGGGCACTCATTCCACAGGGATCTGAGCGACCAGACGTTGGATGGTTTTCATATCGTAGCTGGAAAGGAACCCACGCAGATGGCGGGCCAACCGTTCACCTGCCTCACCCAGTTGCTCCACATCGATGAGACAGCTTTTCAAAACAGTAGCACTGTGGAGTTCCGCCGCCATCGTCAGACGCGTGGCGAGTTCCTGCGGCAGGGTGAGCAGGCCGAAGTCAAATGCTCCGGTGGATACAGAAGGCACATCCTGATAGATAAAGGAAACCCCATCCAGCAGATTGAGGCACTGGTAAATTCTTTCCGCGCGGAACGGCTTGGCCACGAAATCATCACACCCCACCTTCAGGCATTCTTCCCGATCCTGTGCGAGGGCAGATGCGGAGGTGGCGATGATTTTCAGCCCGCTGGCATTGAATTCTTCCACCATGCTGCGGGTGGCATCCATGCCGTCTCCTCCGGGCAGCCGGATATCCATGAAAACCATTTGAGGTTGCGAAATACGAATCACTTCCATGGCCTGCCGCCCGCCCTCCGCGAGTACCACCTCACACCCGATCTGGGTGAGCATGCCAGCCAGCACGCTGCGATTTTCCAAAATATCATCCACCACCAGCACGCGGATGCGGACATCCTCCGCCAAACGTTTCACTCGCTTCATCCGCCGTGAAGGCGCCCTTTGCTCCTCCACTTCCGGCAGAGGAAGCAACAAGGTAAAAACGGAACCATTCCCAAGCGTGGATTCAACCGTTAGAGATCCACCCATCAACTGGATCTGCCGGCTTGCAATGGTGAGCCCCAGTCCCGTGCCGCCTTCCTGTCCTACACCTTGTTGGAAGGGCTGGAATATTTTTTCCCTCATGGCTGGGCTTATTCCTATCCCGGTATCTTCCACCTGGAATTGCCAGGCATCTCCTTTTTTCCGCTCAGTCCGCAGGACTACACGCCCGGCGCGAGTGAACTTCACCGCATTCCCCATCAGATTGATCAATACCTGCCTGAGCTTGTGTGCATCCCCTTGCAAAAGAACGGGAGCGTAACCGGCAAAGTGCTCAACGAGCAGTCCCAGTTGCTTTTCCTCGCAGGGATGCTGGAACATCGCCTCCACCTCCCTGATGAGGGAAGTGAGATCGAACTCAGCTATGGTGAGTTCCATGCGGCCCGCATCGATTTTTGACAGGTCCAAAATTTCATCTATCAAATTCAGCAGGTGATCACCACTACTGATGATGGTGGCCACCGCATCCCGGTGGAAAGGAGGCAGCGCATCATCCCGGGAAAGAATTTGAGAATAGCCGAGGATGGCATTCATCGGTGTGCGAATCTCATGGCTCATATTTGCCAGGAACTCCGACTTGGCCCGGTTCGCCGCTTCCGCTGCGGCTTCCGCCGCCTGACGAACTGTCACCTCCCGCCGCATCAATGTAGTCTGCCTGGAGCTGTTCCAGAGATACGCGGAAAGCAGTGCGGTGATGATGAGTCCGCTGCCCAGCACGATCCATGGGAGAGCATTCGCCTGCTGCCGATGGAAGTCCGGCATGGGTTCAAAAAGCAGCGTCCAATGACGTCCCGCCACTTCCAGGGATGTCTTCCAGCCGGATGCACCTTCTGCCCGTTTCCCCATCTGCCGATACAGGAGAGTCCCATCCGCTTCATCAAATACGGAAAGCGCAACCGATTTCTCACGCCGCGGGCCGAGAGTGAGTTCGATCAGATCCCCAATGCGGAACACCGCAGTGACGAATCCCCTTAGTGACTGCCTGCGCTGCTCCACCGTGCCTGACTCACCCGCATACACCGGCTCGAATACGATAAAGCCTTTTTGAGATTCCTTCTCCTGAGCCAAACGAATGGGAGCGGTCGCCGTAGGCAGCCCGCTCACCATCGCCCTCTCCAGAGCCACCCGCCGACGGCTTTCCGAGGCAACATCGAAACCAAATGCCGGTGCGTTTTTCTGCAGACTCTCAAGAAAATAGACGGGGTAATACACGTCCCGGTCCTCTGCTGGAACCCGCACGCCCTCCGCCTGTTCCTGAGTGAAATGAAAGTGGGAAAAACCCTCCTCTCTTGCTCGGGTTTCCCATACCGGCCGCTCCGAACGGAGTACTTTAGGATCCCATGCGAGTGCCTGTAGCTCTGGCTGGCGGGCGAGCGATCCATTCACAAAAGCCCGGAAATCCTCCCGGCTCACATCCTGGCGAGCTTCAAAAAAAGCCACCATGGAGTGAAGCACCTCCATGGAACGAAGAATCTGCCCCCGGATAACATCCACGCGATCCTGCGCCACCCGCGCCGTCTCGTCCTGCTGCGCTTTCTGGTTGGAGCGCCACAGTTCCCGGGTGACAAGTAATGAAAGCGCAATCCCCAACCCGAGGGCGATGAACGCCGGAGCCTTCACCGAGGAAAATGCGGGGGGGATTTTCTGCATGGGGCAACTGGGCATTCCGCCCAAGCACTCGACATGCCAAGCCCTTGCTGGATGCCCACACCCGGAAGCTGATTCCGACCAAAGTATGGAAAACCTTCTGCCCTTCACGAATCGTTTGCCACAGCGCAGGAAGTGGCTAAAGTCCGCGCCCCGGCAAAAAGAAGCCGATTATTGGAAATGAACCAACCACATGTAGCGATCGTAGGTGCGACGGGTGCCGTCGGCGAAGAAATGCTCCTTTGTCTCGAACAACGGAACTTCCCGCTGGGCAAACTGAAACTTCTGGCCTCAGCACGATCCGCTGGCAAAACCAAGACCTTCCGTGGCGAGGAAATCGTCATTGAGGAATTGACCCATGACTCGTTCGTGGGTGTGGACATCGCACTTTTCAGTGCGGGTGGCTCCATTTCCCTGGAATACGGCCCTTCTGCTGCCGCCGCAGGAGCCGTGGTCATCGATAACTCCTCCGCCTTCCGCATGGACGAGGGAGTCCCTCTCGTCGTGCCAGAAATCAACCCGGAAGCCGCGAAGAACCGTCCAAAAGGCATCATCGCGAATCCAAATTGCACCACCATCATTTCCCTGATGGCTCTGGCACCACTTCACGAAAAATTCGGCCTCAAGTCGATCATCGCCTCCAGCTACCAAGCCGTTTCCGGCTCTGGAGCTCAAGGCATCGTCGAACTGGAAGAGCAGGTGAAGGCCATTACCAACAACGAGCCTTTCACTCCGAAAATCTACCCACGCCAGATCGCATTCAATGTGATTCCGCAAGTGGATGCCTTTACCGAGAACGGCTACACCAAGGAAGAGCTGAAAATGCTGAACGAAGGGCGTAAAATCCTGGGTCATGATGATCTGAAGGTTTCCTGCACCTGCGTTCGTGTGCCGGTTTACCGTTCGCACTCCGTCTCCATCACCGCCGTCTTCGATACGCCGGTGGATGCAGACGCTGCACGCGCCGCCTTTGCTGGCAAGCCAGGCATCCAGGTAGTGGACGACACCGCCAACAAGGTTTTCCCGGTGCCTCTTGATACCACCGGCAAGGATGACTGCCTAGTAGGCCGCATCCGCAAGAATCTGGTGCTGGAAAATGCGCTGGATCTCTGGGTGGTGGGCGATCAGGTCCGAAAGGGCGCTGCTCTTAACGCCGTGCAGATCGCGGAAATTCTGTGATTCATTAAAAAAGGCGGGGACTTCGGTTCCCGCCTTTTTCATTGCCCGAAACCCGCCATGACCCTGAAGCAGTATTTGAAGGAACGTGCCGCAGAGGTGGATACCGCCTTGTGTGACTTTCTTCCGAAAGCAACCGAAGAACCGGGAACCATCCACTCGGCCATGCGTTACAGCATTTTTGCCGGAGGCAAGCGGTTGCGCCCCGTGCTGTGTCTGGCGGCGGCAGAGGCGTGCGGCGGAAGCTTTTCCAACGCAATGCCCGCTGCCTGTGCAGTAGAAATGCTGCACACCTACTCTCTGGTGCATGACGATCTACCCAGCATGGATAATGACGATCTGCGCCGTGGTAAACCGACGTGCCACAAGATCTACGGAGAAGGCATGGCAGTGCTGTGCGGTGACGCGCTGCTCACGGAATCGTTTCTCGTCCTCAGCCGAATGCAGGACTCCAGCCTCTACTCCATGCGGGACTACTTATCTGAGCTGGCCCTCGCCGGAAGCAGCCTGAATCTCATAGGAGGCCAGGTGATGGACTTGGAAGGCGAAGGTAAGACATTGAGCAAGGAGCAGTTGAATAGCATCCATCTCGCAAAAACAGCAGCCCTGCTGACTTCTTCCATCCGCTTGGGCGCCATGTCAGCCGGAGCTTCTTCCGAAAAACTGCAAGCTCTAAGCCATTTCGGCCGGGCACTCGGCCTCGCGTTTCAAGTCATCGATGACATTCTGGACGTCACCCAGAGCACCGAAGTGCTGGGGAAAACAGCCGGAAAAGACGAAGCTGTACAAAAATCCACCTACCCCGCTGTCATCGGACTGGAGGCGTCCAAGGTGGAGGCAGAGCGACTCACAAAGGAAGCCATGGATTCCCTGAACCCTCTAGGGGCCGATGCCGAGCGCCTGAGGGAAATCGCCGGCTATTTGCTTCAGCGGAATTATTGATCAACTGATTTTCAGGAGTTTGCTAAAGTAGGCGATCGTTGGGTCAAGGCCATCTTCCAAAGAAACCTTGGGGGACCAGCCGAGATCCTTCTGTGCGAGCGTGATGTCCGGACGGCGTTGCTTCGGATCATCACCCGGAAGAGGAAAGAAGGAGATCTTCGATTTTCCGCCGATCTTTTTCAGGATCAACTCCGCAAGCTCCAGCATGGAGAATTCGCCCGGATTGCCGATATTGACCGGACCAGTCTGGGAAGGATGATTCATCAGGCGCACAAAGCCCTCTATCAGATCATCCACATAGCAGAACGAGCGGGTCTGGTGGCCATCACCATAAATGGTGAGATCCTCGCCTTTTAGAGCCTGCACAATGAAATTGGAGACCACCCGGCCATCATCCGGCAGCATGTTGGGACCATAGGTATTGAAGATCCGGACCACCCGGATATCCACGCCATTCTGGCGGTGATAATCGAAGAAAAGAGTCTCCGCACAGCGTTTCCCTTCATCATAACAAGCACGGATACCGATGGGATTCACGCTGCCCTTGTAGGATTCCGGCTGTGGATGAACTTCAGGATCTCCGTAAACTTCAGAGGTAGAAGCTTGAAACACACGCGCCTTCACCCGCTTCGCCAGTCCGAGGCAATGGATGGCTCCCAGCACCGAGGTCTTGGTCGTCTTGATCGGATTATGCTGGTAATGAGGAGGCGATGCCGGGCAGGCGAGGTTATAAATCTGATCCACCTCATACTTGAATGGCTCTGTCACATCATGCCGGACCAATTCGAAATAAGGATGCGACAGCAGTTTGGAAATATTCTGCTTTCTACCGGTATAGAAATTATCCAGGCAGATGATCTCATTCCCTTCGTTGAGCAATCTCTCGCAAAGGTGAGACCCTAGAAAGCCCGCTCCACCGGTGATCAGAATTCGCATGCAGGTTTCCAGCATGAAAATCCTTTGAATGCAAGGAATCTGGCTTCAGGGATGACCGCCTACCCAAGCTGTTGTCTTCCAATGGAATAAAGGGCTAAAAAAGTTTGTTCAAAATAGATTGAACAAACGGAAGCATCCTCTAGAAAAGGCGTTGTGGATATTTCCGCAGAGCAAAACGCCAGCAGTCAGCAAACGTTGGGGCCTCTGGAGCAGCAGGTGGTCAGCGTTTTCGTGGATGGGGTCCGGGTCCTCGGACTCCCACGATCGATTGGTGAAATTTACGGCCTGCTTTTTATCACCAATCACCCTCTTGCCTTGGATGACATCGTGATCCGTCTATCGATCAGCAAAGGTTCTGCCAGCCAAGGACTGAAAATGCTCAAGGAGCTGGGAGCAGTAAAGGAAGCCGAGAAAGCAAGTGAACGCCGTACTTACTATGAACCGGCAGTGGATCTGAAACGGTTGGTAGGTGGCTTCATCCGCGAACAAATCCGCCCTCATCTGGAGAGCGGGAGAAGCAAAGTTCGCAATCTTACAGATGCAGTCAAACTAGTGGAAAATCCCGAGCGCCGGGAGTTTCTATCCGAGCGGGTAGAACGTTTGGATAACTGGATGAGCCGCAGCGGCACGGTCTTGCCGATCCTTCAAAAACTGCTGGGCCAATGAGAAGCAACACCGCTCATATCCCAGCATGGTACTGCGTTCGCACGCAGACCAAACGCGAGCACATCGCTGCCAATCATCTCCGGGAATTGGAGGGAGTGGAAGTTTTCTGCCCCCGTTTGCGCTATCGCAAGGCCACCCGCCGTGGCAAAATCTGGTGGGTGGAGCCTCTATTTCCAGGTTACGTGCTGGCAAAGTTCACACTCACAGAAATGGAACGAGGTGTGACATTCTGCCAAGGCGTTAGAGGACTTGTCCGCTTTGGTGCGGAGATTCCACCCGTCCCGGATGCATTTGTAGAAGCGCTGCGCACGGACATACGGTCCCGCCAAGAAACCGAGGAAGATCTCCTGACCATTCATCCATCTGCTGAACCCGGAGATGAAGTGGAGGTGGCTCACGGCCCTTTGCAGGGGATCAAAGGAAAAATCATTGAAGTCGCACCCGCTGCGGAGCGGGTAAAAATCCTGCTCGAGTTTCTGGGCCAAGAGCAAGCGGTGGAACTGGACATCTTCAGTCTGTTACTGCCAAGACGCCCAATGCCTTGGCAAAATAGTTCATCTGCAACGGAATCATCACACAATTAGCCACACTTTCTCTCCTCACGCTACTCAGCATCCATCTCCTCTCGGCTTTGTCCGAAAAGATCCATCTCCCTTTTTATCCAGCAATGGTTTCCTTCGACTGAAAAGTTAAAGGCACGACCAAGGGCGGTAGCTTGCCACGGTTTATTCACCATTTCGTTTCCTCTTCATTCTGAACGCGGATTTTCAAACAGACTTCCTCATCATAGGCGCCGGATTTTCAGGGCTTGTGCTGGCAGAGCGGCTGGCCTCAGCTGGATGGAAATGCACAGTCGTGGATCGGAGGAACCACTTGGGAGGAAATGCATACGACCGCATTGATCAAGCCGGCGTGCTGATACATCAATACGGCCCGCACTACTTCCGCACGAACTCCAGACGCATCATTGATTATCTCTCCCGCTTCACGGAGTGGCATGATGTGAGTTATGTTCTGAAAAGCTTCACTCAAGACCGCTACTGGAGCTTTCCCATCAATCTGAATACCTTTGAGGAATTGAGCGGCCAAAGTTCCGAGACGGAACAATTTGAGGCGTGGTTGAATGACAAGAAGGTGCCTATCGCCGTGCCTGCCAATTCCGAGGAAGTCATCATTTCCCAAGTGGGCTGGGAGTTCTACAAACTTTTTTTTGAACCCTACACGCTCAAGCAGTGGAAACGCCACCCGCGTGAACTGGATCCCTCTGTCTGCGGCAGAATTCCCATACGCACCAACCGCGACAATCGATACCTAACTGAAAACTTTCAGGCGATGCCCCAGCAGGGTTACACGGCACTGTTTGAAAACCTGCTGGCCCATACTCCAGGAATCGATCTACGGCTGGGTGTTGACTTTGAAGAGGCCAAGAAAAAATGGAACTACAAGCATTTGGTTTTCACCGGGGCCATCGATGAATTCTATGATCGAAAATTCGGCGCACTTCCCTACCGCTCGCTCCGTTTTGAAGCGGAGTCATTTGATCGTGAGCAGTTAAAGGCAAGGGAACCCATCGCGGGAAAGCCCGGTTTCTGGCAGCCTACCGTCCAAGTGAACTATCCGGATCAGGAAATCCCTTTCACACGCATCGTAGAAGTAAAACACGTGACCGGGCAGCAGGTGGATCAAACCACCATCGTCCGCGAATACCCGAAGGACTGGACACCGGGAGAAGATCCCTACTATCCGATCCCAGCTCCAGACTCTCTTGCAATCTATCAAAGATATTCCGCTCTGGCCGCGCAGGAAAAAGCCACCAGTTTTATTGGGAGGCTCGCTGTTTATCGTTATTACAACATGGACCAGGTTACAGGCATGGCTCTTGCTGAGGCTGATCGCCTAATTGCTAAATACGGGACGAATTTATGAAGAAAATCTATATCGCAGGCCACCGTGGAATGGTGGGTTCAGCTCTTGTCCGGAAAGCGGAAGCACTTGGCGGTTATGAGATACTGACCACTACAAGGGCGGAAGTGGACCTAACCGATCAAACATCTGTTTTCAATTATCTGGAAAACAACAAACCGGATATCGTCATCATCGCCGCAGCAAAAGTGGGCGGTATTCATGCGAATTCCACTTACCCGGCGGATTTCATTTACGAAAATCTGGCCATCGCATCCAATCTGGTAGAAGGCTCACGCCGCGCAGAAGTGCCGCGTGCTCTTTTTCTCGGTTCTTCCTGCATCTATCCGAAGCTGGCACCTCAGCCGATGCCGGAAGATTGCTTGCTAACCAGTCCGCTGGAATGCACCAATGAAGCTTACGCCGTAGCTAAAATCGCTGGATTGAAGTTGTGCCAGCATTACCGCGCACAGCACGGCCTGCTTTATCATTCTGCCATGCCGACCAATCTATATGGGCCCGGCGACAACTATCACCCGGAAAATTCTCATGTGATCCCTGCCCTTATCCGCCGCTTCCACGAAGCCAAGGTGCGTGGTGATAAGTCCGTCACCATCTGGGGCACTGGCACACCGCGCCGGGAGTTCCTCCACGTGGATGATTTGGCGGCCGCGTGTTTCCACCTGCTCTCCCTCGATAATCCGCCTGATTGGGTAAACGTGGGAGTGGGAGATGATCTCACAATTCTCAACCTTGCCCAACTCGTGGCGGAGACGGTGGGCTTCACGGGGGAAATACTTACAGACCCTAGCAAACCGGATGGAACTCCACGCAAGCTGATGGATATCACCAAAATTCAAGGCACCGGCTGGAATCCTATCATTTCTTTCAAAGACGGCCTAGGCGCTGCTTATGGGGATTTTCTGGCAAGTTTGGAGGCAGGCGCTGCACGACTTTAATCATTTACCCATTTCACTTCTCTCCTTTATGAAACGCGCATTAATTACAGGCATCACTGGTCAGGACGGCTCTTATCTAGCAGAGTTTCTCCTTGAGAAAGGCTACGAGGTTCACGGCATCAAACGCCGGGCATCTTCCTTCAATACCGAGCGGATCGATCATATTTACGAAGATCCACATCTGGAAAACAAGCGTTTCCGGCTTCACTATGGAGACCTAACGGATACATCCAACCTCACACGTATCCTGCAGGAGGTGCAACCGGATGAAGTCTATAACTTGGGAGCCCAATCCCATGTGGCTGTATCCTTCGAAGCTCCTGAATACACCGCAGATGTGGACGCCATCGGCACCTTGCGCCTCTTGGAAGCGATCCGCTTTCTGGGGCTTGAAAAGAAAACACGCTTCTACCAAGCCTCCACTTCCGAACTTTACGGTCTCGTCCAGGAAATCCCTCAAAAGGAAACCACCCCTTTCTATCCACGCTCCCCATATGCGGTGGCTAAAATGTATGCCTACTGGATCACAGTGAACTATCGCGAGTCCTATGGCATTTATGCATGCAATGGCATTCTGTTCAATCATGAGTCTCCCCGGCGCGGTGAAACCTTTGTCACCCGCAAGATCACGCGCGGCATTGCTAACATCGCCCAAGGTTTGGAAAAATGCCTTTTTCTTGGTAACATGGATTCACTTCGGGACTGGGGACACTCCAAGGATTATGTCCGTATGCAATGGATGATGCTCCAACAGGAAGAGGCTGAAGATTTCGTAATCGCCACTGGCAAGCAAATCTCCGTCCGTGAATTCGTCCGCATGTCCGCCAAAGAAGCAGGCATCGGAGTGGAATTCAGTGGTGAAGGAGTGGACGAAATTGCCACTATCACATCTGTTGATTCTTCCAAGGCTCCTGCTCTTTCCGTTGGCCAGGTGATCGTCCGTGTGGATCCACGTTATTTCCGCCCAGCTGAAGTAGAGACCCTCCTCGGAGATCCTACAAAAGCAAAAGAAAAACTCGGTTGGGTGCCGGAAATCACCGTGGAAGAAATGTGCGCGGAAATGGTAGCTTCCGATCTGGAAAAAGCAAAGCGACACGCATTACTAGAGGCTCATGGCCACCACGTAGCAGTGACCATCGAGTAATAGTTCGGCATCCCGGAAAAGCGTTGTTACTGGAAAATATTCGCCTCTGTGCTGTCCGTCCAGCCTTCCTGCCGCGTCTAGATTCATTGCTATGTCTATCAAAACACTGCCAGTGCTGGATCTCCCGCTTGCCTGTACGGATTATGCCGGCGCGGTCGCATGGATTAAAACCCATGCCATCCAACCGGGAGTTTATGCACTGGAGGCAGCCAACACCCAGGTGGCTGCGATGAACCGGACTGATCCTTGCTTTAAATCCAGCATGGATCGTTTCGATCTTACCGTCCCTGATGGCATGCCTCTGGTATGGGCCTTGAATAAAAAGCTTCCGGATAGCCAAAGGCTAACAGACCGCATCTACGGACCTACGTTGATGCTGGAAACCCTGAAGAACACCGCAGCGCAACCGCAATACCGCCATTTTTTGTTAGGAGGAAAACAATCCACTCTTGATCTTCTACACAAAAACTTCGGAGAATGGTTTCCCGAAACCGTCATCGCTGGTTCCTATTCACCGCCATTCGGTGAATGGCCAGTGGACGAATTTGACCGCATCTGTGAGAAAATCCGTGATGCCGAAGCGAATCTCATCTGGGTAGGCATTGGCTGTCCCAAGCAGGAACACTGGATAGCCAGGCATAAGGATCAACTACCACCCGGAGTGTACTTCGGCATCGGAGCAGCATTTGCTTTCCACGCGGGGGAGGTAAGTCAGGCACCGGCATTTCTCCAACGCAACGGCTTGGAATGGATCTACCGCCTGGCCATGGAGCCAAGGAGGCTTTTCAAACGCTACTTCACATACAACTCACTTTTTATTTACCACCTTCTACGTGACCGCTTGAGAGCACACTGAATTTTTCCTGATTATCTTATGATTACGTCCATCAAAAACATCTGCTGCCTGGGGGCAGGTTACGTCGGCGGTCCCACCATGGCCATGATCGCAGCCAAGTGCCCGCACATTCAAGTGACTGTAGCGGACTTCAATGCCGAGCGTATCGCGGCCTGGAACTCGGATACTCTGCCGGTTTATGAGCCAGGCTTGGATGGAGTCGTTACTTCCGCCCGTGGGAAAAATCTCCATTTCACCACAGAGATCCGGGAGGCAATCGCCGCAGCGGACCTGATTTTTGTTTCCGTGGGAACTCCTACCAAATCCTACGGAATAGGGGCCGGACGCGCTGCTGACCTCCGTTATATCGAATCCGCCGCACGCCTGATCGCCGAGGTTTCTGAAGGAAATAAGATCATCGTGGAGAAATCCACTATTCCGGTGAAGACCGCTACTGCGATCAAAACCATTCTCGCTGCCAATACCACCACGAATGCGACTTTCCAGGTGCTGTCCAACCCTGAGTTCCTGGCAGAAGGCACGGCTATTGAAGACCTGGAATCTCCCGACCGCATTCTCATCGGTGGCGAATCCACGCCGGAAGGCCAGGAGGCCATGAATGCCCTTGTTTCCGTCTATGCCAACTGGGTGCCGCGCGAGCGCATCCTCACCACCAATCTCTGGTCCTCAGAGCTCTCAAAGCTGGTGGCAAATGCCTTCCTCGCACAGCGGATTTCCTCGATCAACTCCATCTCCGCACTTTGCGAAACGACAGGTGCAGATGTGGATGAAGTGGCGAAAGCGATTGGTATGGACTCCCGCATTGGGCCGAAATTCCTGAAAGCGTCCGTGGGCTTCGGTGGTTCCTGTTTCCAAAAAGACCTGCTCAACCTCGTCTATCTCTGCGAATCCTTCGGGCTCCCGGAAGTTTCTGAATACTGGCGCCAAGTCGTCCATCTCAACGATTGGCAGAAATCAAGATTCGTTGAAAAAATCGTCCGCACGCTTTTCAACACGGTCAACGGCAAGCGCGTAGCCATCCTCGGCTTCGCCTTTAAAAAGGACACCAACGACACACGGGAAGCTGCCGCGATCAAAGTCTGTGCCGATCTGCTGCAGGAGCGTGCCTATGTAGCGATCTACGATCCCCAAGTGAGTGAAGTATCCATCAAACAGGACCTCCTTTACGCCGGGGTGGATGCAGATCTCATCAATACTCACGTCCAGATCTGCAAGACTCCGTATGAAGCCGCAACCGGCGCCCATGCCCTTGCCACACTCACCGAGTGGGATGAATTCAAGACTCTGGACCTTGCACGAATCTACGATCTCATGCTGAAGCCCGCATTTGTCTTCGATGGTCGGGCAGTGCTGGACTCAAAGGCACTCAAGGCCTACGGCTTCGACGCATTCATCATCGGCAAGGGCCTCTAAAACTCTCACTCGACTGGTCTTGCATCCCGTTGCCATCGATTGCTATATTGCCTCCCCATGCCGGATATTCACACCGAGTTTCACCGTTTTCTCAGCCGCCAGGAAAAAGAGCATCTTCTCGGTCAACGGGGGATCGTGATTTGGTTGTGTGGACTTTCCGGCTCGGGGAAATCAACGATTGCGAATGCGGTCGAACGCGTGCTCCATCAGCAAGGGCGGATGACGACGATCCTAGATGGAGATAATCTCCGTTCCGGCCTGAACTCAAATTTAGGGTTCAGCACCGAGGATCGTCTTGAAAACATCCGCCGATTTTCCGAGGTAGCTAAAATTTTCGTCTCCCAAGGGATCATCACTTTCGTCTCCGCCATTACTCCCCAAGGAGAACTCCGCGACCTAGCCCGTGGAATCCTTGGTGAGAATCTTTTTGAAGTTTACGTGAAGGCGAGTTTTGAAACCTGCGAACAGCGGGACGTAAAGGGACTATATGCCAAGGCAGCACGGGGAGAAATCAAGAATTTCACCGGGAGGGATAGCTCCTTTGAGCCACCCCAAACTCCCGATCTGATTCTTGATACTGAAAAAACCACGATAGAGGATGCAGCTTTCGAGCTTTTGGAAGCGATTCGCCATCAGATCAGCGGGATTTGAATTGCCGAAACATTACCACCAAACTTAGGTTGGTAATTATTCCTTGACCCATTCGATAGGGAATTCTACCCCGTGTCCGCAAATCATGCGGGTGCAAGCATTTGCCTGCGTTCATCTTTCCACGGATTCCGTTACCTAATGGATCCTTCCACTGCCTTCCATGCCCAATTACCAGCTTAGCCACCTTGATCAACTTGAAGCAGAAGCTATTTTCATTCTGCGGGAAACTGCCGCCCAATTTGAAAACCCAGCTCTTCTTTTCTCTGGAGGCAAGGATTCCATCGTAATGGCATGGCTGGCGCGCAAGGCGTTCTGGCCGGCACGCATGCCCTTCCCTCTCGTTCATATTGATACCGGACACAATTTCGAGGAAACCATGACTTATCGTGATGAGTTCGTGGAATTAATCCGCGCAAATCTTATTGTAGGCTCCGTTCAGGAATCCATCGACTCCGGGCGGGCAGTGGAGGAAAAGGGGCCTAACGCCTCTCGCAACAAGCTTCAGACCGTAACCCTGCTCGATACCATCGAGAAATATCAATATGACGCCTGCCTAGGCGGCGGTCGCCGGGACGAAGAAAAAGCACGTGCCAAAGAGCGCTTTTTCTCCCACCGAGATGACTTCGGCCAATGGGATCCTAAAAACCAACGCCCCGAACTCTGGAATCTTTTCAATGGGCGAAAAAATCCGGGCGAGCACTTCCGTGTATTCCCACTATCCAATTTCACAGAAATGGATATTTGGATGTACATTGAACGGGAAAACATCCCCCTTCCATCCATCTACTTCGCCCATGAGCGCGAAGTTTTCGAACGCAACGGTTCCATTCTTGGTGTTACAAAATTTTTGAAACCTCTGGAAACAGAACAGGTCACGAAACGCATCGTCCGCTTCCGCACCATCGGGGATGCTACCTGCACCGGCGCAGTGGAATCTCGAGCATCCAATCTGGAGGAAGTCATCGCAGAAGTGTCCGCTGCCCGCCAGACGGAGCGCGGCACTCGCTCGGACGACAGACGCTCCGAAACCTCCATGGAAGATCGCAAAAAGGAAGGCTACTTCTGAACAGTTGCCCGCCCATCACTTTCCTTCCTTAATCCCACTTTTCGATTTCTTTCTCCATGGACCTTCTCCGCTTCACCACCGCCGGCTCAGTTGACGACGGTAAATCCACCCTCATCGGCCGCTTGCTTTACGATTCCAAATCCATTTTCGAGGATCAACTCGAAGCGATGGAAGAGTCTTCCCGCCGCCGGGGTGATGAAAATGTGAACCTGGCTCTCCTTACGGACGGCCTCAAGGCCGAGCGCGAGCAAGGCATCACGATCGATGTAGCCTATCGCTACTTCGCCACACCGAAGCGTAAATTCATCATTTCAGATACCCCAGGCCATATCCAATACACGCGGAACATGGTCACCGGCGCTTCCACTGCCAATCTTGCCATCATTCTCATTGATGCGCGGAAAGGTGTGATCGAGCAAACCAAGCGTCACAGCTTCATCGCCAATCTTCTTCGCATCCAACACCTCGTGGTGGCAGTGAACAAGATGGACCTCGTGGATTATTCCGAAGAGGTTTATAACCAAATTATCAAAGATTACCGGGAATTTGCCTCCCGCTTGGATAACATCGTGGAAATCACTGCGATTCCGCTTTCAGCCCTTAATGGGGCCAATGTGGTCGATAAGTCCGATACCATGCCATGGTATCAAGGACCGTCTCTTCTTTACCACCTTGAGAACGTTTACGTTGGTGGAGAAGAAAATCACGTTGATGCGCGCTTCCCGGTGCAATGGGTCATCCGTCCGATGAGCGACGAATGGCACGACTTCCGCGGCTACGCAGGCCGCGTGGCAGGCGGCGTTTTCAAGCCCGGTGACGAAGTGACAGTCCTTCCATCCGGTTTCACTTCCAAGATCAAGGCCATCCATTCCCCAGACGGGGATAAGGCAGAAGCCTTCGCACCACAATCCGTCTGCCTGACCTTGGAAGATGAGATCGACATTTCCCGCGGAGATACCTTGGTAAAGGCGAACAATCCTCCCATCGTCAGCCAAGACATCGAGGCCATGATCTGCTGGTTCTCCAACAAGCCCATGGCGCAGCGTGCAAAGCTGATCCTCCGCCACACCACTCTTGAAACAAAAGCCATCGTTCAGGAGGTGAAGTATCACGTGGACATCAATACACTTCATAAGATTGAAGGCGTAAGCTCCTTTAATATGAACGACATTGGCCGTATCTCCGTGCGCACCGCCCTGCCACTGATTCACGATTCCTATCGCCGCAACCGCATCACGGGCTCCTTCATCCTGATCGAACCAGGAAGTAATGAAACCGTTGCTGCGGGGATGATTATCTGATCAGTTCCTAGCCACCGCTGGCCGAATTTTATCGTCCAGAATCCCATTTCATGCCCCCCTCCAGCAAATCCCACAAGATCCTGCTGGCAGGGGTGGTCCCTCCTCCAGTCCATGGGCAATCCATGGCGACGAAGGCTCTCTTCGATGAAGAGTTCCCCGGTATTGAAAAAATCTTAATTAAGATTCGCTCAAGTAATGAACTAAGCAAATAGTCCCAAAGCATTTTTGGCTGTGGCTGAGCCCTATACAGTGTTAGGCAGCACTTCTGCTATGAACCTTCCAGAATGTTTAAAATGTCTATCACCCTCTATTTATCAGAATTAGTAACGATTTAAATTATTAGCGAAAGCCAATTAAATCGGTTATTTATCCTAAATTGAAATGAGAATTATCGTTACAGGAGGAGCGGGGTTCATCGGATCAAATCTAATTCATCTCCTTCTGGAAAAGGGTCACGAGGTTTTAAATATCGATAGCCTCACCTACGCTGGAAATTTATTTTCACTGAAAACGATAGAAGACCATCCCAATTACCACTTTTTAAGGTCCGATATTCGGGATGCTAAAGCCATGGGAGCAGCATTTCAGAGCTTCCTTCCGGATGCGGTGATGCATCTGGCTGCAGAGTCTCATGTGGATCGTTCGATTGATGGCCCCGCGGAATTTATTCAGACCAACATTTTGGGAACCTATGTTCTACTAGAAGCCGCCCGACATTACCTTTCCGTCATTCCAAATCCGGATTTCCGGTTTCTGCATGTTTCAACGGATGAAGTGTATGGCTCATTAGGAAAAACGGGGACGTTCACCGAAAAGACAGCATACGCCCCTCACTCCCCCTACTCAGCCAGTAAAGCAGCTTCTGATCATCTTGCTAGTGCTTGGTATAGCACCTACGGATTGCCTGTCATTGTCACTCATTGTTCGAATAACTACGGGCCTTACCAATTCCCCGAAAAATTAATTCCTGTCGTCTTGCTCAAAGCGCTGCGCGGGGAACCCATTCCTGTCTATGGCAAAGGAGAAAATGTCCGTGATTGGCTACATGTAAACGATCATGCAGATGCTCTCCTCACTGTCGTGCAGCGCGGCAAGCCTGGAGAAACCTATAATATTGGAGGGAACAACGAATTCAGGAATATCGATCTAGTCCGCATGCTTTGTAGCATGCTGGACCAATTACATCCCCGCGAGGACAGGCAAAGCTATTCCGATCAAATCAGCTTTGTAGCAGATCGACCAGGCCACGATTTACGCTATGCGGTGGATGCCACAAAAATTCAGCGGGAGCTCGGCTGGCAGCCAAAACAAGATCACCAAAGCGGATTTAAAAAAACGGTGGAATGGTATCTTTCCCACAAGAATTGGCTGGGACTGTCAACTTAAAGACAAATAACGAAGTTAAAGCCCTCCTATTGGCTTCAGTTTGACGATTAAGAATTCCCATTCGCCTATAAGACAGGCATTTTTCCTTAATTCGGCGATTTGCCGCTTCATCATGTCGCACTTCTGCTAGCAATAAGAACATATAACGTCTGAATGGCAAATACGGCGCACCCACCCCGATCAAAATTAAAATAAAAAATTTATATCGGTTACATATATTTTAGCAATCAATATTTATCAAACTCCCTTTTCTTACAAAGACCCACAATAAAACGAACTAGGTAATTCGAATTGAAGAACCCAATCCCACATGCTGGATTCAAGACAAATATTGCTATAATCTCAAGAAAACCAAGTTAAATATCACAACAAAACTTACATACTTCAATCCATCATATATATTTTTCGGATGAAACATGCCATTATCTCCGGTATTACAGGCCAAGACGGTTCATATCTGGTCGAGCTGCTTCTGGAACAGGGCTACCATGTTCATGGACTGGTCCGTCGTTCCAGCCAGTTCAATCGGACTCGTATTGAGCATCTCAGAAAAGAAGGGAAGCTACTGGACCTGCATTATGCGGATCTCCACGACCAAACCACTTTACGCCGCTTGGTAACGCGTATTCGGCCTGACGAGTTTTATCACTTAGCCGGACAGTCCCACGTGGGACTCAGCTTCGAAATCCCTGAATCCACTGTAGCTGAAATCGCCACCGCAACTCTCAGCCTACTCGAAATCTGTCGTGACCTGGAATCCCCACCCCGCTTTTTTCACGCCGCCTCCTCCGAGATTTTTGGAGTTCCTGCCACTTTCCCGCAAACCGAAGAAACCCCCTTCAAACCTGTGAATCCATATGGCTGCGCAAAATCATTCGCAGCTGATCTATGCCGGGTTTACCGGGAGGCCCATGAAATGTTCGTGGTTAATGGAATTCTTTATAATCATGAATCTCCGCGCCGGGGCGAAAGCTTTGTAACGCGCAAAATCGCCTCCACCGTAGCCCGCATTGCACAAGGCTCGGAAGAAGTTCTGGAGCTTGGAAATCTAGACTCGGAAAGAGACTGGGGCTGGGCACCGGAATTCGTGGAAGGCATATGGCGCACATTACAGCAGCAATCGGCCTCTGATTTCCTTTTCGCGACCGGCACCACGACTACTGTCAGAGAATTTGCAATTGCAGCCTTTCTTGAAGCAGGAATTCATCTGAACTTCGAGGGAGAAGGAGAAACAGAATCAGCTTATGGTTCTGATGGTCGCCTACTGCTTCGGGTAAACCCACGTTTCTTCCGCCGTGTAGATAGCCACAAACTGGTTGGCAATTCACAAAAAGCTCAACAGATTTTAGGGTGGAAGCCAACAATCGCGGGCAGTGAAGTCGCACGAAGACTCACCCGTGCTGAATTAGAATCAGCTAAAAGTGAGTTACCGTAATTACTTATTCCAAAGCTTGTTGCACCTTATTTTTGAGCGAGAGGCGAAGTCATCTCAGATATTGATACAATCCTTGTGTTCAATAAATTATATAAATTGGCGCTTAGCAGTGCCTCTGATGCAGCCATCAGATGGACTCTGATCACTCAGTTGATTCGGTTTCTGACAGGCCCTATCACCATGTTCTGCATGGTCAGATTTATGTCTCAGGAGGTGCAAGGATATGCTTATGCATTCAGTGGCCTGCTTTCTCTAAACACTTTTCTAGAACTTGGATTCACTCAGAACATCTTACAATTCACTTCCCATGAGGCATCGAAATTGCTCATCACGGAAACCGGGATCATCACTGGAGATATCACCGCAAAGTCGCGCCTCATATCGCTTGGAAGACTATCTTTTAAATATTACGCAATCGCCTCCATTTTATTTTTACTTGGCCTGATAGTGGGCGGCGGATGGTTTTTTTCGACTTCTCATCCTGGAAACGTTAAATGGATGTGTCCGTGGGCTTTGGCGAGCATTTCAGCCAGTATATCTCTTTGCATCACTCCGTGTTGGGCATTGCTGGAGGGCTGCAATTTTATCTCTAGGGTTGAAAAATTCAGATTTGTTTCATCCCTGATCAGTTTTTTGGGGTCAACAATCGCTTTGGTATTAGGCATGGAATTGTATGCCATGGTAATTTCAGCTATTTTGACCGTTGTTTGTTCGATTTGGTATTTGCTCTCGAAGTGGAAGAACTTCTATTCCGCATTTCTGCAAATCCCCACTCATGGAACAATTTCCTGGAAAAAGGAAATCTGGCCCTTTCAATGGCGGATCGGCATCAGTTGGATCTCCGGATATTTTATATTTTTCTCCATCATCCCTATTGTATTCAGGATAAATGGCCCGGTTGAAGCAGGTAAGCTCGGCTTTACCCTGCAAATTGTCAGGACTGTTTCCAGTATAGCCAGCACTTGGTTAATCACCAAACTTCCTCTTTTTGGAATGCTGGTAGCCAAAAAAGAATGGCTTACTCTTGAGCAGGTTTGGAAGAAAGCCACACTCACCAGTGTGCTTGTTGCTGTCATGGGCAGCCTGATGATGATAGCAGCCCTTAACATGGGAGAACTGTTCTATCACCCCCTGTCCAAAAGATATGCAGGCACTTTGATTGTACTCATACTTTCAGCCGGAATGGTTTGCCAGTGCTTCACCGCTGCCGGAGCCTACATGATCAGAGCATTCAAGGTTGAACCCTATATGAAAATTTCCATCTACACTGCGATATTGTCAGTCGTATTGATTCCACCTCTTGCCAAGTGGATGGGAATACTTGGTGCATCCATCGGCTATTCCGGTGCTATATTTATCGTTGCATGGCCATCCTATAATCTGTTCCGCACTAAATATTCTCAATTCAAAAACGAAAAATAATTTATCTGTATTTATGCGGATCGCAATCAATTTACAGCCACTGGGAGGACATAACAAAACCGGCATTTTCAGAGTGGCAGACCACTTGACATGTGGAATGTCCGAAAAATTCAAAGACTCTTTACACTGCCATATCAATGGCGATGCATACGGAGCATGGTGCTACTTTAATGATTTTCTGAGAACTAATAAATCAAACATTCTTGTATCGCCCCTGTTCAAACTCCTGCTCCCTTTCGCCGCATTCTTTGAAAAATTCATTACGGGGACCCTCAGCAATCGAAAATTGTCTTATCGGATCACCCGCAAATTGTTTACCATTCTCAAGGTACAACTGGATGCGATCATAGGATGCGTCCCCTCAAAAAAATGGGACGAAATTGATATATATCACTCTTTACTGGTGAGCATACCAAAAGACGTACGAGGCAAGAACATCCTTTGCTTTTCAACCATTTACGATCTAATCCCCCTAACACACCCGCAGTACTTCGAGAAAAATACTGTCTCTAAGATTACCAATATTGTGAATGAGCTTAGTCCCGAGGATTACGTTCTCTGCATCTCCGAAGCCACAAGAAACGATTTGATCAAACATTCCAGATGTCGGCCAGAGCGATGCTTTGTCGCGCATTTGGCTGCGTCCAAATCCTTTTACCCATCTTTGGATTTGAATCACAATCTCTCCGTTCTTTCAAAGTATGGCATTCCCGGCCCTGATTTCATGCTCTCGCTGTGCACTTTTGAAATCAGGAAAAACATTGAATCAACTATCCGCGCTTTTGCCGTGCTTCATGAAAATAAGATGATTCCTGAAGGGACGAAGCTCGTTTTGGTAGGAGGTAAAGGCTGGAAGACCAATAATATTGAGGAAGCACTCAAATCCGTCGCCGCGTATCGACAAAATATCATCATGCCAGGCTTTATTCCAGATGAAGACCTGGCTGCCATTTATTCCAGTGCTAAGGTATTTGTTTATCTATCTCTTTTGGAGGGATTTGGCCTTCCGCCCTTGGAAGCAATGCAGTGCGGAACACCTGTTATCTCATCTAACACTTCTTCGTTACCAGAGGTCATAGGCGATGGAGGAATCATGCTCGAACCAATGGATATTCAAGGCGTCTGCAATGAAGTAGCACGTTTATATTCCGATCCTGAATTCCATGCGAAAATATCTGGTAAAGCATTGGAGCGGTCCAAACTGTTCAGTTGGGAGCGTTGTGTTGACCAGACCATCGCAGCCTACGAAACAGCATTGAAAAGCGAGTGAAAATGAACAGCAATCGTTTATTTGTAGATCTTTACTTCCGTGGCATGGTAAAGATGATTTTTGAGGAAAATGATTCTTCTTTTTTCCGGGGAATCAACCGGGTGGCTCAAGAATATGCCCGGAGATTACCAAAGATATCTGGCTTTGAACAAACGCATTTATTTGGCTCCAGATTACCTAATATTGCAAAGGGCTGTTTTCAATTTGCGGGCGTGAGTGGCATGAAGGCACCTGCAAAGCCATTGCTGAGAGAATCGCTTCTATCTCATGCAAGTGACGTGGAGCGCAAAATCCTTGGAAAATTACCTCCAGTTCTCAAGAAAGCCACGCACATCGGTTTTGCTGCTTTTCGCCGCGTCCTGGTGGCAGGGATGGAGCAGGATTTGTTTGTTCCATCATACCCTCGGGAAGGAGATGTCTGGCTATCGGTTTGCTCCACACTCACCGCTTCCATACGAAAGCTGCCTGTGAAGCGGGTGCTTATTTGTTATGATTTCACTCATGTATATCACTTCAAGGAACTGGGACTGAATGCTCCTTTAGTTTCCGTAATGGGAAACCCTGCAATTGATGCCAAGCCGGATGAATGGGTAATCTGTATTTCTGAGTATGCACGACAGAGCTTCCACCGGTTCCATCCTGATTTTCCAAGGGAACGTGTATACGTGGTTCCTCTGGGCGCTGATTTGCCTTCAACAATAGACACCAACGCTCCTCAAGTGCTGGAGGAATACGGCTTGGAAAAGGACGGTTACTTTTTGACCCTAGCGGCAGGAGCGCCCCATAAAAACAGCCATTACTTGATAGAAGAGTTCGTAAAATGGAAAACGGAATCAGGCGATATCTCCAAAAAATTGGTTTTAGCCGGAGCAGGCCAAGATCATATAGCCAAAAAATTGTCGCCTGAAGCGAGACTAGCTGTTAAAAATGGAGCTGTTTATTTCACCGGATATGTGATGGATGCAAATCTACCTGCATTGTACAAAAACGCTTTCGCGTTTCTGTTCGCTTCCCTAGCCGAGGGCTTTGGTCTCCCTCCTCTGGAAGCAATGGGGTATGGGACACCCGTGATTTGTTCAGACAAGACAAGTTTACCGGAGGTTGTAGGTGGCGCAGGACTTCTTTTTGATCCCACTCAGGAAGGAACTCTCGCTGAATGTCTCCGTCAGCTAGTCAATCACCCACCCCTCCGTGAAAATCTGATTCTAAAGGGAAAAGCGAGAGCAGCAGAATTCTCGTGGCAACGTTCGACGAACCGGCTATTGGAAGTTCTCTCCGATATTGCGGAATGGGACGCTTCTAAATCATCAAAATTCTAATTTTTAACAAACTCCTATGGATTCCCAGAATAAAATCATCCAAGGCTTCGTAGTATTCATTATCCTATTGATTGCCTTGGTGCTTTCAATTAATACTTTGGATCTGGAAGTCAAATACCAGCTGGGTATTCTGGCATCGATTGTTGTAGTTACAATCATTTTCCTAGTTTACAAGAAACTACCCTTTGATTTCAAATTATTAAATTTAATTTTATTAGGCTACGCTATTGGCGGGAAAGGATTCGCTTATCTAACTCCCTTCGAACCAGTTTACATAGGTGAAATTACCATAACCGTCTGTTTGGTCGGTTATTTTATAAGAGGAGGCTTGAAAGAATCGCTAAAAACCCATCTTCACGTGCTGATTGCAACATGGATGATAACAGTCGGTATTTATTTGGTATTTAGTTTCAATGAATATAAGATGTTCGCCATCAGAGATAGCGCGATTGGATATTATGCCGTTTTCTTCTTTTTTGCGTTCGCGACATTCCAAAAAGAAATCTACGTTACAGCATTTAAGAAAACCTTGAAGTGGTGCTTGGCGCTTGGCTACATAAGCTGCTTATTTATCGTATCAGGTGTTTTCAGTGAATATTTGGCTAACATTGAATATTTAAGATCTGTGTTCTATCCACATCCTGATGCCTTTATTCCTCTCGTCGCCGCTGGGGCTGTCTATGGAACCATTCAGGGGTTGCAAAAACGGAGCATACTCTTCATTTTATTTGGTTTCATTGGTGTGCTACTTTTATTGATGACAAAAACTGCAGGCATTTTTTGCTTGGGCAGCACTATGTTGCTACTCCTCATATTCACAAAACGCTTCGAGCTAGTTTTTGTAGGAATTTTTGCCTCCCTCATTCTTGCCATTGTTCTGGGATTTGTCGCCGTCTATGATTCCTACTTTTTTGAAAATACGATCATGCGAAGTGATCAGGTTCAAACACTTGTAGATGTAGGTAATGCCAGTTCCCAAGGCAACGCTTCAACCACTGACTGGCGGATTACTTGGTGGACCGTAATCACGAATGACACGATGCAAACGGGACCGATGTTCGGATCAGGCATGGGAAGTGATCTTACAACTCACTTCTTGCAAGAGCTGTTTGGAACTCAAGGAGTCAAAGATGCCGCCACCTATGCACGATATCCCCATTGCATCATCTTCAACGTATTTGGACGCATGGGCTTTGTCGGATTGGCTGTTTTCTTAATCATGTTTATTGCTCTTCTACGCTTCTGCATATTATTTACCCGGAAACAATTATCATACCGAATCATTGATTCTGGAGATCTCATCGCTTTAAGTATTTTCTTCAGTGGAATAATGGATTCTTTGGTTCAAGCAACATATGAAGTCCCGCACGGTGCGATTACAAACTGGGTTTGTTTGGGTTATCTCGCAGCTGGCTATTATCGAAAAACAAATCAGACAGTTCCAGAGAAAGAAGTGGGAATTCTCCAGTAATATAATTACTCCAGATGTCTATGCAAAGCAGCGATTCCCAAAGCAAGCCATTCATAGTAGTCAGTGCTTATAGCTTTGCTCCCCGGCAAGGCTCCGAGTCAGGAACTGCTTGGGCAACGGTTCTCACCCTTTTGCAGGAATACCGTGTGATTGTCGTCTGTGTAGGACATTACAGACCCTATTTCAAAGAAGATGATTTAGACGAATTAAAGAAACTCGGCGCTGAAGTGATTTTTTTCGAGGACGAAAAGCACTATTGGATTTTACGCTTGCCTGGCATGTTCTGGCACAAAATTTATTATACTTTTTGGCAGCGCGCGACGCGGGAATTATTCAAATCTCTTGTTTCAAAATATCAGCCAGTTGCCATCCAGCATGTCAACTGGGGAACAGGAAGAGCAGAGACCTCCATCGTGGGACATGGCATTCCCGTGATTTTTGGCCCCGTTGGAGGCTTTGAATCGGGAAATCGTCAGACGGATCAGGGATTGGGATGGAGGCTGCGGTTCGAAGAGGAATTGCGGCGCTTCCACATCCGGAAATCCATGCGTTCCGAGACGCTGAAAAAGATGTATCGGCAGATTGACCTGGTGCTCGCATGCACCAAGGAATCTGCGGAGAAAATAGAAATTCTCGGGGCAAGACGTCTAGAGAGAATTACCAATGCTGGAATTTCCAAAGCAAAGTTTGATGAACTTCAGATTCTCCGGAAAAACAAAAGTAGAAAGGGCTCTCACCTCAAACTGTTTTTTGCTTCCAGGCTGGTTGGCTGGAAGGGCGAAGAGTTGGCGATAAGAGCATTGGCAGCGTTGAACGACATTACAACCGAACTGACCATTCTGGGAAGTGGTAAAAATCTATCGAGATGCACGAATTTGGCTAAAAACCTGAATGTTTCTCATCGGATTCATTTCATCAGCTTTCTGCCAAGATGGGATGACATTTGGTCATTATACATCAACAGCGACGTATTCCTGTTCCTCAGTCTTCACGATTCAGGCGGCACAGGTGCCTTGGAGGCGATGGCTGCAGGACTTCCGGTCATCTGCCTGGATCTTGGTGGGCCTGGAGAATACATTGATGATACGTGCGGAGTAAAAATTCCCCCTAATGAAACCTTGGTAGTCGTGGAAAAAATAGCTCATGCCATCCAAGAGCTTCGAGATAACGTAGAGCTCCGGCAGCTTAAAGGAAAGAAAGCGGCTGAAAAGTGCGGAGAGCATTTCACGTGGGAAGCTCGAGGAGCCAAGCTTTTGAACAAGATACGAAGTGTTTGGAACCCATGACCCATCGATAACCTTGCAA
>Ga0070658_10000333_pt1 | contig 40582 bp, 35 predicted proteins | sample KBSC13metaG_FD_64664 | JGI IMG/M metagenome (GOLD analysis project Ga0070658, IMG submission 64664) | Corn rhizosphere microbial communities from Kellogg Biological Station, Michigan, USA - KBS C1-3 metaG | ecosystem: Host-associated > Plants > Roots > Rhizosphere > Soil ... | reverse complement strand
TGTTCACGGCGATGCTGGAACTGAACGAGGCGTTTAAATACAAGGCCGCCGCGCTGCCGCGCGTGAGCGCGATCTACGGCGGCGTCTCGCTGCGCTACATCACGCGCCCGCTGGTGGCACTGCCCGAGCGGCTGTCGCCCGAGGAAGAGGCCTACTTCCTGCCGCACGTCTTCAACGTCTCGCACGAGCGGGCACGGCTCGACTACATCGACGTCCACGGCACGCGCCAGACGCCGGAGTGGATGACGTCCGACTCGGCCGACCCGCGCATCTGGGCGATCAACCGGCTCGCCGGGCAACTGCAGAACGTCGCGACGAAGCTGGAATCGCTCCGCGGCGTGCCGCACGACGATTACTGGCGCTGCATGAGCATCTCCGTGCGGCTGTACGCGTCGGTGCTGCGCAGCTGCGGCAACTTCTTCGCCGTCCAGATCATCCGCGACCGCAGCGCGAAGGCCTTCGACGGCACGCCCAAGCGCCCTAACGGCAGGCCGCGGGCCGATGCGAACGGGCACCCGGACCTGATGCTGCTGAACGAGATCATGCGCGACGAGCTCGACAACTCCGCCGAGATGATCGAGCTGCTGAGGCGCGGCGGCCCCGACATCCTCTGCCACGCCAAAGACCCGGCCGACGAAGACACATTCTTGCTCGGGCCCGATGTGATCGAACAAATCGAGCGCAAGCGTCAACTCATGCGAGAACATTGGGTAGATGCTGAAGAATATCTGTATACTCCCAACAAGTAGGTCATTTCTGAGCGTCAGGGGGATTTAGGAGGAGGCCTTGCGAAAACGCTACGCCCTCGTCGGGGCCGGCAGTCGGGCGACCATGTTCCTCGACGCGATCGCCGGACCGTACGCATCGACCAGCCAACTTGTCGGACTGTGCGACCCAAGCCAGACACGCATGCAGTGGCACCAGCGTCGGCTGTCCAAACGCTTCGACGCGCCGGCCGTGCCGATGTTCTGCCCGCGGACGTTCGATCAGATGATCGAGCAGACCAAGCCCGACGTGGTGATCGTCACCAGCATCGATTCGACGCACCACAAGTACATCATCCGCGCGATGGAACTCGGCTGCGACGTGCTGTGCGAAAAGCCGATGACCACCACCGGCCCGTGCGTGCGCGACATCTTCCACGCCATCGAATGCACCGGCCAGCAGCTGCGGGTGGCGTTCAACTATCGCTACGCGCCGCACACGACGAAGGTGCGCGAGCTGATCATGAGCGGCGCGATCGGCACGCCGATGGCCGTCGACATGCAGTGGATGCTCGACACCAGCCACGGCGCCGATTACTTCCGCCGCTGGCACGCCGAAAAGCATTTCAGCGGCGGCCTGCTGGTTCACAAGGCGACGCACCATTTCGACATCATCAACTGGTGGCTCGACTCGTACCCGCAGACCGTTTTTGCGATGGGCGATCTGAAGTTCTATGGCCAGCGCGCCGCCCAGCAGCGCGGGCACGTGGCCGATTACACCTGCTCACGCGAGGCCCCGCCGGATGATCCGTTCCGCCTGAAGTGGGAAGACCACCAGGACCAGGCCGAGCTCTACATCGGGCCGGCCGAGGATGAGAGCGGGTACATCCGCGACCTGAACGTGTTCGGCGAGCACGTCACCATCGAAGACACGATGGCCGTGATGGCCAAGTACCGCAGCGGCGTGATTCTGTCGTACTCGCTGATCGCTTACAGCCCCTGGGAAGGGTTCCGCGTCAGCGTCACCGGCACCAAGGGGCGGGTTGAGCTGTACAGCAAGCATTCGTCGCACATCTTTTCCACCACGATCGACGAAGACGCGCGGAAACTGGCCGAGCAGGAAGAGAACCGGATTACGCTCTTTCCGATGTTCGGCGTGCCGACCGACGTGCCGATCCCGTCTGCCAGCGGCGCGCACGGCGGGGGCGATGCGGTGCTGATGGAGCAGCTGTTTTCCGAGACGCCACCGCCCGATCCGTTCGGCCGGGCCGCGTCACACATCGACGGGGCGGCCAGCTGTCTGCTCGGCATCGCGGCGAATGAATCGATGGCGTCTCACAAGCCAGTGGAAGTCGATTCGCTGTTCCGCCTGCCCCGGCAAGCAGTGAACGAAGTCGCTATGGGGTGGATGGCCAAAATGTGAGGCCGTGCTCACGCCCGTTACGCCGATTTCCGCAACGGCTGTTCCGTCGGCAGGGCGGCGGGGTGGGCGATCCTCGGCGCTGGCGGTTCGCTGCCTTCGCCCAGCCAGCGGCGGACGTTGGCAAAGATCTCGCGCAGCTTGTTCGGGCTGTTGAACAACTCGCCGTTGTACACGCCGTACTTCAGCTTCTCGTCCGTCGGCGTCATGTACGTGCCGAAGACTTTGTCCCAGAACGTCACAATGCCGAAGTTGCGATCGAAATGCTCCGGCCGATCGCTGTGGTGGATGCGGTGGGCGGACGGGGTAATCCAGATCCAATCCCACCACTTGCCCTTCAGCACGATCTCGCTGTGCACGAGGCTCTGGTAGACCATGTTGATCGCGTAATACACGATCACCACCTGCGGCCGCGCGCCGAGCAGGGCGACGGGAACGGCATTCATCAGGCTGCCGATGATGTGATCGATCGGGTGGTTCCGCAGCGGCGTCACGACGTTCATCTCCTCGGCCGCGTGGTGGACTTTGTGGATCTCCCACATCCACTTCGTGTGCATGATGCGGTGGTGCCAGTAAGCGACGAGTGTGTTGATCGCGTAAACGATCAGGAACTGCAGCACGTTGCTGTGCACGTACTGCAGCACGTCGCAATCGACGTACTGGTGGATCTTGTTCACCGCCCAGAAAAGCGTTCCGAACGAGAACATCAGCGCCATCACGTTGATGCCGCCGAAGAGCTTCAGCGTCACGTAAAAGACGTCGACCTTCGCACTATGGCTACGGCCGTCGAGCAGGCGCTTGATGGCACTGTCTTCGAAACCGAGGCAGAACGCTTCGATCGCCAGCGAGAACAGGATCACCGCTAGGAACGCTGTCGGCTGGATGAGAGCGCCTTTCAGGCTGAACTCGTTGCTGCCGTGGGTGTCGACGAAGACGAAGTGCCCGATCGACGGATAGCGATCGACGATCAGGCAGAGCACGTAAACGCCGGCCACGTAGCTGGCGATGGACATCAGCCAGACACTGGCGAGCAGGGCGATCCGCTTGGTCATCCGACACCTCAAAAAGACGATGCTGCTTCGGGCGTATCGACTTTTTGGGGTAGGGCGGTGAGACGGGGCGGGTTATCGGGCGTGAACTTCTTACCCTTCCCCCGGACGGGGAGGGAGAAGAGGGGGATCAACTCGCTTTTCCGGATTCTTTGGATGGTGACGACACGTGCACCGGCTCTTTCGGCGATACCGGCCGAAGCTTTTCGATCTGCTTCATGTCGATCCGCCGCTCGCGGTTGCACGGCTCGAGGTGCACGGGCCGGCCGGTCTTCAGCGAGGCCAGCACCGCTTCGATCACGCGAACGTCGAGCAAGCCTTCCTGCCCGTCCGGCTCGGGCTGGCGGTCGTGGAGAATGCATTCGCTGAAGTAGTGCACCTCGCCGCCGAAGTGGTCGGTGGGTTTGATGGTCTCGACGGTCTGGCCGGTCTTTTCTTCGATGATCAGGGTCTTGGGCTTGCCCATGCCGTACGCGTTATCGAGCCGCAGCACGGCGTCGGTGCCGGTGACGGTGAAGGTGTCGACGTTGGCCGTCGCGTAGCTGACGGTGAACTGGGCGACGCGGCTCTCGCTGAACTTCAGCGTAACGGCCACGGTGTGATCGAAATCCATCGGCAGGCAGCCGTCGTCGTACCGCTCGGCGGTCGCGAAAACCTCGATCGGCTCGGCCTCGAACAGGTTGCGCACCGCGTTGATCGGGTAGGGCCCCATGTCGAACAGCGGCCCGGCGTTGGTGCCGCTGTGGGCCCGGTGATTCTTCGGATCCACCGGCTGATGGAACGCGCTGCTGAAGCTGCGGATCTTCCCGAGCCGGCCGTGGCGGAGGTGGTTGATCACGTCGAGCGTTGCCGGCTCGAAGTGCAGGCGGTAGGCGACCATCAGCCTCGTCTTCGGGTTCGCGCGCTGCGCGTCGATGATCTGCTGGCACAGCGGGCTGCTGATCTCCATCGGCTTTTCCAGCAGCACGTGAATCCCCGCCTTCAGGGCCGGGACGGCAAATTCCGCGTGCCGCCAGTTCGGCGTGGCGACGTACAGGGCGTCGACCTTGCCGCTGTTCAGAAGCCCGTCGTATTGCTCATAGCTGTAGACGCTCTCGCCCGGCACGTCGTATTGGTCGGCGACCTCGCTGGCCTTGGTCGGATCGCCGGTCACCAGGGCAGTGATAATGCTGTTGCCGGTGTGTCTGACGCCCGGCATCAGACTTTCCTGGCTGATATCGCCCAGAGCAACGATGCCGTAACGGATCTTGGTCGACGATTCGAGACCGAGGGCGGATCTGAGGCTCATGATGGCGCTCCTGTAAAGGCATCGTAGGCCTGTTTTTCCTGAGGCCGCATGAAAAGGATTTAGCTCGAATGGGCGGTTTGAGCGAACCTACCCTGTTGGATCGCGGCTTTTGAGGAGCAAGCACAAAGGAGTAAGCCATGCAGAAACAAGGACAAGCCACCGGCAACAAGCACGAAGCCCTGAACGACGCCAAGGAGCGTGCTGCGGGGCGAAATGAACAGAACCCGCAACTGAACCCGGCCCGCGATCCGTTCAATGAAATCCCCGCCAAGGGCCAGACCGGCGGGGCTTTCGGCAAGGAAGGCCACCCCGGTTCGATGTCAGGCGGACGCTCGCCGAACGCCGGCTCAGGGCATAGCCAAGGCAGCTAAGGCATCGGCAACGACATTCGATCTTTCCCGGCGGCTCATGATTCCTTCATGCGCCGCCGCATCATTTCATCCGGAAATTTGGCGGCCCTGAGTCAAATTGCGTAATTTCTCTTTACGTCGGCGGAAACGAAAGGTACGCTTACCCCCGGTAAGTGGGTTTCCGGAATTGAATCTCGAGCTAGTCCATCCTGCCCGAAGCTTCTTCTCATCCTTCTCTACCTTTGCGGGCCAGAACGTTGGTCCCTTTCCTCCAGAACCAGGGAAAGTCAAATGCATGGTTCAATAGGCCCAATATCTCAGTGAGGAGAACACAATGGGCAAGAAGTTGTATGTCGGCAACATGAGCTACGATATGGATAGCTCGTCTCTGCAGGAACTGTTCAGCGCGCACGGCCAAGTCGTTAGCGCCGAAGTCATCCAGGATCGCGAAACCGGCCGCAGCAAGGGCTTCGGTTTCGTCGAAATGGGTTCGGATGCTGAAGCCCAGGCGGCGATCGCTGCCCTGAGCGGCCAGCAGATTCAGGGTCGCGCCCTGACTGTTAACGAAGCCAAGCCGAAGACCCCCGGTGGTGGCGGCGGCGGCGGTGGCCGTGGCGGTTACGGTGGTGGTGGCGGCGGCGGCGGTGGCCGTGGCGGCTACGGTGGCGGCGGCGGCGGCGGCGGTGGCCGCGGCGGCTACGGTGGTGGCGGCGGCGGTGGCCGTGGCAACCGCTACTAAGCCCAACGCTACTGAGCCAAGCCTCCGGCTTCGCTTTAGCTAAGCAAATTGAAGGGCTGTCCTCGCAAGGGGACAGCCCTTTTCATTTTGCCCACTTCTCTGAGGGACTGCTCAAATCCGGGTCGAACCACCGACGCCGCGACGTAAGTCGCGGATCCATCGAGGACATCCGCGACTTACGTCGCGGCGTCGGAAGATCTTTCTTGGGAACTGCTAGGTGAAAGCGAACGACCGCAACCCCTTTCCCTGTAAAACCCCTCCAGCATAGAATGCCTCCTATGCCGAGTCCGAAAAAACCTGCCGCGAAGGCGACCAAGTCGACCAAATCCAAAGCCGCCAAGCCGGCCGAGTCGCTCTCGAACATCACGATCGATCCGTCGCAGTCCGCCTCGTCGGTCGCCGCCGCATTGGCGGCGCGGGCGAAGTTCGGCAGTTCGACGGGCAACGCCACGTCGGGCGAATCGGCATCGTTCAAGCAGTTGAAGGAAGGCCTCGCCAAGCCGCAGTTCTCCGCAGGCTCTCCGCTGGCCGGCCAACCGCAGCAGGGCAAGTTCACCGGCCCGAGCGGCTTCGCCAAGCAGACCGGCCACAACCAGACGGTCGGCCATAACCCCGCCCGCAGCGGCGTGCCTCGGCGCACCAACGGCAGCTAAGCAATCGCCGCGCCCGGCGGCTTCGGAAAATTCGTAAAACCTTCTTCGCTTTCACCTGTCTTTTGACGGGGCAACGGGTTACCGTATTGCCACTTTCGCAATCGGCGTCGGCGGCGGGTCGTTCGTATTGACCCGTTCTTCTGGCCGGTGCTTTCCCAACGTCTGGAAGAAACAGCAGATGGATCTTTGGTCACCCTCGCACAAATGGGCCAAGCGCCCGCAAACTTCCCCCGCTGAAGCCCCGGCCGACCTGATCACGCCGCACGACGAGCATCCACTCGCGCATCACGAACACGACGACCACCCCGATCAGCCGCTGACGATCACCGCCGCCGTCGTGATGTGGATCACCGTGCTGCTGCCGTACGTGGCGGTGATCGGCATGATCGCCTTCACAGCCACGCTGCCGCTGGGGTGGTTGACGCTGACCGGGTTCCTGATCACCTACCTGCTGATCGGCTTCGGCGTCACCATCGGCTATCACCGCTTGCTCGCCCACCGCGCCTTCAACACCTACGCCCCGATCGAGGCCGCCTTCTACGTCCTGGGCTGCATGGCCATGCAGGGCCCGCCGATCCGCTGGGCGGCCACGCACCGGCGGCATCACCAGAAGAGCGACCAGGACGGCGACCCGCACTCCCCACACTGCAGCGGCAACGGGGTGCGCGGCGTGATCTTGGGCCTGTGGCACGCCCACACCGGCTGGCTGCTGACGCCGGACAAACCCAACACCGATCGCAGCGTTAAAGACCTGCTGGCCAGCCCGCTGGTGACGACGATCGACCGCCTTTACTGGCTGTGGCTGCTGATCAGCGTGGCCGTGCCGTTCACGATCGGATTCGTCGTCGGCGGAACGGTACTGGCCGGGCTGATCGCGGTCTTCTGGGCCGTCGTCGTTCGCATCGCGCTCATGCACCACGCCACGTGGAGCGTGAACAGCATTTGCCACTTCTTCGGCTACCAGAGCTACAAGTCCGGCGACCACAGCCGCAACAACCCGATCGTCGCCGTGATTTCGCTCGGCGAGGGGTGGCACAACAACCACCACGCCTTCCCGACCAGCGCCCGGCACGGCCTGCAGTGGTTCGAAGTCGATCTGTCGTGGATCGTGATCCGCACGCTGGAATTGACGCGCCTGGCGTGGGACGTTCGCCGGCCCTCAGCCACTGCCCGCAGCATCAAGGCCGCGACGCCGGTGCCGACGCCGGCAGCGGCGGCAGTGTGATGTGCGATAATCGCTTCGTCGCCTGCGGCGGGTTGTTGGCCAGATCGAACGCGTACGCGCCGTAAATCTCCGCCGCCGCCTTGTCGCCGCGTGCTTCGGCGATGCGTTGTGAGACGGCCCAGATGTTCTGCGACAGCGGCTGCAGCTTTCGCCCCGCGGCGGCGACGCGCTCGGCGCCTTCCAGATCGCCGCGATCACACCGGGCCGACGCCTCCAGCACGTGCAGGTAAATCGAATCAGGATGCTCGGCCCGGCTCAGGCTGAACAGCCGCAGGTCGTCATTCCATCGCCACGCGTACGTGACCGTCCGCACTGAAGCGGCCAATAGCACGACGCAGCCGAGCACGATGTTGAGCTTTGTCGGCAGGCGGGACAGCGCAATCGCGGTCAGCAGGATCACGAAGGCCGACGTCAGGTAGATCAGCCGCTCGCCCATCACGATGCCAATAAGCATGAAGCTGTTGCTGATCAGCGCATAGGCGATCGCCGCACAGCCGAGGCAGATGAGGACGGCCGTCCAACGACGGAGAATCGCGATGATCAGCAGCGCCAGCATGGCCAAGAGCACAGCGCTGCCGAGGTACAGGTACGGATCGTCCGCCCGCAGCACGAAGCCGGTGATGTTCGCGCCGTAATCCGGCGACGGGTGCAGCGGCAGCAGTAGGATCGCGACGTAACGCCCGAGGATCGACAGCGGCAGCAGCGCGCGGGCCAGGCCGTGGGCCATCACGAGCGGGTTGATTGTCCAGCGGAGGAACCAGGTATCCCAGCCCAGGTGCATGATCTGTTCGCGGCTCCAGGCGTAAGCGAGCAGGCCGAAGCTCAGGCCGACGAAGAGCCATTTGGCGGGTTCACGCTCGGCGGGTGCGAAGAGGGGCGTGCCCCGTAGCTGCGACGCCTGCGTCGCCCTTTGTGCGTGGTGACCCCCAGCGGGCGACGCAGGCGTCGCAGCTACAGAAGCCTCCCGCCACCAGCGCACCAGGGCGATCCACGTCAGCATCGCCGGCAGCAACACGCCGTGCTCTTTGCTCATCGCGGCGAGGACGGAACAGCCGACGATGCCGACGACGCGACGAGCCGTCAGCGGGCGATGCAGGAACATCGAAATCCCGCCCAGTACGCCGAGCGTGCAGAGGCTTTCCGCCCGCCCGACGAGATACGCCACCGCCTCGACGTGAATCGGATGCGCCGCGAACAGCAACCCCGCCCACCACGCGGCGGCCCGGCGACGCGTAAGCTGCCACGCCACGATCGCGACGATCGCGGACACCGCTGCGTGCAGCAGGATGTTCACCAGATGAAACGGCCACGGCGTCGGCCCGTGCAGGTGGTATTGGGCCCAGTACGTCAGGCAGGTGAGTGGCCGCCAGAGCGGATCGGGCGTACCGAGCAGGTAGGGGGCGCGGAAGTAGCCGATCCAGCCGTTGAATTGTGTGACGCGCGGGTCGTCGCGCACCACGACGACGTCGTCGTAGACGTAGGTGCCGAAGAGCGTGACCGCGTATAGCGAGATCGCAAGTAACGCCGCAGCGATCGCGGGCAGGGCGGCGGGGGAGTGCTTCGCACGATCGGCCATGCAGGTGGTGTAACGGTTCGGCGAGGCGACGCAAAACCTCGCTGGCGAATTCTCAGACCCCTCCCCCGGAGGGAGAGGGATTAAGTGAGCAGGCTCTTCAGCGCTTCCGGCAGCGTCGGATGATCAAAGTGAAATCCTTCGCCTAACAACCGCGTCGGCACGCACCGGCGTCCGAGCAGGGCGAGCTCGGGGTCGGTGTTCATCAGCCAGGCGCCAAGGTGAACAAGCGGCGCCGGCGTCGGCGGGCTCCACGGGCGATGTACGGCCCGGCGGAGGTCGCGCATGAACGTCGCGTTCGTCACCGGCTCGGGCGCGGTGACGAGGTAATGGCCGTGCATTGAATCGTCCGTCAGCGCGCGAGTGACGATTGCCGCGAAATCTTCTTCGTGGATCCAGCTGATCCACTGCCGCCCGTTCCCGACCGTGCCGCCGAGGCCGAGCTTGGCGAGGCGTTTGAGCTTGATCAGCGGCCCGCCGCGTCGGCCGAGGACGAAGGTCGTCCGCAGCAGCACGCGGCGGGTGTGCGGCAGGTCGGCGTGATTGATCGCCGCCTCCCACGCCAGACCGACCTGCGGGGCGAAGCCGGTGCCGATCGGGGCGTCGTCGCCGAGGATTTCGTCGTTCGTGTCGCCGTGGATGTGGGCGGTGGAAGCCTGTACCCACACGCGCGGCGGCTGATTTGATTTTTGTACCGCCGCCGCCAACGCGCGGACGCTGTCGATGCGGCTGTCGAGGATGACCTTCCTGTTCGCCGGCGTCTTACGGCAGTCGACGGTTCGGCCGACGAGGTTGATGATCGCGTCGGCGCCGTCGATCTCAGTCACCCACGGGCCGGCAGTGCGGGCGTCCCACGTCACACGCCGCTCGCGGCCATCAACCGAAGCGGGACCGCGCGTCAACGTCACGACTTCGTCGGCGAGTTCCATTAAGCGCGGCAGAATCGCCCGCCCGAGAAAGCCGGTTCCCCCGGCGAGCACGATTCTGCGGAAACGCGTCATGCAATCAGCGTAACGGAAGGGGGTTTCAGTGCTTTCAATCTCTTTGGAAGGAAGGTCTTTCACTCGTAGCGTGCAGGGTTAGCGGCTTCGCCTGCGAAGCGTTCGCGGGAAAACGCTTCGCGAGCGAAGCCGCTAACCGCCACGCGCAGTTCCTGTCTGATGCGGTTGCGCCTATCATCCGCCTCACGACGCAAAGGGACGTCGGACACTTTTAGGAGAACACACATGCCCACTAAAACCGCTGACGCCGTCTGGAAAGGTTCGCTGCCCGAAGGCACCGGCCATCTGAAAACCCCGAGCGGCGCGCTCGATGTCGATTACGGCTGGAAGGCCCGCAGCAGCGACGCCCCCGGCACGAGCCCTGAAGAACTGATCGCCGCCGCCCACGCCGGCTGCTTCTCGATGGCCCTGTCGCACATCCTCGGCGGGGCGGGCCACACGCCCACCGAGATCAAGACCCACGCGGCCGTGCAGTTCAGCCAGCAGGGCGAAGGCTTTGCGATCACCGGCATCAAGCTGACCACCGAGGCGAAGGTGCCCGGCATCAGCGAAGCCGATTTCAAGAAGCACGCCGACGCCGCCAAATCCGGCTGCCCGGTGAGCAAGGCGCTGGCCAGCGTGCCGATCACGCTGGACGCCAAGCTGGTTTGAGATTCGAAGTCGGAAATCCGAATCAAGTTCGGAATCCGAATGACGGAAAATGAAGGTGCCCCGCCCTGTTGAGCGACCTCAACTAAGGCGGGGCACTTTCTTTTCGGATTTGACCCGTCGGATTTGATTCGGATTTCTGGTTTCGGATTTCGAACTTCCGCCGTTACGGCGCCGGCGGACCGGCCGGACCGGTCGGCGCCGCCGCGGCGCCTTTGGCCCCTGCCTGGGGCGGGGCGAACCACTCGGGCATGGCGTAGATCTTCCAGCCGTCGCCGCTGTTGCGGAAACGAATTTCGGTCTTCAGCGGCCGCTCGGCGCTGGTCTTCTCGGCTTCCACCGCCATCATGCCGACGGCGATACGGTAATGCGTTTCGGGGTCTTCTTGGATGTCGTAAAGGTGCGTCGGCGTGAACGATTTGACCTGCCCGAAGGCGGAAGTCACCTGGTCGAAGAACGTTTCCATCCGCTTGGCCGAGACCTGCTCGCTGAAGCGCGGGTCGGAGATCTTCAGCACGTCATCGAACTTCTTGTCGACCACGTCCTGGCCGAACTGAACGACCAGGCCGTCGATTTCGTTCACGTCCTGCGCCTGCCGACGGTCGGAGGCGACTTTCTGATACCCCGTGAAGCCGGCGAAACCGACGCAGGCCGCCAGCCCAAGGATGGCCAGGACCATCCCCGTCTGCGTGCCATGGGACGAGGTGATCTGCTTGATGGCGATGATCGAAACGACCAGCCCCGCGACGGGAAGTACCAGGAAGATCGGCGTCGCCAGCGACAGGGCACTCAACAGGCCCAGGACGATCGCCGCCACCGCGGCGGTGTTCACGGCGGCGTAATCGCTGCTGCCCAGGCCGGCGGTGCGGCTCATGCGGTGCAGGTGGGCCAAATGATCCAACTGACCGGCTTCGCTGGGGTTATCGGCCGAAGTGGGGGCCGAGGCGGGGGCTTGGCTGGCTTCTGGCATAGGCAACGCTCAAGTTATCGGCTCAAGGAATCGGCGCCGTCTGTCCGATCTGTGGAGGGTACAAAATCGCCTCCACGTCGGGAAAAGCGAAAGTAGCCCTGCCATGAACAAACGTCAACTCATCGAAGCGATCCAGCAGATCAATCCGACGGCCACCGTGCGCTTCCTCGAACAGTTCGACGAAGAATCGCTGGAGCAGTACTGGAACCGCTTGCAGGACGTCGAAAAGCGGGCGCCCAAGATCAGCGCCTGCGTCCGCCCGCAGCGCCCGCAGTATCTGTCGGTCGCGTAAGCGCAACATCTGCGCATGAAAAAGCTAAACCGCTTGCGGTTTAGCTCTTGTCTGATTCACATTTCGATTTAGTACGGGGCGACGTGCCAGGTCGTCAGCCCGCTCATCGGGCGGATCATCAGGATGTCGTCAATGTCATCCTGGGTCATCTTGCCTTCCATGTCCCAGTTGCGGGCAACCATCTGGGCCCGCTCGCCGGTGGTGTAGGCCGGAGTCCAGCCGATTTCATTCGGACGGGCGCAGCCGGTGAACAAGGTTGCACCACCCACAAGCAGACCCAACATCGACAATCGAGCGAGCAATCGACGCATGGCAGTTAATCCTGGTTGAATACTTCTAGCTGCGAACTCCGCTGAGCGGCATTTGACCAACCGAAGTTGCCTCTGTCAAAGCAATTGAGCCGCAGGTGACAGCCGCGGCATCTCCCCGGCCATCGCCCTGGTCCCACAATTTTATCGTTTCCCAGCGCGGCCGCTCGTCGGGCGGGCGTAAAGTTGGGCATGAGACACGCCAGGGAACGACGGCTGATCAGCTGCGCGCTGTGCCTGGCGATGACCGCGGGCCTTGCGACGGCACAAAATCGAACCAATAACAACGCGGCCGTCGCCGCGGCGCGGGGGCAGGTGCAGCGGGCGCAACAACTGCTCAACGTGGCCCAGCTGCGCGTGGAAGCGACCTGGAAAGCCGATCCGAATTACTTGGCGACCGTCAAGGAACAGGAAGAGGCACGGCGGGCCTTCAACATCGAGCGGGACCGGGTGATCGACAGCCTCAGAGGCAACCCGGAGATCGCCGATATGAAAAAGTCGTTCGACGAAGCCGACGTCGACGTGCGCGAGGCCCAGCAGAGCGCCAGTGCCACCCAGCCCAACGCCAGGCCGGACACCCTCGCCCCGACGACGGCGCAAGTTTCGGCCGCCCAGGACAAGCTGAATCACAAGATGCAGCTGCGCAAGGTGGTTACCGATGCCATCCTGGCCGATCCCGCCGCCGCCAGGGCCAAGGCGCGGCTCGACAAGGCTAACGTCGAAATGCAGGCGATGACGCTTCAGCACAAGGCCGTGCTGCTGAATGACCCGGATTACAAATCGGCCCTCGACCAACTCACCCAGGCCCGCGCCCAGCTCACCGAGGCTGCCGGCAACAACAATCCGTAGCGTTCCGTAGCACTCTTTGGAGTACCCCATGTCCACCACCGACCCGAAAGCCGCCATCCGCGCCATCATCAACGCCGCCCACACCGCCTTCCTCGTCACGCACAACAAATCCACCGGCCCGCACGGTCGGCCGATGGCGACGGCGCAGGTGGACGAAAAGGTCGAAGAACTCTGGTTCGCCAGCCAGCGCGACACCCTCAAGATCGAAGAACTCGGCGACGACGACCGCGTCTTCCTCGGCTACACCGTCCACACCAAATGGGCCACCATCACCGGCCGGGGGCGGATCGTCGACGACCGTACCAAAGCGAAGGAAATCTGGAGCGACGTCTGGAAAAACTGGTTCAGCGGGCCGGACGATCCGAACCTCGTGCTCATCCAGGTCATCCCCGAACAAGGCGAATACTGGGACGGCGGCAGCAAGGTCGTGCAGATGCTGAAATTCGCCACCACGGCGCTGACCGGCGCTAAAACCTCGCCGGGCTCGCACGCGGCAGTGAAGCTGTAACGGTTCTACTAAATGACGAATGACCAAATCAGAAATCCGAATCAAATCCGAATGACGAAATCCGAAAAGGGGGAAGGCGACGCATTCCCAGAGGGGCTTTAACAACGCCTTGCGTCTTGTCGTTTCGTCATTCTGATTTCGGACTTGATTCGGATTTCTGATTTCGTCATTCGGATTTCCACACCTTGTTGTTCCGCGCCGCGATAAGACGTCCCCGCCCCGATCGTCTAAACTCTCGTCATGCGTAAACTGCTCGCCCCCGCGCTGCTGCTGATCTTCGCCGCCCTCGCCCGCGCCCAATCGATCGACTTCCAGCAAGAGACCCTCGACAACGGCCTGCACGTCATCTACGCGCCGCTGCACAACGCCCCCGTGGTGCACGTGCGCGTGCTCTATCACGTCGGCAGCCGTGACGAGACGCCGGATCGGCAGGGCTTCGCCCACATGTTCGAGCACATGATGTTCCGCGGCAGCGCCCACGTGAAGCCGGAAGAGCACATGAAGCTGATCGGCGTCGTCGGCGGCGACAGCAACGCCCACACCAGCTTCGACGAAACCGTCTACGTCAACACGCTGCCGAGCAACAACACGCAACTGGCGCTGTGGCTCGAGGCCGACCGGATGGCCAGCTTTAAGGTGAATGCCGACATCCTCAAAACCGAGCGCAAGGTCGTCGCCCAGGAATGGATGATGCGCTATGCGAACCAGCCGCTCGGCACGATGTTCCAGGACCTCGCGGCCACCGCCTTCAACAAGCACAGTTACCACTGGACGCCAATCGGCGACATGGACCAGCTCCGCCGCTCCACGGCGGACGAGTTGCAGACGTTTTTCAACACCTATTACGTTCCCAACAACGCCACGCTCGTCATCGCCGGCGATATCGACATCGAGAAAACCAAGGGCTGGGTGCACGATTACTTCGGCTGGATCCCGAAGGGCGGCGACATCACCCGCCGGGCGCAGCCGGAGCCTCAGCAGACCGAGCCTCGCGAGAAAATCGTCGCCAAACCCGGCGTCCCCCTGGCCACGATCTACCAAGCCTACAAAACGATCGGCTACCGCAGCGACGACCACGACGCGCTGAGCGTCCTCGGCGACATCCTCAGCGGCGGCGACACCGGCCGGCTCGATACGGCGCTGGTGAACACTGAAAACCCGCTGTGCATCAATATCGGCGCCGGCGACATGCAACTGGAAGACCCGAGCCTGTTCGTCGTCAACGCCACCGTCGCCCCCGGCAAAGACCCGGCCGAGGTGCGCAAGAAGATGGACGATATCCTGCAGGACGTCGCCGAGAAGGGCGTCACGCAGGCCGAGTTGGATAAGGTCCGCACGTTGCACCGCATCGCGATCATCAAGGGCCGCGAGACGTGCGAACAGGTCGCCGATCAACTGGCCGAGGAAGCCGTCTTCGGCGGCGACCCGAACCGGGTGAACACGCAGCTCGATCGCCTGAACAAACTCACCACGGCCGACATCCAGCGCGTGGCCAAGACGTACCTGGTCAAAAACCACGAGACGACGGTCGTCTACAAACCCGCCGCCAACAACGGCTCGGCCGCGACGCAGGTGGCGAAAGGGCAGGAGACGATGAAGGCCGACGTCGTGCCGAGCACGCAGCCGGTGGAGCCGCGGGTGAAGGAGTTCCCGGCGGGGTTCCCGACGAAGCCGCCGGTCAATACGGATTTGCCGAAGGTGACGTTTAATAAGGGCGTGGAAACCAAGGCGACGCTCTGCACCGCGATTGCGATGCAAGACAAACGTCTGCCGCTGGTGAATGTCTCGTTGGTGATCCCTGCTGGTGGCGACGCCGAAAAGGCTGAAAAGGCAGGGCTCGGCGATCTGACCGCGGAATTGCTCACACGCGGTGCGGCTGGAAAATCATATGTCGATTTCTCGACTGACTTGCAGTCGCGTGGAATCCAGATTGGTGTTTCGGATGACGGCGACCATTCGACACTGAATATCAGTTGCACCAGCGATCAACTCGATTACGCCGTGGATCGTGCTGTTGAAGTACTCAATAAGCCGAATCTTGATGAGGGAGAGTTCGCCCGTTTGAAAGATCAAACGATCGGAGAACTCACGCAACAACTCAGTCAGCCGCCCGCGGTGGCGGAGCGCGAACTGAAGTCTACCGTTTACCCCGACAGCCCGCTCGGCCGAACTGCTTCGCCGGCGACGATTTCGACGATCGGAATCGAAGATGTTCGTGGCTGGTACAAATGGCTCTACCAACATCGCCGCTTGGAAAACAAATCTACGCTCGTTGTCAGTGGTGACGTTGACGACAGCAAGGTTGTCGAGATTGCGAAGAAATTTTCCGATTGGCCGGACATGGCCGGCGGTGTGATGATGATGGCCGACCCGGATTACACGGCTAAATCGCTTCCCGATTCCCCGCGCGTCTTCGCCATCGACAACCCGAACGGCCGCCAAGCCACAATCCGCTTCGCCGTCCGCGCGTACGACCTCCACAACGACGACAAGTACGCCGGCAGCGTCGCCGGGCAGATTCTCTCGGCCGGGATCGAGTCGCGATTGAACAAGTACGTGCGGGCCGAGAAGGGGCTGACGTACGGCTGCTACGCCTTCTTCCGCCCCAACCGTCACGGCGGGACGTTCAGCGGGACGATCGACACCAACATCAACACTGCCGAACAGGCCGTGGCGGCGATGTTCGAGGTATTCGACGGGATGAAGAAGGAGCCCGTCTCCCCGGTCGAACTGCACGACGCCCAGACCCGCGTCGCCGGCGCGATGGTGATGGAGGCCCAGACCATCGGCCAGCAGGCGACGATGCGGATCAACCAGATCCTCAACGGCTATCCGATCGATTACTACGACAAGTACGCCGAGCGGCTCGCGAAGGTGACGGCCGACGAAGTCAAAGCCGTGATGAACAAGTACGTCGACGAGAAGAAGATGACGATCGTCGTCGTCGCGCCGGCGGAGCAGATCAAGGACCAGATGAAGCCGCTGGGCGAAGTGACAGTGCAGCCGATGCCGGCGGCGAAGTGAATTTCTGACCCCTCTCCATGGGGAGAGGCTGGGAGAGGGGATGCGGTGTCTTTCAACTCCGAGCGTCGATCGATGGCCCGAGGTTATTAGCCTCTGCATCCCCTCACCTAACCTCTCCCCGAGGGAGAGGGACCGGATTCGCCTTCGCGGGTAGACTGCCGCTCCTATGGCTGCCACGATTACACTCGACAGCGCGTTTCACGTCGGCCCGATCGACCGCCGGATTTTCGGCGGGTTCGCCGAGCACCTGGGCCGGTGTATTTACGAAGGCATCTACGATCCTGGAAGCCCACTCAGCGACGCGGACGGCTTTCGCCGCGACGTGCTCGATGCGTTGCGGCCACTCGGCATGCCCGTGATGCGGTATCCCGGCGGCAACTACGTCAGCAGCGCCGACTGGCGGCACGGCATCGGGCCAAAGCAGGATCGCCCGCGCCGGCCGGATTTCGCTTGGCGGAGCATTGAGACGAACCAGTTCGGTGTCGATGAGTTCATGGCCTGGTGCAAACAACTAGGCACCGCACCGATGATGGCCGTCAACCTCGGCACGTTCGGCGCCGGCGAGGCGGCCGAGCTGCTCGAATACTGCAACCTGCCTGCCGGCACGTCGTGGGCCGACCGCCGCGTCGCGGGCGGGCACCCCGAGCCGTACAACGTCAAGCTCTGGTGCCTCGGCAACGAGATGGACGGCCCTTGGCAGGCGGGGCATATCCCGGCCATCGAATACGGGCAAAGGGCGCGCAGCGCCGGGGCGATGATGAAGGGGCTCGACCCTTCGATCGAGACCGTTGTCTGCGGATCGAGCGCGCTGCACATGTCGACGTACCTCGCTTACGACCGCGAGGCGCTCGAAATCGCCTGGGACTACGTCGATTTCGTCTCGGCCCACCGCTACAGCGCGAATGACCGGCAGGACACGCCGTGGTTCCTGGCCGAGGGGGTCGAAATCGATCGCGTGCTGAGCGATTACGCCGGATTGTTGAGTTACATGCGGGGCGTGAAGAAGAGCCGCAAGCAGGTGCACGTGTCGTTCGACGAATGGAACGTCTGGTACAAGAACCGCGAGGGCAACGGCAATTGGCAGGCCGCGCCGCACCTGCTGGAAGAAGTCTATAACGTCGAAGACGCGCTCGTATGCGCTCAATACCTCTCGGCCTTCATCCGGCGGGCGGATCTGGTGAAGGTGGCGTGCATCGCGCAGATCGTGAACGTGATCGCGCCAGTCCTGACGCGCAAGGAAGGGCTGCTGCTGCAGAGCACGTACTACCCGTTCCTGGCCTTCAGTCGATTGGCGGGGGGTGTGTCGCTGACGCCGGTTCTCAACGGTCCAACGTATCACGCCGGTGAGCGGGGCGAAGTGCCTTCACTCGACGCGGCCGCGACGTTCGATGAGGCGAACGGGCGGGTGAGTGTGTTTTTGACGAATCGGGACGTGAATCGGCCGTTGCCGGTCACGATCGGGCTAAACGATCGGTGGATCGAAGGCACGGCTGAAGCCGGCGTGCTGACCGGGCGGCCGAAAGATTTCAACGGCTGGGAGCAGCCGAATGTCGTTCGGCCGAAGCCGCTGCATGTGACGGTTGAGAACGGAAGGGCGGTGGTGGAGATTCCCGCGCCCGGTTTCGCATGGATATCCCTGCAAACGCGGGCGCGGTGACTCTTCCCCCTCCCCTTGAGGGAGGGGGGAAGGGGGAGGGGTCCAAGGCGAACTCTCGCGCGTCAACGCACTAGAGTGCGCCGTAGACCCCTCACGCTAACCCTCTCCCCCAAGGGGAGAGGGGACCGGAGGCCGACCTGCAGAGTCGATCGACGTCCAATCCCCTCACCTAACCTCTCCCCGAGGGAGAGGGACCAGATTGTCAGTCCGGGTTCGATCGGAACGGTGACGCCGGCAGGCCGTTCTTGTTGTAGAGGTTCACGTCCGGCACGTTTGCCCAGCCGTAGGCGACGGCCTTCGGATCCGAAACGCCATCGGCGTGGACGACCACCGTGTCGCCGGCGATTTCCGCGTCGGCCGGCACGAATTTGCCGTCTTGGCCGGCGATGGTGAAGCCGCGGAGCTTTTCACCCGCCGCGACGAGTCCGCCGCCGACGTGGGTGAAGTGGACAATCGCCTTGTTGCCGTCGAACTGCACCGAGTCGTACAGCGGGCCGCTGTATTCGATCTTTTCGCCGTACGCCAGCGCGCGAGCAGCCAATGCCAGGCGTTCGCCGACGATCTGTTTCTTCTTCGGGTGAATGTCGTTCGCGTCGCCGGCGTCGGTGGTGACGGCCATCGCGGTGTTGGGCGATTTGGCCAGCGTCATCAACTGTGCCTCGCGGATCTGCGGGCCCATCAGCCTGAAGGGGGCGATCTGCACGAACAGGAAGGGGAAGTTGCCTTCGCCCCATTTGTTGCGCCAGTCGGCGATCATCAGCGGGAAGATGTCGCGGTATTCCTTGGCCCCCCGGCGTTGTTTTCGCCCTGGTACCAGATGACGCCCTTGATGCCGTACGGCACGAGGGGGGCGATCATCGCGTTGTAGAGGATGCCGGGCGCTTGCTGGAAGTGCGGATCGGGCGAAGGCCGCGACGGCTGCGGGGCGGGCGGAATGACGGCCTGCGGGTCGGCGGCCTTGGCTTTTTTGGTTTCTTCCTGCCAAGCCTTGAGCTTGGGGTTAAATTCGTTGCCGACTTCACGCATCCACTTTTCTTTTTCCGGCCCAAAGTCGGCCCAGAACCAGGGCATCTTTTCGCGGTCGGTGCGTTTCTCGAATTTTTCGATCTCGTCAACGTAGTGCTTTGTCGAAGGATCGGCGGCAAAGGCGTCGACGCTGGTCCAGGCCTGCGAGCGGGTGCCGCCCCAGGACGATTCGATCACGCCGACGGGGCGCTTGAGGTCTTCGCGCAGCGACTTGCCGAAGAAATATCCGACGGCCGAGAAACCGCCCCAACTGCCGGCGCCCATCAGGTTCTGCCGGGTGCAGACGACCCACTTGGCCGCCATCGGGCGATCGGGCTTGAGGTAATCCAGCGGCGTCAGCGACCCGGCCTGCGGGACGTAGAAGAGCCGCAGCTCCGGGTCGTTCGCTTTATCGACGCTCTTCTGGTCCGCGATCATCGTGCCGAACTGCATGTTCGACTGGCCCGAGGCGAGCCAGACTTCGCCGACGAGGATGTCGTTCAGCGTGATGGTGTTCTTGCCGGCGATGGTGAGGGTGCCCGGACTGCCGGTTTCGAGGTTGTCGAGCTTGGCCATCCACTTGCCGTCGGGGCCGGCGTCGGCCTCGGCTTTGTGGTCGCCTTTGTCGTCCTTCAGCGTGACAGTGACGTGTTCACCCGCCTCGGCCTTGCCCCAGACGGGGACGCTCATCCCGGATTGCAGGACGGCGTGATCGGTGAACAGCGGGGCGGGGGTGACGTCGGCCAGGGCCGAGGCGGCGGCGACGGCGATGAACAGGGCGGTGCGCTTGAACAAGAAAATCTCCTTCCGTGTGAAGGAGATACAACGGTGGCGGGGAAATGTTGCCTCTGACCCCTCTCCCCAGGGAGAGGGGTCAGATCTCGCCGCTGGGCGGCATCGGTTACCGTGCGGCGGCTTGCATCAGTTCGTCACCGGGCTGCGGGCCAGGCGCTTCGGCCGTCACCATCGTGCGCCGGGCCGCCACCATTCGGCGGATTTCGGCGATGTCGGTATACCGGCCCGGGCAATCGGTCGATTTGCCCGTCATCTTGTGCCCGATGATGTCGCTCTGGCGGACGTGGTAGGTGTCGGCCAGGTAGGCGATCAGGCGCGTCAGGCTGGCCAGCTGCTTTTGCGTCGGCGGGTGGTTGTCCATGTTGCCGACGAGGCAGATGCCGATGCCGTGCTCGTTGTACTTGTTATCGGGCGTCTTGGCGTGGGCGCCGTGTTTCTGGATCGGCCAGCGCGGGCCGACCTCGATGGCGCCGTCGGGCGTGTCGCTGCCGTTGCCGATGACGAAGTGGTAGCCCAGTTCGTCCCACCCCTTGGCCTTGTGATCTTTATCGAATCGCGACGCGCCGCCGACCTCGGTGGCGCTGTGGTGGACGACGATCCAGGTCCACTCACGGTGCTCGGCCGAGGCGATCGGGATCCAGCTGGCCGGCACGTTGGCCGGCAGCGGGGCGGGCCTGGCGGGCTTGGGCATCTGCGGGGCGGCGGCGATCACCGGCGGCGTGTAGGCCGGCGGGCGAATGCTCGGGCCGGCGAAGTTCGGGCCGGGCAGGCCGGCCGTCGAGGTCGTCGTGGTGGTCTGACAGCCGGCGGCGATCAGGATCGACAAACCGAACAGCGGGCAAAGCAGGCGACGCGTGAAGGATCGAGGCGTGAAGGATGGGGCCATCCGTGGCTCCTGTGGGGCAAAATTCGGGGTTCGAAAACGGCGGATCGGGCGCACTTTTTACCGCCCGGCGCGGGGAATTACTAGCGGGAATCCGAATCCGCATGAATCGCTAACAACGCGGTCCTATCCTCTGCGTCCAAGAAAAATTGCCCTTTTAGGGGTATTCCGCCGGTAAAAAACTGTGGCAGACCAGCGGAGCGGTGGTATTTTGTTCCGGGCGGTTGGAATGTGGGATTCGAATCACATCGGGGCGTCTGAGACGGGAGTAATTGGATGAAACGGGTTGCTGTATTTGCTGCCGCGCTGATGACGATGGTTGCCTCGGGCGCCTCCCGGGCCGCGGTGCTGTTCTCGGACGATTTCACGGAAGGCAGTTACTCCTACACGGCCGACACGTCGGGCGGCAACCAGGGCGGTGTCGGGCAGGCACTATCCAACGGTTTCTCGCGCGGCATCAAAATCGTGAATCCCACGTTGGCGGTGGACGGCCTCGATTCGGTCACGACCAGAGTTTTCACCGGCGCGGGCGGTTTGTTCGATTATTCCTCCACCGCCGGCGCCGATGCCGCGACGCTTTTGCAGTATCAGACCACGCCAACCTCACAGGTGACTGGCCTGACCTCCACGAGCGTTGTTCACCTCGACTTCGCCGCCCTCGACGCGCCGGTCACCGGGCCGACGACGGTGAAGGTCGTGCTCAATCCTTTTGTCAGCGATGAATGGGATTCGAGCACTTACACGCTCGACAAGGGCGGCGCGCAAACCCTCGACATTCCGCTGACGGGCCTGAGCAACAGTTATCCGGGCACAACGTGGATGCAGATCTGGATCGACACTCCGGCCGGCGCGGATTACCGGCTGAACAGCCTGAGCATCGAAGCGTCGCCAACTCCCGAGCCGGCGACACTGGGGCTGATCGGGCTTAGCGCCCTGGCCCTGCGGCGGCGACGGCGCCGGGCGTAAAGTCTGGTTCCCTCTCCCCTCCAGGTTGAGGATTGGGTGGCGGTGCGGCGGCATTCCGCCGGTATCTCTCCCGCACTTGGGAACTTGCACGTAGCTGCGACGCCTGCGTCGCCCCTTCTGCTCCGTAGGATGTTCGGGATCACGATACGCGCCATGGAAGAGGCGACGCAGGCGTCGCAGCTACAGGGCGCTAGCCGCGCTCGTACGTAATCCACTACGCGGAGCGAGAAGAGAAACCTTCACGCATTCGCGTTAGTTTTTCGTCCCGCCGCGAACGTGCGGGCGATGTTGAACGCGGCCCGTTCCAGCAGAGCGGCCGCCTGTTCGGTCGCGTCCGCCAGCGCCATCGGCCGATCGATGATCGACACCGCCGCCGTCACACCGTTCTCGTAGGCGGCGTCGAGATCGTCGCCCAGGCTGCCGGCGATCACCACGCAAGGCACGTTCGCGTCTTTGCACACCTTCGCCACCGCGAAGGGCGCTTTGCCCTGCAGCGATTGACCGTCGAAGCGTCCCTCGGCCGTGATGCACAGGTCGGCCCCTTTCAGCCGCTCGTTCAGGCGCAGCGCTTCGAACACCAGTTCGGCCCCGCTGACGATTTTGGCGCCCAGGAACGCCGCCATGCCGAAGCCCACGCCGCCGGCCGCGCCCGCGCCGGGGAGCAGGGCCACGGGCATCAGGCCGAGGCGCTCGACGAGCTTGGCCAACCCCGCATCGAGCTCGGTCACCTGGCTGGGCGTCGCCCCTTTCTGCGGGCCGAAAATGTGTGCAGCGCCGTCGGGGCCGAGCAGCGGGTTGCTGACGTCGCAGGCGACGACGAATTCCACGCCGCGGCGATCGAGCAGCGAGCCGTCGCTGATCTCGGGAACTGAAGCGCCGCCGTTGCCGCCGCCGAACGCGTTGCCGCCGTTGTAGCTGAGGGCAGTGCCGTTGGGGTTGTGCCGCGTGATCGCCGTCACCCGGCCGGCATCGCCGCCGGTGAGCTTGCGGTCGCGGGAGGTGAAGGTCTTGCCGGTCATCAGCTTGATGGCCGCGCCCCAGGCCTGGGCGATGCCGAGGCCACCGTCGCAGGTGGCGCTTCCGCCCAGGCCGAGCAGAATGCGTTTCGCCCCGAACGCCGCCGCCGTTTCCATCAATTCGCCGGTGCCGTAGGTGGTGGTGCGCGTGGGATCGCGCTGCTCGGGCGCCAGGTGATGCAGTCCCGAAGCGCCGGCGAGTTCGATGACGGCCGTTTTGCCACCTTCGATGAACCCGATCGGCGCCCGCACGGTCGTCCCCGGCAACGGCCCGCAGACATCGAACCAGCCGACACGCCCGCCGAGGGCTTGGACGAGCGCCTGCACCGTCCCTTCGCCGCCGTCGGCCAGGGGGCAAGTGTCGACGGTGATGTCGTCCCCCAGCGCACGCCGCAGCCCGGCTTCGATGGCCGTCGAGGCGTCGGCCGAGGTGAGCGAACCTTTGAACTTGTCCGGGGCGATGACGATGCGCATGGCGGGGTGTTGTATCGCGCTGCGGGCGGGATTGTTACTGGTTACTTTTTATTTGTTACTTGCCGCGGTTTGAAGCGCGGCAAGGCGCCACTGTCCGACAGAACTTTCTTCCCCCACACGAGGAACGGCAAGTAAACAAGTGAAGAGTAACCCAGTAACAAGTAACCCTTCCCCGCGTTACCATGCTCGCCCGGAGGAACACCACATGTCGAAGAAGCGCATCAACGTCGCTCTGATCGGTCAGAAGTTCATGGGCCGGGCCCACAGCAATGCGTACCAGGGGGCGAGGCATTTTTTTGATTTGCCGGTGGATGTCGGGATGAAAACGATCATCGCCCGCGATCTGCCGAGCTTGCAGAAGTTCGCCGAGCAGTGGGGGTGGGAGCAGGCGACGACCGATTGGAAGACGGCGATCACCTCGCCCGAGATCGATCTGGTCGACGTAACCACGCCGAACAACAAGCACGGCGAATTCGTCTTCGCCGCGTTGGAAGCCGGCAAGACGGTCGCGTGCGAGAAGCCGCTGGCCGCGACGCTGAGCGAGGCCCGGGCGATGCGTGACGCGGCCAACAAGGCCAAGGCCAAGACGTTCGTCTGGTACAACTACCGCCGCGTGCCCGCGGTCGGGACGGCCTACCGGCTGTTCAAGGAAGGCCGCATCGGGCGGGTGTATCACGTCAACGCGTTTTACCGCCAGGGCTGGGCCAGCTCGCCCGATATTCCGCTGATCTGGCGCTTCGACCGGGAACAGAGCGGCAGCGGCGCATTGGGTGACATCGGCGCCCACGTGATCGACATGGCCCGCTTCATCACCGGCGACGAGGTGGCCGAGATCACCGGCGCGATCGCCGAGACGTTCGTCAAAGAACGCACCATCCCCAGCGGCGCGGCCGGCGCGGGCATCGCGGCCGGCATCTCCGGCGGGGCGGGGGTGAAGGGGAAAGTCACCGTCGACGACGCCACGATCGCCATCGGGCGGATGCAAAGCGGGGCGACGTTCATCCTCGACAGCACCCGCTTCGCCACCGGGCGGGAGAACAAGAACGGGGTCGAAATCAGCGGCGACAAGGGCGCCCTGTTTTTCGACTTCGAAGACCTGAACAACCTGTACTTCTACGACGCCACCGCTCCGGCCGTCAGCCGCGGCTGGACCAAGATCCAGGCCAGCGTGCCAAACGTCCACCCGTACCAGGCGCACTTCTGGCCGACGGCGCACCCGCTCGGTTACGAGCACGCCTTCGTCAACCAGGCGGCCGACATGCTCCGTGTCCTCGGCGGCGAACAGCCGGAACTGCCGCTGCCTGATTTTGAGGATGCGTATCAGACGCAGCGAGTGCTGGAGGCGATCGAACTGAGCGCCAAAAATCGCGGCCCGGTGAAGCTGGCAGAGGTGAAGTAAAACGCCTGTTTTTCCGCCGACAGGCCGAGTCGGCGGCGGTAGGATCGTTTGTCGAATTCGATGCCGCGCAGCGGCGAGACCCTAGCCTCTCCCTGTGGGAGAGGTTAGGCGAGGGCAGGCTGAAACAAGCAACCTTAAGCGTGGCCGCGCGTAGTGAGACGAGGGGCCATCCGCCTCCGAGCATCCAATGAACGCCTCGACTAATAAACTCCGGCCCGCCCTCACCCAACCTCTCCCACAGGGAGAGGCTTAGAAGCTCGCCGCTTCGCGGCATCGGTTTCGACAAAACAAACCCAATTTTGGCCCAACATCTGGCCAATTCGAGGTTTATGCCAGCGCCACACCAAAAATCTGCCGCACCGTAGCGCGCAAATCCTTGGGCAACGGCGCAACAACCGTCCGCGGCTGTCCATCCGGATGAACGAATGTAAGTCGGTGCGCGTGTAGCGTCAGCCGGGCGATCAGCGGCCGCTCCTCCTCGCCCCGCGTCGGCCGATAGTTGCGCTTGTGCTGGCTGAGGAAAATCGGCTCCGCCGACCCGTACAGCGGGTCGACCGCCAAGGGGTGCCCGAGGTGGGCGAGGTGGACGCGGATCTGGTGCGTCTTGCCGGTCTTCGGGAAGGCGCGGATGAGCGAAAAGGCCCGCGCCCGCGCTTCGACCCGCCAATCGGTGACGGCCCGCCGTCCGCCGAGGCGTTTTTTCGGGTCGACCGCCATCCGCAGCTTGTCGTTCGGGTGGGGGGCCAAGGGGGCGTCGATCGTGCCGCTGTCGCTCGTCGGCGAGCCGGCGACGATGGCGAGGTATTCCTTCTGCACCGTGTTGTTCTGGAACTGGTGCGACAGGTGCCGCTGGGCCTCGACCGTCTTGGCGAAGAGCATCACGCCGGTGGTGTCTTTATCGAGCCGGTGAACCACCCGCAGCCGCGGGTCGGCCGACCCGGTGAAGGGCAGGCCGAGTTGCTCGGCGAGCGATTGGAGCAGGTTCCGATCCTCGCCCCGCCCCGCAATCGCGGCAAGGCCGGCGGGTTTATTTACGGCGACGATGGCGTCGTCATTGAGGAGGAGTTCGAGCGATGTGGAACGCATTTGTCTTATCCCTCCCCCTCCGGGGGAGGTTAGGTGGGGGCGGCGAGCGTAAAATTGCGATCGAACGCCTATCGACGCTCCCCGCCCCCACCCGGCCTCCCCCGGAGGGGGAGCGGTAAGAGGTCGCTCACCGCTCGGGAATCATTAACCCAACGGCAGCGCCTTCTCGTACTTCTTCAAATCCTTCTGCACGCTGGGCTGAGAGCTGTTCAGCGACAGGCTCTGTTTGAGCAGCGCTACCGCTTCCTGCCGGAAATGGTCATCCGCGAAGCCGCTGAGTTCGTACTGCTTCAGCCGGCACCGTGCCTTGGTGTTGATGGCCGGCACGTACCGCGGGTCGGTCTTCAGCACGCTGTCGACCTGCTCGTCGGCCCGTGAAAAATCGCCACCGGCGACGTAGGCCGCGGCGAGCTTGGTCTGTGTGAGCGGCGTTTTGTTTTTCGCGACGATCTGCTCCCACAGGTAGATCGCTTCGCCGACCTTTTTCTGCAGGAGGAGGTTGTTGGCCAGGTTTTGTTGAACGGTGAGGGAGCTGCTGTCGAGCTCGATCGCTTTGCGGTACGCCGTCTCGGCCAGCACGTAGCTGTCCTTGGCGTCGAGGGCCACGCCCAGGTTTGACCAGGCGACGGCGCTGTTCGGGTCGAGCTGCGTGGCTTTATCGAGGTAGTTGACGGCCTGCTCGTTGTCGCCCAGGGCGAGATAAACCGTGCCGAGGTTCATGTTGCTCTTGAAATCGCTCGGCTGCAGTTTCAAGCCGGTCAGGTACGCCCGGGCCGCGTCTTTGTAACGCGTCAGCAGCTGGTAGCTGGTGCCGAGGTAATAGTGGTTGTTGAGCGTGTAGTAATCCTTCTGGACCAGCACCTCGTACTGCTTGGCGGCGTCGGTAAAATCGTTCTGCTGGCGGTAAATGTCGCCCAGGGCGATGCGGGCCATGATCAGGTTGGGGTTTTTCGCGACGGCGGCTTCGAGCGTTTTCTGGGCCGTCGCGGTGTCGCCGGCCTTCATCGCCTGGTAGCCGCTGACGTACGTGTCGACCGCCGCGGGCTTGCTCGGATCGATCGTCGTCTGATTTGAAACACAGCCGCCGGCCACCAGGGAGGCACCGAAAAACATTCCCAGCAACGCTTTATTCGCCATAATCCCTTCCTCCCAATCGTCTGCGACCATACACCAGCGGGGCAGGAACCCGCAACGATTTGACGCCCCCGCGGCAGACATCTACGATCAACGACCCGCGATTTCCCGGGCCGAAGACGTTAGGAGCCCTGTTTGAATACGCTGATCGCCGTCCCGGTTTTTAACGAACGTCCTTACGTCGCTCGCGTGCTGAACCGCTTGCGCGAGATCCACCCGCACATCCTGTTCGTCGACGACTGCAGCACCGACGGCACGAGCGAGATCCTGGCCAAGCAGACAGGCATCGCCGTCATCCGCCACGCCACTAACAAAGGCTACGGCCAGGCGATCATCGACGCGGTCGATTTTGCGGCGAAGGAAAAGTACGACTGGCTGATCACCATCGACTGCGACGAGCAGCACGAGCCGGAGATGATCCCGCACTTCCTGGCCGAGATCGCTAAGAATGATGCCGACATGATCAGCGGCACGCGGTACACGCCGGAAAGCAATGCCGACGACGCCGCCCCCGGCGATCGCCGACAGATCAACTACACGATCACCGGCGTGCTGAACGAGCTGTTCGACTGGAACCTCACCGACAGCTTCTGCGGCTTCAAGGCCCACCGCGTTTCGGCCATGAAGGAGCTGCAGCTCGACGAGGCCGGCTACGCCTTCCCGCTGCAGCTGTGGCCGCGGACGTTTGCGGTCAAGCACCGCGTGCGGGAATTGCCCGTCCGCCGGATCTACAACGACATGACCCGCAAGTTCGGCGGCGGCCTCGACGACGCCGAGCGGCGGCTGAAGCACTACCTGAGCGTGCTGAAGCGCGAGCTGAAGCGGATCAACCACCCCAATGCCGATTGCGTCGACAACGTTACGCTCGGCGAGTTCTCTGGCGCGGGCTGTTCATGAACCAATACGCCGATTGGAAAGCCCCAGCGAGTGATCAGACGGAGCTGATCTGGCCGACGCCGGGGCAGATCGCTGTCGACGCGCGCACGAACCAGCAACAGCTCGAATCGGCGACGATCAAAATTCAGAACACGCCCCTGCCGGCCTTGCGCAAGCAGATGCGCACGTTCATCGGCCACACGAGCGACCAGCCGTTGATCGCCGGCGGGCACCAGATCGAGCTGTACCACCCGGGCGTGTGGGTGAAGAACGTGCTGCTCGACGCGATCGCCCGCAAGCACAACGTTCGGCCGATGCACATCGCGGTCGATACCGATACGCCCAAGCACCTCCAACTCCGCTGGCCCGGCGGCAGTGTCGATATCAGCGATGACCTGCTGCTGAAAACCGGTGAGTGGTCCGGCCAGGTGCACGTGCCGACGGAAGGACACTTCGAGAAGATCGAAGAACGCTTCACCGGCGCGTCAAAAGCGTGGAACTTTCAACCGACGACCGGGCCGTTCTTTGAACAGTTCGAGAACCTCGCGGGAACCCGCGCGGCGCTGCCGGAAGCGATCCTGCGCAGCGCGATGGCCGTCGATGCGTCGCTCGGGCTGAAGTACGACGCACAGATCCTGTCGCCGATGCTGGCCGCACCGCCGTACCTGGCCTTGGTACATCACATCGCGGCCGACATCGAGAAATTCGCGAGCATCTACAACGCAGCATTGGCCGACTACCGCCGCGAGAACAAGATCAACTCGCCCACCCGGCCGATGCCGGATCTGCGCGTCAGCGACGACAGCATCGAATTGCCGTTCTGGTTCGACAATCTCGCCACGGGTGACCGCAGCCGCGCCCAGGTCGTCAAAGACAACGGCCGCTGGCATTTGCTGGCCGACGCCGGTGAATTCCCCTTCGACCCATCGCTGCCGGCCGACGTCGCCGCGGGACGATTCGGCGAATTCCTCAACCTGCATCAGCTGCGCCTCTCGCCGCGGGCCCTCACGCTGACGACCTTCTTCCGCCTGCTGCTGGTCGACAACTTCGTCCACGGCATCGGCGGCGGGCGGTACGACCAGGTGACCGACCAGATCCTACAACGCTACTGGGGCATCGCCGCCCCGAAGTTCGCCGTCACCACTGCCACCATGGTCTTCCCCGACGCAGGGCAGCGTAGTGGCGTGTGCGTGCCGTGCGTGAAACAGGAACTGCACCACGTCGCCCACAATTTCCTGCCGAAGCAGACCTACCTCGCCGCCATCACCGCGGCCCCGCGGAAGAGTGCCGAGCGCAAACGCCAGTACGTCGCCATGCACCACACGCTGCAGACGGCCCGCCCGCAGTCCGATGCCGTCAACGATCTGCGACGGCAGTTGGAGCAGACGATCGAGCAGAAAAAGCGGGAAAAAGTGCTGTTCGACCGGGAACTGTTCTTCGCAATCCAGCCGCGCGAACGGCTGGAGACAATGATCGCCAAATATCGTGAGAGCGTGTAGAGATCTCTTACCCCTCTCCCTGGGGAGAGGCTGGGTAAGGGGATGCCGAGGCGATTAGCCTTTGGAACGTGAACTGATGCTCGGAGTTGGATTGACTCCGCATCCCCTCACCTAACCTCTCCCCAGGGAGAGGGACCAGATTTGCCTTCGATGGTTGATATGCTCGCCTTCTCCACCAACGCCTTCACCCGATTCCCGCTTACCGAAGTCGTCGATGCCATCGCCGACGCAGGCTTCCGCGGAATCGAGATCCTCGCCGACAAGCCGCACGCCTACGTTCGCGAATTCTCGGCAGCCGAAACCAAGGCGCTGCGTCAGCAACTGGAAAAGCGAAAGCTCCAGGTCACCAACGTCAACGCCAACTGCACCTTCGGCTACTGGTCCGACGCCCCCGGCGAGCCGTATTTCGAACCGAGCTTGATCTCGCCGAACCCGAAGCACCGCGACGACCGCCGCGAGATGATCCTGCAGACTCTGGCCTTCGCCCGCGAGATCGGCGCCCGCAACATCAGCATCACCAGCGGCCGCTGCCTTGGCGGGGTGCCGCCGGAAGTCGCCGCCGATCTGCTGACGGAGAATTTGAAGCCGATTCTCGATCGCGCCGACCAGCTCAACGTCGATGTCGGCATCGAGCTCGAACCCGGCCTGTATCTCGAGTTCATTACGGAACTCCGCGATTGGATCGGCCGACTCGGCTCGCCGCGGTTCGGCGCGAACCTCGACATCGGCCACAGCGTCGTCGCCGCCGAGCGGATCGACGAATCAATCCTCACCCTTGCCGGCCGGATCTGGAATCTGCACGTCGAAGACCTGCCGGGCCGGAAGCACTACCACACGATCCCGGGCGGCGGCACGCTCGATTGGCGGCAGCTGGCGGCGACGCTCAAGACGATCGGCTATGACCGGGGGCTCACTGTGGAGCTTTACACCGAGACCGCCGACCCGTACACGGCGGCGCGCGAGAGCTACGCATTCTTGTCGACGATTTTCGGTTGATTCACTTCACCAGTCGCTGCGTTACCTGGTCCGGCGACACGCCGATGCTCGGTAGGATGTCGATGCGGTAGAGCAGTTCCTTGCCAGAAGAGTCTTTTGCCCACGAGAACTTCCAGTTCGTCGGCCGACGCCCCTCATTCACGGTTGCGGTGGCCATGAACGTCGACGTGCAGCCGCCCGGTTCGTCGATCACGTCGATGCCGCTGACGACGATGTCTTTGACGCCCACGATGTCCGCCGACTGCTCGGCCTTGGCCGTGAGCTGGTCGCGGCCGGAGTAGGCGTAGAAGGTGACCTTGGGATCGAGCAGCGACTTGAACTTCGCCCAATCTCGGTCGTTCACCGCCGCCGCCAGCTCGCGCGTTTGCCGCTCCACGACTTCGCGGTCGGTCTCGATCCAGGTGGAGAGCCCGATCCATGCCGCCGCCAGCACCGCCGCGACAAGGCCGGCGACCTTCAGGTTATTTTTCGTCGTCTGCACGCCCTGGTACAGCAGCACCAGCGCCACGCCCGCCAGCAGCACCGGAGCGTACCACGGGGGGTTGAACAGCCATTCTTTCATAGAAACTCCGTCCCTTTTTCCTCATCCGCCAGCAGGCGGACGTCCGATAACGGATCATAGCCGCCCGGCCCGGTCGGCAGAATTGCGCCTGATGTCCGAAACAACCGCCGTAACCTCATCGACGTTCGTCGAAAACCTCGCCGCCCTCTGGTCGGTCGATCCGAAGCTGGCGGCGCTGGTTGAAGCGGTCGATGATTCCGCCGCCTTGGCGCTGGAGCCAACGAAAAGCGGGCACCACACCGTCGCCGTCACCCCGGCAGGGGGTGGCGGCCCGATCTACCTGCACTCGCGCTACGACCCGCCACAGGAAGCCGCCCGGCAGACGAACCGCGTTCCGACCGACCGGCTCGAAATCTTCCTGCTCGGCCTCGGCCTCGGCCACCACGCCGCCGCACTGCTGAAGCGAGCGCCGGCCGCGGCGGTGTGGGCCTTCGAGCCCGACATCCGCGTGATCCGCGCCGCTCTCGAAGCGAACGACCTCGCCGAAGCGATCCTGAACCGCAAGCTGCTGATCGTCCACATGCTCGACAAGCCCAAGCTGTTCGTCGACTGGATGCCGCACCTGGCCGGCATGACGGTGGGGCAGGAGAAGATCGAGCACGCCGTGAGCGTCCAACTGCACGGCGACTTCTTCACCGCCGCCCGCTTGCTGCTGGAGGAATTCCTCGCCTATGGCAAGACGACGATGAACACGCTGCTGCTCAACAGCACGCGCACGTGCGAAAATCTTGCCCGCAACCTGGGCTGGTACGCCGCGTCATCGGGTATCGGCCGATTGAAGAACGCCCGCAAAGGCAAGCCGGCGATCATCGTCTCGGCCGGGCCGTCGCTGCGGAAGAACAAACACCTGCTCAAAGACGCCGCCGGCAAGGCCGTGATCATCGGTGTGCAGACCGCGTTCCAACAACTGGTCGATCTGGGCGTAGAGCCCGATTACGTCACGTCACTCGATTATCACGAAATTTCGACGAGCTTTTTCCAGAACATTCCGCGCACCAACCGCACCGAGCTCGTCGCCGAGCCGAAGGCGACGCCGAAGATTTTCGAGATGCACCCCGGGCCGGTGTCGCTGCTGGGGAATGAGTACATCGAATCGCTCCTGCGCGAAATGAAGCTGAATCGGCCGGGCTTGAGCGCGGGTGCGACAGTGGCCCACCTGGCGTTCTACCTCGCCGAACATCTCGGCTGCGATCCCGTGATTTTCATCGGACAGGACCTCGGCTTCAGCGACGGACTGGCATACGCACCGGGCGCCGCCTACGACGACATCTGGCGGCCGGAAATCGGGCGGTTTAACCCGATCGAGCAGATGCAGTGGCAGCGTGTCGTCCGCGACCGCCACATCCTGCGAAAAGTCAAAGACTACGACGGCCGACCGATCTATACGGAGCAGCGGCTGTTCTCGTACCTGCAGCAGTTCGAACGCGACTTCGCCAAGAGCGGCCGGACGATAATCGATGCGACTGAAGGCGGCGTCGCCAAGGCTGGCGCGACGCCGATGCGGCTGGCCGAGGCGATCGGGCAGTATTGCACTGACCCGCTTGGACCACCGCCGGGTGCGAATGCCGGCTTTGATTGGTCGCGGTTGTCGCAGGTGGAAACCTCGCTGCGTAACCGTCTCGACGAAAGCGTTCGCATCGAGCAGATCAGCGAAGAAACGCTCGGTCTATTGAAGCAGATTCTCGATTGCCTCGACGATCAACCGCGGGTGAATGCCCTCATCGGCCGGATTGATCGGCTGCGGGCACAGATGAACGAGTTGCGGCAGACGTACGACCTGATCACGCAGCTCACGCAGCGCAGCGAGCTCGACCGCTTCGCCGCCGACCGCCGCATTGAGGCGGCCGGCATCGACGGCGTCGAAAAGCAGCGCCGCCAACTGCTGCGCGACATCGACAACGTGGATCACATGCGTAAGGCCGCCGACGCGTTCCAACGGCTGATGCGGCAGTGCATCGAAGACACCGGCGAACTGATCCGTCGAAAGGTGGCGGCATGAAGACGATCGCACTGCTATCGCTTCTGGCCGAGCCATCGTTGCCGGGGCCACTGCGGCGGACATTCCGCGGTGAACCGGTGCTTGCGTGGACACTGCGCCGCCTGGCCCGCGTGGAGGGCCTGCCGCAGTCGACCATCCTTGCATGGGACGATCAGCTTTCCTCGCTGCAGCACGTGGATGCAGCGATCCAATCCTGCGGCCCGCGCCGCAATGTCGGCCGGCTGGAATCGATCGCAGCGGCGCAGCGCTGGAGCGACGGCTGGCGCGGCGGCTTGCTGCAGAGCGCGCCGTTCGACGTCGGCTTCGCCGCCGAGCCGGCGCAGCAGGCAATGACTGAAGCAGCCGCTGACGCCTGCCTGATCGTCGGCGCGTCGGACGGCTTGGTCGATCCAGCCATCCTTCGCTCAGTGATTGACGCCGCGTCCAACGCCACGCGCGAGTTCTATTTCAGCGCAGCCGCTCCGGGCTTGGGCGGTGTGCTAGTGAAGCGGTCGCTCATTGACCGCATGGCGCACGACGGCGCCCACCCTGGCCGATTGCTGCATTACCTGCCGGAAGCGCCGGTCGTCGATCCGCTGATCAGCGACGCCTGCGTGGCCGTGCCGCTGCCGGTCTGCCGCACGACTCGACGCTTCACGCTCGACAGCGAGCGGCAGATCCGCAGTATCGAACAGGCGACGCTGCCCCTGAATGGCACGCTGATGAGCAGCGAGGCCGAGACGCTGGTGCAGCGCGTGGCGGCCTTGCCGGTCGATGCCGTGTTCCCCCGCGAAGTGACGATCGAACTCACCACCCGCCGTGCCACCCGGCCGACGTATACCGCAGCATCACACCTGTCGATTGATCGGGCCGACATGTCGGCGGAGGGTTTCGCCGCGATTGTCGAGCAGCTGCAAGCGGTCGACGACGTTCGCATCACCCTCGGCGGCGTGGGCGACCCTTTGCTGCATCCGCAGATCGCCGAGCTCCTGCCGATGCTGCGCGAACTTCACGCCGTGCATGTTGAAACGGATCTGGTTGGCATCAGCGAAGTGGTCTTGCGCTCGCTGGTCGATGCCCGCGTGGACGTCGTCAGCGTTTCGCTTCCCGCCGCCACGCCCGCGACCTATCAGCGGATCATGGGCGTCGATGCGATGGCAGGGGTGCTGGAGAACATTCGCAAGCTCCTGCTGCTGCGGCAGTCGGCCGACGGTGGTGTTCCGGTCATCGCACCGCGTTTCGTAAAGCTCGTCGAGAACTTCGCGGAAATGGAGCAATGGCACGACACGTGGCTGCGGGCGCTCGGCAGCGCAGTGATCGCCGGGCCGAGCACGTTCGGCGGCCGGGTCGCTGACCTCGGCGTCGCCGACATGACGCCGCCGACGCGACGGCCGTGTTCGCGGATCGCCGGGCGGATGACGATTCTCAGCAACGGCCGAATCGTTTCGTGCGAGGAAGACGTGCTTGGCGAGCAACCAATGGGACAGGTTATCTCCGATACGATCGCCGACGTCTGGCAACGACAGTTCGACGACCTGCGGCAGCGACACAAATCGCTAACGAGCCTGCCGGTCATCTGCACGGCATGCAAGGAGTGGCACCGCCCATGAGCGAGAAGAAGTACAACGTCCTGGGCGTGGTGATGGCCCGCGCCGGGAGCAAAGGAATGGCGGACAAGCACGTGCAACTGCTTCGTGGCCGGCGAGTGATCGATTACTCGCTCGATCATGCGCTGGCGGCGAAGTTGCTGACGAAAGTCGTTGTCTCCACCGATTCGCCGACAGTCGCGGCGGCCGCGCGGGAGCGCGGCCTGCAGGTCGTCGAGCGGCCGGCCGAGCTGGCGACGGATACGGCGTCGGTACAGGGCGTGATGCTCCACGCGATGGAACAGCTCGAAGGGATCGGCGGTGTGAAGTTCGACGCCGCCGTCATTCTCTACGGCAACGTCGCCGTGCGCGGCGAGGGCGTGATTGACCGCGCGATCGCCCACTGGGCTCAAACGCAGTGCGATTCGGTACGCACCTTCTGCCCCGTCGGCAAATGGCACCCGGGCTGGATGAGCCGTCTGGAAGGCGACGTTGTTGTCCCGCTGCGGCCCGGCAGCATTCATCGGCGGCAGGATCTGGAGCCGCTGCTGCTGCACGATGGCGCCGTCGTGGTGATGTCGCGGGCTTCGTTACTACGCGGTAAAGAAATGCCGGACGATCCGCATGCGATGTTTGGCACCGATCGGCGCGGAATTACGACAAAAGCCGAAGAAACAGTTGAAATCGATAGCCGTCGCGATTTGTATATTGCTGAGGCGGTATTGCGAGCCATCGCGGAGGGAGTCGCGTGAATATCGACGGCAGAGAGATCGGGCCGGACCAATCGACGTACGTAATCGCCGAGATCGGCGTGAACCACGACGGTTCGCCGCAGCGCGCGGCAGAGCTGGTGCGCGCTGCGCGCGAGGCGGGGGCCGATGCTGTCAAGTTCCAGGTATTCACCGGCAGCAACCTCATGCACGCGTCGGCACAATTCGCCGGGTACCAGAAGGACCGCGTCGCCGCGGCGGATCCAGTGGAAATGCTTCGGCAGTACGAGCTGTCGGATGAAACCTTCGCCGGGCTGGCCGCCGAGGCAAGGCGGTGCGGCCTTGGCACGATCGCGACGCCGTTCTCGCCCGATGACGTGCCGCGCGTGGCGGCGTTTGCCGGGGCGATGAAGATCGCGTCGCCGGACCTGATCAATCGGCTGCTGCTGCGAAAGGCCGTCGATGCGGGCCTGCCGCTGATCGTTTCGACCGGCGCCGCGACGGCCGACGAGATCGCGAGCGCGGCGATGTGGCTTGAGCGGAAGGCGGCGAACTTCGCTCTGCTGCATTGCGTGAGCAGCTATCCGACGGCGTTGGACGAAGCGAATCTTTGCTGGATCGGCGATCTGGCGGCGCACCGCCGGCCAGTGGGATATTCTGATCACACCACCGAAATCAGCGCAGGCGCCCTGGCCGTGATGGCGGGGGCGGACATCATCGAAAAGCACTTGACCTACGACACCGCGGCGAGCGGGCCGGATCACTCGGCGAGTTTCTCGCCGGGGCAGTTTGCCGAATATGTGCGACAGATTCGTATCGCCGGGCGGATGCGTGGCACGCACGGACGCCGCGTGCTGGAGTGCGAGAAGGACGTACGTGTCGTCAGCCGCCAGAGCCTGGTGCTGTTGCGCGACGTGCGTGGCGGCGGCGTGATCTCGGCCGACGACCTGACGACGCAGCGGCCGGGGACGGGGCTGTCGGCAGAAATGAGCGAGAGCATTGTCGGCATGCGGGCCGCCCGCGATCTGAAGGCCGGCCAAATGCTGGCGTCGGCCGATCTGAAGTGGACGTTCGATGCCGCGTAGCAACCGACGCCGACGCGTCGCCTATGTCACCGGCACGCGGGCCGAGTTTGGGCTGATGTGCAGCACACTGCGGGCGATTCAGCGGCATCCGAAGCTGGAACTGCAGCTCGTTGTGACCGGGATGCACCTCAGCCGCGCCCATGGGCGCACGGTCGACGGCATCCGAAAAGCCGGTTGGGCAATCGATGCAACGGTACCGTGGAAAGGCAACGTCGCCGAAGCCACTGGGGCGACGACACGGGACCTTTCGAAAGCCTTCGCAAAACTCGACCCCGACATCGTGCTCGTCTGCGGAGATCGCGTTGAGCCATTCGCCGCGGCGACGGCGGCGCATCTGGATGGCCTCGTGGTGGCCCACGTGCACGGGGGCGACCGGGCGCAGGGGCAAGTCGATGACACGCTTCGTCACGTGATCACCAAGCTGGCTCACCTGCACTTCCCGGCGACGACGGCGAGCGCGGAGCGGATTTTTCAGCTCGGCGAGGATCGCTTCCGCATCCACCGCGTCGGCACGCCCGGGTTGGATGAAATCGAGCAATTTCGCGGCAGCACCTTTGCCGACTGGCCGAGCCGGCAATTCGCGTTGGTGTTGCTGCACCCGGATTCCGCCGACGAACGCCAGCAGCGGCGGCAAGCTGAGATGGTTCTGCCGGCGCTGCGGGCCGAGGGCGTCGAGCAATTTCTGATCGTCGCTTCGAACAACGACCCCGGCTGGCGGGGCATCATGGCGGCGTGGGAGTCGGCGAAGCATCTGCCGGCGCCGGTGCGGAAGGATTTGCCGCGGGATGATTTCCTGCGGGCGATGGCGGCGGCCGCCTTCCTGATCGGCAATAGCTCCAGCGGCATCATCGAGGCGGCCAGCCTGCGGACGCCGGTGATCAACGTGGGCGACCGGCAGAAGGGCCGGGAGCGGTCGGCGAACGTCGTCGACGTGCCGTGGACGACCGCGGCCCTGCGGCAAGCGATCCGAAACGCCTGGAACAACGGCCGGCCCCGCATTTTTACCGGTCGCAACGTCTACGGCGGTGGGGCGGCGGGGGAGAAGATCGCGGCGACCTTGGGAAAGGTGCCGCTCAATGACCGGCTGCGCCAGAAATTGATCCGTTATTAGAAGAATTTGCTCAAGCGGGGTGCGTTAGCGGTCGATTCGAAGGATGGCCGAGAACTGGACGCTCCTATGGTCGCCATCGCACCCATGCCCGCTTCGCAAACGCTGCTGCGTGACACCGTCGCGCACTTGAACGGCATCGCCACGCTGCCGGAAGTGACGGCCAAGATCATCGCCACCGTCGAAGACCCCAAATCGTCGGCGGCGCAACTGAACAAGATCGTCTCGCACGATCCGGCGCTGGTGGCCCGCATTCTGAAGGTCGTCAACAGTGCGTTCTACGGCCTGCCGGGGCAGGTGAGCTCGGTCGATCGCGCGATCGTGATGCTCGGGCTGAATGCAGTGAAGAACATCGCCGTCGCCGCGAGCCTGGGCCAGATGTTCCGCGGCGTGAAATTGTGCGAAGGATTCACCGCCAAAGACCTGTGGAAGCACTGCCTGGGGACGGCCGTCGTTGCCCGCGAATTGGCGAGGCGCTCGAAGCTGCCGCTTACGGAGCAGGCCTTTCTCGGTGGCATGATCCACGACATCGGCATCCTGATCGCACTGCAAACCTGGCCGGAGCAGCTTAAATCGGTGTGTGAACGTGCGCAGTCGAGTGGCGGATTCATCGAATGCGAGCAGGCAATTGTCGGCGTCGACCACTCGCAATTGGGTGAGGCCGTCGCGGCGCGATGGCAGTTCCCACAGTCGTGCCGACAGGTCGCGGCCCATCACCACCACCCGGAAAATGCGCCGGAGGCCGATCGGGCATTGGTGACGCTGACCTTTATCGCCGACACGCTCTGCTGCCAATGCGGCTACGGCTTCCCGCTGACCTCTCGTGACCAGACCATCGACCTGGAGGCGGCGGCCGCAGTCGGCATCTTTGCTGACGTGATCGAAAGCGTACGGGCCGACTTCGGGTCAATCGTCGAATCGACCGCCAACCTCTTGTAGGCGCGACTTGTACGGCGGCCTTGCTAATAGTGGCACGTCGAGCAGCTCTCAAGCGTTTGTTTCGGCCTGATCTCGTATTGCTTTTTCAGCTGTAGGCCGAGCTCGATCTGGTTCGCTGGCGGTTGGTACTGCATGTTAAAGATTTGCTCTCGCGGCCGCAGGTATTGCTCCGGGTTGCGGTGGCAGTTCAGACACCAAGCCATCTGTAAACCCTTGTCCTGCCACGTCAGCGGCATCTGATCGACCTGTCCGTGACACGTCGAACAGCCGACGCCTTTGGCGATGTGGATGTCGTGCGGGAACAGCACGTACTGTGGCAGGTTGTGCACGCGATTCCACTCGATCGGCTTGTTCGTTTGCCAACTGTCGCGCACCGGCTGAAGGATGCCGGCACTATTCCACAATTGCGAATGGCACGTCATACACGTTTTCGTCGGCGGAATGCCGGCGAAGCTCGATCCGTCGACGCTCGTATGACAGTAGCGGCAATCGATGCCGAGGCCGCCCACGTGGTGCTGGTGGCTGAAGGGCACGGGCTGGGCGATGGCCACCTGCTGATCGGTCACGTACGGGGTCCACTGCAGCGTCATTGCCGTGGCGAGGGTTACCGTAACGAGGATCACCAGCGCGGCCAGCGAACCGCGGAAGATCGAATTGGCGGCCGGCGGAAAAGAGCGTGGCATGCGGCTTCCCGAGATCGCGCGAGCAATGCAGCCACAGAATAGGCCCGTCGTTGCCCCGAAAGCCACTGCGGAACGAAATATGGTATCGGTTTAATCAGCAATTCAGATTCTCTGGTGGCAATTCGTTTAGTGGCAGCCATACCCTTGGCATCCGGCGTGTGCGATCGCGTCGGACGGCTCTCTCGGGTCAGCCATGTCGATTCCGATTCGCACTGTTCGCCTGCCTGTTGCGTCGCCGGACGCGGCTGCGCCGTCGCCCTTGGCCGAAGCGATGATGCCCAGCCGGCGCGGCTTTTTGCGAGGCCTTGCGGCATCGATGGCCCTGGCCGGGATGTACGGCTGCAGCAAGCGGCCCAAAGAAACCATTGTGCCCTATGTCAATCAGCCCGAGCAGATGGTGCCGGGCGAGCCGCTGTTTTTCGCGACCGCGCTTAATCACGGGGGGTATGGCAAGGGCGTGATCGTCACCACCCGCGAGGGCCGACCGATCAAGATCGAGGGGAACCCCGATCACCCCGCAAGTCTCGGTACCGCCGACGTATGGATGCAGGCGGCGGTGCTCGATCTGTACGACCCGGCGCGATCCAAAACCGTCACCCGTGCCGGCGAGCCGGCGACGTGGGGAAATTTGGTCGATGCGCTGCGCGATCAGTTGCGGCTGCCGAACGCCGGCGCGGGTTTGCGGTTACTGACGGGAAACATCAGCTCGCCGACGGTGCTGGCGCTGATCGAGGCGGTGCTCAAGAAATATCCTGGGTCGGCCTGGCACGCGCACGAGCCGCTTGACCGGCAGAACACGCGCGGCGGGGCGAGCCTGGCGTTCGGCAGGCTCGTTGAACCCATCTACCGTTTCGAAAATGCTCGCGTCATCTTCTCCGCCGATAGCGACTTTTTGATGGAGGAGCCCGGAAGTCTTTGTTACGCCGGCGCCTTCGCCGCGGCCCGCCGGCCCGATCTGGATCGACCGCAGATGAATCGGCTGTACGTGGCCGAGAGCACGTTCTCGCTCACCGGCACGATGGCCGACCACCGCCTGCCGCTGCGGCCGAGCGAGGTGGGGGCATTATTGCTCGCGCTCGCCGGCCGACTTGCGGCCGGACCCGCCGCGCCATTCGCCGACGAGGCCTGGCTCGCTGCTTTGGCAGGCGATCTGAAAGCCAATGCCGGCGCTTCGCTGGTCGTCGTGGGCGATCGTCAGCCGCCTGAAGCGCATGCGGCGGCGCATCGGATCAACCAAGCCCTCGGCAACTTCGGCAAAACAATCGAGTTGATCGAGCCGGTCGTCCGAGGCGTGGGAAACGGCGCCGGTACGCTCGCCGACCTTACGGCCGACATGGCGGCGGGGCGGGTGGGCACGTTGCTGATCCTCGAAAACAACCCCGCCCGAACCGCGCCGGCGAATGTGCCATTCGTTGCCGAACTGGCGAAGCTCAGCACCACGCACGATACCGACGCAAGGCCAAGGAATCTGACCGTGCATCTTGGCCTCTACGCCGATGAGACGGCGTTCAATTGCCAGTGGCACGTGCCGGCCCAGCACGCGC
>Ga0070658_10000332_pt1 | contig 40584 bp, 59 predicted proteins | sample KBSC13metaG_FD_64664 | JGI IMG/M metagenome (GOLD analysis project Ga0070658, IMG submission 64664) | Corn rhizosphere microbial communities from Kellogg Biological Station, Michigan, USA - KBS C1-3 metaG | ecosystem: Host-associated > Plants > Roots > Rhizosphere > Soil ... | reverse complement strand
CGGACGAACTGCTGCGCGGGCAAAAGCTGCTGTGGGAGGCCGCATGATCCGCCTATCCCACCCCTACCTCGCGCTGCTCGAAGCACTCGACAAACTCGGCCGCGCGAAGAAAGCCACTGACGCCCTCATTCACGCCGCTTGCGTGGCCTTCGTGGAAGTGCTCTCGCACATCACAGGAGAGCGCGTCACGGTCGTTATTGGACAGGCTGTTATTGCACGAGGTGAGAAATGAGCGACACCAAGCCGCGCTTACTCGTCAGTTTCTCAGGCGGCCGGACCTCGGCGTACATGTCGAAGCTACTGAAGGCGAAATACGCGGACAAGTACGAACTGCTGTTCGTGTTTGCCAACACCGGGCAGGAGCACGAGAACACGCTGATTTTCGTAGATCGCTGCGACAAGGAATTCGGCTTGGATCTCGTGTGGGTTGAGGCTGATGTGATTCACGAGGATGGCAAGGGAACCAGCTTTCGCAAGGTCTGCTTCGAAACCGCCTCGCGGAAAGGCGAGCCGTACGAAGAGATGGTCAAAAAATATGGCATCGCGAACAAGAACTACCCTCACTGCAATCGCGAACTGAAACTGCGGCCGATCTACGCGTATGCGAAGTCGATCGGATGGCTGCCGGGAACGTTCGATTCGGCGGTCGGCATCCGAGCAGATGAAGCGCGCCGCATTCGAAAGGACGCCAGTAAGGAACGAATCGTCTACCCGCTTGCGCACTGGAATCCAGTCGATAAGCAGGACATCAACGACTGGTGGGAAGAGCAGCCGTTCAACCTCGAACTGATCGAGCGGCTAGGCAATTGCACATGGTGCTGGAAGAAGTCGGATCCGAAGCACTTCGCGAACATCGATGACTTCCCGGAAATCTATGACTTCCCGCGCCGGATGGAACTGCTTTATCCGCATGCTGGACGTAGCCAGACTGGCGAAGCGAGGGTCTTCTTTCGGCACGGTAGATCGACGGATCAACTCTTCGCCGCGCGCATTGCCGCCGAAGGATTCCGCGTGCTGCCAGCAGACGCTGACGCGGACGGCGGATGCTCGGAAAGCTGCGAAGCGTTCTCAGTGGAACAGCTTGAACTTTTCGACACCGTAGCGATTGATTGACCGCCTGATGGATTGGCGAAACACCTATTGCGAGAGAGAAATGACACAAGACATCCGAACCGCACTCGCCGGGCTGCTTGCGGCTCACGTAGCGATTTGCCGCGACGCAGGCATTGATCCGACGATCAACGTCCAATACCGAGAGGCCCGCGCACTTCTCGCCACCCCCGCCCCTCTCTCAGATGAACCGGTGGCGGTGGAATGCCGCAAGTGTTTTCGGTGCGGTCACGATGCTCATCTTGGGCAGTGCGTGAACGTAGCGCCCACTCCGAGCGACAAGCAAGAGGCGGTGGCACGCTCTCTCGGCGTTTGGACCATCACGAAGCCCAAGATGGACGGCTCCGGCGGCTATGAGACGTATGAGACGAGCAGCGCTATACACGCGAGGGCTGCTGGTATGCATGGATGGAGCGTATCGCAGCATCTTGAGTTGCTGACGGACGCGAGCGACAAGCAAGAGGCGAAGCCTATTTATCAGGTCTTGGAGCCTTGCGAGGACTTGTGGAGCGATGCTGACTGGCTTACCTATGAGAGAACTGACGGGGCATTCAAGCGCATCGTCTACGCCGCCCCTCTCGCCAATCCGAGCGACAAGCAAGAGATAGTCGAGCTACGCGAGCGGATTGCTGAACTTGAGCGCGACATTGCGTTAATGCAGAAACTGCGTTGAGGACAAAAATGGTCATTTGGAAAACGACATACAAAGCTGTTTGCGTTCCGCTCACTGAGGATAAAGAAGTTGCGGAGCAATGGCGCGCATGCGGCTACGAGGTCATCGAATTTTCGCCCGCAGGGAGCCTGCAAAGAGAATTTGATCGCGGCTGGGATGCAGCTACCAGTTTTTATGCATCAGAGCCTGAAACCGAAAAAGACAAAGATACATACGAGCGCGATAAACACAAATGGAAAGAGCGCATGGGCAGGTGGATGTTGGTTAGGCCACTGCTTGATGAAGCGTTTCGCGTGCTCTTTAAGCCTGACGATCATGAAGACGATGGACCTGAGTATTGTGCAAAGCGCGACGAACTAGCGAAGGCCTTCATAAAACTTCTTATTGACGATTGCAGAATCTTCGAACGGGATTCGAAATGAACGACGAATACAAATACGTTGATTCAAAAGGCTGTTGCTACAAATCGCCCTGCGAGCGTCCGGGCGAGGGGCCGTGCGAGAGGCCGGCTCGCCGTATCGAAACCACCAGCGAGAACATCGCGCGCGACATGCGCGAAGGTCGATTCCCGCAGCGTTCTGAGCCGCAGATGATTCCCGCCGCTCCTCTCGAAAAGTCCGCTGAGAGCGACGAAGACCAGTCCGCCGAAAGTCTAGGCAAAGAATGAAATGGCGTCGGATGCACAACTGGAGGCCGCGCAAGTTCTATGCGCGGTGGCATCCGATCAACCTTTGCCCAACGGAACTGCTTGATTCATGAGGTTTGAAAATGAAAGAACAATTCAAAAAATGGTTCGACTCGCTTCCTGCTGGCGACCATCCGAAAGATGGTGAGGAATGGGCATGGGAAGCATGGCAAGCCGCCGAGCGCCAAGCGTTGGAGCGGGCGGTGAAGAGATTGGAAAGCACCGGCGATCTATACCAGGCCGAACTAGTCCGCGCCCTGATAGACGCGCAGAGCGGAGAGGATCAGAAGTGAGCAGCCGAATCGAATCAATTTTGCGCACAACGCGCGCCGCTTGGGGAATATCATGCCGCGACTGATACCCGTGTCTGAATGGGCCGCGCTCGTGTTCGGCGAGCATAAGCCGCATCCGAGCACCCTGCTTCGTTGGGTGCATGACGGACGAATCAAGCCGCAACCGAAGAAAATCGGCCGCGCATACTTTGTCGATCCAGCCGCGGATTATGTCGAGGCAGAATGCGATCTTCTAGAGAGGACGATGTGAACGCGCGTCGAAGACAAGCTGCCCGTCGCAATTGGCCGGCGAACCTTTACCAGAACAGCAGCGGATACCTGTATTTCAAGAACCCGTTGACCGGCAAGACGGCGGGGCTCGGCACCGATCTTAAAAAGGCGATCAGCATGGTAAAGGTCGCCAATCTCAAACTCGAAGCTGTAAAGGCTGATCGCGATCTTCTGACGGCGACAGCGATGAACGGCGTCGTGACGCTAGCTGCGCGGTGCGACGACTACGAAAAGGAGTTCGCCGTAGGAAAGATCAACACGGTGAAGGCGCTGAAGACGCAGCTCAACGCAATTCGCGCATCTGAACTGGCAAAGAAGCCCATCGCCGAATTCAGTTCAAAGGATGCGGCTGACCTGATCAAGAAAGCCGTTGAGGAGCGCGGCGCGCGCATGGCGCAAACCATCCGCACTAGGCTTCGTGATGTGTTCCGCGACGCGATCCTGCACGGGTTGGTCCAGGCCAATCCGGTGGACGTCGTTCTCAATCCAAAGGCGGTCGTAAAGCGCGCTCGTATGAGCGAATCAGATTTCTGGGCGATTCACGAACACGCGCCACGCTGGTTGAAGAACGCGATGATGCTTGGGCTCTGTACCGGGCAGCGTGTGAGCGACATCGTCGTGATGCAGTTCGAGCACTGCAAAGATGACTATCTTTGGGTGACGCAGATTAAGACCGGGATGAAGCTTAAGATCCCGCTCTCGACGACACTCAGAGACATCACGCTGCAATCTTTGGTCTCACAATGCCGAGACAAGGCTGTGAGCAGATACCTAGTCCACTTCCCGGCAGAAACGCGCAGCCACAAGCGCGGGTCGAAAGTCGGCATTCGAGCGCTCGACGATGCGTTTTCCAAGGCAAGAGAGAAAGCCGGAATCGATGCCGCCGAAGGGACAACGCCAACGACGTTTCACGAGATCCGGTCACTTTCCGCACGCCTGTACTCAGAAGCTTACGGGAAGGACTTCGCGCAGGCTTTGCTCGGTCACCGTGCGGCTTCGATGACCGAGCTTTACAAGGACGTTCGCGGGCAACAATGGGTCGAAGTTAAGGCCGGATGACGGGTCTAATTTTCGACGGTCATTGGATTAATTTTAGACGACCCTTGCTGGATAAGGCTTTGCTGCTTCTGCGAATGCGCGTTACGTAGATACGTAAAAATACCTTCGAGCCTTACCAGGCAAGGCTATAGGCTACATGCCGCATGCGCAAAACACAGCGCAAAACAGCGCAACGCAACGCGGAAAATCAATGACTTGCAGCGCTATTTCTAACGGTTTTCCGGCTGATCGTGCGACGCTTATTAGAAACGACTCAGACGGTTTACGGTAGACTGCGCGCTCCGCACGCCGCATTCATAAGACAGATGAAGCAATCTGAACGCATCGACTCGCTAACCGGGCTGCGATTCTTCGCGGCCTTCCTGATCTTCCTCTGGCACCTGCGCGGCTACTTCCTCCCGAACGATGCGTTCGGTCGGTTCTTCCCTGCCGGCGCTGTCCCCCTCTTCTTTGTGCTTTCGGGATTCGTCCTGTCCGTCAGTGGCATGCGCGGCCGGTCGTGGACCGACTTCTTTGTCGCGCGGGTTGCTCGGATCTGGCCGGCGCATATGGCCGCGCTGGTGCTTCTCTTCGCCGTGTTCTGGCCGTGGAGCAAGGTCTATTTCGACGACGCGCAATCGCTGGCGAACCTCGCTCTGAACGTAACCCTCATTCAAGACTGGTTCCCGATTAACGCGATCTATGGCGGATACAACGGCGTCTCGTGGTCGATTTCGGCCGAGATGTTCTTCTACGCGATCTTTCCGCTGCTGTTCTTCATCGCCAATCGACGGCCACTTCGACTACTCGTAGTTGGCCCGGTGCTCGTCGTCTCGTTCATTCTGTGTGTGTCGGCAGCGATTCCGAGCATCGATCACGCGTGGCTAGGCGCGATGAATCCGATTTCTGGAGCATGGGCGTTTATCTTCGGCGTGCTGTGCGGCACGTGGTTCATGCGCGACACGGCGAGGGGCAAACGAATAGGCGCGGCAGGATGGACGGCGATCGAGCTGGCCGCGATAGCGCTGGCGCTGCTCGGAAACGGCCGGTATCTGACGCCGGATTTGAGCGGCTTGCCGCTGCCGGTTCAGATGTTCGCGAAAGACTTGGGGCCCGCGCCCGTGTATGCGATGCTGATTACCGTGCTCGCGCTGTCCAAAGGTTGGATCGCGCGGGCGCTGTCGGGGAAAGTGTTGGTGTATCTGGGCGAGGTGAGCTTTTCGTTCTATCTCGTGCACCAGATCATCATTCGCTGGTACGCAGACAAGACTGCTCTGTTCGATGGCGCATCATGGGGCGCGCGGCTCGGGTTCGTCACGCTCGCCAGTCTACTGGTCTCGATGCTGATTTTTCACTGCGTTGAGACGCCTTGCAGAAAGGCGATCGTCAACGCGTGGAAGAATCGGAAATCAACGCACGCGGCGCGCGCGGATAAAGCCGTCGCACGTTAGTGTGCTCGCCGAGAAGATGGCGTGACCGATCGCGTACACAGTCGTAGTGGCCGATAGCGACACGCGGACAACGGGGCTCGGGATCTGCATGTACGTATTCGTCACGGTGCCCGTATTGATGAACGTCTGCGAGCCGACTGTCCCGAGGATGCCGAGCGTTGCACTCGTCGTGCTCACGCCAGTCTGCAGTCGGCTGATCGCGGTCGTGCCGGTCGGGGTGAATCCCACCACCGCCTGAACATCCCAATCACCTGCCGTCAGGCTCACGCTGGTGCAGTTTGCGGCAGTGTTGGTCGTGAGCGATGTGGCCGAGGTGTTAGCCGTCGCGTATTCGCCGACACTCCCCGCGCTCGCGTTGTCGTTCGTCGCCGTGCCGATAATATTCGGCTTCGTGATGCTCGCGCCGGTCGGAATCGTAACCGTGCCAGTGAACGTCGGCGATGCCAGCGTAGCGTAAGGCGAAAGCAGACTCGTGAAGCCAGCACCGCTCACAGCACCCGTAGCGCTCAGCGTCGTAAACTTCCCGCTCGATGCGGTTGTGTTCCCGATTGGCGAGTTGTCGACTGTGCCGCCAGAGATGGCAGGATTGTTTCCCCAGTATGGATCTGCGCTTGTCACGCCGAGAAGCATTTGACCGTTCGAGCCCGGCCCCACGGTTGCTACGGCTGACGTACCTTCGCCGATCAAAACGCCGTGCGCGGTGAGTGTCGTTGTGCCTGTGCCGCCATTGGAAATCGCGAGCGTCCCCGAGACACCGCTGAGCGTCACTGTTCCCCACGCCGGCGCAGACGTCGGGCCTGTCGAGAGAATCGCCTGACCGGCGGTCGATCCGGTCGGGTTCAGAAGTTGAACCGGCGTTGTCGTCGCACCGAACGCGAACGCCGAAAGCAGCAGTATAGAAAGCGTCAGGAGTCTTTTCATTTGTTCGGTTTCCAGTTGCAGTTCTTCGCGCCCGCGAGGTTGTGAGCCAGGATCGCGCGCGCGGTCTCGTCGCTAAGAACATCGCTCTTGCTGACGAAAATCGGCTTGGTCCAATCGCAGCCGGTGTCGACGATCTTCGTTTGCGTGACGATCTTCACTTCCGGCGCCGGCTTAATCTCTTGACCATCCGTCGCGCAACTGCTGAGCAGCGCCACCGACAGGCTGAGCGGCAATAGTCGTTTCCACATTCTCACGTTCCTTTAGCGCTTGAGCGCCAGCTTGAGCAGCAGTCGCATTCGCCTGAGACGCAGCATCCTGCACCTGTGCCGCTTGTGTCTGCGCCTGCGCTGCGACCGTCTGCGCTTCGGAGACTTTCTGATTCGCTTCCGCGACCTTCGTCTTGGCATTCAGATGAAGTAGGAAGCCGCCGAGCAAGCCGAGCGCGCCGGCGATCCACGGGCCGAACTGGAGAAGAAGACTGATCATTTCGATACGCTCCCGCCCGCGGACAGATACGCGTCGCGCAGATGCTCAAGTTGGTTCTCATGCTGACCATAGCCGGCACCCGGAAGACTCGCCCAGACGTTCGCGACCTTCGCGACCGCCTCATCGAAGCGCCCGGCGTCGATCAGAGGCAGCGCGCCATGCTCTTTCAGTTGCTGGAGTGCATACCGGTCCTGAGAGATCGGCGAGAAGTCACGCAAATACATCTGCGCCTTGTACAGCCGCCACCAGCGATTTAGGATCTGATAGCGCCCTGCGGCTGTCGATCGCAGCGCCGAATTTAAGATGTTCGGATGGTCCGCATAGCTCTTGAACAGAAGAGGCTTCGCAGCCGTCGAGCCGACAAGCACGTTGTAACCATCGTCACTCACGGCGAGCAGCGGCGCACCGATCTCGCTTACAGCGATCATGTCGAGAAACGCGAGACGGTTTTCGCCGCCCGCCGTGCCGACGTCAATTCGCGCCATCTTTGTGCTCCCGAGGCGGGCGCTGAACGACGCGCGCGAGGATGAACAGAACGCTGCCAACGATCGGCGCCCACTGCTGGCCATTCTTCGGAAACCACGAGATAAACGACGGCATCACGTTCGGCCACTGATCCGCAGCGAGCGGAATCAGCGAATACACGAGCGCGAGAAACGCCGCGAGACGAATCGACGCGAATTTGTACGCCTTGCGCCAGTCGTCAATCAGGATTTGCTTCATTTCGTCCACCCTTTGATGCCGGGCCGATTGCCGGCGCTGTTTGCCATCAGTTGATCCTTCAACAGATCGATCTTCGCGTTCGTGTCCTTTACGCTCTGACTAATGTCGCGAAGCTGGTCGCGCATGTCGGAGCGCTGTTCCTGCATCGCGCTCTCGATGCGCGTGAAATGCGCTTCCTGCTGCTTGTCGTGTTCCTCGAGCGTGGAAACACGCCCGAGCAGCGCGATATAGACAGTGACCAGCGCAATGCCGGCGCCGATGATCCCGGTCACCAGTGTTTGGACGTTCACGGTCGTATCGAACCAGCGGGCGTTTTGTTGAACGTCGGCCATGCTCTCTCCTTATTGGGGGGACGCATTGAACATGCACCCGTCCAGATTTACGACCGCGCCAGCGCTTCCGCCCGGCACGTTCGGCACGACGTTCCCGTTGATGTCGACGATCACCTGTGCAAGCGTGTTAGCCGCGGTGATGCAGGCAAAGACTCGCTGCTGCGCGGGTCGATAGCCGGCAGGAAGAACGAATGCAGGAGCACCGAGTGCGGAAGCACCGGCCGTGCAGTTGCCGCGAAGCTCTACGAGGCCGCTTTCATACTTCTTGTAGCCGACCACATGAGTGCCAGCCGTCCACGTGTTCGAGAAAGACGAAACAGTCGTGAACGGCGCCGCGCCGACCGAGAAAGAGCCGACGTTGTAGTTCATGCCGACATCGATGTCTTTCGCTGTCGCGTCCCATGCGACCGACATGTTGAAGCCGGAGTTGTTCTTGAACGAGCCGCCGACCCAGTTCTGATAGGTCGATGTTCCGCCGCCGAGCCCGGCACCCGAGCCGCCGCCGTTCAGCGCGATCCAGTTGCCTTCGACCGCGATGTTGTAGCAAAGCCCCTGATGGGAGAACTCAACGTTGGTCGTGTATTCGATGTAGCAGCCCGTCACCTGAATGCTCGACGATCCAGCAGCCACCGAATAGACGTTTCCGCAGCTCTCGAAATCGCAGTTCTGAAGGACGATGTTGTTCGTCGCGCCGTCGAGTCGCAGAACGTTGGTGCCAACAGCGAATGCGCTGCACCGGTCGAAGATGATGTTGTGCGCGGCCGTGTATGAGTAGACGGCGTAAAGAGACGTGCTGACCCATTGACAGCCGATGAATCGAGTCGCAAAGCACGCATTCAGCGTAACGCCGTTCTGGAGCGCACCGAACGTCACCTTGTCGAAGATGATGCCGTTCATGTTCAGGCAGGCGAAACCTATGTGATTCACGCCCGGCGTCGGCTGAACCGACATCGACTTGATCACCATATCGACGCCGCCCGCCGCGGAACTGCCCGCGCCGAGATTGAAGATCGCGCCAGTCGGCAGCGACGCGCCGGCTTGAATCACCGTCGCGGAGCCGTCGCCATACAGAATCAGCGCCTTCGAAGCGTTCTTCGGAATCTGGATGGCGAAATTGACGACGTACTTGCCGGGAGGGAAGTAAATCCGCGTGCCGCTCGTGAGCGTCATCGCATAGTTGATCGCAGCCTGGATAGCGGCAGTGTCATCCGTCACGCCATCGCCGACCGCTCCGAAATCTTGCACATCGACGCGATTCCTGACCCGGTTCCAGAGCTTCGAACCGTATGCGACTTTGACGTCTGTCACGGTGCCATCGGACGGAGCGCCGGTGAGCCGCGCTACGCCACCGCGGACGTACACCTTTTGTACTCCTACCGGAATAGGAGAAATGAAAACGAGAGCAGTGCCCGAGAGCGAATACTGGTCCGGACCCTGGTACGCTGCGTCGAAGAAGACTTCGATGTTGTTCCCGGAAAGGTACTGATTAGCGACCGTCAACACGGTCGTTACGCCCGGCGCGAAGTCGGTGCCGGAAGAGAACGTTTCGACGGTCGGACTCGCGGCGAGCTGCGCGATCGAATCGGCCGTCAGGAACTGAGCCGTCAGGACGGACATCGGCAACGCGCGCGTAACGCCGTTGGCCGTTTGCCACATCGGAAGCTTGTCGTCGCCAGAGAAAGAACTCGCGACGCACAGATCGTTGATTGTTGTCATTTCGGGTCCGAGATGGCGCCGTACTTGCCGGCGATGATGTCTGCGTAGATCTCGCGCCCGTAGGCCATCGAGTCATTCGGAGACGCGTTGAACTTGACCGGCGTCTCCCCGAGAGCCGGAAACAGGACATCGACGACGATCATGCTGTGCGCCGCATCGAACCAAACCGGATTGGCAACCGACGTGTATTCCATCATGCAGTTCTCACGTAGAGGCGGATGTCATTCGGCCCGAGACCGGTCGCGAGCGCTTGCCATGTGCCCGGAAACGCGGGAGCTGCGCCGACCGTGTTCATCAGCGCGCCGACTTGCTGGTTCTGCATGATCGTGACTAGGCTCGCGACCGTGACAGCCAGCGAGTTATTAATCAGGAGCGGCGAGGACGGTAAGACATATTGCTGATTGATCGGATCCCAATGCAGATTGCGCGTCCCATCGGCAGTAACAGCGACAATCCCTCCGTTGGCGATGAGATTGCTACCCGACTGAATATCCGAAGAAACCGTCGAAATCTTGCCGCCTGAACTGATGAAGTCGGTCGTCGTGAGACCGCCAGTCGATGTGACAGAGACACGCCCGAGCTCGGACGTGTTGTCTGCGTTGATGTTGCGAAAGACGAAGCCGCCAGGACCACCGCCCTTGTTGTTCGTGAGCCACGTCACGCCGTCGCTGGCGTCATTCCAGCTCATCCATCCGCCGCCGCCACCATTGGCAGGGCTAACAGATGGCCCCGATGCACGCAGGTACTGGAAATTTCCCTTCTGAATATCGAGGTAATAGCGCGTGCCGTCGTTGCCGACGATGACGAACGGGATCGTCTCAGGCGACGTGTTGTCTGCCGAGTTCTTGACGTACATGCCGAAGTTCGCCACATACGCCTGATTCGTCGACGCACCAGAACGCGCGCGGAGTTCGGTCAGGCTGCCAACGCTCTGCACGGTCGTCGTGACCTGCGTCGTCAGAGTCGGGTCGATCTCGTTCAGCGACGTAAAGACCGTGCGGCCCGCGGAGTCGAGTACCGTGATCGAGTACGGCACTTGGCAATACATGTGAACCTGCGCGCCAGCCGATACCGCGCGACCGTGAACGGTGCGCACCGGCTGAGCAATGACGGTCGTTTGATCGACGTCGGAATAGACGGTCTGCGGATAGGCGACAGGATCGAGTCCAGGCTGACCGATATAGATCGAGCCGGATTCGAGCGGAAGCCCGTAAATGTCGGAAAAGTAAGGAAGCGCACGCGCCTCGCTTGTGGCCATAGCATTCTCCCAGTGGTAAGCGAAGCGCCCCGAAGGGCGCTTTCCTGTGCTGCTTGCTTACGTCTGGTTGAAGAGGATGACCCCGCACATCTCAGGGTTCGTTACCGAAGTCCCCCAGAATGCGTCGACGCGATACAGCGATTTGTACGTCTCGATGTGCGCCTGCTTGGTCATCACGATCTCGATACCCTGATCGGTCGTGCCGCGCATAACGGCGAGACCTTGATCGGCCGGCACTGCGAGACGACCCGGCAGGATTTCGACCGCTTCCTTCTTCCAGAAGCAGTTCACGCCGGTCGAAACCGTGTTGAGCCACGTGATCGCCGCACCCGATGCCGGGGTTGCCGTCACGTTTTGATACGCGAGTTCCGCGTCGGTGCCGCCCTGACCCGAGATGATCGCCGGGGTGATCTGGATCGTGCCGGTGCCACCCGCGCCCGAAACGATACTGACGACGCGGAAGGTCTTCGGCTGACCGGTGTCGACCTTCGTGATCGGGTGGACGTTGTTCACGCCCGCGATCGTGAAGGCGTCGCCCACCTTGACCGTGCCCGACGTGACGGTGATCGCCAGCGCTTGGATGCGGTTGTCGACGTTCGATTGCAGGGGGCCGCTCGGGCTTGCTGCCAACGCCTTCGGCGTGGTGAACTGGTTCGCGCCGTTGACCGTCACCGTCACGCCGGCCGCAGCCGTCAGACGCGCGATGTAATCAGCCTTCAGAACGCGCTCGAAGCCGGCGACCTGACGGCCGACCGTTGCCATTTCGAACGCATCTGCGGCCTTCTGGCCTTCGACCAGATACGCGCGCGATGCGAGGTTACCGGCCATCGCGTTGTAGTCACGCGAGCCGAATACCGCATAGCGCCCGTCGTAGTCGATACCCGATTCGTTCATCAACGAATCAGCTTGCGCAAGATCGTCGAAGCCGGTCGCGGCGACGGTACGCTTGACGACGAGCGAGCCGAGCGTCGAAACGGCATTCACGACCGACAGGTTGATGTCCGACGCGATCTTTTGCTTCGCAGCGGTGCCCAGGCGATTTTCTTGCAGCGCGTCGCGCAGTTCGGTTGCGTCCATCGTCCACGGCGAGCTCTTGATCGTGTCGATCGCTGCCGGGATGGTGAGCTGCGTCTTGCCGACGAAGTTGGCCGTTTGATCGAGGCCCGAGAACGAACGCGCGATGTAGGGCATCGGGCGGCGGATGATGTCGCCTGCGCGAGCCATCATCGTTTGATCGTTTTGGAACACGGTGACGGCTTTCGACATGACCAATTGGTCATTGAAGCCTTCGAGGAGTCGTTCGAAAGCGACGCGCTCTTCCTTCGAGAAGGAGTTCGCGGTCGACAGAAAAGGAGCGGACGGAGGATTGCTCATGACGTGTAGTCCTAAATAAGAGACGAAAAATGAAAGGCGTCGAAACGCCACAGATTTCGCATCCAGCTAGAACTAACGCCTACGCGCCGATGGGCTGAGATACGGTGGCTGCCGGTAGCACAGAAGGAATGTCTCTTATGTGCGTCAGGCAGCGTTTCACCGAATGTTACTACTTTAAGTTATGTGAATCAAGGATACCTAAGCAGTCAGCGAATATTGTGTTGCTTCTTGTAGGCAACGACTTCGGAATAGTCGCCCGTCCGAGCGGCTTTCTCGCGCAGTCGGTCGAGTTGCGAACTGCTTGCAACGCCCGAAGACGACGAGCGTTCCGACGACACGCGCGGCTCCGGCGCGGGACGGCTCTGTTTGCGAGTGGTCAAGTTCAACTCCAGTTTGGCAATGGCGACGGTGAATTTCACCGGATCGCTGATCTTCGACAGTTCGATGAGGCGCTCGGGCGACTTCGACAGCGCATAGACGAGCGTCGCCGGGTCATCAGCCCCGCGCATGAGCAGCCCGCTCTGCGTCTGGTTGAGGATGCCGCCGACTTCGGCTTCGGCTTCTTGGAAGTCGTCGACACCGAGCGCATCAGCGCGCGCCTTGTACGACTTTTTGAAGTTTTCGAGTTCTTCCTGCTCGCGGCGCTGCGCGTTGAGCTTTTCCTGGTCGGCGCGGTCCTGCGCGACCTTCTGCTCCATCCACTTGTCGTAGGCTTCCGAGAAGCGCGACTCGTCATAGTCGTACTGATCGAGCGTCGGCTTTGCGCCGAGTTGCGGCTTTTCCTGCGGGAGCTTCGCGCGGATCTCTTCGAGCTCGCGTTCCAGGCGGCGCTTATCCTTCAGCGCGGCATTACTGATTTCGCGAAGCTTTCGGAACGTGAGGCTTTCGCGCTGCGGTTGGTCTGCGCCTTGAGCACCTTCGCCTTCCTGCTGGCCTTCGCCGCCGTTGTCGACGATTTCTTCGACGTCATCGAACAGTGCGGGACCGGTGTTTTCCGGCTGCGTCTGCTCGCCCTGCTGCCCTTCGTTGTCCTGAGCGCCGAGGTCGGGTTGCTCGATGATTTCTTCTTGCATTGACTCACCTTTTAGTGGGTGGAAACTCCCACAAGTATACGGGATGTGGTTATGATTGAGAGGCTATAACTAATTGAAAAGAGAGGGGGAATATGAACGAGAAAAAAGAGGCGTATCCGGTCGGGGAGGTTGAAATTACAGAAGACGGATATGTAGGAGTCAGATGGCTCAAACCAGCGCCCGATGAAGGAACGCCGCTCTACGTGGTCTCTCCAGACAAGTCAGCGAGCGATGTGCAGCCGATGGACCTGACTCGCGAACACATTAAATACTTCTTAGACGCATGGGAAATGAACGGCGTCGGGACCGCTATCGCAACAGTGCAGGACAGCCCCGGCACGGTCGTCACACTGAATGCGTATGAACTCAGACACCTTCTCGCTGCATTGACCGCGAGCGACAAGCAAGAGACTTGCGGGGCATGCGCCGGAACAGGCCGAATGGTGCGCGATCCTGACATTGGCACGGATCAAGAATGCTTTGTGTGCGATGGGTCAGGAAAGGTGTCGGCATGAGCATCATCATCTTCGCCTGGTTCGCGGCCTTCTGCATCTTCGTGCTGCCCCCGAAAGTTGCGTGTGTCGTTTTGCTCTGTGCGGCCGCGCTTCGAGTCCTGTACGTTACGCGCGAGTCTGCGATCGACGCAGCGGCTGAAGTCGCGAGAATGCCGGGCGAGATCATCACGGATTGGCGCCGCAATGGAATGTCCGTGCTTCGCGTCGTTCTTTGGTGGGCTGCTGCGCTATCGGCATGGCTGGCGGTCGTCTGGTTCTTCAAAATTCCGTTTTGAGAGAGGAAGAAAATGAACGGAGCAACACTCCGCATCGCGCTGGATTTCGACGATTATCGCCAACAAAGCGTCGCCTACGTAATCAGACTGTCTGAAGCCGTCATCAGGGAGATGAAGCCGGTTGATGTATGCAGCGATCCAATGTTCGTTCTGGTGTCCGGGCCTCAGGCCGTTACGGAGGCGTACTACCAGCGCCAAACCAAGATCGATCGCGAGCGCCTCGCGAAGATGATTTCCGAGCAGGTGACGGCTTCTCTGATGGATTACATGGAAGCGCGCGACACGAAGAACGGGTACAGGAAGAACGATAGATGAGGAATTTCAACGTTATCCGAGACGGCATGGACGTCCGCGCTCTGGCTCTCGCTGTGTCGATGGACCCGGCACGATGGGAGGCAGACACCTATCTCCGCAAGTACCCGCAAGGTCCGTTCGGCGATACCGACACGATCATGCTGCGATTCCCGGAAATCGCATCGGGCCTCACCGACGAGCAGATAGAGCTGTACAAGCAGAACAAGCTGCCCGGCTACGATCAGCACGAGTCGATATTCTGGCCGTCGTGGGATGCGCTGCCGCAGGCACACGATTTCGTGTACGACTTGGCGCGGTTCACGCGCGCGACGCGGGTCGGCAGGGTAATGATCAATCGCGTGCGTCCGGGCGGCCGGATCTTCCGTCACGCCGACACGCCCGAGCATTGCCGGTATTGGCGCAGATTCCACTTAGTAATTCAGGGGCAACCCGGCGCCGTCATCATGTGCGGCGCGGAAGAGGATGGCTCGAAGGATGAAACGATGCAGATGCTGACCGGGCGTTTGTTCTGGTTTCGCAACGATCTATTCCATGAAGTTCGGAATGAGTCGTCAGTAGACCGAATCTCGATGGTTATTGATCTGCAAGTGAAGTAGACTGGAGTCCTCCTCTCCCCTGTTATCCTCTCAGGGTTCAGCCACCTTCGGGTGGCTTTTTTCTTATCGATTCCAATGTGAAACGGTCGGAATCACCCGAACCGTCTGCGCGACGTGCGCCTGATGCCTCTTGCGCTCGGCAACGTTCTTGAAGTGCGACATTGCGACCGACGTGTACCGGAAACTATCCGCCGCGTGAGAATGCTCGTCGTGCTTCGGATGACCTGCCTTGTTTCGTGTGTAGCGGCGAAGATGCTCAAGCAGTTCGTCAACTTCGTCCGAGTCGGAAAAGAACGCATTCTTGAGCGCAGTGCGCGCCAGCTTGATGCCGGGCTCGACCCCGATGTCCGGAACCGACTCGACTTGCCAGCCAAGGTTCTCGACCGTCTTCTTCGTCGTCAGGCCAGTCTGCACTGAGCGCGTATTGCCATCGTGCGGCAGCCAGATAACCGTGTTCGACTTCTTCCAGTTGTTGTCGTCGAGCCATTGGCAATAATGGCCGATGTCGTAATTGCTATCTTCGTGGAAGCCGACGACGCGAAGCCCGCTCATGTCGGCCTGCGAGATCGTGATCGACATACAGTCGTTGATACCCAAGTCGAATACGGCATGATTCGTCAGCACCGGATCGGGCAACAGCGGCCGGATGCGATTCTGAGTCGATAGAGCGTGCATCTCGCGGCGGTAGATCGCGCCAGACAGCGCAGACTTCGGAATCCCTTCCCATATGTGGTCGTAGTTGTCCGGATCGTCTAGGAGGAAGCGCTGCCGCTCTGCTTCCATCGCAGAGTTCCAGAACGGGTTCCGGTTCCAGTTCACTTCGACGACGCGCGCGCCGGGCGGCTTCTTCTTGATGAACATGGTGTACACCGGGTCGGTGTCCATCTCAGGATTCATCGAAAACCAAATCTCGGATGTGTCCTTTCGAATCGTCGGCAGGAAAAGATCGAGCGAGTCTTTCGATAGCGCCTGCGCTTCTTCCCCCCATGCGATGTCGATGTCGTTCAGCGACTTGATCGAAGTCGATGTCTCGTCGCTCAGACCGCGAAAAATGAACTTGCTGCCATTCGCGCCGACGATTTCCTTCACCTTGATGGTGAAGAAGTCTTCCAGCCCGCAATCTTTAATGCGCTGCTCGATGATCGCCTTCACCGACTCGTCGATCGACTCCTGAATTTCTCGAAAGCACAGAATACGAATTGGCGCCTGTGCTGCGCGAATCACGAGCGCAGTCGCGATCGACATCGACTTAGCGGAGCCGCGCCCACCGTGATAGATGGTGTAGCGCGGCCCCTGCGAGAGCAGGCATTCAGCCCAATCGGGGAGCCCGACCGTGCCGGGCTCGAAATAGTGTTCTTCGATCTTCATTTACCGACAGCGGGCCGATTCGACTGATGCACCGGAGCCTGCACCGGAGCCGCCACGTTCCCCGCGGTCAATTGCTGCGCGTTCGGGTCCTGCGGCACAACCTGCGCGCCATGCAGCGGATTCACGCCGGGCGCCGGGGCGGCGACGTTCGCAGCAATGGCCGCGTTCGCCTTCGCATCGGCCGGGCTTTTCGGCTGGCTGTCGCTGATCTGGTTCGCTTGCCCGCCGACGCGCTCCTGAATGTGCGCGAGCATCTGCATGATCGTCCCGAGCTGCGAGGCGTTCGTGTTCGAAACGGATTCCGCGGCCTTCGCCTGATTGAGTTCAGCAGTAGAGAGCGATTGAACTGCGGAAGCCTGCGCCTTCGTCGCGTTCGCCGACGATTCGCGGGCCTGCGCGATAAGCGCGAGGGTTGCGGCGTCGGGCGGCTGGTTCGCGGCTTCTTCCTGCGCCTGCTGCATTTCCTCTTCTTCTTCCTGCGTCGGCTTGACCACGCCCGCCTGAACGAGTTGCTTGCGCGCGAACTGAGCAAGATCCTCCATGCCCTCGCCGTCGAGATTCTTCACCAGCGTCATGATCATGAGCTGCTGCGTCTGCGGATCGCCGATCACCGGGATGATCTTCGCGAGCGCGTTCACCGTGGCGTCGCGCCGACTGTTGAACGCCGGGCCTACGTCGACGAACACATCGAGGCCGGGCGTGAATGAGCGCGTGATCGTCGGCTCGCCCTTCTGGTTGAGCGAAGGAATGTTGATCTGCGTCGTCTCGGTCGTGTTGTCCTCGCCGATCGCCGCGAACTGGCGACTTTCTTCGGTGTAGACGTCACACGCCATCGACAGGTAGATCTTCCCGCAGCGCTCCATCGCTCGCGCCATCTGATCGATGAAGATATAGACCTGCATGTCCTGATGCGCCTGAACGCGGCTCACGAGCGCGTCAGACGTTCCGGACGTCACCTGACCGGCCGCCAGATCGCCGCCCGTAACATCGAGCATGTCGGCCGCGGTGATCTGCACGAGTCCAGCTAGAGCAGGCGGAACGTCCGGCTGCTTGATGTAGCCGACCGGGCCAGTTGCGGTGGCAGAGCCGTCCGCACCCGTTACCGGGTTGATCAGCAGATACGGATTGTTCGCGACGAGATCGCCCGCCCACGTCAGTTCGTGCCCCGCGATCTGTTCCGGCGTCAGAATCGGCTTCTCACGCGGAGTGAATGCCGTGATGTCCGCGAGCGTCGAGATCTGCATGTTGTAGAGGCGCTGCGAGTCCTTGGCGAGCCGTACCGCGCCTTGGAACCGCTCGATGCCGTCGATGATCTGGCGAATGCCGTACACGACGACAATCGGGATTTCGGTTCCGGCGATGTAGCCACAATCCTTGATCACGCCGCAGCCGTCCATGAAATACTTGCGCACGCGCTTGCGGTTGCGCTTGCCGCTGCGCACCTTCACGTAGCCGATCGACTTCCAGTGTTCAGCCTGCTCGGCGGCATCCTCGCGCGACTCCGCGTCGAGTCCGGCGTACACCTTCTGCTCGACGCCCGAATGCGGCTCGCGCCACACGGAGAAGTCTTCTGTCTTCTGCTCGACTTCGTAGTACTCACCGATATAGACGGCATCGTTCGTAAACCAGTCGAACTGTTTAAGCGAGCGCACCTGTTTGAAGCTCGACGGCCGTTCCGCCAGCGTGACTGCATCGTTCAGGTATTCGTCCGTGTAAGTGTCCCAACTGATCGGGTTCAACACCGTACACCATTTGGCGTCCGACTTGTCGAGCTTGCGGCTATCCGGATCGAAGAAGACGGAAATGTCCGCATCCGGAATCGGTTCGAACAGGATGCGTTGGGGCGCGTCGTCGTCGTATTCCGTCTCCGCGCGCTGGTCGTAATCGTTCGTCAGACGCCATGCACCGACGCCGCCCGAGCACGCTTCCTCGAATGCCTGCACGTAGACGTCCTGCGCGCCGCTGTATTGCTCGTCGGCACGATAGACGATGCGCAGCGCGTCGAGGTCATCGGCGCGGCTGTCGTCGTCGCTGGCGCGGAAATTGACCGTCATCGCATTCGCGCGGTATTCCGACACGATGCGCCGGACGGCTTTCTGAACCTTGTTGACGACGAAGCGCGGCCGGTTCTCGAACTGCTGACCGAGGCCGCCTTCCCATTGGGCGCCGTCTACAAAGGCGAAGCGCCGGTCTTCGAGCGAGGCTAGGCGAATCTGCTGTTGCGTCGCGTAGCAGCGATCGAACCGATTGGTCGCGCGCTCCCAGACCTTGTCGAGTCGTTCTTGTTTGGTCACAGCCATTTGGCAAATTTCCGTTCAATGGGTTCGAAGCCGCGGCGCTTGAACAGAGCCGTTGCCGGGAATGCCAGCTTTTCGCCGGCCATGAAGAGGTTCACGCCCCGGCGCTTCAGCTCGCGCTCGGTCGCTTCGAAGAGTTGCAGGCCGATCGCGGCGCCGCGCCGTGATTGCTCGACGAAAAATATGTCGCCGACCGCCTCAAAACAGGTCTGATAGTGGATGCCGGGACGGACGAACACGACGAAGTAGGCGACGATCTTCCCTTGCAGACGCCCAATCATCATTACGAGCTGGTCTGCATCCTGCATCGCGCGATAGAGCGAGACAGCCGGAACCAGCGGATAGCCCTTCTTCTTGTGCAGGCTGATTTCGTCGTAGTGCTCATGAAGAAGCGGCAGCAGTTCGTCGTAGACGTCCTGGAATCGCTCGACAGTGAAAACTGGCTTGATGTCCATTCGCAGTCCTACCGGCTCTGGTTAAACTGATTCGCTGCGGTTGCGCCACCAACGAAGCCCACTTTCGCAGCAAGCCCTTGGATGAACGCGCGTCGAGCGGCGAGAGACTCGTAATTGCGCAGCGCGGCTGCCAAGAGTTTACCGTTCGACAGCAGCTTTGCGGCGTTCTCGGTTGTGATCGACGAGACCTTCTGCGTGATCGTGCGCGACAGCGCGCCGGTGATTGCGCCTGCTGCCATGCCGCCCATCGTGCCGACCGGGCCGAATGCGGTCCCGACGCCACCCGCGATCATGGCTTGCACGGCGGAATCCTTCAGCGCCGCGCCGAGGTTCGAGCCGAATCGGCGCACGGCGTTTTGGTTCTGCGCCGTGTCGCTGCCGGCAATCTTGCCTGTCTTCGCGTAGCTCGTCGTCTGCCGCAGCAGATCGTCCGAGACGTTCGCGAACTGCTTCGCATCTTCGTTCGCCATAAAAGGCGCGTACTTGTCTGCCGTCGAGCGGAACGCGTTGCGATTGAACTCGGTCTCGCCGCGGCTGTTCAGGTTGCGCTCGGAGACTTCGGACATTGCGAGCTCGCGCGCCTTCTGCTGGCGCAGTGCAATCGCCTTGGCGCGGTCGGCGGCTTCCATGTTCGGCAGCAGCTTGTCGAGCGCTTTCAATCCGCTCGGAGAATCGGCGTTCTGGATCGCTTCTTCAGCCTGTGCGAGTGCCGTCTGACTGGCCTTCTGCGACTCGATCGCGCCGACCTGTTGCGCGTGCGATTCGTGCAGTTCCTTGTACGCCGGCGATTGAGCGTCGAGGATCTTGTGGAACTCAGCCTGCGCGCCCGCGTGCTTCTCGCTAGATGCCAGCGCGCGGCGGATGTATTCCTGCCCTTCGCCGGGTAGTCCGGTGAGGTCGTTCTTGTTCTCCAGGTGGCGCGCGAGATCGGTCAGCGCGTCAAGCGTCGTCGGATCGACCTTATCAGCCGGCCGAATGCCCGGCTTCATCTGTTCCGCCTTGATGCTGTTGATTGCGGACACCAGCTTGCCCGGATCGACTTCTTTCGATACCGGGTCGATCGCACTGTAAAGCCGCTGCTGAACCGATTGCATGGCGTCGATTGGCCCGGACGCGGCTGCGTAGTTCGCCCGCGCCTTGGCGTAATCGGGGATCGCGCTATCCAGCACGTTCACATAGTCGTTCTTCAGCGTCTGAAGCGTTTTCACCTTGCCAGATTCGCCGGCCTGCGCCGCCTTGCTGATCAGATCGTCGATCGAAGATTTGACGTTGAGGAGACCGCGCCCGGAAATCGTTCCGTTATTCACGAGCGCGCCTTCGCCCCGATCAAGAGAATCGGTTGCGGCACTCGCGAGCGCTTGTTTCACAGTCGGGCGCTCAAGAATCGACTTCAATCCCGGCGTGTCAGTCGGGATTCCGGCGCTCGCAGACAGAAAGTCATCAGCCGCCTGCGCACCGCGCGCCGCTTTCATCGCTTCGAGCTGCTCAGGCGTGCCGATGATCTGCTCGAGCGTATTAGCCGCATCGGCTTGTCGCGCCTTCTGCAGATCGTCAAACACGGTCGAGCCTTCATCGCGCGCCATGCGTTGCGCGAGCTTGACCGGCGCTTCGAATTGCGGCGTCTGCAACTTCTGCGCGATGGTCGTATCGAGCGGCTTCACTTCGGCCGCACCCTGCGCGGCGAGCGCGTCGCTCTTTTGCGCTGCTGCTTCGGCCGCTTGCTCGACAGCCTGCGGATTGGCCGGCGCGCCCGGATTAGCCTGCGGGCCATGCTGCGCCAGTTGATTCGCGATCGCGGCGTCATTGTCCGCGCTGGCATTGGCGAACGTCGACGGATTCGCGTTCGTGCTCGCCTTCTGAACGGTCGTCACGTTCGCATCGTTCGCGAGCTCGGCGGCGGTCGGCGTGTAGCCTGGCGTCTGCGGTGCCGGTGCCGTTTCAAGCTTCGTCGCCAGTTGATCGGGCGTCTGCCCGGATGCGTGCGCGATGTCGGCCGCAACGTGCGCATCAGCTGCATTGCCAGCGGCGGAAGTAGCCGTCGCAGCAGACGGCGACTTGCCGAACCATCCCTGCGCCTTCTGAATGGCTTTCGCGATGGTCGGATTCTCAGCGAGCGAGGAGACAGCCGTTCCGGCCACTTTGCCGAGGCCCAAGCCAGCCGCACCGGCCGCACCGCCTACAGCAGCGTCGCGCGCGATCTCTGCGCCCGATTTGTTCTCAGCGATGGCAGGCACTGCGCCGGCCACAGCGCCACCGGCGACAGCGGTCGGAAGCGATGCGCCGCCAGCCGAAACATACGGAAGTGCTTCGCCGACGACGCCTGCTACCTTGCCCGCGAGAGAGTGATTCGTGTCGCGCTCGACCTGCGCTTCGACCTGCTTGCGCGCGTTCACCGCCTGATCGGCGAAATCGTTCGCACCGACGAGACGACCACCGGCAGCGGCGATGTTCAGAAGCCCGGATGCGACGCCACCGACGCCCTTTTCGGCGATGTCGGACCATGTGGAACCGTTCTGCGCCGCTGTCGTCGGCGTCATCGGCTTGGTCGGCATCGAACTATCCGCCACGCCACCGAGCGGAGACCAGCTATTGTCTTGCTGCGGCTGCTGCGCCGGAGCGTTCGCGGGCATCGTGAGCGAGCCATCCGCGAGGCCTTTCTTTACCACGGCGAGCTGATCGGGCGTGAGCGTGCCGTTCTGCATCGCGGCGAGCGTTTGCGGGCCGATCGTCTTCGCCGACGGGTTGGCGTTTGAAGATGCTGGATCTTGCGTCTGAGCCGCGCCAGCATTGGCTTGTGACGCGCCGACGGTTGACGGCGCTTGCAACTGGCTCGGATCAATGCCGATCTTCGACGCACGCTGCTCGACGGCCTTCATGTCTTCGGGAGACAGACGGCCGGCGTTGTAGTCGGCGACGATCTGCGCATTCGGACCAGCGCCAGGAGCCACGGAAGGTTGCGGTAGGCTCACATTCACCGGCTGCGTCGTCGAGGATTGATTCACGCCTGCAACAGTCGGATCGAGGCCATACGATGCCGCGCTCGGCAACGTCTGCGGTTGCATCGGCTGCGCATCGGGCGTGTCAGTTCCGCCGCCCTTCGTGAAGTGCGACATCACACGGTTCGTGTACGCGCGCGTCTGACCGCCCCAGTTCGACGGATCGGTGCCGCCGATGTACTGAGTCACCGCGCCGGCCGCACTTCCCGTGCGCTGGATGCCCTCTTTCAGCAGATACGCAGCGCCGAGCGCCGCGGCTTCGGGCGACGAATATGGATCGATGTTGTACTTCTTGATCAGCAGATCTCGAGTCGCCGGCGTCACCTGATAGGGAGATTGAGCGCCGGCACTGCTCGTCTGATTGGCGTTCGACTTCTCGCCGGCGACACGAATGCTCGTCAGCAAGCCGGGCGGAATCCCGGCCGCCGCCGACGCAGCCTCGTCGGCCGCTGCGTAGACCGGATCCTTGTAGCTGGTCGGAAACTTCGTTGCGTCGTATTGGCTCATTTCGTCGGGTCGAAAGATTGTGCGCCGGGTTCCGTGTAGTAGCTCGGAGCCGCCTTTTTCGAGAACTGCGTGAAGCTGTCACCTGACTTTACGAACGCCGATTGACCGTTCGGAAGCTGCACGGTGAAGTCGCGATACGCAGGACCGAACGAACCGTTATTGCTACGCGCCCAATCGCCTCGAGCATTCGACCATGCCGCTTTCGAGGCGAGGAACTTCTGACGCGCTTGCAGGTATTTCGCCCATGCTTGCGGGCTGTCGGTCACGGCCGGCACGTTCTGCACCGCGCGCGCGGTCGCAGCGTCCGTGAAGTTGCCGTTGACCATGCTCGCGGTCTCTGCCTGCGTGACGAGCGATGCCGCTTCCTGCCGAAGCTGCTGCAAGCGCGACGTATCGCCAGTCCAACGGCGCTGAGCCTGATCCCACGTGGCGCCGAGTACGCCACTCGTGCCGCCGTTCTCGATCGTGCTGAATGCGTTCGCGAGCTCGCCGGACTGGTCGGAGAGCTGCTGGTTCGATTGACCGGCTGTGTATTCTGGCTGAGCGGCCGCGATCGCCGCGGGCGGCGCCGTGATCTGCTGATTCGTGAGGCCGGTTTGTGCCTGCGTCAGCGCGGTTCCAGCCTGAGTCGCATTGATTCCCGCTTGGGCCTGCGCCGGGGCGTATTGGGCTTGTGTTCCAGCCACAGAAGCACCTGCATTCGCCTTTGCGATGCTTGCCGGGACAGTGTTCTGCGCAACTGTCGCAGCGGCCTGATTGGCTTGGTTCGCATACAAATCCCCCGCACTGTTCGCGCTGCCTGCGTTCAGAATGCTCGATGCGACTTGCTTCGCTTGCTCGGGCTGCGTCTTGATCAGGTTTTCGAACGATCGCGTCTGCGCCGCGCCGGCCGCGTCGCCCGCGTTCTCCTGACGCACCGCGCGTTGTTCGAGCAGATCGAGCGCGCCCGGCACATCGTTCGCCAGCAGCCGCGCCTGCATACCTGCCACGGTCGCCACAGCATCGGACGACATGCGCTGGCGCAGGTTCACCCAGTTCGTTTGCTGCTGATTCGTGTTCTGGTTCACCTGCTGCGCATATTCGGGATACTTCTGCGCGAGCGCTTGCCAATCAGCCGTCGAGGCGTTCGGATTCGCCGACAGCGCGGCAGATTCCATCTGGAAATTGCGCTGCCGGTTGTTGTTGTTCACCTGGAGGCCGGCGTTCGAGACGGTCGCAGCATTCGCGGCGTTCGTCGCGTCGATACGAGATCCGGCCGTCGCCAAGTTCGCGCCGATCTGCTGGCCATTCAGCGCGGCATTGGCCATCTGCGTGTCGATGCCCTTGCCGATGTTCGAGAAGTCGATGAGATCGGCCATTTACGTCCCCGTAAAATAGATCGGATTGCCCGAGGCGGTCGTTCCGTATGTGGCGTTGTTAGCCGCGCCCTGCGTCGAATATGCGTTGATCCCCTGCGTGATCGCACCGAGCCCGGAATTGAACGAGTTCGCGAGGGAGCCAGCCTGAGACGTTGCGGCGTTGGCCGTCTGGTTGTTTGCCGCGGTCGCCGCATTCTGGAAGTTGCTGCTGACGCCGTTCGATGTCGCGAGCGCGCTCTGGCCGGCGCCGATCAGGTTCCCGTAGCCCGCGAGCTTGCTGCTGATGAGGCCATTCAGCGTCGAAATCGCTGTGTTGCCGAGAATGTTGCTCGTGTTCGAGCCGCGCAATCCGCCCGTTGCCGATGCGTTCGCCAGAATGTTCTCGTTCGCCGTCTGGATGTTGCCCTGATATTGCGCGCCGGACTTGATCTGATTGATCGCCGCGCCTTGGGCGTCAGTGCCGTTCGCGCCGAGCAGATCGCCGTATCCCTGAAGCCCAATCTGACCGGCCGCGAGATAGGGCTGAATCTGCCCCTGAAGCGTGTTGTATTGCTGCTGAGCGAGTTCGAGATTGTTTTGTGCGGCCTGCGACTGAGCGTCGGCCGCGTCGCTTGCTGCACTGGCCGACATGGCAGAGCTTGCCACGCCTGCAACAGCGGTCGCCCCGATTGCTGCTGCTACCATAGGTCACCCCACCGAAGATTCATAGCATCCAGATAGAAAGTAGGTTCCTGCACCCAACGCAGCGCCGTCGTAACGGCTCAATGTCAATACCGACGATTCCGGGCCGACAACACCTGAAACCATGACACCCGCGGTCGATGCGCCAGGAATCACCGCTCTCTGGTCGCTTAGCCCTTGGTGGATAAACGGAAGTTGTACTGAAGGTTTTGCAGATACCGTAATTGTCAGGGTAATTTCTACATATATCAACGTCCCGATCGACGCCCACACACCCGAAGCGGTGCCGGTTGACGGTTGCGGATCGTAACCATTCATCGCCGATCCGTTCACGACGTTTCCGATTGCGTCCGCAACGCCCGAATCGCCGTTCAGAGCGGCGGTCAGGAACATCTGCGGAACGCGCGTGAGATTCGCCATGTCAGGTCGCCAAAGGTTCGAGTTCGAGATCCAGACCGAACCACGTTACATGCTGCGTCGTGACGTGCTCCACGCGCACTTGAAGCTTGTTCCGCGTCAGACCGCCCGGCAGCCAGCGCACACGGTGATCGTATGCACCACGCGGCGCGGCAGAAGCGTATCGAACCGGAGACCACCGAATCCCATCCGGCGAGTATCGGAACGCGATGCGCGACGTGTCGCCGGCCTGCCCTGTGATGCACTTCAGTTCCGCCGATCGGAGTCCCGCAGACGCCAACGGAAGCATCACCATCGGGCTTGTCGATCGATTCATGACTGGCGCGCCGTAATGCCCGCCAGTCGTGCCATCGAGGAAGCCGACGCGGTTGTCTGCGAGGTCGCCGCACAGCCATTTGCCAGCGAAACGCACGAAGTTGCGCGCGCGATAGAACACATCATTCGTCGCGCCGCTGTTCAGTTGCGTCCAGAACTTCAGTCCAAGCCCGGTCGAAGCCGTCGCATCGAACACCAGCGTCTTGTTCGGCAGATGCACGTAAAGCAGTTCCGAGTCTTCGAACGAGATCGACTCGAGCGTGACGACCGCGATTTGATCCGTGCTGAGCTGCGCGAGCTCGTAATCGACCGCGGCCGAGCTGATCTTCGCCGGCTGATTCCCGTTCAGCATCCACACGCCATTGGGCATGTTCCGGCCGCCACCAATCCACGCGAGCGTGCGATTGAAATAGCACATCGTCTGACGCGACACACAGCCGATGTCGAACGTGTACGACTGCTGCGCTGTGAACGGGAAATTGTTGCCGCCCGTGTTCGCGAGCGTCTGCGTCGTGTTCTTCCCGAGCGCGTAAAGCTGGTTGTTCAGCTTGTAGATCGCCGAGATGCCGTCCGGATCGTATTCCGCGCTGCCGAAGTAGCCAGGGAAGAACGCCGTGTTCACCAGCGAACTGTTATAGACGCTCGTTCCGTCCGTGACCATCACATAGCCGGCGATGAAAGCCGCATCGACCACATTCGTGATGCCGATAGACGTAAGGTCGACCACAATGAAGTTCGTCAGGCTCGTCCACGTCGCATTGAACGTCGCGCCAGTGCCGCCGCCGCTCGAAAGCGTCTGCGGGATCGGATTGACCGGCCGGAACTTGTTCAGGAACGGAAAGCTCGTGACAACCTGCGCCGCCGTGATCGCACCGCCCGACACGGCCGTTACCTTCAGCGTCGCGAACAGACCAAGCGCGCCGAGCGTGATCGTATCGTTCACCGCATAGCCAGTGCCGCCGCTCGCGATCGCAACAGACGTAATCTGACCGTAACCATCGGGCGCATAGTAATAGAGCTTGCCCGCGCTGACGATAATGAGGTTGTCGAACGTGTAATCGAGCCGCACCTTCAGCCCATCATTCGCCACGGTGCCAATGCCAGTCCGCACGCCGTTCGCGTCGTACGAGTAGACCGACGATCCCTGCACGCGATACATCAGCCCGTTCCAGAGGATGCCGCCGCGGTCAGACTCGCCAGTCTGCGACGACGCTACCCATTGCGTCAGACCGCCGTGAGACGTGCATGTTCCGGGCTTATCCTTCGTCGGGATCTGGCGCAGACGCAGATTCACGGCGAAATCGCCTTGGACATTCCCGTCGTCGGTCGTGACAGTGCCGCCCGTCATCAACGGGATCGGCACGTACTGAACGTTCGCGAGCGGAACCTGGGCCATTAGATGCCGCCGCTCACGCCCGAGCCAGTGCCGCCAGCGATCAAATCAGCCTGATTCGCCACGGCGATAAACCAATCTCGCAAAGCCTTCGCCTGGAGCACATTGCTCGTTGCTGCGATCTGCGACAGAGCAACCGACACATCGCGACGGAAGCCGAACGGATCGGGCAACGTCGTCGGCGCAGTCGCCAACTCTGAGAAATGCGGGTTCTTCTTCGTTGCGGGCATCTAATGCTCCTTAGGTTACTTAGATCACAGAGGAACGGCGCGGCGAGCACGGATAACGCCGCCTGCGGTGAGCGTGCTAACGCTAAACGCAGCAACGGCAACGAGATATACCGTCGTCGTAACAAGAACACTTATGCGCACGACTGGAGACGGAGTTTGCGTACTTCCAGACCCTGCTGGCACATTGCCAATGATGGAAGTAGTCGCACCTAGCCCCGCGGTAGTTGCGGATACAGTGTTGATAGACACGAACTGCCCGGTCATCACTGTGGAAGCTGCCGGCGTGAATTGAACAACCCCGGAAACGTCCCAGTCACCAGGAGGAAGCGAGATAGACGCGATGTTCGCCGCAACGATATTCGTCAGCGAAACACCGCCCCCAACCGTCGCGGATCGATATTCGCCGATGCTGCCTAATGCGTTAAACCCAGAGATAGAGGGCGAGTTTCCTGATAGGTCCGTGTTGCAGAAGTTCGCAGGTGATGCGCCGAGCGGGTTCGTCACCGAGACAAATGAGTTTGACTTTATTTCCCCGCCAGTCGTAACGGAGTTCGCACTGATTCCGTTCGTCATGAAAAAGAAGAAATTTCCCTTGATCGAGTAGCTGATGCATCCCGTCAGATCAACGGCGCCCGTTGTGAACGCGGTATTGCCGCCGACGAAATTGTTCTCGAAAACGAAGCCTGACACCTGCCCCATGTTAACGAACCAAGTTCCATTGGCCGCGGCATCGCCTAGCCAGTTGCCCCTTACCGCAATGCCTTGAGCTTGGCAGCCAGAAAAATCCCACGCCATCGGCGCAGTCGTCGACGATCCTTCGAACGTGTTTGAATCGAGCGTGATGCCCTGGCCGCCGCCCTTGATCGTCGCCACTGATGCGCCGGCAAACGTGCATTTTCGGATCTCGACGGAATTGCAGAAGTCGTTAAGCGTTGCGGCGCTGGTTATCAGTTGGACCTGAATCGATCCGGCCGAGAATAATGTCTCTTCAATCAACCCGTTTGCCGATCCGTTGATAGACAGCAACGTCGCGGACGTGGGGCCGTTAAAGGTTCCCAGCAGGGATTTGCGAATACCGTAGAAGAGGGTATTCTGCGCCGACGATCCAGTTAGATCCACCAAGATCCCGGTGAACGACGAGCTCGTGTGAGCGACACTTATACCGTCGAGGCGGAAGCCGCTGGTCCCACGGGCAGACAGGAAGCGCGCTCCGGTCCCGGTATATATCAGACCAGAAACACCCATCAGGTTACGGACCCACGAGCTGCCGACGAACTGAATGTCGATCATTCCATCGCAAGTCAGCGAGCCCGAGCATTTAGACATGCCGGGTATCAGAATTTTGCCGCCGCCCTTCCCGTTGACATAGTTGATTGCAGCCTGAATAGCAGCTGTATCGTCGGTTCCTGTCGTACCATTCCAATCGCATTGAGCGCCGAAGTCTTTAACACTTACCGGCTGCTCGAAGATTTTCCCGAGAATTGTCCGAGCGACCGCCCCGGTCCCGCTCTGAGTAACCCCCTGATACGTCTGGATGACCCACTGCGCGATCTTCGTCAGTGTCGTTTGCAAGGCACCTGCACCACGCGAAACGGGCGTGATCTCCGCGCCGGTGAGCGTACCGGCATCCGTCGCCGTGCCGTTCGCGATGTTCTGTACTATCTGAGGGAGATTATTCCCGCCCGTCGTCGACGGGCCGATCGCGGCCTTGATCGCGTTGCCGTCGAGCGTATCGATCCACAGTTCGCCCGATCCGTCCACCGGCTGCACGGTCGGCAACGACGACAAGCCGCCTTGCAGCATTAGGCCGACCGACGTGCGCTGCGTCATGCCGCTCGACGTGCCGTAGACCGGTACGGAGTCCGAACTTTTCGGGGTATCGTTGAACGAGAGTTCGTTGATCGTCGCCATTCGTCAGAAGCCTTCGATGTTGTTGTCGCCGGACCACAAATCCATTTCGGGATTCAGGTGTGCGTCGGGACCAGCGTCGATTTGCGGCGGGCGCTGCGCAAAGAACTGCTGCCCATCCGCCCATATCTGGCGCCCCGACCCCACAGGCATATTCGACGGACGCTGGTATTGAGGAATAGCTTTGTTGAAGAACAGCAGATTGTCCCGTGCCAGCTTGAGCTGCGCGACCGTGACCGAACTCAGGTTCTTTCCGATGCTCGGCGCCGCGACGATCGCAGCGGACAGGATGATGAGATTGACCAGCCCCATCGGAACGTTCACGATGGTTGATGCGTTGGCGACGTCGGGCGAGTCCGCGAATGTCCATCCGCTGATGCGCGCGCCCTTGGTTTCGAGCTCGGCCAAGTTCGCGTCTAGACGGTTGCAGATTCGCTCCATCTCCTCGGGCGGGAAGTCGAAAACAGCCCCGGAGAGCCCAAGCTCTGCGAGGCCATTCTCTACGAAGAAGCTTTTGGGCGCGCGCACGATTACTGCGCCGCCTGCTCAGCCGCCTTCGCTTCCCGGCCAGCCTTCGTGCGGCCGTCCAGCTTCTGCGTCGCCGCATCGATCTGAGCCTGAAGCGCGGCGTTATCCTGCTCGGTCTGAGCCAGATCCGCAGCAGTCAGAGCTTCGTTCGCGTCGGTCAGCCAGCCGGCCGCCGTGTGTTCGGCCAGTTCCGCCTCGTCGATCACGCGCTGAACCAGCTTATCCCACACCTTTTCGCCCTCACCGGCAGCGGTCAGAAGCGGCTTGAATACGGCGATCGACATGGCTTACTCCGAATCGTTAGGATTTCGTAGCATTTTATATGAAATTGGTTATTTAGAGCACGGAATCGTCAGTCTCGATCGATCCACAAGCAGAGCAGCGCGCCGGCGAGAGGCGCGGCGCACAGAGCGTATAGATCCCAACCCGTCATTGAAGCCCTCGCCCCGGAATCTTCCGATCGTCCACAGAGAGTAGATCGACGATGAATCCGACGATGCCACCAACGATGATTAGGGCGAACCCGAGATTCGCGCTCATCTTGCGAACCTGCACCAAGCGAGGAACACCACAAACAAGATTAACGCCGCACCGAGCGCAAATGCGATTTCCGCGCCCATCATCCCCAACTTGAACCAGAATCCGTCAGCAAAGCAACTCATTAGCCCTCCGATTTAACAATCTGCACCTGAACAGCCGGTGCGCCCGCTTTCCCGCTGATCGTCGCGTCGACCTCTGTCGGGATCAGCTTCGAGAACAGTTGATAGAACTGCGTCGGGTTCTCCTTCGCCCACGTGACGAGCGCAGCCGTTCCGCCGAGATCGTCGAATGCAGCGCGGAACGCTTCCTTCACCGCGACGGTCGCTTTGTTGGGCGTTCCCTTCTGCCGACCGCCCGTCTTTGGTAATCCTTTCGGTCGCCCTGCCATTTCTTTAGCAATCCATTGTAGATTTTGCAAAGCGCGCGCGTGGCATGTACTTGCGCACGAGATCAGGGCGACGGACCCATAGATAGATGCTCAGGTTCTGGTATGCGTCGCGCGGCGAAATGCCGATCGCGAACCACGCATCGAACAGCGACGCACGCCACTCGTTGCGAACCTTGAAGATTCGAACCTTGTTCTTCACACAGCCCCCTGTTCGCTCACCACTTCACCGTAAAGGATCTGCGACGCCGCGACGAGTTCGCGCGCCTCAGCCTGAGCAGCTTCCATCTTCCCGACAGCGAGAGCCGCCTGGAGTCGGTCTACGCGCTTCTTCACTTCCTTGAACCATTCCGCGCTGTTGGATTCTTTCAGGATCATTTCACCACCTCCAGTTTTCCGCCCTCCATCAGGGCGACGTATGTTTTCGCAACCATCTCCAGCGCGAATGCCCGGCGCTCTGCCTTGCTCATCACGCGCCCCTGATCGAGTTCCGTGTGACAGAAGGTGCAGAGCGCTGCGAGCATCGCATCGGAAACCTTCATGCCCATTCCTTTGCCTTCGTTTCCGTGCGCTGCCTGAGTGGATCCGACGCGACCGCAGCAGACACACGGCAGTTCGGCTACCGCCCGGCGCAACTTCTCCGAGCGGAAGGTGAGCGGTTTCGGGATGCCGATGATTCTGGCCGTCACGCTTGGAACTCCACGCCGAGCTCGGTGCCTGCATACGATTGAACCTGCGTGATGTACTCCGCGAACTCGCCGATGCTCATTTGCGCGGTCGACTTCCGGCGCGTGACGATTTCTCCACCCGGCAGCACGAGTTCATCGAGCACGCCGAACTTGCGCGCGAAGTATTCATGCCACGCGTCTTTGTCGAACTGGCGGCCATCTACCCATGCCTGTTCGGCGACTTGCTTCAGAATGCCGCCCCAATAGAAGTGATTCTGCTGCGCGTTGCGCTGCTTCTCTTCCGCGGTGACGATCACTCGAAGCGGCTCTCCGCGCTCGGCGTACGATCCGGCGTTGGCCTTCAGGAAAGCGACGAGGTTTTGCCCGACCGTCGGCGCGCGCATCAGGAATTCTCGATACAGGACTGTCATCCCTTCCTCCGCAACCTATGCCATGCCTCGTCGTCGATCGGACCCGTTTCGTGCAGATACCGCATTTCGACTGCCGGGCCGTTTGCCGCGAGCAAAGCCGCCTGCGCGGCCTTCCACGTTTCCCAGTGCTTCTCTTTCACCGTGGCGAGGAGACAGCCGCCTGCCTCCTCGTAGTGTTTCTCGAACTGTTCGCGGCTCATTGCAGCCATCCGGTTTTGGAGTAGGCCGACGCCAAAATGCCGCAAACGACGACCAAGACGAGAACGAACACGATTCCTTGTGCGTCGGGCGTCATTTCTGCTCCACGGGTTTGGTCCAGTCGCGGCGCTTGATTCCGAGCGCCACCCAGATAGGATCGAAATCAGCGGGGATCATGCTGCGACACCTCCAAAAAGAGCCCATACCATCGGATCGCGGAACGGTTTGATCTGGCTGCTCAGAGCCTGGATGCGGCGCTGCTCACGCGCGGCGTCGATTGCCTCGATTTGCTCTTCCGTCAATCGCTTCGTGCGGCGGTCGTCGAGCTCGTCATAGACGGCATCCGGCACCGCAACGCCCTTGATCGCATCAGGCCGATCGCCGACAGCCCAAATCTGCGTGTGCGTCTTGCTTCTCTGTTGCGAGTAGCTATGGACGTAGACTTGCCGTGCGCAATGGAGCTGCTTGATCTGCCAGCCGACCGTGGGCGGCAACATGTTCAGCTTGCGCGAGAGATCCGGGATCGAGATCGGCGCGTGTTTCTTCAGTGCTTGAAAGACTTTTTCGCGGGTATCTGCGCTCATGCTGCCCTCAGTTCGTAACGTTGAGTTCTCGTGTTTGGCGTGACGCCTACCGACCTGCCTTCTTTCAGCCGCTTCTCAATCTGGTCCGACGCCCAGACGTACTGCCGTTTGCTCACCGTCTCGACCATCTCTTCGAAGACGTGAATCCCGCCGTTGATGGCCGTAAGTTCCTCGCCGGTCGCTACCCTTCGGCCCTTCTCAAAGAACCGCTCCTGCACCGAAATAAGCGCGTTGCTGGCGTCGTAGATCGCCTTCAGTCCGATTTCCTTGTTGCCGGCACGCTCGCAGAGGATCAGGCTGATGTTCATGGCGCTCACCAGTGCGCCCCAATCGTCCTGAATCGCATCGCCCATCGACAACGATCGAGCGGCCATGTGGACCGTCAGCAGCACCTTGTCTTTCAGTTCTCCTTTCAGCGGCTCGTCGCCTTCGAAAAGCGTCGTGATCGTGTCTTTCGTTCCAACTTTCGGCCGGTAGGCCTTCCTCGGTTTTTTGCTCTTTGGCATGTTTTTCCTCTCACCCGGTCAACTGACGTCCACTACCCTGTGGCGCCATTCCTTCGCTTTCGCGTCCCACTTCCACCCGTACACGTACAACCCGAAATTCAGCTTCCGTACTTCCTCGATGTATTCCGACTCACCGATCTTTTTCACCCGGGCCGACACATTCGTCCAACTCGTCGGTTGCAGGCAGATCAACTCGCCGTTCCGTATCGCAACCTGATCGAAGCAGTTCCACAGATCGACCTTCTTATTCACCCGCGGGATGATTCGTTCCACTGTCCACACGATCCATCCGTCTTTTTCGAGCAACTCTTTGGTCAGAGCGCTTGGCGATCGGCGCATCAGTCGAACCCTCCGCGGCGCGTCTTGCTCACGCTGGCTGTAGGCCACGGTCCGGAATGGCTCTCGAACTTCACGAACTCGCCGAGATAAGTCAGCGGCACGTCACCGGTGCGGCCGTGGCGGAACTTGGCGATGCGGATCTGCGCGAAGCCTCGCCACTGCTCCTCGCAATCCGGATTGGCTATTTCTTCGCGATGGATGAACATCACCGCATCGGCGTCCTGCTCAATCGAGCCCGAATCGCGCAGGTCCGACAGCATCGGCAATTTGTTGCTGCGGTCTTCGACCTTCCGGTTGAGCTGCGCGAGCGCCAGAATCGGAATGTTCAATTCCTTAGCCAGCGCCTTCAGGCCGCGCGAAATTCCTTCGATTTCGGCGTTCCGGCTGTTGCCTTCGCCCGTCATCAACTGCAGGTAATCGACCACCAGAAGATCAAGCCCGGCCTTGCGCTTGACCAGACGCGCCTTCGAGCGGACGTCCAGCAGGCGCAGCGCGGCTTGATCGTCGATGAACAGGTTCATATCCTTGATCTTCATCGTCGCGGCCGTGACGCGATTCCAGAATTCGTTGTCGTCCAACGGCGACGCCATCACCTGATCGAGCGGAATGCGACCGTGCGACGAAAGGTTCCGGTCGTGGATTTCCGATTCCGGCATTTCCATCGACAGGAACAGCGCACTGTGATCGCATGCGACGTGCGTCGCGATGTTCAGCGCGAGTGCCGTCTTACCCATGCCGGGACGTGCCGCGAGGATCACCAGCCAGCCGGGCCGCAGGCCGCCGTTCAGCGCCTTGTCCAGATCGTCGAGGCCCGTCTTGATGACGCGCTCGGCACCCGTCGAACGGCGCTCCAGCGTTTCGATGTGCTCGGCAAGCCCTTGCGCGATCAGCTTCGGCTCGCGTTTGATAGTTGCTTCGCCGAGCGCTTCGAGCTTCGCTGCAGCACGGTCGATCAGCACGCCGGCGCTTTCCGGTGCGGCACCGACCGATTCCTGAATCTCACCGGCTACGGTCAGCAGGCCGCGCTTCTGCGCACGGTCCCGAACGATTTCGGCATAGCGCGCGATGTTCACCGAGCTCGGCGTGGACTGAACCAGATCGTTCAGGTACTTCAAGCCGCCGACGTCTGCAGCCCGGCCATCAGCCTGGAGCCGCTCGAAAACCGTCATCACATCCGCGCCAATCCCGGCGACGATCAGCTTCGTGATCTGCCCGAAGATCACGCGGTGATCGCCGCGGTAGAAGTGCTCGGCGCGCAGATCGCCCATGCGGTCGATCGCGTCGTTGTCGATGAGCAGCGCGCCGATCACGCTCTGCTCGGATTCGATCGCCTGCGGGATGGCCCGCTGAAGGTCGTTCGCGCTCATGCTGCCTCCACGTCATGGAATCGGCCTTCGCGGATCTTCGCGAAGTTCTCTGCCTTGCAAATCCAGTCCAGACCGGGCGTGAACGGCTTGCGGTTCGCGCCGCAGGCCTTGCCGGTGAGGAATGCCGAGTCGCCGATGTAGCCGAAGAAACGGCGCCACCAGTCGAGGTTTTGGCGCTTCTCGTCTTCGTTCCAACGAACGCGAAGGTGCTCAGCGCGCGCAGGAGTCCATTCGCGGATCATCGGGCTTGCAGGCAAAAGCTCGTGGTACAGCGCGATGATTTCCTGATGCGGGCAAGCAGGCTTGGCAGACTTCGGTCGCTGCCGGGACAGGTCGTCAGCGGTGCTGGCGACAACCAACCCGTTAGGGTTGGTAGGTGTTACTTCTTCTCTTCTCTTCTCTTCTCTAGGTAACGCATCTAGCGTTACCGGAGCGTTACCTTCTTTTGCCTTCGCCTTGTGGTTGGCAACGCGAACGGCAGTATTGGCGCGCTTCTTAGCCGATTGGCCGTTGTGGCGGTCGAAGTTCGGCAGAGAGATCGATCCCTCATGCTTGATCAACCACTCGGTATCAGCCATCGCTTGAGCGAATCCGGTAACACCGGCGATGCGATCGATCATCGAAAAGGTAACGCCGCGAGCGTTACCATCTTCGGTGTGTTCGTCGAACCACCGCCAAACGCGAAAGACCTTGCCGAACACAGCGTCGGCATCGATCTGGAGCGCGTCCGCGATCGCCCAAATCTCCGGTTTGTCCGGAGTGTTGGTTTCGATCTTCAGCCAGGACATTACTTGCTCCGGATGGAACGCTTGAGCGACTCGCAAAGCATGTGAACCTGCCTCTGCTTTGCGTTCTTAGTCGTGAGACGCGCGACATTGCGGGCCATCTCAAGCTGATGAGCCTTGGTGTCGCACGAGTTGAGAACGGCCGACGCTGCTGCCGTTTCGTGTTTCGAGTTTTTCATTGGCCACCTTCCCGGCTCGCGCCGTTAGGACTACAAAAAAAGAAGAAATGGAAGGCGCCTCGCAGGCAACTTTCATTTACTCTTTCGTGCGCTCTTTGGCGCTATGTATTTGGCCCCGCCGCCCTTCTACTGCTTACCTACGACCGCATTCGCCCATGCCGTTGCGCGCGCATTCGCACGAAACGCCTGTGCTCGCCAGCAGACTGATCGCATCGAGATAGCGGCGCGACACGACAACCAGATCGCACAGCTCGATGATCACGTTCAGTTGCTCACGGCCGATGCCTTGCTGACCGTTCAGGAAGCGCGAAACCTGTGAAGAATCCCAGCCGAGCTTCTCGGCGACACGTTTCGATTCTGGGCCGCGCAGTAGCGCACCGATCGCTTCCGAAATATCTGGCTTGCTCAACATGAAGCACCTCCTCTCAATGTGCGCTGGTTTGTGGTGCAGTGCAGCGCGGTTAAATTACTCACAAGAAATACTTGTCACGAACAAAAATGAAGCTGACGCAAAAGCGAGTACGCATGAAAATGATCGAAGGTCGTCGCCTACGAAGGAACGCGTTCGTTCAGGAAGAGATCGGGGCGCTCCAGCTTCACAGCAGCGGGAATTCCCCTCTCCTTCCAATTCTGGACGCGCTGAGCACCCCCACGGGAGTACCCGAGAATCCGAGCGAGCTGCGAGGGACCACCGAGCTTGTCGATCAGCTCCCGGTCAGCGATAGCGGTGAGAGTTTTTTTGTCCATGCCTCATTAAACACCACGTTTAAACAAAAGTCAAACGGTTTGTTGAACAACGAAATGTTTAATTCGGCGAAGATCACGGGCATGCACCCGACCATGACACGCCTCTACGAAGCCGCCGAGAAGATCCACGGGATCACCGGCCAGACGCCTCTTGCCAAGTTTCTTAATGAATCGCCACAGGTACTAAACAATTGGGAACGCCGCGGCATGTCGAAGACCGGCATGTTTAAGGCTGCGGAACAGATCGGCATCAGCGCGATCTGGTTGCTGAACGGCGAAGGCCCAATGCGGCCGGGCAAACTGGGGAATACGGACGAAAACCGTCCCTTTTTCGACGATTTGTCCAATGTGCAACAGAAGGAAAATTCTGCAAGTGCTTTAGACCCGATCCGGTATTCTTTAGACGTAACAAAGTTCCGGCGCGTGTACGTGGTGAGCATGCCAAGTGCCGGCCTGCCTGAAAGAATTTGGAAGGGTGAGGAATACCCCGTGGGTGCAACAAAACAATACGCAGAATTAGCGACCAGCGACCCGCAATCATTTCTGGTCCCAGTCATCGATGACACGATGATTCCCCGATACAACCCTGGCGAGTTCGCCCTAGTCGAACCTGCCACCGAGCCGGAGCTGGAGGATGATGTTCTCGTTCGATTGACGACCGGAGAAACAATGCTGAAACGGCTTCTGGCGCGTCGCGGCGGGATTCGGCTCGGCAGCTACCACGCGCAGGACGTGCAGACGTTCCGGCCTGAGGAAATCTCGTGGATGTATTACGTTGCGCACCCCGTTCCGGCGCGCAAGATCAAGAACAGGATGTGACCGTGAAAGCTAAGTTCGCCCTTCTTCTTCTGGTTGGCGCTTCGAGCGGCGCCTATGCCTACGGCTACACGGTAACGGCTAACTTCACCGGGCAGCAGGAGTTCGTTCAGACCGTGACGGGCCGAAACGCCGTGCGCTGTCACTACCAATACAACGGGCAGGAATACACGAAGCTGTTCGAGTTCGGAACAATCTGTCCGATGTCCATAGAGCTGCAGTAGCCAGAAGCAGCCCCGCAGTCCCGTGCCAACCCCGCCGAGTGCGGGGTTTTTTGCGTCCGCGCGTCTTTTTTTAAACACACCCGAGCAATGTCTCAAAAAAATTTTGCCCACGATTAAACAAAGTGTTTGACACGATCTTAAACGTGATGTTTAATACAACCATGCGCTGAACGAACAGCGCCACCGCCCACGCGGATCGCTCTTTACACAACTCAATGCGCGGAGACCCGAAAGGGAGGAATCCGCCGCGGCCGGCGCGAGAGTCCGGAAGCTTTACCAGTGCGTTCTCGATCGAGCGCACCGCTAAGGCAAAGGAGACCGGACATGATGAGCCAAATGGCGAGCGACATGATTTGGATGCGGAAGCAGCATGGTTCGCTGATCGAGCTGCTGATTCGTGAATACGCGAACAACCTGATTCAGTTCGGGTGCGAGCCGCGGGGATCGGGGTGCTGACATGCGCTTCTACGACGACTGGCTGACCGCTGACCTGCCCGACGACGAGGGCAACGATTACGAAGACGACGACCGGAGCGATGAACAGTTCGACCGGTGGGATAGAGAAAGGGAGTTGACGTGAACGAACGACAAACCGAACTGACGATCAGCGCGCTTGAATGTGCCCGCGAAGCTCTCGCCGGAGAGCTCGGAAAGAGCGAAGTGCGATTGGCGATTCTGACGATCCGACTCAGGATTACCTCGCTGAAATCTGACGCGGCCTTCTCGGAAACTGACGAGAAAATCAAGCTCGCAGCACTGACCGAAGCGCTTCAGATGGCCGAGGGCGCGCTCTCCGATCCGCGCATCACCGACTTGGAACGAACGCTCGCATACAACCTGATCGAGCTGCGGATCTGGCAGCTTCGTCGGGAAATGCGACTCTCAAAGGGGGCAGCATGAAACTGGTCAGCGAAGTCGAACTGCATCGCGCTCTGACGCTCAGCGACCTGTTCGCAGGGATGACCGGAGCGATTTTCGCGGGCGCCGCACTCGGCGCGTGGCTCTGGTGGTTTCTCGGTCTCGGGGTGGGAGGATGAAAGATCTGTTGAAGGTCTGGATCGGCGCGGCGGCCGCAGCTCTGGTCTATCTGGCGATCTGCGGGGTTCTGGAAGCACATGAAGCCCGCGTGGAGCAGTGCAGCGTCATTCGCTGCGCGTGAGAGGAAGGCAGTGTCCTGATAGGTGAGCATTTCAATAGTGCTCAGCATTCAGTGCATTGCGTTGAGGAGTGCTACATGGACGACGACGATCTCCAGTGGGAGCAGTGGGAACAGGACGAGCGGGCAGAGTGGCTTGCTTGGCACGAACAATCGAGAGGAAACGATGGAACAGAAAAAGACCGGGCTGGAACTCCTTCGAGCGCCATTCGCGCCGCATCAGATCAGCCTTTTGCCTAAGCCGTACAAACGGGACTCGCAGAAAGGGAAGTGCGCGGAGTGTGGCGGGTATCACGGCCTTCCGGCCGTCCACCTGTCGTATGTCGGCCACGCAGCCCTGACGGATCGTCTGCTCGACTGCGACCCCAACTGGTCGTGGGAGCCGGTCGCATTCGGCGCCGATGGCCTTCCCCTTCTGGACCGTGACGGCGGCATGTGGATTCGCCTGACGGTCTGCGGCGTGACGCGACTTGGTTACGGTGATGCACAAGGCAAGACTGGCCCGGACGCGATGAAGGAGCGGATCGGCGACGCCCTGCGAAATGCCGCGATGCGCTTCGGCGCGGCGCTCGATCTATGGCACAAGGGCGAGCTCCACAAAGACGAGGAGCCGGAAGAACAGCCGGTGTCGATCTCCGACAGCGAGATGGCGGATTTCCAGATTGCCATTCGCGAATCCGAAACGATGGATTCCCTGCTGAAGATCGGCGACAGCATCGGCAAGAGCAAGGTTTCCGAGCAGCAGCGGAAAGAACTTCTGGCGGAATTCTCCAAACGTAAGCGCGAACTGAAGGCGCAGACGGTGAAAGAAACGGAGGCAGCATGAGCGAAATTTCCCTCTACTCCCTGTCGACCCAGGTCGAAACGCTTCTGAACAGCGAAGACGCGTTCGACCCGGAAACTGGCGAGCTCTCCACGGCGCTGATCGAAGCCCTCGCGCTCACGAAGGACAAAGGCGCGTCCGTCTGCGCTTACATCCTGAACCAGGACGCCGTAATTCTGGCGATCGAGGCGCACGAAGCCAAGGTCGCCAAGCGCAAAGAGGCCATTGTGAAGAAGCAGCAGCGCCTTCGCGAATACCTCGCGGAAAGCATGAAGCGAACCGGCATCACCGAAATCAAGGCGGCTGACGGCACGTTCGGCGCGAAGCTGCTCATAGATCGCGATTCGGCTGTCGAAATCTACGACGAGAAGCAGATCCCATTCAAGTATATGAGCACGCCGAAGATGCCCGATCCGAAGCCGTCGAAAAGCGAGATCGCGAAGGCGATTAAAGCCGGCGCAGAAGTGCCGGGCGCGAGGATCGTGAGGCGCGATCGTCTTGAACTCGCCTGAGTTTACGAGGTTTCCGGTGATCCGTAGCGTTCGCATAGACGGGCGCTAAAACCGGCCAGACACCCCCGGCCCTGCGCCGGATAACGATTAAAGAGGACAGCATGAATCTCACCGGCGATCACATCGGGTACGAGCAGGCTGAATTGCTGGCGTTCTCGCACGACGCGATTCGCGCGCCGCGGCCCTGCACGGTCGGCGAAATGGTCATGTCCGATAAATGGCTCGAACTGATGGGCCGCCCAGCCGCCACGATCCTGGACGAGTGCGACGAGTATCAACTTCGCGTGATCATGAGCGCCTATCCGTTTCCGCTGACGCAGCGCGTCGCGACAGTCGCCGCCTCGTTCATTCAATGGCTCGGCACGAACTGCGGACGATGCTTCCTGCACGACGCTGAGCGCGTCGCCAAAGCGCTGGATGGCAAGCGCGACGCATGGCTTGCGGCATGGGCGATCGACAACGCGCGCCACGCAGGCATGAATGGCGGAGTGCGCACCATCGAGGCGGCGCTCGCGCCATCCGATCACTGGGAGAACGGTCATCTGATCCGTCTTCCGGATCTGTCCGCACAAGACCACGAAACTGTCGAACACGTCGTGCTGTGGCTCGGCATGCCAGAAGGTCAGGCATTCATCGCCGAGTGCGAGCGTGAGATCACTGACCGGCTCGACGGCGAGCGCCGTGCGCGCATGGCGGATTGGAAGCGCGCCAATGCCAAGCCGACGAACAAACGAGATGCGTGGCGATGATCCGCCTATCCCACCCCT
>Ga0070658_10000331_pt1 | contig 40614 bp, 34 predicted proteins | sample KBSC13metaG_FD_64664 | JGI IMG/M metagenome (GOLD analysis project Ga0070658, IMG submission 64664) | Corn rhizosphere microbial communities from Kellogg Biological Station, Michigan, USA - KBS C1-3 metaG | ecosystem: Host-associated > Plants > Roots > Rhizosphere > Soil ... | reverse complement strand
CCACCCCTCCACCGCGCGCTCCTACGGCCTGGCCGCCATCCGCAGCCGGCCGTTTGACGCCGCCGGCTGGAAACTGTTCGGGGTGAGCCTGCTCAAAGGCCGCCGGGCGCCCCAGGGCTAGTCCGGAGTGGTCGGACACGTCGCACGATCTGGCGCAGACATAGAGCGGATGGCTTTACGCGTAGCAGCTATTCCAGGCGCTAGCATCAAGACCCTTCCCGCTGCGATGGTCTCCGTTGCGGCCTTACCATCGTCTTCGCCTCCGAAGTATCGGGCTTTTGTCCTATCCCTCTCCATGTCGGGGCTTACCTATCCTTTAGTGTCGACTCTTTGACGCAAGTATGCAGTGCTGATCGAACCGCTGGAACGACGACTTTTTCTCGCCTATTTCGACGGCACCACTGCCAACCTCAGCGATTACTCGGCCTCCAGGGGCGGCGAGATCGTCAACGGGAGCGCCACGGTGCTGTGGCGGAGGCTACAAACGCTCAACACGCCGCACCTCCGCGTTTTTCATACCCTGCATGACCTTTCAGGAACGGGAAATGATTTCGGTTCCGCGGAAGTCGGGTACCTGAAATACCTCTCAAAAAAGGGAATCAAGATCACGGTGATGATCACGCCCTTCGAGCGGAACGGCGACCCGCGATCGATTCCGGCCAGCAGCATCACCTACGCCGCCACCTCGCAATATTTTCTTGGCCTGTTCAGCAAGTACCCGGCGATCGGTCGGTATGTCGATCGCTGGCAAATCGGGAACGAAATCAATCTTGGGAAGTATTTCCCCAACGCCGCCACCAGCGACATCAACCACGTCGCCGACACCCCAATCGAAAGCGATTTCATCCGCTTCACCGTCCCGAAATTCGTCCTCGATTTTCAAAAACCGGCATGGGACGTGCTAAAGGCCAAGGGCGAGACGGTCGTCGGGGGGAGCGTGCTGACCTCCGGCTTCAGCGGGAAGCGGAACGTGTTCAACGCGCTTGAGACCACCCCGGTGCAGTACATCAACCTGGCCGGCCACACCGTTACCGCTCACTACAGCAATTTCTGCGACATCGTCAGCGTCCAGCTGTTCGCGCCCTCTGCAAGACTTGATATCTCGGATCTCAAGCACGTTTTCGCGTCGATCAAATCCGTCGAGCCGGCCGGCAAACCCGTGAGCGTCACCGAATGGGCGATCCAGGATCCACACCGCGATTCGGCCAGCGATCCCACCATCATTGCCGATCAAAACCGCATCCAGGCTTTTATGAAGGCGAACTGCGATTCGGCGTACTTCTACCGGATCCGCCGGCGGACGACGGATGTCTGGCACAACCAGGCACTGTTCGCTTCGGACTTCGCCTCGCCGAACGGGCCCCAGGGGAATGACTTCGTTTCCATGTTCCTCAAGTGGCGGGCTGGCGATCCGGCCTAACGGCCGAGCCCGGCCCATATGTCACGTAGCCGCCATTTCCGGAACGCCGGAGTTTATTTCGGCGATGGACTTGATGCCGCCATGCCGATAAGGGTTATCGGGCCCGGCGATGATATTCCGGGCAAAGGCCAGAGTTAACCGGGCCGCACAGCATTCTTCGGCGTATCAAGGACGGCCGGCGGGTGGCCGAAGAACGGGTTAGAGCTCTCGCCCCCGGGGCGAAGGGAAAGCCGCATGCCGGTGCGTAGCGGTTGAGGGACGGTCGTCTATGGACCTGATCAGTGTCATCATCCCCATGCGCAACGCGGAAGCGTTTGTCGCGCAGACGCTGAAGTCGATCCTTTCGCAGGACGACGTACGGCTGGAGATTGTCGTGGTCAATGACGGCTCCGTCGATGGTTCGGCCGAGGTCGTGCGCGGATTGAATGATTCACGGATCAGGATGATCGACGGGCCGCAGCGCGGGATCAGTGCGGCATTTAACGCCGGTCTGGCCGAAGCACGCGGGGCGCAGTTGTGCCGGTGCGATGCGGATGATCTTTATCCACCGAAACGCCTCAGCCGCCAAGCGGCTTTCCTTCGCGATCACCCCGAATATGGCGCGGTCTGCAGCGGCTACAGTTTCATCGGGCCGACGGGCCAGCCCGTCCGGACGTTCGCCGAAGGGACGGCCGTTGAAGACGTGACGCCCGAACTGCTGGCCGGCGGCGGGCGGTCGCACATGTCGGCGTTTCTGTTCCGCACCGATCTGGTTCGGCAGATCGACGGCTGCCGCGAGTGGTTCGTCACCAGCGAAGACGCAGATCTGCAGTTCCGCCTGGCACAGGCGACGCGTATCGCGTTCCTGCCGATCGACGCCTACCACTATCGCCTGCACGACAATTCGATCACCCATAGCCAGGCCGACGAACGGCGGAAGTTTTACGAGCGTTGTGCCGGTGAATTCCTGAAACAGAGGTTGGCGGGCGGCCTCGATGATCTGCAGCGCGGCAACCCGCCGCAGGCACCGGCCGCTGCGGCATCGGCGCGGTCGACGGGTCGGCAGATTCGTGGCATGCTATGGGGCGACGCGTGGCGTCTGCACGCCGCCGGTCAGAAGCGGGCCGCGCTCGCCAAGGCCGCGGCGGCGTGGAAGATCGCGCCGCTGTCGCCAACGTCATGGACGACCTGGATCAAGCTGTTCCTGAAGCCCTCCGGAAGGACCGCCCCAATGAACAAGGCTGAGAGGATGCATTCGTGAAAATCACCTTCGTCCTCCCCCACGCCGGCCTGGCCGGCGGCATCCGCGTTTGTGCGATTTACGCACAGGCCCTGCAGGCACGGGGGCACGACGTCACCGTCGTAAGCACGCCGCGTTCGGGCCCGCAGGGGTTCAAGCAGAAGATCAAGCACTTCCTCAAGGGCAACCACAACAAGCACGATCCGAGCCACTTCGACAACGTCGATGTGCCGCACAAGGTGATCGAATCGGCCCGGCCGATCGAGGAGAGCGATTTGCCGGATGCCGACGTGGTGATCGCCACCTGGTGGGAGACGGCCGAGTGGGTGGCGAAGTTCTCGCCGCGCAAGGGGCGGAAGGTTTACTTCATCCAGCACGACGAACGCTTCGTGAACCAGCCGGCCCAGCGGGTCGAAGCGACGTTCAAGCTGCCGTTCTACCGCATCACGATCGCCAGGTGGCTCGTGGAGCTGGCCGAGTGCCATTACAACGTCGACCAGATCGCGCTGGTGCCGAACGGCGTGGATACGCACCAATTCACCGCCCCGCCGCGCGACAAGCAGCGGACACCAACCGTGGGTCTGATGTTCGCGACGGCACCGTTCAAGGGCGTTGACATCGCCCTGGAAGCCTACGACATCGCCCGCCGCAACGTGGCCAACCTGCACCTGATCACCTTCGGTCAGCACCACCCGACCGAAACGCTGCGGCTGCCGCAGGGGGCTGATTTCACCTACCGCCCCGAGCAACATTTGATCAAAGACGTTTACAGCGCCTGCGACGCCTGGCTGTTCGCCAGCCGATCCGAAGGGTTCGGTCTGCCGATCCTGGAAGCGATGGCCTGCCGCACGCCGGTCATTGGCACCCCCACCGGCGCAGCGCCCGAACTCATCGGCCAGGGCGGAGGCGTGCTGGTGAAGCCGCAGGACGCGATCGATTTGGCCCGCGCCATCGAGCGCGTCTGCCGGATGAAAAACGACGACTGGAAGGCGATGAGCGACATCGCCTATGCGACGGCGCAACAGAACGACTGGGGCCGCTGCGCCGACGCGTTCGAGGCCGCACTCAAGGAAGCCGTCTCACGCCGGCTCGCAGGATAACCATGCCACCCGGACCCGTGATCCAAACTAATACGCTCGGCCTGCTCGTCTACCTAACGATGCTCGTGAGTGCCTTCTGGCTCACGTACCGCTACGGCATTGGGCGCATGTTCGCGTACGTCTACCTGCCCGGCCTGCTGTTCCTGTTCAACATCCCCGCGAAGAAAATCATCCCCGGCATCCCGTTCTTCAGTACGGCGACGGCGATCGCGTACGGCGCGATATTGGCGTTGATCTTCAAACCGGATGAACTGAAAAAACTGCGCTGGAACATGATCGACACAGCAATGGTGCTGTTGCTGGTGCCGTTTTTCCTCAGCGTGCTCAACACCGACGGCCCGTACGACGCCTACCGCGATACGGCCGACTTTGCGTTCGTGACGCTGGTGCCGTACCTGTTCGCGCGCATCGCGCTACAGGACGCCGACGCCCGGCCGCGGATGTTGAAAGTGCTGTGTTATAGCGCCATCGTCATCGTGGTACTGGCGGCGTATGAGGCGCGACTCAGCCCCAACGCCGTGCCACGGGCGCTGATCAAGATCGGCCTGACGCGCATCATTTCGCAGGGTGTGCTGTTCCGCTTCGGCCTGGCGCGGGCGATGGCGACGATGGCGCAGCCGATCGACCTGGGCAATGTCGGCGTGCTGTTGGGTGGGATGATCCTGCTGCTCACCCCCGCCAGCGGCCGCCGCTGGAGCGACCCGCTGCCGCTGATCGGTGTGATCGCCGCCGGCGGCATGGTGTTCGGATCGATCAGCCTGACCGCCTGGGGGGCGATGGTGATCGCCCTGGTGCTCTATTTCGTCTTCTCGCGCCCCCGCATCGGCCGGTGGCTGGTCGTGCCGACGCTGCTGGCGATTACGCTGGTCCTGGTCTTTTACACCTCGCATGCCCTGAACGAGACCTTGGGCGACAAGCCTGAAGATCCGGTCGGCTCGTCGCACTGGATTCGATTGAAGATCATTCAGGATTCCTGGGCCAAATGTATGGAGGCCGGGGCGTTCGGCTTCGGCAGCAAGCTCGATACCAGCAATATCGGTGTCGGCAGCGTCGATAACGCGTATCTGCTGTTCATCATGCAACAGGGGTGGCTGACGCTGGGCGCCTGGGTGCTGCTGGCATACGTGCTGGCGTTCAAAGGCGCGGCCGCCCTGAAACGGGCAGCGACCGAGACCGAACGGCTGCCAGTGGCGGCGGCCATCGCGGGGATTATTGCCATGTTCGTTGCGATGTACACGGTGTTTTACGGATTCGTCTATGGGACGGCGCTGTGCATCGTGTTCGGTTTCCTATCGGCGATGACGCAAATGCTGCGGTCGCGTCATGCCGTGCCGGCCGTGTCGCCCTATATGCCGGTGATGCCGCTGAACGCCCCGCCGGTCGGGGGCTACCGATGACCGCTCGGCCGCGCCGGGTGGCCGTTCCGCTGTTGATCGCGCTGCTGACGGTAATTCTGCGGGTCGTGGCGATCGTGCACGTCCACGCACTGAACCAGCCGCCGGAAGAAAACCGCATCATTGCCCGGAATCTAGCGGCCGGTGAAGGGTTCTCGTTCGCCGACTTCCAATACGTCGGGCCGACGTCGATTCGGCCGCCGCTGTATCCGTTCCTGCTAGCCGGGCTGGATCGCACCTTCGGGATCGAAAGCAAAGGCGCGTCGATCGCGGCGCTCGCCTTGAATGTCCTCGCCGGCGCGGCAACCGTCTTGTTTGCCTTCTTCCTGGCTCGCCCCCTCTTCGGAAGCCGGCTCGCGACCGTTGCGGCCTTCGCCTTGGCGGTGTGGCCCACGCAGATCTACGCGGCCACGCAGTTCCAAGGGTTGTCGATCGGCGTCGCCCTGCTCCTGGCAACGCTTCTGCTCGCACGGCGGCAGTGGCCGATCGCCTATGGCATCGCCGCGGGCCTGGCGACGCTCTGCGAATCGATCCTCCTGCTGCCGCTGCTCCTCGTCGGCGCATGGACATTCCGCCGCAAGATCGACGGGCTGATCCTGATGCCGCTGGCGCTGCTCATGGTGCTGCTGCCCTGGGCCTACCGCAACAGCCTCGTCCGCGATCGGCCGACGCTCGTCACGAACAATTTTGCCGTCGACCTGTTCCGCGGCAATGGGCCCGATGCCACCGGTTCCGTCCACCTCTCCACGATCGGCAGCGACGGCAAGCCCGAGAGCGAATTCGACCGCCTGCTACCGCAGCAGTTCGATGCGCTGCGGCACCAGCCGGAGGCGCAGCGCGATGCACTGCTGTTCGGCTGGGCAAAGTCGTGGATCATCGCGCATCCGCTTCAATACGCCCGGCTATGTCTGATTCGTGTCGCTAAGACATTCTGGACCGATTGGCATCACCCGCTGGCGCTCAACTGGATCAACGTGGTGACGCGAACACTCGCCAGCGGCGCTGCGCTCGTTTGCATCATCGGGGCATTCAGCTTCCCTGGCCGGCGCTTCAGGTTCGAACCCGCGTTCGTGCTGATCCTCCTCGGCCTTCTGCTGGCAACCATGTTCACGGTGGCCGAGGCGCGGAACACGGTGCTGATGGACGTGCCGCAGTTACTGCTCGGCCTGGCGCTCTTTCGGTCGCAACCGGTGAGCGGAACATGAAGTACCTGCTCGTTACCTACGTGCCGCTCTTCGCCGGCCAATCGCGCGAAACGCTACGGTTCACCCGGCGGCACTGGGACGACCTGTCGGCCCAGGCGGCGGCGCTGGCGGGAGAAGGGTTTGATGTCACGCTGGCGACGCCGTTCTTCGATTCGATCGATAGCCGGACGCTGGCGCGCGAGACATTCATCGACGTTCCGAAAAGGGATTGGACGTTCGATTACCTGCGGCTGCCGGCCTTTCGGACGATGCGGAAATTCCTCGCGGTCCGCGGCACGCTGCTCGACCGCGTCGCGACAACGGCGGCCGACGTCGTACAGCTCGGCGCGGGCGGCCATCCGATTCCGCTCGGCCAGGCGGCGTGGGAGGCGGCGAGCGGGCGGAAGCGCGTGTTCGTCTTCGCCAACGACCCGTTCCCCGCACTCCAGGCGGCGATCACCAGCGGTCATAACCCGGCGAAGCGGATCGGGAAGAAATTGGCGCTGCAGCGGTTTGAGGAGTTCTGCGGAGGCGAACTCAGGAACGCAAACTTGATCATCGCCCACAGCCCCGCCGTCGCCGAGCGCTTCAAGAACGACTGGGACGGCCGTTGCCACGTGTTCGAGCCGGCGCCGCTGCGCGATGCGCAGCTTTCGACGTCGCCGCGAACCTCTTCCGCCGGTCGGCCGTTGCGGCTGATCGCGGTGGGCGACTCGCTCGCGACGGCTGGCCTGGATCACCTGATCGGCGCCGTCGCCCAGGCACGCCGGCTGTCGGCCGACGTGGAACTGGATTTGCTGGGAAATGTCAGCGAATCCGAAGCCCTGACGAGCCTGCTGCGGAGTGAGAACCTCGAGCCGATCGTGCGTCTCCTCGGCAACCCCGCCACGCCCGAGGCGGCGGCGAAATATTTCGACGAGGCCGACCTTTTGCTGGCCAGCGGGTTAATCCCGAGGCCCTTCGACACGATTTTCTCGGCTGCGGCCCGCGGATTGCCGATGGTGGGATATGCCGGGCAATCCCCCGGCGACGCATTATCGGCCGCGGGCGGTGCGGTAACGGTACCGCGGGGCGAGCAGCGGTTGCTCGCCGCGGCCGTGCTCGATTTGTCGCGGGATCGCGAGCGAATCGTACATTTGAGTGCCGCCGCCCGCGCCTGGGCGGCGGAATCGACGCTCGATGCGGTCCACCGCAAGCGGGCGGCGCTGGTGAAGGGATTGTTGAGTCGTTGAGTGAAGGCCGGCTATGAGCGTCCTCGTCGTTATCGTCAACTATCGCACGCCGGGCCTGACGGTCGACTGTCTGCGCTCGCTCGCCCCCGAACTGGCCAAGGTGCCGGGGGCCCGGGCGGTTGTGACCGATAACCTTTCGCCCGACGATTCCGTGCCGCAAATTCGCAAGGCCATCTTCGATAATGCCTGGGGCGATTGGTGCACCTTCCTGCCGCTGCCGAAGAATGGTGGATTCGCGTACGGGAACGACGAGGCAATCCGCGCCGGGCTGACGCCGGAAATCGAATTCGTCTGGCTGTTGAACCCCGACACGATCGTGCTGCCGGGCGCGCTGACGGAGCTGGTCGAATTCATGCGGGCCCACTCCGAGGCCGGCATCGCCGGTGGCCGGGCGGAAAATCGCGACGGCACGGTTCGCCGCAGCAGCTTCCGCTTTCCGACGCCGATGGGCGAGCTTGAAGAGGCAATGCGGTTCGCTCCGCTGTCGAAGGCATTGAAAGACAAGGTGATGGCCCCGCCGGTGTCGGATGTTCCGGTGCAGACGGAGTGGGTCAGCGGCGCGAGCATGATGGTCCGCCGCGAGGTGTTCGACCGCGTCGGCCTGCTCGACGACGGATATTTCATGTATTACGAGGAAACGGATTTCTGCATCCGCGCCGTGCGGGCCGGCTTCGAATGCTGGTACGTGCCGACCAGCCGGATCGTCCACCTCGTCGGCCAATCCAGCGGCGTGACCGGTGCGGCCAAGGCCGTCAAACGTCGGCCGAAATACGTGTTCGACTCGCGCAAGCGGTTTTTCAACAAAAACCATGGTTGGCTGACATTGCAGATGGCAAACTTGTGTTGGCTGGCCGGTTATCCGATAGGGACGTTATGGCAACGCTCTCGTGGCAAGCGGCGCAACGACCCGCCGAAGCTGTGGTGGGACTTTCTGCGTTACAACTATTTCCCGTGCAGCCGATGAACCCCATTTCCGAAGAACAGCGCATCGCCGAGGCGTTGGCGCCAAAGGCCCCCATGACGCCGGGCGGGTCCGGCGAGCGGCCACAGTCGGACATCGACCTCGGCACCTTCAACAACAACCCGCCGGGGATTTCGCTCTGGAATTTGTGGCGTGAAGACTGGGAAACGCACGAGCGCGATTTCCTCAGCCAGGGCTTCTGGGCATTGGCCGTTCATCGCTTCGGCAACTGGCGGATGGGCATTCGCGCCAAGATCCTGCGCATGCCCTGCACGCTGCTGTACAAGTTTCTCTACAAGTTCGTCGAATGGACGTGCGGCATCAGCCTGAACTACACCGTGAAGGTCGGCCGGCGCGTGCACATCTGGCACCACGGCGGGATGATCCTGGGGGCGCTGGAAATCGGTAACGACGTCCACATCCGCCAAAACACCACCTTCGGCGTCGCCCGGCGCGGTGACCCACGCTGGATGAAGCCGACCCTGCAGGACCGGGCCGACATCGGTACCGGGGCAGTGATCGTCGGGCCGATCACCATCGGGCATGATAGCGCGGTTGGCGCGAACGCCGTCGTGACGAAGGATGTGCCGCCGAACCACATCGCTGTCGGCGTGCCGGCAGTGATCAAGCCGCGGAAGCCTGCCCAGCGGGCGGTCGAAACTCCGTGACGCCTCGTTAGACTGGAAGCTCATGCCCATCGGAATCGTCGCCATCGGCCGTAATGAAGGCGAGCGGCTCAAGAGCAGCCTGACCGCCGCCGTCGCCGTGCGCGATGCGGTGGTGGTCTACGTCGACAGCGGCTCGACCGATGGCAGTGCCACGTGGGCCCGCTCGATCGGGGTGAACGTGGTTGACCTGGACATGTCGAAGCCCTTCACCGCCGCGCGAGCGCGCAATGAAGGCTTCGCCGAGTTGATGAAGCAGCGGCCTGGCGTCGAATTCGTGCAGTTCATCGACGGCGACTGCGAACTGCAGCCGGGCTGGATCGAAAAAGCTTTGGCCGAGTTCGCCTCCAAACCCAAAGCCGCCGTCATCTGCGGGCGGCGGCGGGAGCGGTATCCGGAGGCGTCGCCGTACAACCGCCTGTGCGATATCGAGTGGAACACCCCCGTCGGCCAAGCCAAGGCTTGCGGCGGCGACGCGATGTTCCGCACTGTCGCCTTCCAAGCCGTCGGCGGGTTCAATCCTGACATCATCGCCGGCGAAGAGCCGGAACTTTGCGTCCGCCTCCGCCAAGCCGGGTGGGAGATCTGGCGGATCGACGCCGAGATGACCCTCCACGACGCCGCGATGAAGCGTTTCGGCCAATGGTGGAAGCGGAACGTCCGGGCTGGCCATGCCTTCGCTGAGGGGTTTGACCGCCACGGCGCCCCGCCGGAAGAGCACTGGAAGCGGGAATACGAGGGGAACCAGAAATGGGGCCCGCTCTGGCTGATCCCGCTAGTCTGGCCGCTGTTCGGGTTGCTGGCGCTCAAGATCACCCGCGATCGGATGCGGCAACGCCAGCCGATGGGCGAATCGCTGCTGTACGGCACCTTCACCGCCTTGGGCAAACTTCCGCAATGGCTGGGCCAGCGCAAGTACTGTCAAAATAAGCGTTCCGGCCGGCGGGAAAAGCTTATCGAATACAAAGGCCCCTCCGCCAGAACCGCATAAAGTGACGGCTCTTGGCCGCGTGACGAAATGCCACGTTCGGCAAAGTCACCCCAGATTCGCAAATTCGTGCAAGCCGCCGGTCCGATAAGCCGATATCCTGAAGGTGCCGAGCAGGAAACGATTTAGCACGCGGGTCCCCTTTTTTGCCGATAACAAAATAGGGTAGCGGCGTCTGTAATCGACGGGCTACGCTCGGCAGCCGCGAACTTTGCTGTTGCGGAACGGAACCGCCTACGGCAAAAATACGGTTTGCAGGGCAAACCTGGCTTTGGTTTTGCAGGAATTGCACTGTGTTGAAAGACCGTACGGATGCGGCAGAACGCCTCTCGAGCGATCGATTGGCGGGTTCGGGTGAACGGGGTTGGAACGCCTTTGGCCGGCTTTCGCTGGCGACGGCCGTGAATGGGAGCGCGGACGACGCGATGCTGGTCGATTACCGAGAAGCACCTGCGCCACTCCTCTCCGACTCCGCCGCGGGCTTGCCGGTGGTGGCGGCGTCGCCATCGAGTTCCGAGCCCGCCCTGCTGCGCGTCGTGAACATCGGCGGCGTCGAGCTCCACGCCGTTACCGAACAGCAGACCATCGACCTGATCCTGAGCGCCCTGTCCCAAGGCTTCGGCGGCACGGTCGTCACCCCGAACCTCGATATCGTTCGTAACTGTCGCCGCGACCTCTCTTTCGCGACGCTGGTGGCCGAGTCGAGCCTGGCCATTGCCGACGGGACGCCGCTGATCTGGGCGTCGAAGGTGCAAGGCACGCTCCTTCCCCAGCGCGTGGCCGGCAGCGACCTGATCAGCACCCTTTCCGCCGCTGCCGCCACCGCCGGGCGGTCGATTTTCCTCCTCGGCGGCGCCCCGGGGGCGGCCGAAGGTGCGGCCGAGGTGCTCAAGAGCCGCTCACCGACTTTGAAAGTCGCAGGCACCTACTGTCCGCCGATGGGATTTGAGAAGAACCCCGAAGAGCTCCGCAAGATCGAACAAATCCTCACCGCCGCCCGGCCCGACATCGTCTGGGTCGCCCTGGGCTCGCCGAAGCAGGAACGCCTGATCGCCATTCTCCGCAAAACGCTGCCGGCCGCCTGGTGGCTCGGCGTGGGGATCAGTTTCAGCTTCCTCACCGGCGAAGTACAGCGGGCACCGAAGGTCCTGCAGAAGGTCGGCCTGGAGTGGCTGCACCGCGTCTGGCAGGAGCCGGGCCGGCTGGCCAAGCGTTATTTCGTCCACGGCCTGCCCTTCTTCGCGACTCTCATGGCCGAATCGGCGTGGCGGCGCGTGAACGGACGGTCGAAGGAAATGGTTTCGACCAAGCCGCTGCGGGCCCGTCGGCCGCGGCGGCATCACAACGGCAATCCCGCTTTCAATGACAGCGTCGTCGGCATGCAGTACGTCCGCCCCGCCCCACAGAAGCGCGTCCCGAATCCCATTCCGCGTGCCGTCCGTTTCGGCCCGCACGAACGGGGGCTCAAACGCCTCAAGGCCGTCATCCTGCTCGGCGGCAAGGTACGGCAGAGCTCGCTCAGTGCCTCGATCGGTCGATCGGTGCTCGATCTGCCGATCGATAACCAGAGTTCGATCCTGAACAACTGGGTCAACCAGTGCAACGAATTGGCCAAGCGGGTCGGCCTCGAGAATCTGACCGTCCGCGTGATGGTCGACCAGAAGGCCCACGAGCCGACGAGCATCCCGCCCGGCCTGGCGCACATGGTGAAGGTGGAACGCGACCGCTCCAGCTTCCGCGGCACCGGCGGTCTGGTGGCCGACATCGCGAAGGATTACGACGACGAAGACCTGATCCTCGTCGCCAGCGCCAGCCAGATCCTGCTCGATCCGCTGGCCGCGATCGCACAGGCCCTCGACCATAAGACCGGCGAGTTCACCCTCATCAGCCACCGCGACGGCACGGCCGGCGGCATCATGCTGCTGAAGTGCAAGACCGTTCGCGGCGTGAGCGACGTCGGCTTCATCGATCTGAAAGAACAGGCCCTGCCCAGCATCGCAAAGCATCACGACGTGCGGGTGGTGCACTGCCGTCAGCCGACGGGCGTGCCGCTGTTTTCGCTGAACGATTACATCGGCGCCCTGCAGCAGTTCCACCGCCGCCGGCTGGGTCGCCGGGCGCGGACAAACCCGCTGGGGGAAGAATTCAATCGACTTTTCGCGATCGTGGAGCCGGGCGCCATCGTAGCTAAGGACGCCTACCTGCACGACGCGGTCGTTCTTCGAGGGGCGACGGTCGAATCCGAGGCGGCGGCGATTCGCTCGCTGATTCTGCCCGGGGCGATCGTCGAGCGAGGACGGCACATCAGCGACCGGCTGGTGATTGCGGAGTAATGCTCCGCTTCTCAAGTCGGCCGGAATTTTGTGCCGACGTCCGGTAAATCGTCTTTGTAGTTCGAAAAAGAAGTATGACCGCTGCTTTGCGAGGAAAAGTAACGCCGGCCAATGTGACGCTGGCTTTTGTGTTGGCCCTGTTCGGGGTCATCGCCTGCTCGCGCGCGTGGATCGACATTTTCGAGATCGCCTGGGAGCAGCCCGAATATCAGCACATTTTCCTGGTGCCGCTGATCGCGGTGTACCTCGCCTACGTCCGCCGCCAGCGGCTGAAGTATTTGCGGGTGCAGACGGTCGGCCTGGGCTCTTTCATGGTGCTGGCCGGCTGGGGGTTGTACTGGCTGGGGAATTCGCGGTGGTTCGCCGCGTCGATGGGCTATACCGACAAGGTCGCGCTGCTCATTCACCTCAGCGCTATTGTTGTCCTGGTCGGCTGCGTCACCGCGGCTTTGGGCAAGCAGATCCTGTTCCGCTTCCTTCCGGTAGCGGTCGTTCTGCTGCTGATGGTGCCCTTCCCAAACACCGCCCGCCACGAACTGTCCGATCACCTGCAGCAATACACCGCCAGCATTGCCAGTTATCTGCTGGCCCTCGTCGGCGTCGATACTGAGGTGCTGGGGAATACCCTTGTGATCAATAGTCATCCAGTTTTCATCGACGAAGCGTGTAATGGCATGCGGATGGTCTTTCCGCTGCTGCTGATCGCTTACGGCTTCGCGTTCGGGCTGCCGCTGCGGGCGAGCATCCGGTGGATCATCGTCATTGCCAGCCCGCTGGTGGCCTTGGCGTGCAACGTGCTGCGGGTGTTGCCGCTGGTCTGGTTGCAGGGCCAAGGGCCGAACGGCCAAACCTGGGGTAATCGGCTGCACGACCAATCGGGCTGGGTGATGGTTCCGCTGGCGTTTCTCGTGCTTTTAGGCTTGATCCGGCTGCTTAAGTGGGCGATGTTGCCCGTGTACCGCTATCCCTTGGCATCACAAAGCGCCTAACCTGACGTGTTTGAAGGCCCCAACCAACTTCGCTCGATCATCCTCGGCCCGTCGCTGTGCGCGGCGCTGCTGGGGGCTATGTCGTTGCAAGGTCGGCAGTTAAGCAAGCTTCCAGATCCCGAGCCTTTCCACCGCCGGGCCGCCGAGGCGATCAACGGCATTCCGCTGGTGATTCCGCCCTGGATGGGCCGCGAGGGGGAGGCCGAGGCCTTGCGTCCCGAAGAGCGCAGTCTGCTAAAGCCCAACGCCTACCGCTGCATCACTTTCGTCGACACCCGCGCCGCCGCCTTATCGGACGCCAGCCGGCGCGTCGTGCTGATGGTCGACCAGTGCAAACTGGCCAGCGACATGAGCGGTCACTTTCCGCCAAAATGTTATCCGAGCCGGGGTTACCTTCAGCCCGAGGGCGAAGGCCGCGAGCGCGACTGGCAGATCGCCGGGATGCACATCCCGGGCATGGAATACCAGTTCGAGCGTCGCGACGCCGGCCGGATCATCAAGACGACGGTCTACAACTTCATGGTCCTGCCGAACAAAGGGATTCAGCGGGATATGAAGGCGGTCGACGCTTCTGCCGAAGATTATCAGCAGCGGTACTATGGTGCCGCCCAGTTTCAGGTCGTATTCGGGGGTTCGCTCGCGGAATCGACCAGCGCCTCGCGGCAATCGCGCGATGCGGTGTTTGCCGAGTTGATCGCACCCTGTTCGAGTGTGATTCGAACACTTTCTGACGGAGTAACCGAGTAATGAACAACCAAATGATGATGGCCCCGGCCCAACGGCCCAACGGAACCGCCAACGGCGCCATGGACGTCTGGTCGAACCCCCAGACGGCCCAGAACCACGGGCTGGCGTTCCCATCGCCCCAGCAGGCCCACGCCCCGGCCGGCCCGAACCCGGTGCAGATCGCCCAGCGGCTGCTCCGTGGCCGCGTCGCCTTGGCGATCGTGCTGGCCGGCATCGGCGCCATCATCGGCGGCGTGCTCGGCTTCATGAGCCAGGCCCCCACCTACAAGGCCAACGGCCTGATCCAGATCAGCCCCGCCATCCCCATGGTCGACGGCGATAAGAGCCAGCCCTATTACATGCAGATGATGACCAGCCAGGCACTGGTCATGGCTTCGCCCACCGTCATCGATAAGGTGCCGAAGTACGACCCGTGGAAAAAGCTCGTCGGCGACAACAAGGACGCGCTCGGCGACCTCGCTGCCAACATCAAGACCACTTACGTCCGCGGCTCGTTCAATATCGGCGTCGAATACGCCAACCCCGATCCCAAGATCGCCTCGGCCGGTGTCTATTCCACCATCCAGGCCTACAAGGACGTCTACAAGCAGCAATCGGGCACCAATCTCGTGCCCAAGCTGAAGGAATTGGAAGATCGCCAGCGCGACGTTCAGGCGAAGAAGGAAACGGCCCAGGCCGGTATTGATGCCGTGACGGCCAAGTATGGCGCTTCGGATCTGGTGGGCCTCGTCACCGCGGCCGAGCAGAAGAAGCGCGACATCGATCACGAACTGAGCGGTTACAAGAACAACCTTCGCGCCGCCAAGGACGCGATCGAAGCCAGCCATGCCGGCGGCGGCCCGCTGCCGATCGAAGAACTCGCCCAGGTCGATCCAAACCTGAACGAGATGCAGGCGAAGTACCAGCAGGCGGTGGTGACTCAGCAGCTGTACGAGAAGAACTACGGCAAGAACAGCCCCACCAACCGCAAGCTGCTTCAGGACATGGAGATCATGAAGAGCTCCATCGACGCCTACGCGGACACCCTCCGCAAGGACACGCTGGCGGTAATTCCCGACTTCGTGAACGGCAAGTTCTTCCGCGTGACTCCGGTCGGCCTGCGTCAGCTCGAAACCCGCGTCGCCACACTCGAAGACGATTTGAACGCCGCCGAGAAAGATCGCGCCGCGCTGGCTACCGACGCCGGCAAGGTCGCAACCTTCACGACGGTCATCCGTCAGTGCACCGACGCGCTGAATCACATGGAAGACCAGCTTCAGACGATGCGCTTCACCGCCGCCATGACCGGCGAACTGCAGGTCATGCAGGACGGCAGCTTCGCCAGCAAGGCCGCTGACAAGAAGATCCTGTTCGGCATGGCCGGCGCCGTGTTCGGCGCCCTCGTGCCGGTCGGTCTGCTGATGCTGCTGGGCCTGATGGATACCCGCTTCCGTCACAGCGACGACACCACCACCAGCACGATGGCCGGCATCCCGCTGCTGGGCATTCTGCCGAACCTGCCGGACCGTCTGAGCGACCCGGCACAGGCCTCGATCGCCGCTCACTGCGTGCACCAGATTCGCACGATGCTGCAGCTGAACTCGATGCGGGAAGAATCGACCTGCTTCGCGGTCACCAGCGCCAGCTCGGGCGACGGCAAGACTTCGCTGTCGCTGGCCCTGGGCCTGTCGTTCGCCGCTTCGGGCAGCCGCACTCTGCTGATCGACGCCGACCTGGTCGGCGGCGGTCTGACCAGCCGGCTGGGCAACAGCCACCCGCGCGGCATCGTTGATGCTCTGGCCGGCGCCGATCTGGCTCAGTGCGTGCAGCCGACCGACGTCACTGACCTGTCGCTGCTCCCACTGGGTGTGGCCCAGGCCCACCACGCCGGCAGCTTCAGCCCGCCGGCCGTGCGTCGGCTGCTGACCGAAGTCCGCAAGCATTACGAAGTCATCGTGATCGATACCGGCCCGATCATGGGTTCGATCGAAGCCACCCCGATCGCCGCCAGTGTCGATGGGGTCGTGCTCACGGTCGCCCGCGGCCAGAGCCGTCCGCTGGTGGAACGGGCGATCGCCCACCTCCGCTCGGTCGGCGCTCATGTGTCCGGCGTGGTGTTCAACCGTGCGCAGCACCGCGACTTCGAGCAATCGATCGGCGCGATCAGCATCCGCTCGGCGGCCCGCAGTACGGCCAGCGGCACCGGCCACAACACCCGTCGCCCCGGCGACTACGGTGCGGTCGCCACCGCCGTCGCCAGCAGCGTGCGGCAGGACGCCTAAGACGCGTAAGAAGAAGGGGAGAGGGTGGAGGGTCCAGGGAAGAGTAAAGAACTTTCTATCTCTCCCCTCTCCCCTCAACCCTTTCTTAATCCTCCCCCCGCCGCCGTCCGATAAAAGGACGGCGGCGGTTTGTTGATGAGCAACCGCCTGGAAAACTTTGTATAACCAAGACGGGTTGGGAACGACCCTCTTTTGAGAACGCCGATCCGATGACCATGCTCGCCAGTACACCCTTCGGTTCGTCAGCGACCCAGACCATCTGGGGCCTCGATCCGATCCAGCTGCATGCCCACTACTGGGCCAGCCTCGGCATCCAGGTGGTGCGGCAGAACGAGCCCTCGCAGATCGTCCCGCACGCCGAGTTGTTCCTGCTCTGCGAGCCGCGCACCCTGCCGATGTTTCGGCTTACAAAAGTCATCAAAACGCTCGAATGGGTCCGCCCGCAGCTGCTGACCCTTCGCCTGCACGACCAGCGAGAGCGGGCATACCTCGAACGCGCCATCAGCGACGACAGCGACCGATTCATCAAGTTCGAGCGCGTGTACGACGCCTCCGGCCGGCTCAGCCGGGTGTTCCTGACGCCCGACCGCGAACTGGCCGAGCTGTACATGGCCGCGCCCGATCCGATCACCGCGTATCGCCGGCTGAAACGGTTCGTGCCGCGCGAAGACCGCGTGACGATCAGCGTCGACGGTAAGAATTTCGACCGCACGCGTGACGAAGAGATCGCATCGTTCCTGAACGAGCTGGTCTGCGAATGGAAACAGCCCGATTCGACGATCACCCGCGCCAGGCACCGCGACAACAACGGCGTGTGGCAGGACCCGGACGCCAAAATCGACCCCTCCGCCCGGCTGATCGGCAACGTCTGGATCGGCGCCGGCCGGCAGGTCAAATCCGACGACGTGCTCGTCGGCCCGGCCGTCATTTGGGATGACCCGTCCCACCGCCCGATCGTGCCGAACATCGACTGGATGATGATCGAGCCGAGCCAGCCGCCCGAGGACGTGCAGGTCAACACCGCCCACACCCGGCCGATGCTCACGATCAAGTTCGTCATGGATTTGATCATGGCGACGATCGGGCTGATCCTGACGCTGCCGCTGTTCCCGTTCATCATGCTGGCCATCTGGATCGAAGACGGCCGGCCCTTCTTCTTCGGCCACCTGCGCGAAACCGTCGGGGGGCGCGAATTCCGTTGCTGGAAGTTCCGCTCGATGCGTAACGGCGCCGAAAAGATGCGCGACGTCATCGCCAAGATGAACAAAGTCGATGGCCCGCAGGTCTACATCGAAAACGACCCGCGCGTCACCCGCGTCGGGCGATTCCTCCGCAAGTACAACATGGACGAGTTCCCGCAGTTCTGGAACGTCCTGCGCGGCGACATGAGCATGGTCGGCCCGCGGCCGAGCCCGCGCAAAGAAAACCAGTTCTGCCCCGGCTGGCGCGAGGCCCGCCTGAGCGTCCGCCCCGGCATCACCGGACTATGGCAGATTCGCCGCACGCGCAACCGCGGCAGCGACTTCCAGGAATGGATCAAGTACGACATCGAATACGTGGAGAACATGAGCCTGTGGCTTGATCTGAAGATCATCTACAAGACGATCGAGCAGGTCGTGCACAAGGGAACGCGTTGATGGCGCTTCGGCGGAAGACGGTCAAGCGGCTGGCGATCATTGCCGCCGTCACCGCCGCGCTCGGCGGGACGGCCGAGCTGATCTTTCACCAGCGCCAGGCCCGCCGCGAAAGCTGGCTGGCCGAGCTCCGCGACCGCGGCGTGAAGGCCTATCAGGCCGGCGATTATTACGTCGCCGCCGACGCCCTCGATCGATACCTGTCCTTACACGAAGGCGACGATGAAACAATTCTCGCCTACGCCGTCTCCAAAACCCGCGCCGCCGCCGGCGGAAACCAGAACATGCAGCTGGCTCAGGCGCGCATCGAATTCGCGCTGCACGCCAAGCCGAACGATCTGGAAATCAAGCACGCCCTGCTGCAGCTGTGCCCGGCATCGGGCGACCTGCAAACTATGGAGCGGGTCAGCGATGAGATCCTGCGCGATTATCCGGATGACGCCCTCGCGCTCGAAGCACGCGTGACAACGCGTCTGCGACAGTCGCGCTTCGAAGACGCCCTCGTCGCCGCCCGGCAGCGCGCGGCGGTTCGTCCGAATGATCTGGAGGCGCGGATCGCGGTGCTGCAGCTGATGATGCGGCAGCGCAAGCCGAGCGACGAGGTCAGTAAATACGCGGCCGATTTCGAGCCGGGCAGCCAGTCGGCAGGCAATCTCCTGCTGCGCGCGATCGCGACCGACTACGCCGGCCATCGCGACGAGGCACTTTCACTGCTCCGCCAGGCCGCCAACAGCCCCGTGACTGACGTTGCCACCGTCGGGCAGATCGTCAACCTGTTCGATGCGTTCAAGCGCGTGGACGAAGCCGCCACTTATCTGAAGGCGGCCGTCGCGCGCGGCAACAGCCCGGATCTTCACCGCGCTTTGGCCCTTCGCCTGTGGCAGCAGGAAAAATATGACCAGTTTCCGATTGCCCTGCCCGAGCCCGCCACGTCGGCCGACTCAGCGGTGTTGGCGCTACGCACGGCGGCGCTATTCGAGCTTCACGACCCCACTGCCAAGGCCTCGCTCGATGTGCTGAATGGGCGCAGCGAACGCGTCGCCATTGCCTGGGCCGACGCGATCGAGGCCCGATACGTCACCGAAGCGACACCCGGCGAAATCGCCAAGCAATTGGGCAAAGCCCTCTCGCGCGACCCTGATAATGGCGTGATCCGCGCCTGGCTCGGCGACTGCTACGCCACGGCGGGTGAATGGACGCTCGCCACGCGATCGTGGGCGGCGGCCGCTTCGCAGTTGCCGAACTGGTCGAAGCCGTGCGTGCAGGATACCGCCGCACTGCTCCTCCAGAAGCGTACTTCCGCCGCCGTGCAGGCCGCGGCCAGCGGGTTTGACCGCTCGCCCAGCGCGGCTACGGCGATCAATCTCGTGCGGGCCCGCTTCGCCGCTCTGAACGCGTCCGGACGCGACCGTGATGAAGAGCAGGACTTGGCCGCTTTCATCGAGCGCTACCACGACGACCGCGGGGCGGCCTTACAGATGCTTCCTGCGCGCGTCGCCCTGCTTGCCCGCGGCGACCGCCGCGCCGATGCGCAGGCCGCCGTCGATGCGGCGCTGGCCAAGGCGGTTTCGCTCGATGCCGACACCGCTCTGGATCTGGCGGGTGTGCTGGCGGACGAGGGGCTGAACGGCACCGAGCGACTTTTCGCGGTTCATCTGAAGATGCCCACGCCGCAGTGGCAACTCGCCCGCTCGACATGGCTGGCGCAGCACGACCAGACGGCACGCGCCTTCGACGAGATGGCGGCCGCTGCTGACCCGCAGAGCCCGGAATGGCGGCTTGCCCACTGTCAGTTCCTTGAAGCCGTCGCATCTCCCAAAGTGATGGAAGCGTGGCGCTCGCTAGGCGACCGGTTTCCCGGTTCGGCGATCGTCCAGAGCGCGGTCGGCAACGCCGCCGTGGACCATCGCGACGCAGCGCTCGCCGCCACCTCGCTCGAACGTCTGCACAATCTCACCGACGACGTCGGCCAGAAGTGGCGAATGCTTCGCGCCCGCATGCTGATGAGCGACCTGGCAGCGGGCGCGGATGGAACGACGCTGGGCGCAGGCGTAGAAGCCGTCACTATTCTGACCGACGTCGTACGCGAAGTGCCGAACTGGATCACCCCGCGCCTTCTGTTGGCGAACGCACTGGCGCGCACCGGCAATGCCGGCAGTGCGATCGAGCATTTACGCGCCGCCAGCGCCATCGATCCTTCGTCGGCCGACACGGTGCTGGAATTGGTCAAGGTCCTTCGCCAGCAGGAACGGGGCGACGAAATCCCCCGAGCCCTGCGCGCGTTCATCCCGCCGACGCGGCTAGGTGACAGCCAGCGCATCGCCATCGCCGCCGCTATGGCCGAGGCGGGGCAGAGTGAAAATGCGGTGGCTCTGCTGCAGGGGTGCCGGCACCCCCTTCCGTCGCCGGGGCAACTGCTGTTGGCCGAGCAGTGCCGGCAACTCGGCAACAAGGAAGTCGCCGGGAAAATCTACGCGAGCCTGTTGGGTGGCAGTTCACCGTCGCCCGCGGTTCTTGCATCGGCCGCCGAGTTCTACGCGATGCAGGGCGACGACGACCGTGCCCGCGCGACGCTGGCGCGGATGGCCGATTCCGGCGCGAGCCCGGTCGACGTCGCCATCGCCAATGGCCGTTACGAAGAGCGCTTCGGCAACGACGCCGAAGCGCTAAGGCAGTTGCAGATCGCCGCCGCGACCAAAGCCGAAAACGGACAGGTCGCTCTGGTCGATTTCTACCTTCGCCACAACCGCGCCGCGGAAGCCACCGGCGCCGCGCAGGCGGGCCTCAAGCGACTGCCCCACAGCCGCATTCTGAGCGACCGCCTGATCGAAGCCGAAGCCGCCTCCGCTCGCGGCCACAAGGGCGGCGACCTCGGGCCCTTGATCGAAGCGCTATCCCACGATCCTTCGCGCAGCGCCGAAGTCGCTGCATTGAAATCACTGAACGATCTGGGCCAATCGCAGGTTCCTCCAGCGACGCTGGCGCACAAGCTCCGCCAGATTGCCGCCGCGTTCCCGGGCGATCTGCCACTGGCCCAGCAGACCGTGCTACTGTGCATCCGGCAAGGCGATTCCGACGGCGCGACCGTCGTTGCCCAACAGGCCATGAACGCCCTGCCGAACGAGCCGGCGGCGGCGCGGCTGTTGGTCGACGCGCTGCGAGCCGGCCGTCGCTGGGACCAGATGCTGCAGGCAACCGACGCCTGGCGTGCGCGGCTGCCCGGGCCGACCCTCGATCTAGCCGCCGCGCAGGCCGAGGCGCTGCTGGGCCAGGAAAAGACGGACGCCGCGCTCGATGTATTGAAGCCGTACCGTCAGTCAATCGCCGCCGACGCCCGTGCCCAGCCGCAGGCGGCGACAGTGCTGGCCCGGGCCCTGCTTTCGGCCGGGAAACCGACCGAGGCCATCGCACTCATCGGCCCACTGTTCCGCGACGCCGCCGGCCGTCGCACCGGCCGCGACCTCGCCCGCTCGGTCGCCCGTACCCTGTCCGACGCGCTCGCCTGCGTCGACGCCGTCAACGCCGCCACGCCTTCGACCGCCTGGGACGAACAAAACGACCAGGCCGACCTGCTGGCCGACATCGGGCGAAAGTTTGACGACCAGGCGACGCTCGAAAAGGCGATGGCCAAATACCGCGATTACCTGAAGGTCGCACCGACCGACAACGACGCCACCTTGGATCTGGCCGGCCTCGAGCAGCAACTGGGCGATTCCGCCGCGGCCGAGAAACACCTGCGCGGCCTGCTGACGGCCGACCCGGGCTACGTCGCGGCGAAGAACGACCTCGCCTGCCTGCTCCTGGCCCGCGAGGCAAGGCTCGATGAAGCCGAACGGCTGGCCCGCTCCGCCGTCGCCGGGGCGCCGACGGTGGCGGCCTATCAGGACACGCTCGCCCGCATCCTCTCCGCCACCGGCCGCCCTGCCGAGGCCCGCTCGGCCTTTCAGGCGGCGCTGCGGCTCGACCCGAATCTCATCCCGGCGCGCCTGGGCCTGGCCCGGCTGATGCGCGACCAGGGCGACACTACCGCCGCCCGGGTCGAACTGCGCCGTGTGGACGGCACCCTGCGGGCCAATCCGCGGGCGGGGGTTTATGTCGCCGACGAGCTCTCGGCGCTGCGGGCCGAGCTCACCCAGCTTGACCAGTAAATTTGCGTAGTTTTAGTCACGCGGCCGTTTTTATTGGCCGATGAACTCTCAAAGCCGGCGTACGGGAACGCCGCTGATGGAGTTTGTTAATCCATGCCGATTGATCCGCGCGCAGACATTAAGGGTGGCAGCACCGGCGCACAGCCGACCGCGTTGAACCTGTCGGCGATGGTGCCATCGTGGGCCCGGCCGCAAAGCATTGACGGGCAGGCGGATATACCCGTTTCGATGGTCGAATTGTCTGCCGACGTCGGCGGTCACCTGCCGACCTTGCCGCTCCCGCCTGCCGGCGCGAGCGCGGTGGCCATGGTCGGGGCCGCTTTGGCCGCCAAATCGACCCTGCGGCTCATGCGACAGGCGTGGCGGCGGCAGGCGTTCCGTTAAGCATCCGAAAAACCGGATTGAATAGGTCCGAGAAGGCGCTACTATTTCCTTCACCGCTCGCCTTTGATACCCTTTCCGATCAACTCCATGTTGAACGGAATTGCCCCAAAAGCATCGTGAACAGATCGACATCCAGTAACGAGCCCGCCGCCATCGATGGCCCGCCTCCTGCAGGCGAACCAATGAGGCGCAGTGTTGCTCGGCAAGACCCGCGTCTGGCCCTGCTCGCGTTGCTGACCGACGTTCCGCCCCCGATTCTTTAGCTCCAGTCGCCCCGCCGCCGCAAACCCTGTGGCGGCTGTTGTGTCTTATCTATCCGCCTTGGCTGTTGCGGGCGGTTCCCGCGGAAGGTCATTCGTCTCATGCAAAACTTTGATTTCGTCAATCGCGCCAACGCCGACTACATCGAACAGCAGTTCCAGCAGTACAAAAAGGACCCCGGTTCGTTGTCCGAAGCCTGGCGGGCCTACTTCGCCGGCTTCGAGTACGGCGTGGGGCGAAATGATGTGGAAAGCGTCCAGCCGACCGGTGCCACTGCTCCGGTACCGGCCGAAGGCGATTACCGAACCGGCATTTATGATCTGGTTCACACCTACCGCGAACTGGGCCACTACAGTGCCGATCTCGATCCGCTCAAGCTCATCGCGCGCCCGCCGAACCCGATGCTCGATTTGAGCAAGTTCGGCCTCAGCCAGAACGACCTCGATCGCCACGTCGGCAAGGGCAATTTCTACGGCCAGACCGACGGCAGCCTGCGCGACCTGATCGAAAAGCTCCGCCTGACCTATAGCCACTCTATCGGTGTCGAATTCACCCATATTGGCAACGAAGAGCAGCGCGAATGGCTGACCAAGCGGATCGAAACCAACTACAACCGTGACGAACTGACGGTGGAGCAACGTAGGCGTTTGCTGTTCCAACTCGTGGCCGCCGAAGAGTTTGAGCAATACCTGGGCCGGGCGTTTATCGGCGCTAAGCGCTTCAGCGTCGAAGGGGGCGAGGCCCTCGTCCCGCTCCTGAACACGATGATCGAGCACGCCGGCGCCAACCTGGGCGCCGACGCGGTCGTCATCGCCATGGCCCACCGCGGCCGACTGAACACGCTGGCGCACGTGCTGAACAAACCGTACGAATCGCTGGTCAGCGAGTTCGCCGGCACCGCCGCCCGCCCCGCCGGGTTTCAGGGCGACGGCGACGTCAAATACCACCTCGGCTACGCCAACGCCCGCCCGCTGCCGAACGAGAAGTCGATCAAGGTCAGCCTGCTGCCCAACCCCAGCCACCTCGAGCTGATCAACCCGATCCAGCAGGGCATCGTTCGCTGCAAGCAGGAATGGCTCGGCGACACCAACCGCACCAAGCTCATCCCCGTCTGCATCCACGGCGACGCGGCCTTCTGCGGCCAGGGCATCGTGGCCGAGACGCTGGCGTTGTCGGAACTGGCCGGCTACAAGACCGGCGGCACGGTTCACCTGATCGTAAACAACCAGATCGGCTTCACCACCCCGCCGCGCCAGGGCCGCTTCACCCCCTACGCGACGGACATGGCCAAGTCGATCCAGGCCCCGATCTTCCACGTTAACGGCGACGATCCGGAAGCGGTGTCGCAGGTCGCCTGCGTGGCGATCGAATTCCGCCAGAAGTTCAAGGTCGACGTGATCATCGACCTGTGGTGCTACCGCCGCCACGGCCACAACGAGCAGGACGAAGCCAGCTTCACTCAACCGCTGATGTACAAGGCGATCAGCAGGCACCCGACGGTCCGCGCCCTGTACCAGCAGAAACTGCTCGACAGCGGCGTGATCGCCCAAGCCGACTCCGACACGATGAAATCGGAAGTGCTGGCCCGGCTGACGAACGCCCGCGAACTGGCGAAGGAAGTCCGTCCGCGTTTGAAAGTGCCGCGATTCAGCGGTGTCTGGACCGGCTTCGGCCCGGCCGGCAACGACCTCTCGGCCGCGAGCGCGGTGAAGAAGCCGGTGCTGGAACAAATCGTCGCCTCGTACGACGCGGCGCCAGCGGGCTTCACTTTCCATCCGAAGCTCGAAAAATCGGTCGTCGCTGCCCGTCGGGAGATGGTGAAGAGCGGCAAAGGCATTGACTGGGGCTGCGCCGAAATGCTGGCCATGGGTTCGTTGCTGCTGGAAGGTAACAACATCCGCTTCGTCGGTCAGGACGTCGAGCGCGGCACGTTCAGCCACCGCCACGCCGTCTACCACGATTACGAGAACGGCCAGACGTATACGCCACTGCAGAAGGTGGGCCCGAAGCAGGGCAACTTCTTCATTAACAACAGCATGCTGAGCGAAGAAGCGGTTCTGGCCTTCGAGTGGGGCTACGCGTCGGCCGACCCGCGGAACCTGGTGATCTGGGAAGCGCAGTTCGGCGACTTCGTCAACGGCGCTCAGGCGATCATCGACCAGATCATCAGCTCCAGCGAATCGAAGTGGAATTACATGAGCGGCCTGGTGATGCTGCTGCCCCACGGCTACGAAGGCGCCGGCCCCGAGCACAGCAACGCCTACGTCGAACGCTTCCTCAGCCTCGCGGCCGAGGACAACTGGCAGGTGGCGATGCCGTCGCTGCCGAGCACGTACTTCCACATGCTGCGTCGGCAGCAGCTGCGGAAGTTCCGCAAGCCGCTCATCCTGTTCATGCCGAAGAACCTTCTGCGTCGGCCGGACGCGTCAAGCTCTATCGACGAACTGACCGACCAGACGCTACGGCTGGTGATCGACGACAGCGTCGTAACCGATCGCGAGAAGGTGAAGCGTGTCCTGCTGTGCGCCGGCAAGGCGTATCACACGCTGAACAAGGCCCGTATCGAGAACAAGATCGATAACGTCGCAATCATCCGGCTGGAACAGTTCTACCCGTTCCCGAAGAACGAGCTGTCGGCGGCATTGAACAAGTACCGTCGCGTGAGCGAAGTCTGCTGGGTGCAGGAAGAGCCGCAGAATCGCGGGGCTTGGAGCTTCATCCAGCCATACCTTCGTCAGATGCTGCCGGACGTGCTGGTCAGCTACCACGGCCGAGAAGCCGCGGCGTCGCCGGCGACCGGTTCGATGGCCATGCACGAGGCCGAGGAACGCGAGTTCATCGCCTCGGCCCTGGAGCTCGGCAAGCTCAGCCCGCAGGCCGCCAAGACGGCCGTGAAATAACGGGCGGCCGGTGTAGCATCTTCCGCCGAAACAAAAGCTCCCGCCGCGGGCATCCCGCGGCGGGAGTTTTCGTTTTAGCGGTATGGTTCGCTGGAGGGCGTCAGTCCGCGACTCCGCTGACGCCGAAGGCTTAAGGAAAGAAGCGGCAGGGACTGCCGCCCTCCAGATTGCGCTACGCCGTCTTCTTGCGTGATTCGTCGATCGCCGCCGCCAACTCGCGGACCAGGCTCTCGGCCTCAAACGGCTTGGTCACCTGGCGTGTGCAGCCCGCCTCGCGGCAGCGTTCCCATTCGGCCGGCGAGGCGTGGGCGGTGAAGGCGACGATGGGCGTGGCGATGCCCCGCTTACGAAGCTCGCGCGTCGCCTCATAGCCGTCCATGACCGGCATTTCCATGTCGAGAAGGATGACATCGAACGGCTGCGTCGTCGCAAGCTCCAGGGCTTCCTGGCCGTCCCGCACGGCGACAACGTTTGCCCCGCCCTTCTCCAGGCAGAACTGCGTGAGTTGCCGCAGCCGCGGCTCGTCGTCGGCCAAAAGCACAAGGCAGCCGGTCAGCAGTTGCGGCACCTGCACGCGTGGCTGGGCCGGCGCGGGCTTGGTATTGGCGGCGTTTTGGACCGTATCGATCGTTGCCAGCATTTGCTCAGCCGCCCGGCGAACAGCGGCGACATAATCGCCGCGCTCTTCGGCGGGCAAATCATTGTCTTCCAGCAAGGCCGCGAAACCAAGAATGGCGGATAAGGGCGAGCGCAGATCGTGGCAGAGCTTCGACAGCGGAGGCACCGGCGGCGCGTCATCGCCCTTGGCCGCGGAACCTGAGATTGACGGTTGAATCATAAATTGGCAATCCGATCAACGAACGCTGCCCCTGCCCCGGTTCTCCCCGCTTCACTTTTCATAATAGGCATCGCCGATCATTCCCATTGCCAGTGAAACCATTGCACTGACAAACAACGCGACGGCCGCGACTTTGAGGACATCGGCCCACTGTTGGCCGACCCCGTCGAACATTCCGATCGCCACCAGCACGATGGAACACACCAGCAGGAAGAACGCCAGCGCCGAGGCCCGCGAGCGAGCAATGGCGTTGCTGTTGCTAATCCTTTCCGGTTCATCGGGGTAGGAACGGTCGTCCATGGCTGGGATGTCTTCGCTCATTATTCTGCCGCACAACCGTAGCGGCCCCTTAGTTCGATCGGCGAAAATACCGGCCGAACGCTTAGAAAGAATATTGTTCACAGGAGTGAAATCAAAGACGCGGCACCGTTAAGATTGCTTCATTCCTGCCGCAGCGGGGGCTTGGGGTCTTGAATAGGGTAATCGCACCGTAAAGCGAGCCCCGCCTTCGGGTCGATTCTCCGCCCTAATCGTTCCGCCGTGCAATTGAGCAACCGTGGAGGCGATCGCCAGCCCCACCCCCGCCCCACGCCGGACTTTGGCCTGGCTGCTCTGAAAAAACCGGTCAAAAATGTGCGGCAGCACGTCGCCGGGGATGCCCGGGCCGTCATCTTCCACCGTCACAACAGCGCACGTCTCGTCGTGCGTCAGCCGGATCCGCACCTCGTGGTTTCGCGGCGAAAATCGGATCGCGTTTCGCGCCAGATTGGCGATCATCGATTCGAGCAAATCGGCGTCGCAATGAATTACCGGTGAGTTGACGCTCGGATCATAATCCAAGTGAAGCTTGACCTGATGGTCGGTGGCCAACGCCGACAAGTGGCGCAGCGCGCTGGTGGTAATCTCGCTCAATTCCACCGGCTGGAACCGACGGACGATGTGCGATTCATTGTTCCGCGTCAGCAGCAAAAGCGATTCGGCCAGCCGCCCGAGGCGGCGCATTTCGTCGTTCGTGCCATGGACGAACTGCATCAGTTCGTCATGTGTCGGCTCGCCCAGCAGCATTGCCTGCGCTTCGGCCTGCACGGTGGCGACAGGCGTTTTCAGTTCGTGCGACGCGTCGTGAATGAAGCGTTCCTGCGTTTCGAACCCCGCCTTGAGCCGGTCGAGCATCGCGTTGAGGTGTCGCGCGAGCTCGCCGATTTCGTCGTCTTCGCGGATCTGGATGCGTTGGTTCAGATTCTCCGGCCCGACCCTCTGGACTTGGCCCTTGACGGCTTCGATGCGTCGGGCCATGGCACCGGTTACCAGCCAGGCCGCACCGAATGCCGCCAGTAGTCCCGCGAGGTTTCCGCCGATGGCGATCAGGCGAAGGGAGTTGACCGCGTCGACGATGAACGTCGGGTTCGTCATGATCGCCACGACGTACGACGAGCCGTCAGCCCCCCGGAACCGGGTGCGGACGCCACGCAGATACCGCTGTTCCGAAGGCAGCAGGCCCTTGGGCGCCTGTTCGTTCAAAAGGACGTCATCCTCGGTGACATCCTTCAATTGCATGCTCATCGGCAATTCCTGGCCGTGCAGGTTGGCTGACCGGGCGACAACCAGGCCGTCATCGCGCCACGCTTCGACGAAAAAGTCGTGGAAGTAGATCTGGCCCCCCAGTTCGTTCACCACCTGCGCCACCGAGGCCGCTGTGATCTTCGGCTTACGGGCCATGTTGGCATGCAGGTCGGCGGCCCGGGTCAGCAATTCCTTATCGAACAGGCCGCGGATTTGCGATTCGCGCAGCATCAGCCCCGCGAAGCTCACCGCAACGCTGATCGCCGCGAATAAGGCGACGAATGCCACTACCAGCCTGAACCGCAGCGAATTCAGCATGGATCACACATCGACGTGTCAGTCGGCACCGAGCGACGCGTCATCGTCACTGGAACTCCCCTGGGGCGGCTGGCTACTGAACATGTAGCCCACCCCGGTGATCGTATGAATCAGCGGCTTTTCGAACGGCCGATCGATTTTCTTACGCAGGGCGGCGATGTGCACGTCGATCACGTTGCTGAACGGGTCGAAATTCATGTCCCAAACGTTCTGCCCCAGCACCGCCCGGCTGAGCACCCGATCGGGGTTCCGCATCAGGTATTCCAGCAGCACGAACTGCTTGTTCGTCATCTCGATGAACTTGCCCGCCCGCGTCACACGGCGGCGCGGCATGTCGATTTCGATGTCGGCATAACGCAGCAGCGCCGAATCGAGATCAGTCACGCGGCGAGTGAGCGCCCGCAGGCGTGCCAGCAACTCTTCGAAATCGAACGGCTTGCCAAGATAGTCATCGGCGCCCGCATCGAGCCCGGCGATCTTGTCCTTGGTGCCCGACAACGCGGTCAGCATCAGGATCGGCGTGCGAATCTCGCGCCGACGCAGGTTTCGGCAAAGGTCCAGCCCGTCATGATCCTGCAGCATCACGTCCAGCACGATCACGTCGTATTCGCCCGTCGCCGCCTGCTCTTCACCTTCACGCCCGCTGGTGCACATGTCGCACACGTGTCCGGCGGCATTGAGCCCCTTCTGCACGGCACCGGCCATGCGGGGGTTATCTTCCACTACCAGGATTTTCATATCGTTCCTTCGGCTAAAACTGAACCGCCAAGTCTCCTATTAAGTGCCTATATATTAGGCGCAACAATCATACCAGCCCACCAGGTGGTATTGCGCCCGTGACAGCCATACGCCCGTCCCCGCGTTCCATCTAAAAAAGGGCCGGCGTCGCACCGGGGTGCAAACGCCGACCCACCGAAGGAACGCAAAGGGTAGTCCCGCCTTCCGATCGCGATTCCCTTACAGGAACCACTCGAATATTACGGCCGTCACGTGCAGCGATGATAAGAAGCCGGTGAAAGCGCGATCATTTGTTGATGAGAAAGTTGATGAAATTTCGTTTACTCCTCCTTTAGGCACTTTTCACCGGCCTCTAGTGATTATCCCGCACTCACCTCGGTTAAACAGCGTCAGGAGAAGGAGCTTACGGTCATGGATGAAGAGACCCTACGTCGTCGGTTGGCTTGGACCCTGCAGGCTTGGCAGGTCTCGCGCGAGGCCCGAATCGCGGCAGTCAGCCGGACTTGCGAGCGGCTGGAAAAGGGTCGGCTCAGCGCGGTTCTCTCTCGCCATGTTCGCCGCTCAGGTGTCCGGGTCCGGCGTCTGCTGCGGCTTTGCAGCCGCCTCCACGTGCCGCCGGCCGAAAAGGAGACCTTTGCCGTTACCCGAGAGCTTTCCTCCTTTTCGGTTGACCTATCTACTAGTGAAGTGACCTGCGGCAATGTCGGCCGATCCGCGTTGCCATCGCTCTTCCAAATGACCGTGATCGAACATGGCCTGATCGCTTACGCCCGCAGTGTCTGCGAAATGCTCGCCGACACCGAGGCCGCTCGACGGCTCCGTCGGGTGGAAGCCGAACTGTCGCGGCTGATGGCCGCCCTTCATTCCGCCGCCGCTGAACTCACCGGCGTCCCGACGGGCTCGATCGCTTAATCGCTTTTCACCCACGTTTTATCGCGTCGCTTGCTCGGCCGGTCTACTATCGGTTACCGAACAAAGGAGCAACCGATGTCTGCGATCAACCGCGAAGTGGAAAACGTCAAGAGTGTGGCCGCCGATGCCCAGGAGCACTTGCACCAGTTGAAAGATGATGCCGCCCGCATGGCCCAGTCGGCCGTCGGCGTCGGCCGCGCCGGGGTCGAAGCCGTTCGCGACAAGATCAGCCAAGGCAGCGATGCCGCCCGCGGCGTCGCCCGCGACATGGGCGACCGGGCCGTCAACAAAGGCAATGACCTGCTCGAGACGTTGCAGGAGCGGATCGAAGCAAACCCGGTCCAGGCCATTGCAATCGCGGCCGGCGTGGGCGTAGTGCTCGGCCTGTTGCTTCGCCGGCGGTAAGTCGACGTTTCATCTGCCCCACACCGGAGGAACCGGATGGAACGCCTTGCCAAGCTGATCCTGTCGTTCGTCGATCTGGCCGAAGTCGAAATCCAAGCGCTGAAGCGCGGCGTGGTGCGCTTCTGCTTCACGCTGCTGTTCCTGATCGCCGGCGGACTGCTGGCGCTGACGGGCGTCTGCCTGCTGCTGGCGGCGGCGTTCGACGCGCTGGAGAACCTGGTCGGGAAGGTCTTGGCGCTGACAATCGTCGGCGCGCTGTTCGTCGTCATCGGTGGCGTGCTCCTGATCGCCAGCCGCAAGCGCGGCGAAACGGTCCAGCCCGCCACCGCCCCGGCCGCGCCAGTCGCTATTCCCGAGCCATCGCCCGAAGTTGCCAAAGAAGTCACCCAGGCACAGAAAGAGGCCGAAGGAGCCGAAGATGTCGCGCACATCCGAATCGCCTCATGACAGCGGCATCGCCGCGGCCAAGCGGGAGATGATCGACGCCTTCTATCACGCGAGCCCTGCGCGGGTCGTCGAGCAGCACCCCCTGCTGAGCGTCACGGCCGTGGCGTCGGCGTCGCTGGCGGCCACCGTCATCGCCCTGGCTCCCTTCAGCCGTAAGCTGGTAACGACCTCCGCCATCAAAGCGGTGAAGTCGGCCATGCCGCTGGTACAGACCTTTATGATGCAGCGAATGCAGTCGCAGGCGAACAGCAGCGCGCCGCAGCCGCCTCCACAACCGGACGCCACACATGCCATGGGTTGAGCCGATCGCGCGACGAGCCGCCTGGTTTACGATCGCCGGAATTATTGTCGCATTCCTCGCCCTGGCCAAATCGTTCGTTATTCCGATCGCCCTTGCGCTGCTGTTTGCATTCCTGCTGACGCCCGTCGTCGGGGGGCTGCAGAAATACATTCGCTCTCGGGTTCTTTCGGTCATCGTCACCTGCGGCGTCGCGTTCTCGGTCGTCTTTGGTGCCGGGTACATCGTGACGATGCAGATGGTCGATTTCGCCGATCAGCTGCCCGGCTACAAACACACGATCGCACGCAAGATCGTCTCTTTGCGCGGCTCGGGCGAGGGCGTCTTGTCCCGACTCCTGAACACGTATCACGACATCAACAAGGAAGTCGCGACGTCGGAAAAGAAGATTCATGACGCGACGTCGAAGCCGGCCGAGACGCCGGTCCAAGCACCGGCCGCCGCCGCCAGCACCCCGACATCGACGGAAACGCCGGCCTCGACGACCTCCACGACATCCGCGCCAACCTCGCCCGTCACTTTCGACAATTTCGCCACTTACATCAGCCCGCTGCTCGAGCCGCTGACGCTGTTTTTCATCGTCTGCATCCTCGTCGTCCTGCTGTTGGTGAACGGCGAAGACCTGCGCGACCGCGTGATCGTCCTGGCCGGCACACAGCAGATCAGCATCACCACGCAGGCGCTCGAAGAAGCGTCGGCAAAGATCGGGCGGTATCTGTTGATGCAGGCGATCGTCAACACGTCGTTCGCCGCCATCATCGCGACCGGACTTTTCATGATCGGCATTCCCAATGCCCTGCTGCTGGGACTGCTGGCCGGGGCGATGCGGTTTATCCCGGTCGTGGGCGTCTGGTGCGCCGCCCTGCTGCCGGCGGCCCTGGCGATCGCGGTGTTCGATCACTGGTCGCCGCTGCTGTACGTCGGGCTGCTGTTCGCGGTCAGCGAAGGGGTCATGAACTTCATCGCCGAGCCGTTGCTGTACGGACTGAGCACCGGCATCTCGGGCGTGGCGGTGCTGGTGGCGATCCTGTTCTGGACCTGGGTCTGGGGCCCGCTCGGCCTGCTGCTGGCTGTGCCTATTACCGTCTGCCTGGTCGTCCTGGGCAAGCACATCGAGCCGCTGCGCGTCTTCTACATAATCCTCGGCGACGAACCGGTATTGGCCGGACAAACGCGGCTGTATCACCGCCTGATTGCTGGCGACCTCGTGTCGGCCGAGCAGATGGTGCAGGCGGCGACGCTCGAGATCGGCGAGGCGCGCGTCTGCGACGAGTTGCTGTTCCCCGTCCTGCAAATCGCCCGCCAGGATTGCGAGCGCGGCCAGCTGAGCGAAGACCGCTGCCTGCTGATTAACGAAACCCTCACCAGCCTCGGTAACGCCCTGCCCTCGCTGGCGACGCCGGGCACCGGATCGATTGCCTGCGTCGGCGTTCAAAAAGACGACGTGGCGGCGACGCACATCCTGTCGCACGCCTTACAAACCGCGACAGAAGAAGCCGTCGTCGTTTTGGAATCATCAATTCTGTCGGAGCTGGTGCGCCATATCGAGGCGGACGCGATCTCAGTGCTCGTGTTGGTGACCACCAGCCGCGAATCACTGGCCCGAGCGCGTCTGCTGGCAAAGGGGCTGACGACGCGGTCGCCGAATTGCCGGGTGTTTGTGGCCGATCTTGCCCGGCTGTCGCAGTCTTACACCAAGGAAACCGGGGCACCGACTGTGATGATTCTCGACACCACCGAGGCCTTGGTCGATCGCGTGCAACAACTGGTGCGAGAGCGTCTGCCGACTTCCGATGCCGCTTCCCCCCCCGCAGAAGTCGTAAAGGCGGCGGCCTCGATTGTGCCTGTAGCGACTTAAACGTCTCGTGGTTAATAAAAAGGGTGGCACGGCTACGTGACTCCTAGCCGCGTTTGCACTCCCCGACCGAATCGCCCCGGGCTGAAGAAATTCCGGTCGACGATACAAAAGCCCGCCAGATGGGAATCCGGCGGGCTCGGGGAAGGAAGAGACGGTTTGCGGACGGCGACCGCTTATTTGGTCGCGTCCCGCAGATCACGGATGCGATCATGCGTCGCTTTGACACCCGAATATTGCCTCGTCAGCAGGTCGCTGACGGGCGAGCCGGCGCATTCTTTGATCGCCCGCTCGTAACGCTGCTTGATGCTGTCTTCGCCGCGCTCGGCTTCGCTCAGCACCTGATGGCTGGATCCGCTGGTGACTTTGCCCTTCAGTTCCAGCCACCACCGATGCAGCGTGCCGCTGGTCGTGCCGCTCTGGGCCGGCTCTTCGCCGTTGTAGGCGACAGTGGCCTTAAGCTCTTCGGCGTTGGCCGAGCGCTGGGCGGCGTATTCGCGAAACTGAGACGCGAGCGACTTGTCCTCGATCAAGTCGGCTGCTGCGGTAAATCCCTCGGCCGAATCGATGTTCAGGCGGATCAAGTCCTGGATCTCGCTTGTAACCTTGTCCGACAGTGTGACGAGTGCGTTTGCCATGACGATCTCCTTTGGGTGCATAATGTGGTTGTGAAAAAGGCCCATCGAGGTCAAAACGTCGGCCTCGATGAGCCAGGGCAGTCGGTTACCCGCTGCCTAATCTTGTTCGTGGGCCGGCGTTAGACGCGCGGCGTGCCGCTGCCGCCACGGAACAGGCCCGTGAGCAGCGAAAGCACGAACAGGATCAGGAACAGGAAGAACAGCACCTTCGCGATGGACGCGGCGCCCCCGGCGACGGAACCGAAGCCGAAGAAAGCGGCGATAATCGCGATCACGAAAAAGACAGCGGCCCAGTACAACATGACATGCTCCTTGCGAGCTGAATGCCCGCGTTGCGGATGATGCGGCGAGCCCGCCGCCCATTCGTTACCTTAGTGACTTCCCACGACTACTTATTGCGGTCAGCGGTGTTCTCAATAGCTTCGCCGGCCTTCTGGGTATCCTTGCCAGCACCTTCCATCGTGTTGCAGCCGATGGTGGTCAGGACCGTCGACGCGATGATGGCCAGTGCCAGCGTTTTGATCAGACCCTTCATAACGATCTCCTTCGGTTTGCCAGTGCGAAACTGGCTCAGTTCCTCGTACGGGCAGGACACTTATCGCTACCAGTCGTACATCAGAACTATTGCGCGGCCCGGGGGATGGAGCGCTAAAACATGGGTGAAAGGTGGTTCATTTTTTTGCCCGCCGCGGGCGTTTTTACTGCTCTATGCTTGGGAAGGAGTTACAAGCCATGCCCGACATCAACAAACCGGCCGTGCCGCCCGATCCGGCAACGAATTACGAACGTGCCCAGCCCGAAAAGGAGTCGCCCGGTGGAAAGCTGGTTGAGCCGCCACCCCCGCCCGACGCCCACCCGGATCAGTTGCGACGCGACGATCCGGACCCGGCCAAGCCCAAGCACCCGGCAGGCCCCCGGAGGCCGTAATCGGGTCTTGTTAGCTCGTCTGATGGCGCTTCGACTTTGGCCAAACGATTGGTAGACTCCGTACCGGCGAGGCCCGGCCGACGGGAAATGTTTCGTGGACGCGTCGGTACGGGTTCAAACTCTCGGCAATCCTCGCGGCCGGATTGACACTTTTGCGGAGCTAGAAGCACCCATGGCAAAGAACTATCGCAGCGAGCCGGAAACCGGCGGCCAGAAGAAACTCCTGATCATTCTGGCCGTCCTCTTCGCCATCTTTCTGTTTACCGGCCTGGTTTGGCCCGGCTTCTGGCATCACTAAGCCAAGGCCGCGCAGTGTTTAACGAGTAGTTCCTTGCATCGGAGGCGCCCCCTCGCCCCCGGTGCAACTTCGTTTGCCGCGCAAATCCAAGGGCTCTTCCTTGGAAGACTTCTGGCGCAACGGCATGGAGGACGGTGTCGCAGAATACTTGCCTTCACTCCTTGGAAAGATGGCGGCGCTACTGGCCGAAAATGTCGTCGATCATCTTTGGGAGGACGCGATCCGGAGCGAGGAACTGTCGGGCGATCTCGTACGCCCCCCGCCGGTGCCGCTTCGGATCGGTCGCCATCCGCCGGACGCCATCGATGGCCTGCTCCATCGTGTCGAAAGCCGCTAAGCCGTCACCCGGCGTGACGTAGCGGCTCCACTTTGTGTCCTGCACCACCGCCGGCCTGCCTGCCGCCAGATAACAGCACGTCCGACAGCTGAACCAGCCGCTGTTGGTGGCGGCGTAAACGTTCTTGGCAATGCTCCATTCACCGGCCGAATTGCCGATGAATTGCCGGTAGGCCTCGGGCGTGAGGCTGGCGTCGTGGCTGTCGGTGACGTGCCAGCCGTTGCTCGTCACAGGCTCCAGCCCCTTCGCGTTGCCGATCGCCAGCGTCAAATTCACACCCGGCAGGTGTTTCGGCAGCGAGATAAACTTTTCAAACTCCGGCCGCTTGTCGAAGTAGTCGACGCCCTTGTACCGCAGCCGTTTTGGCTCTTTCGACAGATCGAGTGTCATTACCGTTGTGAACGGCGCGTCCGCCGGCAGCGGGCGGTCGAGCAAATCGTTCCAATGCCCAAGCGTCGCGATCGGCCGGGTCGGGATCCAACGGATGCCGGCCTTTGGCAGTTTGCAGTCGTCGCGGTCGATGTTCTCGGCGTAGGTCAGATGTACGTCGTGCTGCATCACCTCGCGGTAGCGCTTGCCGCTGGGGCCGTGCGCATCGAGCTCGTCCTGTAAACCCATCTGGTTGTAACCCGGGTCACTGTCGAGAAAGACCTTGCGACAACCCTGGCCAAGCGACTGCGGCAGCTCGCAGACGCCGGAGACGTTCAAATAAACGTCCGCCGACTTCGCGATTTCGTCGAACGCCTCAACCGACATACCGAATGCTTTGTCCTTCAGCAGCCGGTAATGCCATTTGTCGGCCAATGGCGGCGCGTACTTGGCGAAAAAGTCTCGAATGAAATTGGCGTTATAAACGCCGTCATCACTCGGCTGCCGCAGCGACGGGTTGTAGGGCCAGGTGTTCGTGTCTTCGTGGTAATAGACGTCATGCCCCAGCTCGTGCAGGCCGAGCACGTAATGAAAGTAATCCCACGCCACGCCGCCCAGCGGAAACTGGCCGACCATGCCGCCGACGATGATTCTGAGACTATTAGAAGAAGTTTTATCCACAGATTTCACAGATTTCGTAGATTAAAAGATTGAATCAATGGATGATTCGCTCGAACTCAAGGCTTGCAGCGCCGAAGTTGACTAGGGGCGCCTTCGCATGGCGAGTGATGCGGAGATAATGCAGCACCTGGGCTCTTTCATTGCCGGTGAGCTGCTTGAGTGCCTTAATTTCGACGATCATGTCATTGAAGCAAATGAAGTCAGCGCGGCAGGTGCAGTTGAGCGGCTCGTCTCGATAGAAGATGGTCAACTCGACTTGTTTCCGGAAAGGTATGCCGCGAAACAAGAGCTTTCGCTCCAACGCCTCTTGATAGACCGCTTCGAGGAATCCGCTTCCCAGTCGCCGATGCACTTCCATACACGCCCCGATGATTTGGTACGTCTGAGGATCTTTCGCATCGATGGGCAACATCATCCCAAACTCTCCCTCTTCAATTCATCTGTGAAATCTGCGAAATCTGTGGATCTCCCTCTTCAATCTTCATCTGATGCTTCGCCATCGCGAAGTACCGCCCGCGCTGTGCGATGAGCTGCTCGTGGGTCCCCTGTTCGACGATCTTGCCGGCCTCCATTACGAAGATGCGGTCGCAGTCGGCCACGGTGCTAAGGCGGTGACTGACGAGGATCAGGGTGCGCAGGCCCTTGATGCCCTTGAGGGTCTCGGTGATCAGTTGCTCGTGCTGCGGATCGAGGGCGCTGGTCGGCTCGTCCATGATGATGATCGGGGCCTCGGTCAGCAGCGCCCGGGCGATGCTGATGCGTTGCCGTTGGCCGCCGGAGAGGTTGCCGCCGGATTCGCTGATCTGCTCGGCGTAGCCGTGCTCGAGGTTGTCGATAAATTTCGCAGCGCCGGCCAGTTCGGCCGCCCGGCGGATCTGGGCGTCCGTCGCGTTCGGCCGGCCGTAGGCGATATTCTCGCGCACACTCGTCGGCAGGACGACGTTTTCCTGCAGCACCAGGGCCACGTGTTGGCGGACGTCGCCGACCTTGATCTGCCTTAGATCATGGCCGTCGAGGCTCAGGCCGCCCTGCCACGGGTCGTAGAAGCGCGGAACTAGGCTCAGCAGCGTGGTCTTGCCGACGCCGCTTTCGCCGACGAAGGCGACCATCTCACCCGGCTTGATCTCGCAGCTCAGGCCGCTGAGCACCTGCTTTCCTTCACGGTAGCCGAAGGTGACGTGATCGAGCTTCAGCGTGCGCGGCTGCTTCGGTAGTGCGATCGCCCCCGGGGCGTCTTTGATGATCGGATCGCGATCGAGCACTTCGAACACCCGCTGGCAACCGGCCACGCCCGTCGCGAGTTGGCTGGCGCTGCCGGTGAGCACTTTCAACGGCGCGTAGAGCTGTTCGAGCAATCGCAGGAAGCCGACGAGCGCGCCAACGGTGAAGCCGGCTTCGCCGAGGTGTTTGACGTACTGATCCTGGTAAACGAGATACCCCCCGTACCCCATGATCACCGCAGCCGACACGCCGAGCAGCGTGCCGATGGCCAGCCAGAACAGCACTTCCTGCCAGTGCAGGCGGATGTACGCACTGACCGTCGCGTTCACGGCTGTATCGAACTGCTGGTATTCGTCGGCTTCGCGGTTGAACGCCTGCACCAGCCCAATCGTCGCGGCGCTGCGCTGGATCGTGGTCGTCAGGTGCGCATCGACCTGCTTGGCTTCGCTGGCCTTGCTCTGGAGGATTTTGCCGTAGAACTTGGTGACCCAGAACAGCAGCGGCGCGATCAGGAACGAGATGACCGTCAGCCGCACGTTCTGCGACAGCATCGTGGCGGCGATCGCGATCAGCGTGGCGACGTTCTGAAACACGCTTTGAATGAAGCCCTGCACGACGGTCTGGATGCCATACGTGTCCCAGCTTAGCCGGTAGATCGCGTCGCCCTGTGGCTGGCTTTTGTGATAGGCGAGGCTGAGCTGCTGCAGCTTGCGGAACAGATCGCAGCGCACGCGCATCAGTGCCCCATAGCCGACGCGGATGCCCAGCAGCGTCTGGAACATGCTCAGCAGTTCCTGGGCCATGCGCAGCGCGAGGAAAACGACCGTCAGCCAGATGACCTGGGCGATTTTATTGTCGGGGACGAGATGGAAGAAGACCCGTGCGAACCAGTTGTCCGGCTTGTAAGTGCCGAACACGTTGTCGACCAGGATCATGATCGGATAGACCTGCAGCGTCGATGCGGCTGCGAACGCGGCGATCATCAGCAACAGCGCAGCGATGCGGAGCGTTTCGCCCTTGTAGTAGCCGAGTGCTCGGAGGATGAGTTTCATCAAATCGCCGATCGACTTCTGGTCGCTCGTCTGGGTGCCACGGTCTTGTACTCAAGGCCGTGCTGTCTGTTCTGGCGTTTAACGTGATCAAGCGGCACGGCCATGAGTACATGACCGTGGCACCCAGATTCGGTTATCCCACCTTCGCGTGCTCGCTCACCGCATGCTCGGCCGCCGCATGGGCACTGACGGCATGCTCGCTGGGCGACGGCTCGGGCTTCTTTTCCTCTTCCATCTCCTGGATGTTACCGCTGGCCTTCTGCGTGCGTGGGACCGGGACGAACTTCAGTCGCTCGGCGACGGTGTCGATCAGGCCCAGCACCGGGCGGGTGACGCGGACGCGGCTCACCACGTACAACGTGGCCATCAGGACGGGAATCAGCGCCACCGGTCGGCTGAACGGCCAGAGGTGCAGCAGCAGCAGGCCGCTGAGCATCGTCATGGCGAAAGTCAGCACCCAGCAGAACTTGCTCATCGACGGCTGAACCCGCACGCGGGTCAGCATCGCCCCGCCGCCGTGGATTTCGGTGGCGGTGCTGATCCGCACCTTCACGTAACGGCTGCCGAAGATCTCGATGTCCCAGCCTTCCCAGCCGCTGTCGACGCGGTAGCGCCAACCCGCATCGGCCGCCTCGTGAGCGATGGCGTCGAGCAGGTGCAAGCGCTCGTGGCTCTTGCTCCAGTAGCGCAGGACGTTGTGCTGATCCGGGTCGAACGGCAGCGGCTTGCTACGACGATACTGGCCCTTCTTCAGCGTCAGGATCTTGGCCTTGAGGCGGACGCTGTACCGCGCCCAGCCACGGCTGATCGGCTGCCGCCAGTGCAGGTAGGCGATCAGCGGACGCGTCCAGAAGCTTTTGTGTTTCGGCATCGGCGCTTGTAGCGCTGCCACGATCGCCAGTGCTACCGGCGTGCAGAACATCACGACGGCCACCCAGAACAGCTGCGGGATCGCCAGGCCCAGCCCCGTGATGAATACGGCCAGCAACTGCCACTCGATGCTCATCAGCATCGCCGCCAGCATCGAGGCGGGCCGGCGGTAGATCGTCTGGAACAGGCCCGTACCGAAGACGCCGTGGTAGATCACGTCGCCGCCGAAACGCACGCCGACGCTGTCGCCGCCGTAGATCTTGCCGCGCCAGTGGCTGGCGCCGAGTGCGTTGAAACGATCGGGATGTTTGTATTTCAGTAGCGCCTCGGCCGTGCCGTAGCCGCGCTGTTGCTTGAGATAGGCCTTCACCGTGTTGCGGCGATAGTGCCAGACTTGCGCGCTGGGCGAGAAGCCGATCGAATAACCGTTGTTCTGCAGCCGCCAGATGAAATCGACGTCGTCGCCAGCGGCGCGGTACTGCGGATCGAACCCGCCCACTTCCAGGGCGGCCCAGCGGTAGAACGCCATGTTGCAGCCCGGCACGTGCTCGGCAGTGCGGTCGTCGATCATCACGTGCGTCGGGCCGCCGGGGCTGAGACCGACACAGTCGGCCACCCAACTGCCTTCGTCAGGAATCAGGTTCGGCCCGCCCAGGCCAACGTGCTTGCTCCGCTTCAGCGCCAGTGCGATGTAGTAAAGCCAATCCTCATCGCCTTCACAGTCGCTATCCGTGTAAACAATGATCTCGCCCGTCGCGGCCTGCATCGCTACGTTGCGGGCGAAGCTCAGGCCCTTGTTGCTCTGGCGGATGTTGATGACCGACGGATACTTTTTGAGGATGTCCTGCGTGTTATCCGTGCTGCCGTCGTCGACGAAGATGATTTCCACTTCGCCGGGATAGCGAATCTTCATCATCGAGCTGAGACAGACATCGACCGTGCTCGCACCGTTGTACGAACAGATCAGCACGCTGATTTTCGGCAGGTTTTCGCCGCTGACCTGCGGCACCTTGTCGAACAGCTCTTT